>Ga0310834_100455_pt1 | contig 46347 bp, 32 predicted proteins | sample SM_ome_2_FD_201314 | JGI IMG/M metagenome (GOLD analysis project Ga0310834, IMG submission 201314) | Sorghum-adapted microbial communities enriched on stacked mutant (SM) sorghum from Joint BioEnergy Institute, Emeryville, California... ...
GAACAACAACGACGTAGGGTCGTTCATACTCGTGGCCTCGCTGCTGTCGGTTGTGAGAGACAGTCAGCATGCCGAGGCCACGAGCTTTACTCACGCACCGACACCCCGCTCAAGTGCGAAGGACCCCGTTGGTGCGCGCGAGTCCGAACCGCAGCCCTTTCGTCAGGCGCTGAGCCCGGTCACTCGCGGCGCAGCTGCCGCGGTCGTTCGGTCGGCGCGCTCGTGGGCGGCGTCCGCGTTGCCGGACTGGCCAGTGAGGAGAGTCCGATCCGCGCCGCGGCGTTCCAGGCCGTCACCAAGCTGGTGGCTGGGCGGCGAGGGCGCTCACCGGGGTGGTGGCCGTCCTGGCAGTTATCCGTGTGAAGAGAGGATCCATTCTATGAGGTCCCGAACTGCCTGACGCGACGACGGAATGATCCGCTGAACATCGTGCCCAGAAGTCGTACTTCAGAACGCCGCGACCGTTGACGGTGCTCGCTCCCGCCGGGCCAGTGCGCGCAGCACCGGGAGTGTGCCGTGCCGTCGGCGCGCGATCCGGGCGAGGGTCGCGATGACCAGATCCTCGACGTCGTCGCCGAAGTCCGGCATGGGCAACCCGAGGGTGACGGCGAGGTCGTCGGCGTGGACGACGATCTCGACCAGCCGGGTCAGCAGGCACTCGTGAAGGGGAAGCACGTACCGGCCGAACATCAGTACCGGTCGGTCGCCCGGAAGGCCAGGGAGCCGATCGGCCAGGCGGGCCCGCACGCCGTCGTACGCGTCGGCCAGCGCCTGGGGACCACCCGCCGCCTCCTGCTCGCCCCGTTCGCGAATGCTCTGGTTCATCGTTGAGGCCGGATTTTCCACATCGGGGCCGCTGGCGGTGAGGAAGTACGACACCGCATCCAGCGCCGACGCTCCGGCCGGTACCTCGGCGTCGAGGTACCGCTCCACATTGAGAACCGCGCGGGCGGTGTGCCCGGCCAGCCCGCTGGTCCGGAACTCGGCCAGAGCGCTGGCCTCATGCCAGCGGGCGGCCAGTTCGGGGGCCCGCAGCAGCGGCGCCACCACCTCGGCTGCGGCCAGGAACAGATCAGCGGTCACGCCAGCAGGGTAGCGCCGAACGTTCGCCGTCCACCCAGCGGTCAAGGTCATCGACAAACATGACAAGCCGTACGTCGGCGGGTAGCTGAAGTGCGTCGAGGGCGGCGAATGCGCCGCGGTAGAGGCTCTCGTCCAGCAGCGCCTCCAAACTCATTCGTCGGCGCGGTCGACGTACGTCTTTTCCCGCCGCCGGTTGACGGGCAAGCAACGCTACGTCCCGGGTTTCGGAAGGCGCCGAAGACCTCCGGGTGGTGTGGAACCGCGGCAACGACCACATTTCACCCGGAGGTCTCGGGCCTCACGCTGAGGCAAACCGGCGGCGGGGTCTGGTTGTGGACGGGCGAGAACGTACGCCCGGTTCGTGGGTCTGGCTTGGGACCCGGCTCAACCCGTCGTGGGTGACGGTGGGTTCGGCGGGGCCCCGGGGGAAGGCTCGGCTGGCGGCGGCGGGGTGGGCGGCGACTCCGGCATGGGCTGGGGAAGCGGCCCACCGGCCGGCGCCGGTGGTGGCGGAGCCGGGACTGGCGCGGGGGTCTGCCGGCTGACGAACACCGAGCCGAGGTACCCAGTACCCAGACCGAACGCGGCGCCGAGCAGAAGCGTCAGGAGCGGATCGAACTCCATCGAACCACGGAAGGAGAGGAAGCCCAATCCGGCTCCGGTGCGAACCGGCACCAGCATCGCATAGATGAGCAGCACAACCGGCAGGACGGCGGCCAGCCAGTAACCGATGGGTCGGCCGTTGGGGCCGATGGGCGAGCGTCGGGCCGAGATGATGCCGGTCAGGACCAGCAGGGCAATGACGACGAGGGGCCACAGCCAGTAGCGGGCGTCGGTGTCGGTGAGGTCCAGGATCGACGTCGACGACGAGGTACCGCCCGTCAACGTTTCCGTGGTCCCGTTGAGAGGAACTCCCATACCGAGCAGCAGCGCGTAGCCCGCGACGTTCGGGGCGAGCAGGAGCAGAGTCGGGACCACCCGCCAAGGATCGATAAACGTGTCCCCGAGTTGGACCAGCAGGATCACGATGAGGATGACAGCGGTGGCGACGCTCGCGATGACGGCGAGGATCAATGAGGCCCGCAATGGACCGAAGATCAGGGCTCGGTAGTGGGCCGCCCGCCCAGGAAACAGGCTCGGCAGCCCGAGGACGGCGGCGATCCCCAGGGTGAGCGCGAGAGTGATCAAACCAAAGAAGATCGTCGAGAAGACGTCGACCTTGAATAGCTCGGTTTCGCCCATCCGACCCAGGAGGGCCACGAGGAGCAGTGCGCCCGACAGTACCACGCCGACCCGGAGCGCCTGCAGTCCGATCTGCAGCGGCGACGGCACGCCGAAGCTGCGGTTGAAACGGCGTACGAACAGTGCGCCCATCAACCCGAAACCGAGGAATGTCAGGCCGAGCGGGCGATACGACAGGGTGCCGGAACCGCCGCTGAACGACGACGAGGAGTCGAATCGGAGGTCGCCTCCTGCGGCCAGGCTCACGTTACGGCTGACCTCGCCGATGATGTCGCTGCCGGTTTGCCCGATATCCAGGCCGACGACCGTCACCAAGGTCACGACAAGCTGCAGCCCGAACATTGCCCCGACGCCGATGAGCGCGACGCGAATCGCTCCGACCCAGTCTCCGGAAAAGAACATCTGCCCGATCGACGGGCCGGTCCGTACGCGCGGCGGAGGGACCTGATATGTCGGCTGGTTGCCGGCGGGCGCGGACGATGGATACGCCGAGTAGCCCGGTGGCGCGGATGTCGGGTGGTGACCGATCGGCGGCGCGGACGTCGGGAATTGGCCGACAGGCGGTGCCGGCGCGGTCGGTGAGGTCACCGCTGGCGGCGGTGTTGCAACGGGCATGGGCGCGGCTGGTGTGGCACCACCGGGAGACGGCACTGGGGCACCGCACCTTCCGCAGAAGCGTGCATTCTCTACTAATGCGCTACCGCACGTCGGACACCAACCCATATGCGTTTCTCATTCCAACGAGTGCCGTTTTCTCGAGAGCATAGGCCAGTAAAACGGGAAACGGGTCGTCCTGGTGGCGGTCTGGTCTCAGACGTTTGGCTGAATTTGTGTCTGTTCTCGGTATTGTGAATGGGCGAGACTTCAGAGAGTGGCTATCAACGCAATGAACGCGTAACATTGCTGGCCGTACTCGAGCTTGCGGTTGGCCGGGTCAACCGCTCTGACCTGGCTCATTCATTTCTGAAGGAGCAGGACCGGGTCATGAGCGTCGGCGAACCGACGTTTCGGCCCGACGCGTGGTTACTTTCAGCCCGGTGCAGCCTCGTGTCCGGTCCCGCGGTCGGCCTGGCCGATGCTCGGCTGAGCTGGCCGGGTCAGGTTCCCTCCCCCAACGGATCACGGGTTGGGCATCCGGTGCGAGTAGGTGCGGCCCTTCCAGGCGGCTCCACGGCCGGCGTAATGGCGCCGGGCGGAGTCCACGGTCATGCCAAGGTACAGCGTGGCCGTGAACGGCAGCAGCAGCGCGGCCAGGACGGGCTGCCCGTAGTAGCGCAGCATGGGTACGTAGGTCGCGGCCATTACCAGCCACGCCGCCGTCCCGATCCCCGCCAGCAGATGGTCGCCCGCCAGTCCGACCACAGTAGACACCGGCGGCCCGAGGAACACCGCGGCCAGGCCGAGCGTGGTCCCGGCGAGCAGCAGCGGGTTGTGGCGGAGTTGGGCGTAGGCGCTGCGGGCCACCATCTGCCACAGGGCCGCGAGCGACGGGTAGGGACGGACCGAGGCGACCGTGCCGGCCAGCCCGAGGTACACCCGGCCGCCGCGGCGCTTCAGGGCCGTGGCCAGCGCCACGTCGTCGATGACGGCGCCGCGGATGACCGCCAGCCCGCCCGCGCCCAGCAGCGCCTCGCGGCGCAACAGGACGCACCCGCCCGCAGCCGCGGCGGTCCGCGCGGTCGGGCGGTTCACCCAGCGCATCGGGTACAGCAGCGCGAAGAAGTAGACGAAGGCTGGCACGACGAGGCGTTCCCACGCGCTGCGGCAGTGCAGCCGGGCCATCTGCGAGACCAGGTCCAGGCCTCGGTCCTCCACCACGGCGACCAGGCGGGCCAGCGAGTCCGGGGTGTGGGCGATGTCGGCATCGGTGAGGAGAAGCAGATCGACATCGCCGGCCGCCTCGACACCGGCCCACAACGCCCAGAGCTTGCCGGCCCAGCCGGGCGGAACCGGTCCGGGCGAGACGAGGCGCACCTGCGGCCAGTTTTCCGCCACGAGCTGGCCGGTCCCGTCGGTCGACCCGTCATCGACGATGATCACCTGCAGCGGACCCGGGTACCGCAACGCCAGCAGTGTGGGCACCGTGCGGGGAAGGATCTCGGCCTCGTCCCGCGCCGGCACGACGACCGCGACCGATGGCCAGCGCGACGGTTCCGGCGCCAGCGGGAGCCGGATGTCGGTCCACCAGAATCGGCCCCGGAACAGCGCCAACCACAGCCAGGTCCCCAGCGCGAGCAGGGCCACGATTCGCAGCGCCAGCACGGCCCCATCGTATGGTCGATTGGCCGTGGTGACCCGACGTCGATTCGGGCGCGTGCGGCCGGCGGATCGGGCCGGCGGCGTAGGCTATCGCTCGGGGTCGAGAACCGAGCCCGGATGTCGGGTGAGCCCGTCGTCGGGGTGGATGCGCGACCGGTGATGGGAGTCGCCCGCCGACCAAGCACCACCCCCAGGCTGGGCGCGTGAAGTCGACACGGTGGAGGACTCGATGGGCGTCAACGTACGGTACCGCCGAGTCTATGACGAGCCTTCCCGCGCGGACGGCGTACGGATCCTGGTGGATCGCGTCTGGCCTCGGGGCCTGCGCAAGGATGACGCACACATCGATGAGTGGATGCGTGACGTCGCACCCTCCACTGAGCTGCGCCGTTGGTACGGTCACGACCCCGACCGGTACGAGGAGTTCCGGCGTCGGTACCTCGCCGAGCTGCGCCAGGCCGAGCGCCAGGCGGCCGTCCAGCGGCTGCGGGACACGGCCGCCCGTCGGCCGGTCACCCTGCTCACCGCATCGCGCGACCTGGAGCACAGCCAGGCTGCCGTGCTCGCCTGCTGGCTGGCCGAGTCCGCTGGCTGACCGTGACCGTTGACTGACGGTCCGATCGGTTGTGATCGGGCCTTGACGTCAGGTTGGACCGGGTGTGCCGGTCGATCCCGACTCGTTCGCGTCGCTGTGCCGGCGCGTCATCGAAGCCGCCGGCGTCAGGCGGGCGGCGGGCCGGTGGCGTCCGTGTCACGGGCAGGCGGCCGCCCCGGACAGTCGCGCAGCACGCCGACGACCCGGTGCGTCATGGCGGTGAGCGGGGTGGCCAGCAGCGCTCCGCCCACCCCGGCGACGAGGGCCCCAGCGGCGACAGCCAGGAGGATGACGGCCGGGTGCAGACGTACGGCACGGCCGAGCACCAGCGGTTCGAGCAGGTTGCCTTCGAGGTTCTGCACGAGGAGCACCACGCCCAGCACCAGCACCGCCGTCACGGGGCCCTTGGCGGCCAGGGCCACGAGCACGGCGAGCGCGCCCGCGACGGTCGCCCCGACCAAGGGCACGAACGAGGCCACGAAGGTGATCAACGTGAGTGGCAGGGCCAGGGGCACGCCGAGGATGAGCAGGCCGAGGCCGATGCCGGTGGCGTCGACCGCGGCGATGATTGCGCTGCCGCGGACGTAAGCCTGCAGGGCCCGCCAGCCGGCCAGCGCGGCCCGCTCGCCGCACTCCCGGTGACGCTCCGACAGGCCACCCAGCAGCCACCGCGTCATCGCCTGGCCGTCGCGGAGGAGGAAGAACAGCAGCACGAAGGTCAGCAGGCCCAGGCCGACGGCCTCGATGACGTTGGCCGCGCCGCGCGTCAACTGTGGACCTATGCGCCGGACCTGCTCGCTGACCTCGGTCGCGATCCGGTCGAGCTGGGCCTCGTCGACGGGGAGCGGTCCACTCAGGAGCCAGCCACGAAGGCTCTCGACGGCACCGGCGATGTCGGAGCGCAGGGTGTCGACTTGCTGGGCGAACCCGACCACGAACAACGTTGTGATGGAGCCGAGGACCGCCACGAGCGCGAGGACCGCGAGGAAGCACGCGAGGCTGCGGGGCACGCGGGCCCAGACCAGGAGATCCACCAGGGGAGCCAGCAACGCGGCCAGCAGGAGCGCGGCCGCGACGGCGAGCGCCAGTGACGCCACCATCGCCACGACGCGGACGAGGACGTAGACGGCGGTGGCGAAGATCAGGAACGCGATGGCGTAGACGAGTAGAGTCCGCAGCCGCCCGGGGAGAGGATCGAGCAGCCTGCCCACCACGACCTCCGATCGCCGATTCCCCCCTCCCTACCTTGGCGGCTGGGCGCCCGGTCGGGGCGAAGTTCGCCGGATCACCCGCCCGCCCGGGCCGAGATCACCCGGGCGGAGGGCCGACCGTACGCCGGGATGAAGACGCCCAGCCGCACCGTCGGTCGCCAGTGGATAGTCAGGCAATCACGATGGGGGCAACGGACGGTAGGTCAGCAGGAGCACGCCCGTGCTGGTCGGTTTCACGTCCGCCAGGGTCAGGCGGACCGGCTGGGCGAAGAGCTCGAACAGACGCTGGCCCGCGTCCGTGCCCGCAGCCACGGGAAAGAGGGCGAGCCGGAGCTCGTCCAGGAGTTTCTCCCGGAGCAGGTACTGCACGAGGGTCGCACTGCCGTGGACGCCGATGTTCCGGCCCGGTTGTTGCCTGAGCTTGGCGATCTCGGAGGACAGGTCACCCGTGAGCAGGATCGAGTTCTGCCAAGTGAGCTCCCGCGGGGATCGCGAGGCCACGTACTTCGGGGTGTTGTTGATGAAGTCGGCGAACGGCTGGTCGGTCGACGTGGGCCAGAAGGTGCTCTAGCCTTCGTACGTGGCCCGGCCGAGCAGGACGGCGTCCTGGTCGGCAATTGTGGCGGCCAGGAAGTCCAGCACCTCGGTGTTGTAGTTGTCGAACACCCAGTTCTGGGGGTTGTCCACAACCCCGTCGCGTGCATAGACGAAGAACGAGACCACCTTTCGCATCGAGTACCGCCGGTCGGTCGTGCCGATTCATACTCACAGGTCGAAGGGACCGGGCCTCGATCGACACGTCCGGCGAAAATCCACCCTTCGGCCACGTCTCGCCTGGTCGAACGGAGGATACGTCGCCGGGTGACGGTCGGGCCGCTCGTCGCAGGCTAGCGGCTCCTGGTGGGCAAGACGTAGATCTTTTGATGTATTTCCCGGTGGACTGGCGAATCGGCCGGCATCGCCGGGCGTCGCGTTGCCGACGTCGAATGCGCCGGGCATACTCACGTCGACCCATGTCATCCTTCGAATGAAAAGCGGCGCCCCGCCATGACTGACGATCAAGAATTTGATCCGCGTCGTATCACGACCCGCGAGGAATTCGTGCGCGCGCTGACCATGCTCCGCACGCGGGCGGGTCTGACCGTACGGGAGGTCGCCAAGGCGGTCGGCATTCCGTTTCAGACGGTGGGTGACTATTTCAGCGGCCGGCACCTGCCGTCGCCGGGCCTGAACGTGCTCGAACGCCTTCTCGTCGCCTGTGGGGTCGACGATCCCGTCACCGTGGCCGCCTGGGTCGAGGCGTTGCGGCGTGTCCGGCGGGCGCCCGGGCCGCGACCGCGCGCCCGGGTGACGCCTTACCTGGGGCTGGAGGCGTTCCAGCCGGAGCACGCGGAGTGGTTCTTCGGCCGCGAACGGCTCACCGAGATGCTGCTCGAGCGTCTCGCCACTGCGGACGGTCTCGTGATCGTGGTCGGCGCCTCGGGTTCGGGCAAGTCTTCCCTGCTGCGCGCTGGGCTGATCCCGGCTGTGCGCGCCGGCCGGTTCGCCCCCGTGTCCGGCGACCCCGGGCCGTGGGCAATTGTGTTGATGACCCCGGGCGAGCGGCCGATGGATGCCCTGGCGGCGGCGCTCACCGAGGCCGGCTCCGGCGAGGGCGGGCTGCTGATTATCATCGATCAGTTCGAGGAGCTCTTCGCCGCCTGTCGGGACGAGGCCCAGCGACGGGCCTTTCTCGCCGCGCTGGACGACCTCGCCGCCGGGGCGAACGCCGGGACGTCGCGGCCGGTAGCGCTCGTGGCCGGCCTGCGGGCGGACTTCTATGCCCACGCCGTGCGCTACGAGACCCTCGTCACCGCCCTGCAGGAGCGCCAGGTCGTGGTGGGACCGATGAGCCCGGACGAACTGCGTCGGGCCATCGTCGAGCCGGCCCGCCGGGTCGGGGCCGAGGTGGAGCCGGGCCTGGTCGAGCTGCTGCTGTCCGACCTGGCGCCGAGCGGATCGACGACAAACGATGGCCATGAGCCGGGCGCGCTGCCCCTGCTGGCGCACGCCCTTTTGTCCACATGGGAGCGTGGTGAGCGTCGGGGCATGACGGTCGCCGCCTACCGCGACAGCGGTGGGATCGCCCACGCCATCGCCCTGACCGCCGAAGAGGCCTACGAGAGCCTCGACGACGGGCAGCGCGGCCGCGCCCGAGCGCTGTTTCTGCGTCTGGTGCAGGTCGCTCCCGACATGGCCGACACCCGGCGGCGCGTGCCGCTGTCCGAGCTGACCGGGTCCGGTCCGGCCGAGCTGGGGGCCGTGGTCGAGCTGTTCGTCCAGCGACGGCTGCTGTCGGCCGATGAGACGCACGTCGAGATCACCCACGAGGCGTTGCTGCGCGCGTGGCCCCGGCTGGTCGGGTGGATCGACGCCGATCGGGCCGGCCTGCGCATCCACCGGCAGCTCACCGAGGCCGCGGTGGCCTGGCAGGAGCACGACCGGGACGACGCCTCGCTCTACCGGGGCGCCCGCCTCGATCTGGCGCGGGACTGGGCCGCCGACCCCGATCACGAGGCGCGGCTCAACTCGCTGGAGCGCGAGTTCCTCGACGCGAGCATTGCGCACGAGACCGCGCGGCGGGCGGCCGAACGGCGTCGCACCCGTCGCCTCGTGCAGCTCGCGGCCGCGCTCGGGGTGCTGCTGCTGATCGCCGCCGGGCTGGGCACGGTCGCCGCGGTGGAGAGCGGGGCGCGGGCGCGCGAGCGTGATCTCGCGGTGTCGCGCCAGATCGCGGTCACCGCCAACGAACTGCGGGCCACCGATGTCGCGTTGGCGGCCCAGCTGTCCCTGGCCGCCTACCGGGTCGCCCCGACCCCGGAGGCGAGGGCGAGCCTGCTGGAGGCGTACGCGCAACCGACGGTGACCCGGCTGACCAGCGCGAGCGAGTTCCTGCAGGCCCTGGCCGTCTCGGCCGACGGGCGCCTCATGGCCACCGCCGACATCGTCGGCGCCATCCAGCTGTACGACACGAGCGTGACGCCTCCCGTACGAACGGCGCTCCCGGTTGATGTCCACGCCGGCACGGTGTTCGGCCTGACCATCCACCCCGACGGACGCCTGCTGGCCAGCGTCGGCGGGGACCGGACCCTACGGCTGTGGGATGTGACCGACCCGGCCCACCCGAACGTCGTCGGCGAGGCGCCGGAGGCCGCCACCGACACGCTCTACGGGGTCGCGTTCAGCCCGGACGGCCGGCTGCTCGCCACCGTGAGCAACGACGCATCGCTTCGCCTGTGGGACGTCACCAACCCCACCGCGCCGGTGCCGGTGGCTACCCTGACCGCCGTCTCGCGGCTGCACGCGGTGGCCTTCCGGCCCGACGGCCAGGTGCTGGCGGTGGGCGGCGATGGCGGGTGGGTCAGCTTGTTCGACGTCTCCGACCCGGCGCATCCGGTGGCGATCGGCCCTCCGTTGGCCGCGGCCGAGGTCACCGTCCTGGCCCTGACGTTCACCCCCGACGGGCAGACGCTGGCCACCGGCGGTCGGGACCGGTTGGTTCGGCTGTGGGACCTCCGGGAGCCGTACGCCCCCGCCGCGATCGGTGAGCCACTGGCGGGCGCCGAGAGTTGGATCAACGCGCTCGCGATTGGCCCGGACGGGGCCACGCTCGCCGCCGCCAGCTCCGACACGGAGGTGTGGCTGTGGCAGATCCCGACCGGCACCCTCATCCGCCGGTTGCCCCACCCGGCGGCGGTGACGGCCGTGGCCTTCCTCCCGAACGGCATGCTGGCGTCCGCCGTCGCCGACGGCACGGCCCGAGTGTGGTCGGTGACCGCGCCCGCCATGAGTTTCGGCGGGGGCGTGTTCGGGCTGGCATTCATGTCCGGGGGCCGGCTCGCCGTCGCCAGCGGAGACGACACCGCAAGCATCTGGAACGTCGCCGATCCCCGGGCGCCGGTCGTGGCGGTCGGTCCCTTCGGCGCGCCCGGCGACGATGATCTCATCGGCACGGGGGCGGTCAGCCCGGACGAACGTCGCATGGTGCTCGGCACCCGGGCCGGCCCGGTCCAACTCTGGGACATCGGCAATGATTCGCCTTCTCTGATGGGTGTGCTGGCCGGCCCGACCGATCAGATCGAGTGGCTCGCCTTCTCGCCGGACGGCCGCCTGGTCCTCGCCGGCAGCGACGACACCCGGGCCTGGCTGTGGGACACCGACGCCCCGGAGGCGCCCGGTCGGCCGTTGATCGGCCACACCAACTACATTTATATGGTCGAGTTCAGCCCCGACGGCCGTACGGTCGCGACCGCCAGCATCGACGGCACCGGCCGCCTGTGGGACGTCAGCGACCCTCGAACTCCGGCCCCGCTCGGCGATCCTTTCCTCACCGCGGACACGTACGTCGCGTCGGTGGCCTTCAGCCCCGACGGGCGGTTGCTCGCCGCTGGCGTCGGGGACAGCACGATTCGTCTCTTCGACGTCACGGACCGCGCCCGCCCGCAACCGATCGGCCAGGCCCTGCCCGGTCCACACGGATACGTACTGAACGTGGTGTTCAGCCCGGATTCGCGCACGTTGGCAGCCAGCGGCAGCGACGGCGGGATCTGGCTGTACGACGTCGCCGACCCGGCGAAGCCGGAGCGGCTCGCCAGTATCGACGCCTCGGCCGCCGGGGTGTACGGACTCGTCTTCGACCCGCAGCGCCCGACCCTGTTGGCGAGCTCCGGTCTCGACCGGACCGTCCGCCTCTGGGAGACGGACCCGGAGCGGGTCGCCACGTATCTCTGCGCCACCGTCGGCGACCCCGTCACCGAGGCGGAGTGGGCCCGCTACGTGCCCGGCACGCCCCTCACCCCGCCCTGCCGGGCCTGATCTCGCGATTCCCGTCGTACGGTGCTCAGCACGCGGACCGGCCCCGGTCCGACTGTGGGCCACCGGCGGCGTGACGAGGGCTCTGACCTGCGACAACGCGCGTCCGGTCGGTGTCCGGGCTCTGTCTGGGGTTTGTCCGGACATCTCGTCCGGGGTTTCGCGTCGGGCCTGCGGTGCGGTGTCGTAGTGCTGGGGGCGCCGAGGCGAGCCGGCTCCAGGGGGGACGCCAGGCGGCGGGCGTGAGACGGGCTCTGACTGGGCGCCCCCGGCCCCCGACGGTCGAGGCGGAGGTGGGCGAGTGCTCCGGATCATGGGCTGGCCTTGACCGTCATCGGGCCATTGAGCAGTCTCAGGGAATGACGACGCCGGCCCTCACCGATGATCAGCTGCGTACTGTCGTGGACGAGCTTCGCGCGATGGCCGCTGTGATGCGTTCGCCCAGGGTCCGCAGGGCGTCGACCACCTCGGCCGGGGCCTGCTCGACCGTGAAGTCCCGGTCGATGAGCAGCAGGTTCACCGCGAGGTGATACGGCGTCTCGCCGCTGGCGTGGACCCGGCAGACCGCGTCGCCGACCCACTCGACGGGGACGGCCGGCGGGAGGCGCTGGGCGACGACCTCCGCGGGCGCCTGGACGAGCACGGTCGCCCGGTGACGGCGGAAGTACGCGTCGGTGTTGGCGAGCAGAGTCGTGGGGTCGGGGGCCTCGCGGGGCGTGAACCGTGCTCCCTCGGGCCGGCGGACCTGCAGGCGGTCCAGACGGAAGCTGCGCCAGTCCGCCCGACCGAGGTCGTACGCCATCAGGTACCACCGGTGGCCCATCTGCACGAGCCGGTACGGCTCCACCTCCCGCCGGCTCACCGAGCCGTCGCGGGCCGTGTAGTCGAACCGGACCCGGCGACGGTCGCGGCAGGCGCCGGTCAGGAACACCACCAGGTCCGGGTCGACCGCGGGCCCGGACTGTCCCACGGAGGCGGTGAAGGCCACCAACGTCGTCACCCGGCCGCGCAGCCGTCGGGGGAGCAGCTGTTCCAGCTTGGCCAGGGCGGTGGCGGCCGACTCGCCGAGCCCGGCGACCCCGGACGCGGCGCGCAGGCCGATGGCCATCGCCACCGCCTCGTCGTCGGTGAGGTGCAGCGGCGGCAAGGTGTCGCCGGGTCGCAGTGAGTAGCCGCCCGCGACCCCGGGCTCGGCCTGCACGTGATAGCCGAGGTCGCGCAGCTTGGCCATGTCGTAGCGCAGCGTCCGGGCGCTCACGCCGAGGCGCTCGCACAGCTCGGGCCCGGTCCAGCGGGGCCGCGCCTGCAGCAGCGTGAGCAGGCGTAGCAGACGGGCGGAAGGGTTCTCCATGGCGGGAAAGATTCTCCTTGACTGCGGCAAGGATCCTGCCGCAATCGCCGGAAGGGTGGTGCCCATGACGGACACGCTCTTCCTCATCAGCGGGGCCAGCGGCCGGGTCGGCCGTCACCTTGTCACCCAGCTCATCGAATCCGGTCACCGCGTTCGGGCGCTCACCCGCTCGCCCGAGAAGGCCGACCTGCCGGCAAAGGCCGAGGTCGTGGCCGGCAGCTTCGAGGACCTGCCCGAGGGCGTCTTCGACGGCGTGACCGCCGCGTTCGTGTTTCCCGCGGACGGGGCCGGCGCCTTTGCCCGGGCGGCCGTGGCCAACGGAGTCACCCGCCTGGTGCTGTTGTCGTCGTTGGCCGCCGCGCTGGAGCACGAGCGCGACCATGGCTCGGCCAGCCAGCGGCACCACTCGGCGATCGAGGAGGCCGTGCGGGCCAGCGGCCCCCCGGTGGACGATCCTGCGGCCGGGCACCTTCGCCAGCAATCTGCTGGCCTGGAGCCAGCCGATCCGGTTCACCGGCGGGGTGCGCGGCCCGTACCCGACCTCGGCCCAGGCCCCGATCCACGAGGCCGACGTCGCCGCGGCGGCCGCCGTCGCGCTCACCCAGCCCGGGCACGAGGGGCGGATCTACCCGATGACCGGTCCTGCGGCCCTGACCCGGGTCGAGCAGTTGCAGACCATCGCCGACGCGATCGGCCGCGAGCTCACCTTCACCGAGCAGACGCCGGAGGAGTTCGCCGCCGAGATGGCCCAGTACGGCGTGAGCCCGGACATCGTGACGATGCTGCTGCACTACTGGTCCGACACCGTGACCAAGCCGGACGTGCCGAGGCCGCCGGACGCGCTCATCGGTCGCCCGGCCAAGACGTTGGCCGAGTGGGCCCGCGACCACGCGGCCGACTTCGGCGGCTAGGCCGGGTACCGCCGCGTGGCGGTGTCACGGTGGCGGTGTCAGGAAGGACGCCTTCCTGACACCGCCACGCCCGTGTGTGCCCAGAACGTGCCTTGTGGGGCAGGAAGCGGTGCCGTGCCTGCCAGAAAGTGCCTTTCCGGGCGGGGCAGCGCCTGACGCCGCCGCGCCGTGTCCACTCGAGGGCCGCCGGCCGGGCGAGCACTGTTCGCTTTGCGAGCTGGCCAATCTGGCATGTGTACTCAAGCTGTCGTCGCGGATGCCGGCCAGGGGCCGCCGGAGCCGCCCGGATCCCGGCAGAAACTTGAGGCATGAGCCCGATATGCCGGATGTGGAGCTGAGATTCCCGGGTCCAGACCATGGACAGCGCCAAGGCTTGTGCGTACTCTGAACGCCAAGTTCAGACTACGCACAAGGAGAGCCATGGCCGCCGAGGCTGCCCAGCCGGTTTCCCCCGCACTGCTGAAGGTTCTCAACGGAGCCGTCGACCTGCACTGTCACTCCGGTCCGAGTCCGTTTCCCCGGCGGATCAACCACGTAGAGGCGTCGTACGACGGGGCCCGCATCGGCCTGCGCGCGATTCTCGTGAAGTCGCACCACCACAACACGGTGATGGACCTGCTCGCCATGCGAACCTGGCTGGCCGATGCGCCCACGCCGGTGTACGGAGGGGTGGCGCTGAACTCCGAGGTGGGCGGCATGAACCCCTCGGCGGTGGCGATGAGCCTGCGCATGGGTGGGCGGTGCGTGTGGGCGCCGACCGTCTCCGCCCGCCAGCACATCGAGAACCACAAGCATGCCCATGGTTTCCCGACCGCGGGAATCGATCTGCTCGAGAGCGAGGTGTCGGTCTTCGACGAGACGGGATCGGTCTCGGAAGCCACCACCAAGGTGGTCGAGGTCATCGCCGACGCCGACGCGCTGCTCACGGGCGGTCACCTCGATGTGGAGTCCATGAAGGCGCTGTTCTCGGTGGCCGTGGAGAAGGGAGTGCGACGGCTGCTCGTCCAGCACCCGGACTTCGTGGTCGGTGCGTCGGAGTCCGATGTCGAGGAACTCGTCCGAATGGGGGCGTACGTCGAGCACGAGATCGCGATGTACCACCCGGATGTCGCCCAACCGCGGTGGCCGATCCAGCAACTGGTCGACTGGATCAACCGGGTCGGGCCGGAACGGACGACCATCGGCTCGGACCTCGGGCAGCAGGGCAACCCGCTGCCGGTGGACGGGTACATCTACATCGTCCAGCAGTTGCTCGACCACGGTGTGTCCGAAAGGGACATTCGTCGGATGATCGCCGACAACCCGGCGTTCCTCCTCGGACTCGAGGAGCAGCCGGCATGACCAGGGCGGACCAGGAAGCCGTCGGTGCGGCCGGGGCCGGCCCCGCCACCGGTGGGCGCCGGCCGACCTACGACGAGTTGGCTTCCGAGCGCGTACCGGGCTCGGCCTGGGACGTCTTCGGGCCGGGTGACCAGCTCGGCACCATCAACCTGCTCACCCCGGAGCGCGTGGCCGCCGCCGCCCGCCTCATCCGCACCGGCCGGCGGTTCAACCTGGACTACCCGATCAACGCGTTCGAGCCGTACCCGACGGGCACCCGGCGGGCCACCGTCCACCACGTGTTCGCCAACAACGAGTTCCACCGGGACGACTGGATCGACTCCTTCTACCTGCAGTCGACCTCACAGCTCGACGCGCTGCGCCACATCGGACACCCGGTGCACGGCTTCTACGGCGGACTGTCCACCGAAGACAACAAGGAAGGGTCAACGGCGCTCGGCATCCATCACTGGGCCCAGGTGGGGATCGCCGGACGGGGCGTGCTGCTGGACATTCCCCGGTTCTTCGCAGCCCAGGGCCGCCCGTACGACTGTGAGCAGACGATCCCGCTCGACGCGAAGGACTTGGACGCGATCGCGCAGGCGCAGGGCGTGACCTGGCAGGGCGGCGACATCCTGCTGCTGCGCACCGGATGGGCCGAGAACTACGTGGCCAAGTCGGTCGACGAGCGCATCGAGTTCAACCGGCGTAACCGTTCCCCGGGGCTGGCGCAGCGTGAGTCGGTGCTGCGCTGGCTGTGGGACCACGAGATCGCTCTCGTGGCGGGCGACAACCCCGCCGTGGAAGCCGACCCTGTGCTCGAGTCCGACTTCCGCACCGCCCATGACCGTCCGCCGCCCCGGGGCGTGGACCACAGCGGCATGCTGCACCGTCCCCTCATCGCGCTGCTGGGTATGGCGATGGGCGAGCTGTGGAAGCTCGACGAGCTTGCGGCCGACTGTGCCGCCGACGGCGTGTACGAGTTCTTCCTCACCTGCAAGCCGCTCAACCTTCCCGGCGGGGTCGGATCACCGCCGAACGCCCTCGCCATCAAGTGACATGATCACGTAGCCTGGCGGCTCCGCCGGGCGCACGACCCATCGGCACACGAGCCACAACTCCATACCCACGAAACAACCCTTGGTGCGAACGCGCCCTAACCACCGAAGGAAGTGACAACGGTGTCGAGAACCACCCGCACCTTCGCGACGCTCAGCGCGATCGCCAGCGTCGCCATGCTCGCTGCCTGTTCCGGCGGAACGACGCCGAATGACCCCGATGGCCAAGTAACACTGACGTTCGTCGCCTACGGCGGTGTCGGCCAGGACGCCATGATCAAGTACTACCAGGAGCCGTACACGGCGGAGAACCCGAACGTCACCTTCATCAACACGTCGCCTCCGGACGTGGCTCAGGTGAAGGCTCAGGTCGAAAGCGGCGCCGTCGTGTGGGACGTGGTGGCGGTCGCGCCGGCGGCGGCCACCCAGAACTGCGGCACGCTCTTCGAACGGCTCGACTTCTCCAACGTCGACCAGACGAACCTCGTCCCGCAGACGGTCGGGGAGTGCTACATTGGCAACTTTATCAACGCCACTCCGTTCGCCTACCGGACGGACGCGTTCCCCGACCCCGACAAGGCGCCGAAGACCATCAAGGACTTCTTCGACGTTGAGAAGTTCCCGGGTCAGCGCGGCATCCTCACCAACCTCCAGAACGGCATCCTCGAGTACCCGCTGCTGGCCGACGGGGTGGCACCGGAGGACCTTTACCCGCTGGACGTCGACCGGTCCCTGGCGAAGCTGGAGACGATTCGCGACGTGACCACGTTCGCCCCCAACGTCGGCGCGTTGCAGCAGGCGGTGAGCGCGGGCCAGGTCGACATGTTCCTGCTGGCCGACTCCCGGCTCGTGCCTCTCATGGACGAGGGCATGGACATCACGATCGTGTGGGACGTGACGGTCACCTCGATCAATGCCTTCGCCGTGCCCAAGGGGTCGCCCAACGCCAAGGCGGCCGAGCGCTTCCTGGCCACCGTGGTGCGTCCCGAGGCGGTCGCCGGCATCACCGAAACGCTCGGCACCGCGCCGGTGAACCTGGCCGCGCCGCTGAACCTCTCCGAGAACGCGAAGAAGGTCGAGGTGTACGGTCCAGTCAACACCGGCAAGACCGTGCTCCAGGACATCGAGTGGTACGCCCAGAACTTCAACGAGGTCACTACGAAGCTCACCAATTGGCTGGTGGGCTGAGCGCTGGGCCCCGGGTTGGCGCCTCGTCCGCGATGTGAACTACGATTTGGCCATGGCGAACTCTGAGGCTGAGGGATCGAGCGCTGACATCCGGGCCGTGGCCCGGGTGGGCCAGATCTGCTCGCTGTTCGGCCCTCGGGTCATCGAGCTCACCGCGGCCGAGGTCGCCGAACGGACCGGGCTGAACCGCACCACGGCGTACCGCTACTGCTCGTCGATGGTCGCGGCCGGCATCCTCGACCGGGGCAGCCGACGGGGCACCTTCGTCCTCGGCGGTCTGATGCTCGAGTTGGGTGCCCTGGCCCTGGGACGCCAGCGCATCGTGGAGATCGCCCGCCCGCACCTGCGGAAGCTGAGCGCCGCCGTTCAGATGACGGCGGTGCTCAGCGTCCGTGGCGCTCAGGGCCCCGTGGTCGCCCTGGTCGAGGAGGACACGAGCCATCCGGTCGTGCTGACCGTGCACGTCGGCACCAAACTTGACGCGACTGCGGCGCAGACCATCCTGCTGCTCGCCTACTCCGACCAGGCGACGATGGACCTCGTGGCGGGCGGCCTGTCGCCCGCCGAGCGGGCCCGGTTGGAGGCCGAGGTCAACGCCGCGCGGCAGCGGGGGTTCAGCTTCGTGCGACATCGGGGCGGGTCGTTCGGGCTCGCCGCTCCCGTCTTCGACGAGAAAGGGCTCTGCGCCACCATCGCCGTGCTTGGCGCGGGTGACGTCACCGACCTGTCCGGCCCGCTCACTCAGCTCCAGGCCACCGCGGGTGCGCTGACCGAAGAGCTCGGTGGTCAGCCGACCGCGGGTTGAGCCCTCGCCGCCGTCACCCCGTCCGCTGCGCTGTCGCGTCTGCTACGGCTGTCGCGTCCGCTGCGTCGGTCCGTGTCAGGAAGGCGTCCTTCCTGGGCACTCAGCGTCAAGAGGGCGTCCTTCCTGACACCACCACCAGCGGTGTCGTGCCGCGTAGCGGGCCTGGACCGGCCGGTAATGTTCGCATCCTGCACATGTCTTGCATGTTTTGAACATCTCTCGTACGGTCACCGGCAACGCACTCACGGCCCGGGACGACAGACGAGTGCACAGTCCCCCAGCGCCCAGTGGGGACAACAGAACCCACCGATCAAACAACGGATAGGGATACGGTGATGAGACGTTTGTTGGGAACGGCGGCCGCGTTGCTCGTGGCCGCCGGCGCAACGGTCGCCGTGCGGGCGCCAGCGGTGCTGGCGAACCCGTCATCGGTGACGCTGGACACCCTCGCCCGAGACATCGAACGAGTCGAGTCGCTGCGGGAAGTCAAGGACGTGCAGCGGGCCTACGCCCACTTCGCCCAGTTCGGCCGGTGGGGCGAGATGGCAGACCTGTTCGCCAGTGGCGGCACCCTGCAGTGGGGCAACGAGGTCGTGACCGGCCGGGCGAACATCGAGGCGTGGCTGGCGGCCCAGGCCGGGGCGATGAACGGGGTCAACCCCGGCTCCCTGCACACCAACGTGATCGACCAGCCCCTGATCACGCTCTCGGTCGACGGCCTGAGCGCGAAGGGCCGCTGGTCGGGCATCCGGTTCCTCGGCGACGGCCAGGGACAGGCGCGCATCGACGGTGGCATCTACGAGAACGAGTACGTTCTCGAGAACGGCAAGTGGAAGATTTCGCTGCTGCGTTACTACCCGCTGTACGAGGGCAACTACGCGACCGGGTTCCGGACCATCAACAACCAGGCGGTGCCGGTCGTGCCCTACCACTTCACGGTCGACGAGACCGGGGTGCCGGTTCCCGAACCGGTCGGCCCGGCGCCCAAGACCACCTTCAACGCGAAGGAACTGGCCGACCGGATCGAGCGGCTCAACGACGAGGACTCGATCCGCAACCTCCAGCACGCGTACGGCTACTACGTCGACCGTCGGATGTGGACGGATGTGGTCGATCTCTTCGCCAACGGCGCGAAGGTGGTCATCGACGGCGTGGGCGTGTTCCACGGTCCGCAGGGCGTGCGGGCGGCCATGGAGCGCATGGGTCCCGAGGGTCTGACCCAGGGCATCCTCAACGACCGCCCGATCTTCGACACGATCGTCGACGTCAAGCACAACGGACAGCAGGCGACCGCCCGGGGCATCGAGGTCGGCATGCTCAACGATGCCAACGGCGCCGCCTGGGAGTTCTCGGTCTTCTACAACACCTTCGTCAAGCAGGGTGGCATCTGGAAGATCAAGGAGATGCGCATCACGCCGCTGATCCGGGCCGACTACAGCACGGGCTGGGGTAACGGCGGGGTTTGGCCGGCGACGTCGCCCACGCCGCCGCCGTTCCTCGACGTCTCCGGCCGCATCCCCGCCCCGAAGCCCGGCAACGGCCACGGCAACGGCAACGGGCCCAAGCTGGACCTGGACGACCTCAAGCGGCGGCTGAACCGCTCGCTCGCCTACGACGCGGCCGAGAACGTGTCGGACGCGTACAGCTACTACATCGATGACAGTCGGTGGGTGGAGATGGCCGCCATCCACGCGGCGAACGGCCACAAGCTGTCGCCGTTCGCGGGCTGGAACGTGACCCGGGAACGGATCTACGGCTCGGTCGTCGCCACGTACGGCAACACCCAGCCGCCCACGACGAAGACCTTCCTCGTCCTGCACTGGCGGCCCCAGCCGGTCATCCATGTCTCCCACGACGGTCGCTCGGCGTCGTACCGGTCGCGGCTGATGCACGTGAACACGTCGGCGTTCAGCGCCGGGTACCTCAACTCCGGCATGTACAACGACCAGCTCGTGCTCGAGGACGGCATCTGGCGGATCTGGAGCCTGAACATCGAGGAGTTCTACTGGCAGTCGGCCAACTGGGCCCAGGGCTGGGGCGGTGCCCAGCCGCGCGATCCCAGCCTGCCCGACCCGGAGCCGAGCAACCTCGTGAACATCTTCCCGCCGGACGTGCTGCACAGCGAGCTGGGCGAGCGGTCGCGCGGCTTCCGCGGCGGTAGCCCCGGGTACGTCCAGTGGCCCGACATCGTCCCGATGTGGTTCCACTACCGCAACCCGGTGACCGGCCGTGTGCCGGAGAACTACTGGTACGACTGCGCCCCCTGCGCGGTGCGGCCGGACTGGAGCATGACGCAGCACGGCTACCAGCTGCCGCCCACCGGTCCGAACATCGACGGGCTGGACGTGGCCTAGCCGGAAGGCCCGCGCCGTAACACACCCGTACGGCTCCTCTCTCGGCCCCGCTCGGGAGAGGAGCCGTACGCCGGCGTCTCGGGCGCCGTCGCCGCCGCGAGGCTCGCCGGCGGCCCGAGACGCCATACTCCGAAGGAAGCAACCGTCCACTCAGCAAAGACACCAAGCCGGCAACACCCCGGCAGCCGACACTCCACCGAGCCGACAACCAGAAAGTGCACGACCGGGGATCGGTTCCCGACATCCGCATCGTTGACCGAAATGGAGAGCCATGCCTGACCGACCCAGCCCGCAACCCCCGCTCGCCGGCAAAGTCATCCTCGTCGTGGGCGCGAGTGCGGGCATCGGTGCCGACACGGCCCGCGTCCTGGCTGAGGACGGCGCCGCGCTCATGCTCGTGGCCCGCACCGAGGGCCCGCTGGCGTCGCTCGCCGCCGAGTTGCAGTCGGCCGGGCACGACGTCGCGTACACGACCGGCGATGTGTCGCGCTCGGCGGATGTCGTCCGGTTCGTGCAGGAGACGGTAGACCGGTTCGGACGCCTCGACGGGGCCTTCAACAACGCGGCCATGACCCAGGCCGGTCGCCTGGACGAGGTGTCCGAAGCCGACTTCGATCGGATTATGGCCGTGAATGTCAAGGGGACCTGGCTGTGCATCCGGGAAGAGGTGAGGGTGATGCGGCAGCAGGGCTCGGGCTCGATCGTCAACATGAGCAGCATCGGCGGGTTCCGAGGCAGCTCGGGGTTCGGCGCCTACCAGGCCACCAAGCACGCCGTGATCGGCCTGACCCGCACCGCCGCGCACGACTTCGGGCCGCTCGGCATCCGGGTGAACGTGATCGCCCCCGGGCCCATCGAGACGCCCATGCTCGCCAAGACCCGGCAGGCGATTCCCGGGGGAGTGGAGGCTCGCATCGCCGCAACCCCGCTGCGCAAGGTAGGCACCGGGGCCGAGGTCGGCCACACGGCGTCGTTCCTGTTCAGCGACCGGGCGAGCCACATCAGCGGCGTCGTGCTGCCGGTCGACGGCGGTTTCAGCGCTTGACGCCGCCAACTCGCTCCTGAAAAAAGCGGGTGGGATTGGTGCGGCTGGAGCGACACCAATCCCACCCGATCATGGTTGGATCAGACGATCACCACGTCGACGGCGGTGGCGGCGGGGTCACCGGCGGCCGGTCGGTGCAGGTGATCACCGCAGGCACATACGGCGCCAACCAGTTCGTGCCGGGATGGAACTCGTTGTTGTCGACTCCGTCGTTGCCACCCCGGTCCTCGATCGAGAACTCCGACTGCGGTCCGAAGTGGAACGAGCCGCAGTTGTTCACGCCCCACCAGCCGATGTGGCGGACGTCGACGTTCTCAAACGAGGCCGAGCCCATGGCCCGGGCGCTGAACACCGAGGTGCCGGCCCCGTCCACCCGGATGTTCTTGAAGCGCACGTTGGTGATCGCGTAGAGGTCCTTGACCGCGTATTCGCTGACGATCATCAACGCGTTGTACGTGTTGTCGAGGAAGTGGTCGCCGACGACCTGGATGTTGGCGTCGATCGACCGCTCGAGCGCGTAGATCCAGAGCGCGCCGAGCCCGATGTTCCAGTTGAGCTCGTACGTGCCGGCCCGCACGGTCGTGTTGTCGGTGATCCACACGCTCCCCACGAACGGCGTGGCCGAGAACCGACTGCCCAGGTGCAGCCCGCTGCCCTCCCGGAGCGGGTCTGCCACGAGGTTGCGGGCGACCGTGATGTCCCGGCCGCCGTAGATGGCGATCCCGTTGGCCAGCGTCGGCGTCTGGACCGTGTTGCGCTCGAACCGGTTGTTCGCGTTCTCCACCTCGTGCGACCACATGGCCAGCCCGTCGTCGCCGGTGTTGCGGATGAAGTTGTTCACCGCCACCGAGTTGGTCACGCCGCGGTGGAAGTTCAGCGCGTCGGCGATCTGGTCGACGATGATGTTGTTGGTGACCCGGACGTTGTTCATCGGGCCGTCGAACCAGATCCCCACCTTCGTGTGGTGGATGTAAAGGCCGTCGATGGTCGAGTCGCTCATCGCCCCGCCGATGCCGTTGACCTGATCGGTGTCGATGCGCTCCCGTACGTCGCCCTCGATGGCGAAGTCGGCCAGGTGGACGTTGCGGCTGCCGCCCTCGGAGGCCGGCTTGCCGTAGAAGCCGACGCCGGTGTGGATCGAGCCGTCGGAGGCCGGCTCGCTCAACGCGACCTCGCGGCCCTTGACGATGCTGTACCAGTTTCCGGCGCCCTTGATCGTGACGTCGTCGACGACGATGTGCCGGTTGACCTGGAACGTGCCCGGCGGGATGTAGACGGGCCGGTTCTCCTGCTTGGCGTAGGCGATTGCCCGGTCGAAGGCGTCGGCCGAATCGCGGCGACCGGTGGGGTCGGCGCCGAAGTCGACGACGTTGACCCCGCGGGCCACCGTCTTGGGCGGTCCGACGTGCTCCGAGTCAAGTAGATCGATGATGGTCCAGGCGGCCGGGGTGTTCGCCGGCGCGGTCAGCCGCAGTCGCGCCCCCGGCGGGTAGGTCCTGCCCAGCAGCAGTCGCTGCTCGTCGTAGAAGTGCATGGGCCTGAACGGGGTCGTCGGCTCCCACGGCGGGCTCTGCTCGCTCGGCACGCACTGGCACTCGGTGACCCACCAGTCCGGGTGCAGCAGCCCGGCGTGGGGGTCGTTGGTGAACGGGTACTGGTTGTACAGCCAGGAGTACTCGGAGGTGAGCGTCATGGTCTGGTGGTCCCGGCCGTTCACGGAGATCTGCAGCGGCGCCCTGATGCCGCCTCCGTTCGGGGCGTCGGGAATGGCGTACCGCACCGTGATCGCGTTGGTGGGGGCCGGCAGGACGAATTCGACCCACTCGCCGGGGTCGAGCTGAACGGCCCGCCGGCCGGACGCCTCGGCCGCCAGCGTGTAGGCCGCCCGGTCCGGGCCGATGACGGTTCCGTTGGTGGTCGCGTTTTCCGCCTCCTGCTCGAAGAACGTGACCGTGGCGCCCCGGCCGGCCACCAGGGCGGGGTCCAGGGCGGCGCGGGTGACGGGGGTCGTGCGTGGCTTCCCGGTGGCCGACGTCGAGGTGGCGGAGGCCGCGCCGGCCGCGTACACCACCAGGCCGGCGGCCACGGCGGTGACCGCCACGACGGCTGCGGTCGCGGCCCGGCGGCGAAGGGACGATGTTTGACGAATCATCGATGCTCTCTCGGCTGGGCCGACGGGCAGCCGGCGCCGAGTACCGCCCGCTGCCCGTCGGTGGTCGACTACTCGGTTACGGGTTCACGGTGATCGTGAACGTCGATGTCGTGTTGCGAATGGGCTGGTGGACGTTGTTGAACGTCAGGTTGTGGAACGTGGCCGAGCCGACCGCCGGTCCCTGCCCGGCCTCGGGCATCTCGTTGGCCCAGATGCCCCAGCCCGACTTGGCGTCGAACTGGTCCCCACTGCGCACCACGTTCGAGATCGTGATGTTGGTGAACACCGTGTCCGTGATGGGGAATCCGGGGGTGTTCGGGTTGGGGTACTGGGTCTGGAACATGATCCCGCCGTAGGTCGGCGCGTTGATGTCCACATTGCTGACCCGGATGCCCCGGAACTCCTTGCTCGCCGAGAACAACCAGATCGCGGGGAAGACCTGGCCGCCCCAGAAGTGGCCACCCGACCGTTCGATCGTGATGTTGTCGAACGTGGTCGGCTGGGTGCCGAAGCCCACGAACGGGAAGCCGAAGTCCAGCGAGCTGATCGTGATGCCCGGGTAGGTGAGCTGGTCGGCGATGTAGATGTTGCGGAACGTGTTGTTGTACCCGCCGTACACCGCCAGCCCGGCCGCCCGCCAGGTCAGCGTGGCGGTCAGGTTCTCGTAGACGTTGTCGTGGTTGCCGACCGACCCGCCACCGTCGATGGCGGAGAAGAGCGCGAAGGCGTCGTCTCCGTTGGTGCGGGCGTCCACGTTGACCACATGCGCGCCGGAGGTGTCGGCGGTCATGTTGATCCCGTCGGCCCAGGTGTTGCGGATGCGGCTGTTGCTGAAGGTCAACCCGTCCGTGTTGACACCCCAGTACGCGCACAGCATGTGCTCCACCCAGGTGTTGTCGATGGTCAGGTTGTGGACGTTGTGCAGGTCACCCCAGACCTTGCCGCCACCGCTGCGGCTGGTGAAGTTGCCGAAGAACGAGAAGTTCTTGAACGTCGAACCGCTCGCCGTGGGCTGCACGTCGAAGCCGGCCTCGGTGTTGGACTGGTCCTGCGGCGTCATGAACCGCGTGTACCAGGGACCCGCCCCGATCACCTCGATCGGCTTGCCGTAGATGTTGAACTTCCACGTCGTCAGGTACGTGCCCGGCGGCAGGTAGACGCCCAGCTTGCCGGTGGTGTCCTGGCGGAAGGCGTCGAACGCGTTCTGCACGTCCTGCTGGGTGAAGCCGGCCGGCGTGATGTAGCGGGCCGGGTCCGGGTTGGGAATGGGGGCGACCAGCTCGGTCTCGACGAAGTCGACCGTCGCCACCAGCGGGTCGTTGGCATCCCGCTGGAGCTTGATGACGCTGCCCGCCGGGACCGTGGCGTCGAGCATCACGTTGGCCTCGTCGTAGATGTGTCGCGGCCCGGAGCCCGGAGTGTTGGTCGGCATGTCCTCCTGGCCGTACACCCAGCTGTACTTGGAGGTCAGCGTGATCTTCTTGTGGAACTGGTTGTTCACGTAGATGCTCAGCGTCGAGGTCTGCCCGGTGCCGGCGGCATTGTCCGGAATGGACGCCCGAACGACCAGCGTGTTGGTCGGGCCCCGCGTCGTCCACTGCACGTAGCTGCCGGTGCTGGGCAGGGTCACCGCGCGCCGGCCCGAGGCCTCGCCGGCGAGGTCGCCGATGACCCGGTTGGGGCCGAGCATCTGGGCGCCGCCGCCGATGGTGCCGTCCTCGGCCTCGTACCGGTCGTACGGCATGTTTGCGCCGCGACCCACGAAGAACGGCGTGTCACTGGTGTTGTTGGCGGTCTTCGACGCGTCCTCGGCCGAGTCGTTGGCCACCGTGACCCGGACCGTGTACCGCCCGTTGACCGCACTCCACGTGTCCAGGTTGACCTGAGCTGACGTAGCGCCGGCCGCGATGACCCCGCTCACGGAGCCCGTGCGGGTGAGCACTGTGGCGCCGGACTGGTTGAGCAGGGTGAACGTTATGCCGTGCGCGGCCGCGCTGGACGGGGCGTTGCCCTGGTTGCGGATTGCTACGAGGAAGGTCACGGTCTGACCGCCGGACGGGTTGCCAGGCGTCCACGACACGACCGGCACGAGGTCGGCGCTGGAGATCTCGGAGACCACCAGCGGCGACGACGCCTGGGTCGTGTTGTTGGCCTCGTTGCGTTCGATGACGCTGTCGCCGTCGTCCGCCTTGGCCGACACCTCGTAAGTTCCGGCGGCGAGGGTGCCCGCGTTGAACGTGACCGTGGTCGAGGCGCCGGGCGCCAACGCGCCCACGTTCGCGGTGCCCCGGCGGGTCGAGCCGAGGTAGAAGCCGACGGTCGTGGCGGGGGCGGCCACGTCACCCGCGTTGGCCACGGTGGCGCTGAACGTCACCGCCTGGTTCTCGACCGGGTTGGTCGGAGACCAGCTCAGCGCGCTCACCACGAGGTCGGGGTTGGGAGCCGGGGTGCCGAACACCTCCAGCTCGGCCACCTGACCCGACGGCGCTCCGCTGTTGGCGGTGAACCGCAGCCGCACGTCGGCCACCGTGGCGTTGACCGGGATGGTCACGACGTTGACGCCCTGGGCGAACGTGTAGGTGGCCGAGGACACCAGGGTGGTGAAGGCACTGGCCGACTGCTCACGGCCCATGATCTGGAAGGTCTGGGTCCGCGTGCCCCAGGCCGGGTCCGGGTTGAGCTTGACGACCACCGAGCCGATGGTGTGGTTGGCCCCGAGCGCCACGGTCAGATCCTGCGGGTAGCTCGGCGCGCCTTCCCAGTAGGTGGTGATGTCGCCGTCGGTGGCGTTGGCCGGGACGTAGATGTGCGTCGACCCGGTCGCGGTCACCGGTTTGTTGAGGGCCACGTTGGTGCCGGGCCCACCCGTACCGACGCGAGTGACGGTGTTGCTGTCGCCCGACTGGTTGCCGGCTCCGTCGCGGGCGCGGACAAAGTAGGAGACCGTGACGTTGGTGGGTTGCTGTTCCGAGTAGGTCGTGGTGTCGGCGCCCACGCTTGTGGCGAAGGACCCGTTGCGGTAGATGTCGTAGCCGGCCAGGCCGCTGCCGCCGGTGTCGGTGGAGGCGCCCCAGGTCAGCGTGATCGTGGTGCCGTTCGAGGACAGCGACAGGGTGCCGGGCACGGTGGGCGGGATCGTGTCGCCACCACCGCCGCTGTCCGGTCCGTAAATCTCCAGTTCGGACAGTTGGCCGGCCGGCCAGCCCGTGTTCGCGGTGAACCGGACCCGCACGTACCGAGTGGTGGTGGCCGTGAAGGTGATGGTCACGCTGTTGCCGTTCGACGGCGTGAACGTGTACGTGGCCGAGCCCACGATGTCAGTGAAGCTCGATCCGTTGGTGCTGCCCTGGATGGACAGGGTCTGGTTGCGGGAGCCCCAGTCGACCGGCAGCTTCAGCACCACCCGGTTGATCGACATGCTCGAGCCCAGGTCCACCTGCACCCATTGCGGGAAGGCGTTGTTCACGCTCTCCCAGTAGGTGGCCTGGTTGCCGTCGACCACGTTGCCGGACGGGTACACGTCGGCGTGACCGCTCTCCGCGGTGGGCCGCCCGGCCGCGAGGTTGCCACTGCCCGCGGGACCGGCACCGTAGACCTCCAGTTCGGACAGTTGGCCCGCCGGCCAGCCCGTGTTCGCGGTGATGTGCACGCGGACGTACCGGGTGGTGAACGGGGTGAAGTTGATGGTCACCGCGTTTCCGCTGGCCGGGCTGAATGTGTACGCCGCCGAGCTCACGATCGTCGCGAAGCCGGAGCCGTTGCTGCTGCCCTGGATGGACAGGGTCTGGGTGCGGGCCTCCCAGTTGCTCGGGAGCTTGAGCACGACCTGGTCGATGCTCTGCTCGCTGCCCAGGTCGATCTGGGCCCATTGCGGGAAGGCGTTGTTCACGCTCTCCCAGTAGGTGGCCTGGTTGCCGTCGTTGAGGTTGCCGGCGACGTAGGGGGCGTTGCTGGAGCTGGCGGTCGCGGCCTTGCCGAGGCTGAGGTTGGGACCACCGGCCGCGTGGGCGGCGGTCGCCCACGTGAGGGCGGCGACCAGCGTCATCACCACGCTGGCGGCCACCAGGCGTGCGGTTCGTTTCATGGACAAGTCCTTCGTGACAGCGCGGGACGGTGAAGGCAGGCGCCGGCGTCACGAGCTCCCCGCGGCAGTGACACCGACCAGGTACGGCTCTACTTGGACTTGCAGAAGTTTTCGCAAGTCCTTGCACATATTCATCGCAGTCTTGCGGACGATGTGACGAAGGTTACCGACGGGCTACCGGCACGTCAACGGTTGGCCGTCAAAGACCGAGGGGGCCGGAGTTTTCGCGCTCCGGCCCCCTCGACTCAGTAACGGATCAGCGTGACCACGCGGGCGTGGGCGTCTCGACGCGCAGCCAGACGGCCGTGTCCGACGGGAGCCGGCCGTCGACCAACGAATCACTGGCGAGCAGGATCGCCTCGTGAGCGGGCAAGGGTATGTCCACTGAGGACATATTGAGGACGCAGGCAAAGCCGGGATCGCGGTAGAAAGCCAGGACGTCGGTGGGGGCGTCCAGCCAGGACATCGTGCCGTCGCCCAACGCGGGCTCGTCGTGGCGGATGCGCAGCGCCTCGCGGTACAGCTCCAGCATCGAGCCGGGGTCGCCCTTCTCGGCCTCCACTGTCAGCGTGCGCCACGACAGCGGCTGCGGCAGCCACGGTGGCGCGCTGGCGCCCGGCGGGCTGAAGCCGAACGGTGGCGCGTCCCCCGACCACGGCAGCGGAACCCGGCAGCCGTCGCGTCCCGGGTTGGCGCCGTTGGTGCGGAAGAACAGCGGGTCCTGGCGCTTGTCGTCGGGGATGTCCTCGACCTCGCCCAGGCCCAGCTCCTCGCCCTGGTAGATGTAGGCCGAGCCGGGCAGGGCGAGGCTGAGCAGGATGGCCGCGCGAGCCCGGCGGGTGCCGAGGGCGAAGTCGCTCGGGGCTCCGGTCTGACGCCGGCGGTGCTCGTGGTCGTGGGTGAACGACGTGTCGGCTCGGCCGTACCGGGTGACGTGGCGGAACACGTCGTGGTTGGAGAGCACCCAGGTCGCGGGCGCGTCCACGGGCGCGTGGGCGGCCAGCGTGGCGTCGATGGTCGAGTGGAGGGCGGCCGCCTCCCACGGCGCGGCGAGGAAATCGAAGTTGAACGCCGTGTGCAGCTCGTCCGGGCGCAGGTACTTGACGAACCGCTCGGTGTCGGGCAGCCAGATCTCACCGATCAGGGCCCGTGGCGGGTCGTACGAGTCGGCGATACGCCGCCAGGCGCGGTAGATCTCGTGGTTCTCGTCCCGGTCGGTGTACGGATGGGGCCGCCGGGCCTGGCCCGGCTCGGTCACCTCCGACGTTTCGTCCGGGTCGAGGTCCGGCAGTGACGGGTCCTTCGTGCACAGTGCGGCCGAGTCGATCCGCACGCCGTCCACGCCGCGGTCGAACCAGAACCGCAGGATGTCCTCGAACTCCTCCCGCACCTTGGGGTTGCCCCAGTTGAAGTCCGGCTGCTCGGGCGCGAACAGGTGCAGGTACCACTGTCCATCCGGGACTCGGGTCCAAGCCGGCCCGCCGAAGATCGAGGTCCAGTTGTTCGGGGGCAGCTCACCGTGGTCGCCCCGGCCGTCCCGGAACCAGAACAGCTCGCGGGCCGCCGACCCGGGGCCGGCCGCCAGCGCCTCCTGGAACCAGCGATGAGCGATGGAGCAGTGGTTGGGAACGATGTCGACGATGACGCGCAGGTTGAGGCTGTGCGCCTCGTCGATGAGCGCGATGGCCTCGGCCAGCGTGCCGAACACGGGGTCGATGTCGCGGTGGTCGGCGACGTCGTAGCCGGCGTCGGCCATCGGTGACGGGTACCACGGGCTGAACCAGATGGCGTCGACGCCGAGATCCCGTAGGTAGGGCAGACGGTCACGGATGCCGGCGATGTCGCCGATGCCGTCGCCGTTCCCGTCGGCGAAGCTGCGTGGGTAGACCTGGTAGATCACGGCGCTGCGCCACCACCGGGTGTCGTCGACCACCGGCCACCTGCTTTCTGTCACGGGCCGCACGGCAAGCACGCAGGCCGTACGGTCGGTCCATCAGTCCACAGAGGATGGTCCGAGCCGTCGGCGGGGACTGGCTCCCCGCTCACGGACCTCCTCTCAGGGACGCCGCCACCCTTCGGTGACCGCGCGACCGGCCCGGGCGCGGCTTACGTCAGCGATCGGGTGGCGGCGCATCCCATCTGGGGCCTTCACCGTAACCAGCGCAACGAAGCTCTGCAAGATACTGCGCACATGCTGGAAGAATTAGACGGACCGTGAGCGAGTCCGGCGTGGGGTCGACACCGACGGCGCCGGTCCGGTCGAACCGCGCACCACGAGCTCGGGCTCGAAGAGCAGCTCATCGGCGGGCACGGTGTCGCCGGCGGCCTGCCGGACGAGCAGCCGGACCACGGCCTGGCCCATCGCCTCGATGGGCTGGCGGACGGTGGTCAGCGGCGGGTCGGTGCACGCCATGAAGGGCGAGTCGTCGTACCCCACCACCGACACGTCGTCGGGGACGCGCAGCCGGGCGCGCCGGGCGGCCCGGATCGCGCCGAGCGCGAGGACATCGGAGGCGCAGATGATGCCGGTGACGCCGCGCGCGATCAAGCGGGCCGCGGCCGCGTGGCCACCCTCCATTGAGAAGATCGTTCGCTCGACGAGGTCGTCCAGCGGCGCGTCGGTCCCGCCCTCGGCCTCGAGGGCCGCCGTGAACGCCGCGAGCTTGCGCGCCGACGGCACGTGGTCGCTCGGGCCGAGCACGAGACCGATGCGTTCGTGCCCGAGCGAGACGAGGTGCCCGTACGCCTGCTCCACCGCGTGCCCGTCATCGCAGGCCACGGTGGGGAAGCCGATGCCCTCGACTGCGGCGTTGACCAGGACCACCGGCAGCCGGCGCTGGGCCAGGCGCCGGTAGTGCTCGTGGTCGGCGTCGGCCTGGGCATAGTCACCGCCCGCGAAGATGACGCCCGAGACGTGCTGGTCGAGCAGCATGTCCACGTAGTCGACCTCGGAGACACCGTCGGCGGTGCGCGTGCACAGCACCGGGGTGAAGCCCCGCTTGGCGAGTGCCCCGGCCACGACCTCGGCGAAGGCCGGGAAGATGGGGTTGCCGAACTCCGGCAGCACCAGGCCGACCAGCCGCGCCCGCTCGCCGCGTAGCTTGGTGGGGCGCTCGTAGCCCAGCACGTCGAGGGCGGTCAGGACCGCCTCCCGGGTCGACTCCGAGATGCCCGGCCGGCCGTTGAGCACCCGGCTCACCGTGGCCTCGCTCACGCCCACGTACTTCGCTACCTCGGCCAGTCTGCGCGTCATGCCGCAAGTCTAGGCCCAACGCTCTGCAAGCTCTTGCACGACATTCGGACCGCCGTCGGGGCCGCGTTGCGGAGGCCTCCGCCTCGGGTCACCGTCCGTACGGCGTCACGAGGTTCTTCGCGTCCGCCAACGCCCTTCTCGTCGTTTCGGCTGGCTCCGGCTCGTCCGTCACCGTGTCGTTCTCCGCGAGGTGTCCTAAGCTTGTCGGCCCCATCGGACTCGGCACCCGTCTCGACCGGACCAGGGAGCATCGCGTTTTGGTAAAGGGACTGTTTGGTTCTTGCGGGGAAGCTGTCGAAAAGCTACGGTCGCTGCATCGCGGGGTTCACCAACCGGCAGCGCCCGACCTGACAGGACAAGGAGCCCGCGCGTGAGCACGAGCCGATCGCGCCAGGCGCAGCGCCCACCAGCGCGCAGCCCACGAGCGCAGATGCTTACGAGCGCACCGCCGAGCAACGCGCTGTCCGCCAGCGCAGGGGCGCCCGTCCGGCTCGGGCCGGCGGCGGCGAACCGCGCGTCCCGACGATCCTCACTGCCCGGCCGCATCACTCAACCACCGTCCTGACGGCGCCTGCGCCGTCGCTGAAATCTGCAGGATCGAATCCTGCGTCCGACAAGGAGCAAGGATGAAACGCTTGACCGCTCGGTCCGTCCGCTCGCCGAGGTCTATCCCCATTGCGTTGGCACTGCCTCTCGCTGGCGTCCTCGCCCTGGGCACGCTCGCCTCGTGCTCGTCCGAGGAGTCCGACCCGAACGCCCCGGTCACGCTTCACGTGGTCGGTCTGCTCCCCGGAGCGGAGCCGGCGGCACAGGAGGCGCTCGCGGACGAGGTGGCGGCCTTCGAGACCGAGAACCCGGACATCAAGGTCGTCACGCACGAGTACGAGTGGAAGGCGACGACGTTCGCGGCCGACCTCGCGGGCGGCACGCTGCCCACCGTGTTCGAGATCCCGTTCACCGACGCGAAGACGCTGATCGCGAACGGGCAGATCGCCGACATGCAGCCGTACCTCAGCCAACTGTCGTACGCCGGTGACTTCAACCCGAACCTGTTGGAGTACGGCAAGGGAACCGACGGCCACGTCTACGCCATCCCGGCGAAGAGCATCTACGCGGTGGGCCTGCACTACAACCGCGATCTGTTTGCCCAGGCCGGCCTCGACCCCGACGACCCGCCGACCACCTGGGACGAGGTGCGGGAGTACGCCAAGAAGATCGCCGATGCCACCGGCATGGCCGGCTTCGCCCAGATGGCGGTGGACAACACCGGCGGTTGGCAGCTCGTCGTCGACACCTACGCCCGCGGCGGCCGCGTCACGTCCGAGGACGGCAAGACCGCGACCCTGACCAACGATGCGACCAAGGCGTCGCTGCAGTTCCTCAAGGACCTGCGCTGGGTCGACAACTCGATGGGCGCTAACTTCAACTACAACTGGGTGAGCATCAACCAGGCGTTCGCGGCCGGCCAGATCGGCATGTACACCTCTGGTCAGGACGTGTACACGAGCCTGGTGCAGGCCAACAACATCGACCCCGACATGTACGGGCTCACCATGATTCCGCTGGAGGGCACCAACGCCGGGGTGCTCGGTGGCGGCACGATGGCCGCGGTCTCCGCCCGCGCCACCGAGGCCGAGAAGGCCGCCGCCATCAAGTGGATCGACTTCCACTACCTGCGCAAGTACACCAACCGTGAGGCCGCTGAGGCGAACGCGAAGATCCAGGTGGCGAGCAACCAGCCCGTGGGGACGCCGGAACTGCCCATCTTCAGCCAGCAGCAGTACGAGCAGTACCAGGAGTGGATCGCGCCGTACGTCAACGTGCCGCTGGACCAGATGACCACGTTCACCGAGAACGTCTTCCAGGCCAAGCTCATCAACGAGCCGCCCCTGGCGACCCAGGACATCTACGCGGCGCTCGACACGGTTGTGCAGGCCGTCCTGACCGACCAGGATGCCGACATCGACGCTCTGTTGGCGGAGGCCAACGAGCGGGCGCAGCGGGCGATCGACGCCGCCAGCTGACGCCAGCGGCCTCGCGTAGCCTGCCCTGGTGTGGAGCCGCCACCGCCGCCGGCGGCTCCACACCACCGCCGCGACCCGGCTCATCACGACGAGGGAGTGACGTGCCCGATGTCCCACTCCGTCCGCGTCGTTGACGCGAGTGCTGACCGTGCCCGGCCACCGGCCGGCGCGGTGGTCGCACCGGTCGACCCTGCGTCGGGCCGGCACGCGGCCGGAACCATGGGCCGGCGTTCGGCCGGACCAACCCGACGGCGTACGCCGATGACCTGGGTCAGAGGCGGTGGGCTCAGCAACCTGGTGTTCGCGCTGCCGCTGCTGGTCATCTTCGGAGTCTTCTCGTGGTGGCCGATCGTGCGGTCGGTCGTCATGAGCTTCCAGAAGACGAACCTGGTCGCCCCGCCGAGGTGGGTCGGCTGGGAGAACTTCCAGTACGTCCTCACCGACCCCGACCTGCCCATCGCGATCCGCAACACGGCGTACTTCGCCCTGCTGGCGCTGGTCTTCGGCTTCCCGATCCCGCTGGTGACGGCGGTGCTCATCAGCTCGCTTCGCCGGTTGCGGGGCCTGTACTCGGTGCTGGCCTACCTGCCGGTGGTCGTCCCGCCCGTGGTGGCCGTCCTGCTGTGGAAATTCTTCTACGACGGCTCACCGGGCGGCGTGTTCAACACCGTCCTGGGCTGGGTCGGGCTCGGTCCGTACCAGTGGCTGTCGGACAAGACGCTCGTCATGCCGGCCCTCGTGCTGGAGGCGACGTGGGCGGCGGCCGGAGGTACCGTCATCATCTATCTCGCCGCGCTCATCAGCGTCCCCGGCGAGCTGTACGACGCGGCCGAGGTCGACGGGGCCGGCGTCTGGCGGAAGCTGTGGCACGTCACCCTGCCGCACCTGCGCGGCGTCCTCTACATCACGCTCATCCTGCAGATCATCGCGACCGCGCAGGTGTTCCTCGAGCCCTTCCTGTTCACCGGCGGCGGTCCGGCCAACTCGACGCTGACGGTCCTGCTCATGATCTACAACTACGCGTTCGGCCGGTCCCTGGGCGGTAACTACGGCGCGGCCACGGCCCTGTCCCTCATGCTGGCCGCCTTCCTCGCCCTGCTGTCGTTGGTGTACTTCAAGCTCACGTCCCGTTGGAGCACCTCGTGACCGCCCCATCCCTGCGCTCGCCGTCGAGCCGCGCGACCAGCGGCGAGAACGGCCCGACCGCGACGGCCGGTCGACTGGAGTCGACGCGCCGGCCGCGCCCCCGCCGGGCTTCCGCGTTCGACAGTGCTCGCGGGTACCTGTCGGACCAGGACTGGCGCCGGCCCAGCGTCAGCATCACGGTGCGGACGCTGCACCTCATCCTGCTGGTCCTGCTGGTCATCGTGGGCGTCGGGCCCATGCTGCTGCTGGCGAAGTACGCCATCACGCCGACGCAGGACATCATCCGGACGCCGCTGGCCGTCTTCCCCAACGGAATCCGCTGGGAGAACCTGGTCGAGGCATGGAACGACGTTCAGATCAGTAAGTATTTTCTCAATACGATCTGGCTCGCGGCCGGGTCGTGGTTCGTGCAGCTGCTGGTGGCCACCACCGGTGGCTACGTGCTGTCCGTCCTGCGGCCCGCCTGGGGCAAGGTGGTCAACGCCCTGGTCATCACGACGCTTTTCGTCCCGAGCGTCGTCCTGCTCGTTCCGCTGTACCTGACGATCCTCAACCCACCGCTGCTGGGCACCTCGCTCATCAACAACTTCTTCGCGGTCTGGCTGCCGGCCGGGGCGAGCGCGTTCAACGTCGTGCTCATGAAGCGGTTCTTCGACAACCTCCCGCGGGAGGTGTTCGAGGCGGCCCAGATCGACGGCGCCGGTCCGTTCCGGCTCTTCTGGTCGATCGTCCTGCCGATGTCCAAGCCGATCATCGGTGTGGTGTCGGTGTTCGCATCGATCGCGAGCTGGAAGGACTTCCTGTGGCCGATGCTCGTGCTCAAGGACCCGTCGCTGCAGCCGCTGTCGGTGCGCCTGCCCGCCATCCAGGCTCAGACCGACCTGGGCGTCTTCCTCGCCGCGCTGGCGATCTCGACGATCATCCCGGTCGTGTTCTTCCTCATCTTTCAGCGGCTGTTCCTCTCCGGCGCCGGCCTCGGCGGGGCGGTCAAGGGCTGAGCGGACGCCGCCCCGCCGTCGGCCGGTTCGGATCGGAGGTGTGTCCGGTCAGGACGGTCAGGTCAGGAGAGGCTGGCTGAGCCGTCGTGGCCGGCGGGTGTCCTGAGGTCGACATTGACGGTCATGACCGACGCTATGGGGCTGGCGACGCGGCTTGTGGCTTCCAGGCCCTCGTAAGCGTGGTGAGCAGGGCGACGCCGAGCACGGTCCGGTACCAGAGCTCGGCACCCGGTGTCGCGGGGGAACCGCGCAGCCGAAGCCGCAGGGCGAGCCACACGACCGCGAGCCACTCGCTGGAATTGAGGGGCTCGGGACGGCGCCAGCGGGCCAGCCACTACCCTTCGAATGTTCGATTGAGTTCGTCGAAACTTTCTGGAAGCCTCGGGGTAGCCGACCGCCACGCCAGCCGTCGTGAACAGGCTGGCGACACCGGGGTGGTTCCAGGACCGAGGGAGGCCGTCATGGCGCGCACGGACGGGGGCACCGCCGTTGACCAACCCGCCGCCGACCCGCCGGCCGGTCCACCCGCTCCGCTATCGACCCGCAACCCGTACGAGCGGGGGCCCGACCCGACGCTCACCAGCGTCGCGGCCGACTTCGGGTCGTTCGCCACCGCCCAGCTCACGGTGCCACCGGGGCACGGCTTCAACGGTGGCTGCATCTACTACCCGACGGACGCCGGCCAGACGTTCGGGGCGGTCGCGATCGTGCCCGGCTACACCGCCCTGTTCGCCGACGAGGAGGCCTGGATGGGGCCCCGGTTGGCGTCATTCGGGTTCGTCGTGATCGGTATCGAGACCAACAGCCGCGAGGACTGGGACCGGGCCAGGGGAACGCAGCTACTGGCCGGGCTGGACTACCTCACGCAGCACAGCGCCGTCCGTACCAGGATCGATGCACGCCGGTTGGCGGTGATCGGCCACTCGATGGGGGGCGGCGGGGCGTTCGCCGCGGCGGCCCGACGCCCGTCGCTGCGGGCGGTGGTCGGACTGACGCCGTACTTTCCCTCGGGGGATCTCGCCACGATTCGGGTACCGACGTTGATCATCGGCGGTCAGAACGACACGACGGTCACACCCTCCTATTTGGAGCGTCTGTACGCATCCCTGCCCACCCGGACACCCAGCGCGTACGTGATGCTCGCCGACGCCGACCACCTGTTCCCGACGAAGCCGAACCCGGACCAGATGCGCGTGCTCGTGCCGTGGCTGAAGATATTCGTCGACAACGATGTGCGGTACACCCGGTTTCTGTGCCCGCTGGCCGACCGCAGCGGGATCTCGCAGTACCAGGTGACGTGCCCGCTGGTACCGACGGTGTAGGTCGGTCCGGGGCTAACGGCTCGGGGGAGCGGTGCTGGCCCGGACGACGAGCTCCGTGGCGAGTTCCTGTCGCTTCGAGCGGGGCTCGATGCCGGCAGCCAGGTCCAGGATCATGCGGGCCGCGGTCGCCCCCATGTCGCGCAGCGGCTGGCGGACCGTGGTCAACGGTGGGACCAGCCACTGGTCGATCAGGTAGTCGTCGTATCCGACCACGCTGAGGTCCTCGGGGATGCGCAGGCCCGCCTGGTTGGCGGCGTGGTAGACGCCGATGGCCATTCCGTCGTTGAGGGCGAAGATCGCCGTCGGTGGGTTAGCGAGCCGCAGGAGGGCGGCGGCCTGGCTGCGTCCACCCTCGATCTCGAATCCGCCGTCCCGGATGAGCGCTCGATCGATCGGTACGCCGGCGGCGTCCAGTGCCGCGCGATACCCGTCGAGACGGGCCCGGCTGCACAGGGCCCAGCTCGGGCCGGTGATGATGCCGATGCGCCGGTGTCCGAGCTCGAGGAGGTGCCGGGTCGCGGACAGGCCGCCGAGCCAGTCCGTCGAGCCCACGGAGAGGACGTCGTCGCCGGGCACGCCGGTGGGATCGACGACCACGAACGGGATGCCGCTGTCGGCGAGCAGGGTCCGCTGCTCGGCCGACAGGTCGGAGAAGACCGGGATGACGCCCATGGGCCGGCGGCTGAGCACGCCCTCGATCCACTCGTGGCGAGGCGTCTGCTTACCGTGGGACTCCGAGACCACGACGGCCAGGCGATGTTCCTCGGCGACCAGCCCGACCCCGTTGATGATGTCGGTGGGGTAGACCCCGACCAGCTCGTGGAACACCAGCTCGATCAAGGCGGACCGGCGGGGGCTCTTCCGCTTCTGCCGGTACCCGTGCTCGTGGAGCACCTTGAGCACATGGGCTCGGGTCTCGGGGGCGATGTCCGGGCGGCCATTGACTACCTTGGAGACGGTCGGGGCCGACACGCCGGCCAGCCGGGCGATCTCGGCGATCGTCGGCTGGGAGCGCGAGGACTCGGAGCCGCTCTTCGCCACGGCCGGAGTCTACCCCGCTACGGCCCGTGGTCGATCGAAACTTTCGGTCTGGTTTCCCGCGACGATAGGGCGAGGGGTCCGACCGGACGTCGTAGGCGGATCTGGTGGGGTGCGGGGTTGGGCGGTGAGACCAGTCGGGCGCGGCCGAGTTGGCACGCGCCGATCAACTTCGAACTTTCGCTTGATGCACTCGCAACTTTCTGAGAACATAGGCGACAGCCGACGTCCGTGTTACCGCTAACATCGTTGGTCGGTGATGCGAGGCCGGGGTCGGTCACGAGCCGGCACTGGTGACGTTCGGTGCGGGCCCCGTCCCGGGCCCACTTTCGTCCCATTCATAGAACTCCGTCCCATTTGTAGGAGGACAGGCGTGAACTCCTCGATCAGTCCGCCTAGACGTCGTCTTCGAAAACTCGTGTTGTCGGCGACGGCTGCGGTCGCGGTGACCGTTCCTGCGTTGGTGGTGGTGAATCTCGCTGGTGCGGCGGAGACCACGCTGGGTGCGGCTGCGGCGCAGTCCGGTCGGTATTTCGGTACGGCGGTGGCCGCCAACAGGCTCGGCGACTCGGTCTACAACACGATCTTGAATCGTGAGTTCAACAGCATCACTGCTGAGAACGAGATGAAGATCGACGCTACTGAGCCGCAGCAGAACGTGTTCAACTTCAGCCAGGGTGACCAGATCGTCAACTACGGTCTGAGCCGTGGTTGGAAGGTGCGTGGCCACACGCTGGCCTGGCACTCGCAGCAGCCTCAGTGGATGCGGAACATGGAGGGCCAGGCGCTGCGCAACGCGATGCGCAACCACATCACCCAGGTCATGCTCCACTACAAGGGCAAGATCTACGCCTGGGACGTGGTCAATGAGGCGTTTGAGGACGGTTCCAGCGGCGCGCGGCGGAACTCGAACCTGCAGCGCACGGGCAACGACTGGATCGAGGATGCGTTCCGCACCGCTCGGAACGCTGACCCGGACGCCAAGCTCTGCTACAACGACTACAACATCGACGACTGGAACCACGCGAAGACGCGGGCCGTGTACAACATGGTCGCGGACTTCGTGAATCGGGGCGTGCCGATCGACTGCGTTGGGCTGCAGTCGCACTTCAACGCCCAGTCGCCTTACCCGAGCAACTACCGCACGACCCTGCAGAACTTCGCCAACCTGGGCCTCGAGGTGCAGATCACCGAGCTGGACATTGAGGGTTCCGGGACCGCGCAGGCCAACACGTACCGGAACGTCGTGAACGACTGTCTGGCCGTGGCCCGCTGCGCCGGTATCACCGTGTGGGGTATCCGGGACAGTGACTCGTGGCGGGCCAGCGGCACCCCGCTGCTGTTTGACAACTACGGCAACAAGAAGCCGGCCTACGACGCGGTGCTGCAGGCTCTCAACGCCGCCGGTCCGGGTGGCCCGACCAACACCACGAGCCCGCCGCCCGGCAGTGGTAGCTGCACGGTGACCGTTACCCGGACGCAGGAGTGGGGTGACCGGTTCAACGTGAACCTGGCGGTCAGCGGCTCGGACAACTGGGTTGTCAATATCCAGCTCAATGGCAGCCAGACTCTGCAGAACAGCTGGAACGCCAATGTGACCGGGACCGGCCAGAACCTCACCGCGACCCCGAACGGCAACGGCAACACGTTCGGGATCACGGTGTACAAGAACGGCAACAACAACAACCCCACGGCGACCTGCTCGGTGCCTGGTGGGAACGGCCCGGGAACGCCGGGCGGCTCCGGCACGATCGTCGGTGCTCAGTCGGGTCGATGCATCGACGTGCCGAACTCGTCGACGAACGACGGCACCCGGGTGCAGCTGTACGACTGCAACGGCCAGGCCAACCAGTCGTGGACCTACACGTCGAACAAGGAGCTGCGGATCTTCGGTAACAAGTGCCTGGACGCCGGAGGCTCCGGCAACGGCGCGCCGATCCAGATCTACAGCTGCCACGGCGGGACCAACCAGCAGTGGAACCTGAACAGCAACGGCACCATCTCCGGTGTCCAGTCCGGCCGCTGCCTCGACGTGTGGAGCACGGCCAACGGCGCACAGGTCCAGCTGTACGACTGCCACGGACAGCCCAACCAGCAGTTCTCGTTCACCGGCGGCGGCACCACCACTACCACCACCTCGCCGCCACCGGGCACGTCGTGCCAGCTTCCGTCGACCTTCCGGTGGACGTCCACGGGTCCGTTGGCCCAGCCCCGGTCGGGTTGGGTGTCGCTGAAGGACTTCACCCACGCGTGGTACAACGGTCAGCACCTGGTCTACGCGACCACGCACGACACGGGCACGACGTGGGGCTCGATGAACTTCGGGCTGTTCAGCGACTGGTCGCAGATGGCGTCGGCGCCGCAGAACTCGATGCCGTTCGCCGCAGTGGCGCCCACGCTGTTCTACTTCGCCCCGAAGAACATCTGGGTGCTGGCGTACCAGTGGGGCGGGCCGGCCTTCTCCTACCGCACGTCGACCAACCCGGCCGACGTGAACAGCTGGTCGGCTCCGCAGACGCTGTTCTCCGGCAGCATCGCCGACTCGCCCACCGGTCCGATCGACCAGGCTCTCATCGGCGATGACCAGAACATGTATTTGTTCTTCGCCGGGGACAACGGTCGCATCTACCGGGCCAGCATGCCGATCAACAACTTCCCGGGCAACTTCGGCAACACCGCGACCGTGGTCATGAGCGACTCGACGAACAACCTGTTCGAGGGCGTTCAGGTCTACAAGATCCAGGGTGAGAACCGGTACCTCATGCTGGTCGAGGCGATCGGCTCGCAGGGCCGCTACTTCCGCGCGTTCACGGCCACCAGCCTGAACGGCACCTGGACGCCGCTGGCCGCCACCGAGAGCAACCCGTTCGCGGGCAAGGCCAACAGCGGTGCCACGTGGACCAACGACATCAGCCACGGCGAGCTGATCCGGGTCAACGCCGACCAGACCATGACCATCGACCCCTGCAACCTGCAGTTCCTCTACCAGGGACGGTCCCCGAACTCGGGCGGCGACTACAACCTGCTGCCGTACCGGCCGGGGCTGCTGACGCTGCAGCGCTAGGGCTGTGACTCATCGGGTGGGATTGGTGCCGCTACAGCGGCATCAATCCCACCCATTCATGTCCGGGCCCCGTGTTGCTGCTCCGGCACACGGTGGGACTCCGTCGGGGCGGGCGAGGGTCGGGCCGAGGCGATGAAGGCGACCGCGACCGCGATGCTGATGATGAGTACGCCGATCATGACCGGATGGGTGGCGAAGTACTCGCCCATGCGCCGGAACGCCTCCGGTTGCCCCAGGACGGCGACGCCGACCCCGACCGCGAACAGGGCGCACACCACGACCCCGGCGGCCGCCACGTCCTTGGCCCGGGCCGCGAGGGGGTGGTATCGGCCACCGGTCGCAAGGTTCACCGTCGCCTCGATGGCGGTGTTGAACAGCTCCGCCCCGACCACCAGCGCGTTGGCCAGCAACAGCAACGCCCACTGGACCCGTGTCACGGTGAACCAGTCGGGCAGCAGGAGAAAACCGTACATATATGCCATGACAGCTGTATGGATGCGCATGTTGCGCTCCATGCGCACCGCGTGGGCAAGCCCGCGGAACGCGTAACCGAAACTGCGCAGCAGGGCCCTCATGCCTCGCCCTCCGACCCGAGCCTGGTAGTGAGGTCTGGCCGCAGACTAGCCGCTCGCGGTTACGGGCGACCCCGGGCGCACGGTACGCGGGGGTTCGACCCCAGTGTCGCGATCGCCGGATTGGAGCCCTCGTCATACCGGTCGACCCTCCGGGAGCCCAGCCCTTGACGCTGCTTACTCTCGCCTCTCGTGATCCACACGGACGAAGCCCGCAGCGGTGGTCGGCGTCCCGCCACCGACGCCGCGGTTCCCGAGCGTCAACGGCCAACGCCGGCGCGCCGCCCGTTGCCGTTGTCGTGGCGGCGGGCGGGGTGTCGGTCTTCGCTGGCGGGCCGGTCGGCGGCCCTCGTCCGCCGCTGGCGCGGTGAGCGTGGTCCGACGCAGGCCGCGGGGGAGGCGGTCCGCCGGTCGACCCAGACAGCCTCGGACCCGGGGGCGCGGGCGCGACGGATCAGCCCGATGGACTGGATCACGTTCGGGCTGTTCGTCGCCGGTGTCCTGGCAGTGGCGACGCGGCTGCTGCCGACGACCCAGGCGATGGCCACCCTCGGCCGGGTCCTGCCGATGCTGGTCTTCCTGGGCGCGGTGATCGTGCTCGCCGAGCTCGTCGCCCGGGCCGAGTTCTTCGACGTCGTCGCGACCCGGGTGACCGCGTTCGCACGGGGTCGCAACGGGGCGCTGTTCGCGCTCTTCCTCGGCGTCGCGGCGGTGACCACGGCGTTTCTCAACCTGGATACCACGGCGGTTCTGCTCACCCCGGTGGTGCTCGCGACCGCCCACCGAGCGGGCCTGCCGCCGTTGCCCTTGGCCATGACCACGGTGTGGCTGGCGAACACGGCGAGTCTGCTCCTGCCTGTGTCGAACCTCACCAACCTGCTCGCCGCCGACCGCATCGGGCTGAGACCGCTGGCGTTTGCCGCCCAGATGGCGCTTCCCCAGGCCGCCGCCGTGGTCGCGGTGGGCGTGTGCCTGTGGGTCTTCTACTGGCGGCACCTCCCTCCCCGGTACGAGATTCCGCCCCCGCATCGCCCGCGCGACCGACGGCTCTACTGGATGGCGGCCGGATCGGTCGCCACCTTCATCGCCGGCATCCTCGCCGGCGCGTCGGTCGCGATCGTCTCGGTCGCCACCGCTGCCGTGCTACTCGGTGCGTTTCTCGTGTGGGGGCGTTCGGAGCTGCGGTGGAAGCTGCTGCCGTGGCGCTTGCTCGTCTTCGTGACCGGTCTCTTTCTCGTGGTGGAGACGGTTCGCCACCACGGCTTGGACTCCGTCATGGCGATGCTCATTGGCATCGACCCGGGTCCCGAAGGAATCGTGCGGGCCGCCGCCGTCGGCGCCGGGCTGGCCAATGTGCTCAACAACCTGCCCAGCTACGTCGCCGGGGAGGCAGCCGTTCCGGTGGCCAACCACGAGCAGCTCATCGGGTTGCTCATCGGTACGAACGTCGGTCCGCTCGTCGTGCCGTGGGCGTCGCTGGCGACCCTGTTGTGGGCGCAGCGGTGCCGGGCCGCCGGGCTACGCATCGACTGGCGACGGTACGTTCTCACCAGTCTGGTGGCTGTCCTGCTCACCTTGACCGCGAGCGTCGGTGCCCTTGTCCTGGTCGTCGTGACCGGTTGAGTCAGGCGGTCAGCGCAGCGTGGCGGCCGCGGCGAGGAACTGATCGAACGTGCGCGGCTCGGCCCCGGTCAGTTCCCGCACGGTGGTGGTGACGGCGGCCTGGGACCCGCGGGCGACGTCTTCCCACAGGGCCACCACGTCGGCCGCGAACCCTTCCGGAACGCCCTGGGCGGTCAGCCGGGCCAGCAGTTGCTCGGCGGTCAACTCGATGGACCGTACCGGCCGGCGCAGGGCCGCGGTGAGTTTCGCCGCGATCTGCGCGTGGGTCAGCGCCTCGGGGCCGGTCAGCACGTACGTGCCGCTGGGCGGATCCGGTTGGGTCAGCAGTGCGGCCGCGCAGGCCGCTATGTCATAGCAGTCGATGTATGACACCCGCCAGTCTCCGGCCAGGCCGACCACGTCGCCGGCGTCGAGAGTGGCGGCCTGGCCGGAGACGAAGTTCTGCATGTAGCCGCTGGGCTGTAGCAGCGACCAGGCGACCGGCTCCGCCTTGAGATATTGCTCGATATCCCAATGCGCGCCTTGGGCCAGCCGCCCGCCGGGTCGTGCCCCCCAGACCGAGACCTTCACCACCGCCGTGACGCCGGCCGACACCGCGGCGTCGATCGCCGCTCGTTGCTGACGGATCATGGGTTGCGGTCCGGGAGACGGGACGGCGCCCGAGCTGTTGAGGAACAGCCGGTCGACGCCGGTCATGGCCGCGGCGAGGGAGTCCGGGTCGTCGAAGTCGGCGACGACGAACTCGACGCCCAACTCGCGGCCGCGCGCCTCGTCACGCACCATGGCCCGCACCGGCACCCCGCGCTCGTGGAGCAGGCGGACGAGGTGACGGCCGATCGAGCCAGTGGCACCGGTAACGAGAATCACGACGCCTCCGCCGGGATGTCGATGACGATCTTTCCGGGCACGCGGCGCGCGAGCAGGTCGGGTAAAGCCTGCTCCATCTGCTCCCAGGAGCCGCGCCACGTGACCTCGGGCGACAGCTCACCGGCGCGTACCAGTCTCAGCAGGATCGCGAGGTCCGGCCCCACGTCGGCGAAGTCTCCGAAGGACTGCAGGGTGCGGGCCGGTCCGGGGAAGAAGGTCGAGTTCACCGGGAACACCGCGGGTTCACCGCTGGCCCAGCCGATGCTCTGCAGGGTGCCGCCCGGACGCAGCAGCCCCCACGCCGTGACGAGGTGGGCGCCACCGACCAGTTCCAGGACGACATCGACCGGGTCGATATCGGCCAGGCCGACGACGACCTCGTGCGCGCCCAACCGGGCCAGTCCGTCGGCGCGGGCGGGCGAGCTGACCGAGGCGATCACGTAAGCACCGCTGCGCCGGGCGAGTTGGACGGCGAACCGACCCACCCCGCCCGAGGCGCCGGTGATCAGCACCCGTCGGCCGAGCAATGGACCGGCCGCCCGCAGCGTGCGCAGCGCGGTCATGCCGGCCAACGGCAGTGCGGCGGCATCGGCGAGGTCCACATCGGACGGAACTTCGGCCAAATCCCGCGTGGCGATCGCCACCCGTTGCGCCCACGCGCCCGGCGCGAAGCCCGCTACCCGGGTGCCCACCGGCGGTCCCGACCCGTCGGCGGCGGCCACGACCACGACTCCGGCCGCGTCATAGCCCAGCGTCGCCCCCGGCTCGCGGTGGGCCAGGTAGTGCAGATCGCCGAAGTTCGCCGACGCGTGGGCGACCGCGACCAGTGCCTGGTCGGCCCGCGGCACCGGCTCGGGCACCTCGGCACGCCGAATACCCGTGGGCGCGTCCGGATCCCGCACGAGAGCCAACATCGCTTGCGCCTCCCTCCACTAACCGGACCGGTGGTCCGCTTCCGTCCGGGTAGTATACGGACTGCCGGTCCGGATTCAATGGGAGCCAGTGGTGGGTGGTCAGCGTCACGAACGCGCGGATGCCGTCCGCAACCGCGCGGCGATCCTGCACGCGACCGAGCAACTGCTGGCCGAGGTGGGCCCCGAGCGCGTGACGCTCGATCGGGTGGCCGCCCGAGCGGGCGTGGGCAAAGGCACCGTGTTCCGCCGCTTCGGGAGCCGGACCGGATTGTTTCAGGAGCTTCTCGCCGAACAGGCCGAACGGATCCTGTCGGCCATCGACGCCGACGAGCCCCCGCTCGGCCGCGCCGCCAGCCCGCGGCAGCGCCTGTTCGCCTTCCTGGATGAGCTGGTCGACCTCGCCTGCCGCAACATCGCCCTGATCGCCGCGCATGAACAGGCCTGCGCCAACGACCGCCTCGCCGACCCCACCTACCAGCGGTGGCACGGGCACCTGCACAACCTGTTGACGGAGCTCGCTCCCCACCACGATGCGGACTTCCTGGCCCACACGTTGCTGGGTTGCTTCGATGGAGAGCTGGTGCGCCATGTCCTCGCCCACGGCGGTCGTGCCCGACTGCGCGCCAACGTCCGGGCTCTGGCCGCCGCCGTGCTCGCCTCCGGGCCTGAACTCGTCAACTCCGTCGTTCAGGCCCGACCTCGAAGGTCGGGCGTCGGCCAAGTGTCTACATAGGACTTGAGCGTCTGTACTCGTTGAGTGTTGGCCATCAGTGGTGATCGACCGGAGAGGCTCGGATCGCGATCCGCACCTCGTTACCGGCGTACGGGTTGACGGCGCAGTGCAGGCCGAGGATGGTGATGCGTCCGTCGCGGGCGTTCCACTCGTGGGTGCCGTCGCGGCCGAGGATCGCGCCCAGCGAATCGATCGTCGGCTTCCACAGGTTCGCCCACGCTCGGTGCGGACCGATCACAAACGCCACCTGAAGTGCGAGCCCGTTGCCGGGCAACGGGCTCGCGGTGGCGATCTGGTCGCGGATCTGCTCCTTGTACCGGCGGGTGGACGCCGAGGCCGTCGTGGTCACGTCGAACACGTGCGTGCCGCCCGGATCGTCCGCCCGAACCACCGGCCCGACGGCGACTTCCGACGTGGCGGCGTGGCGCTTGGCCGCCCATACCGACACGAACGTCCGCCCCGTCCTCGCGGTCAGTTTCGGGACCAGCGGGAACAGGTAGTTGTCCAAGTCGTGCAACGCAAACAGCGGTACCGTCGCTGGCAGGCCAATGTTGAGGCGCAACGCCAGCGGCGAGGCCGTGGCCGTGTCTGCGGCGACAGCCGCGCAGACCTCATCGACAAAATGCCGCCGACCGCACCTGGCCCGGCGAGCCGGCTGCGTCCCAGCTCGCCACCGCTGGCGCGACCGACAGCACATGGCAATGGCCTTGGGGGCGGGCGTAGAAGACCGGTTGCACGCGCGGAGATTATCTCCCGCCACCGACAGTCAGCCCCGGCGTGACGCGGCGGTCGGCCCGACCCTCGGCCGGCGCGACAGATGACTCTGGGGGCGGCTGTGTCCCCGGCGGAGTCCCAGGTTGAGGGCCGCAGGACTTGCTCAGCGATGCGGTCGGTGGTTGAGCAGCAAGGTCTCTTTCCTCGTGTGGTTGCCGGCCGGCATGGTCGGCCCCGGGCTCCGGTGGTGAGAGCTGTTGGCCGCTGGCCTTGTTTCCGTGAGTCGTCCAGCGGTCTGCGCGTGGCTGGGCCGGGTCTGTCGCGTTCGCCTGCCCGCGGTTGAGTGATTGCTTCATCCACAGTGGATGGCTTGGTGCGTGCTTGTGCTGGTCGGCAACTTCGGTGTGCGACGCGTGTGGTTTGGTACATGCGTACATCGTACATGTGTCCCTCTCCTTGGCTTTCTGTGGGTGCTGAGAGCCGCTGTGTTGCAAGGGAATTGTTGCTGGCTGGGGCGTTGCCTGACTGACCGACCACAGTGGAACGCGCACGTGGTCCGTCTCTAGAGTT
>Ga0310834_100461_pt1 | contig 45842 bp, 43 predicted proteins | sample SM_ome_2_FD_201314 | JGI IMG/M metagenome (GOLD analysis project Ga0310834, IMG submission 201314) | Sorghum-adapted microbial communities enriched on stacked mutant (SM) sorghum from Joint BioEnergy Institute, Emeryville, California... ...
ATCTCCAAGTACCAGGCCCGGGGACCCACCATCAACCGGCGCAGCTACAAGGCCACCCTCAACATCAACATCCTTGCCACGCCCGGCCCTTGACACAGCCCCTAAACGCCTTAACTACGTGGCCTTGAGGCTAGCTGTCGCCGGAGCTAACCGCCGCCGTCCTGCAGCCGCACCACCAGCATCAGGAACGCGAACACCAGGCCGAACGCGGCGTACATTTTGCGCCGCCGGTGCGCCTCGTACGCGTGCCACCACGCCACCGCGGCCTCGGCGATGGCCTTGACCTGCACCCGGGGCCCGGGGGTCACGTGCGAGGCGAGTCGCAGCGCCATGCTGGACCAGGCCGGCCGAGCCGCCAGCGCCCGCACCTCGATGGCGCCGGGGACCGCCGGGCCGAAGCTGACGCTGGGCCAGCTCGACGTGGCCGGCGGTTCTGGCCGGTAGACCTGCACCTCGACCGGGACCATCTGCTCTGGCTGCCACCGCTGGCAGCGCCGGGCGAACGCCTGGCGCAGGTAGCGCTCGCCGGCCTGGGGCTGGTTCAGCCGGGTGTGCAGCAGGTCCAGCCACCGCCACCGGGACGCGACGTCGGTGAGCACGTCCGGGTAGAGCTGGTCGGCGTCCCGCTCGTCGCCAACCACCCGGGCCGCGTCGCGGCGCAGCGCGTCCAGGTGCCGCTCCACGAACGCGACGTACCCCGCCGGCGGCTCGGACGGCATCCGCGGGACGAGACGAAGCATCTCCGCCTCCTGGCGGTCAGGGCTCGGTGCGCCCGGTTTGACCGTACGCGGCCAGGGCCGCGTTCGCTACCGGGCATCGACCCTCGTCCCGCCCGCAGGCGCCGGTGTCGCAGAGCCGGCACAGCCACTTGGTGGCCCCGGGCCCCCGGATGAACCCGGTGAGCAGCTCACCCATGATCCGGCCGAGCGTCTGGCGGTCGGCGGGGGAGAGGCGGGCCAGCGCGTCGCCGAGCACGGCGGCCCGCGCGCGGGAGACCCGGTCGGCGGCCTGGCGGCCGGCCTCGGTCAGCACTACCGCAGTGGAGCGGCCGTCCGTGCCCGGCTCACGGGTCACGTATCCCGCCTCGACCAGCCGGTCGACCAGCCGTACCGTGCCGGACGAGGTCAGCCCGAGCACCTGGCGCAGCAGGTCGATGCTCGGCCGGTCGAGGAAGTGATGCAGCGCGGAGAGTGCGGTGGCGGCGGTCTCGGACAGGCCGGCGGCCCGGGACACCGCCTCCGACGTGCGGTCCGCCACTACCGTCGCGAGCGCGCCGAGCAGGTTCGCCTCGCGCTCCAGGGCGCTCACCCGAGGTCGTACTCCAGCGTGAGCGGCATGTACGGGTAGTCGGCGTGGGTGGAGACGCTGACCGCGGTGCCGCGCAGGCCGGCCAGGTCACCGGTGCCGGATCCGGGTACCACAGTGGACTCCCCACGGGCGTGGGTGCCGTCGTAGCTGCCGCTGCCGGCGAGCACAAAGGTGCCCTCGCGCTCGCCCAGCCGGCCGGTGAACTGCATCAGCGTCACGTAGCTGCTGGTGCCGTCGGCGTGGTAGTACAGCAGTGCATCGAAGGTGGCCTCGCCCTCGATGCCCGCTTCGGCTGCGGCGAGCGCGACGCGGGCCTCGGCGAACTTGCGGCCGTCGGGGAGTTCCCGGTAGGGCTTCTCGTCCCAGGACTTGATCTCGAACTTGGTCTCCAGTCGTTCGCTCATGCCGCCATCATATGTGTGACTCATACACATATTGCGTCGGGCGGTGCCGCCCGCGCGGCCGGCAGCGCGCCCGTACAGTGGCGGCGTGGGCATGGTGCACACGGTCGGCCTGGTGCTGCATCCCCGGCGCGACTCGGCGCCGGCGATCGACACCATCATGGGCTGGGCCGCTGCCCGGCAGGTGACCGTGCTCGGCCTGCCCGACGAGGTGGGCCGCATCGACTCGCCGAACGCCGGATCCGACCCACCGGGGGGCGGGATGGGCAGGGCACAGGCGGTCGAGGCGGCCGAGCTGGCCGACCGGGCCTCACTTCTGGTCAGCCTCGGCGGGGACGGGACGATGCTGCGCAGCATGCGGCTGATCGCCGGCCGGACCACCCCGGTGCTCGGGGTCAACCTCGGCCGGCTGGGCTTCCTCGCCGAGATCGACGTGGACGAGCTGCCCGCCGCACTCTCCGCCATCGACGGGCACGAGTTCACCGTCGAGCCGCGGATGGCGGTGCGCTCCACCCTGCCCAACGGCCGGCAAGTGACCGCGTTCAACGACATCGCGCTGGTGCGGATGCCCGGTCACGGTTCCGCCGCGATCTCCATCACCGTGCAGGGCAGGCCCTTCGTCCGGTACGCCGCGGACGCGGTCATCGTGGCCACCACCACCGGCTCCACCGCGTACAGCTTCTCCGCCGGCGGCCCGATCGTCTCGCCCACGGTGGAAGGTGTGCTGGTGGTGCCCGCGGCGGCCCACTCGGCGTTCAACCGGGCGCTGGTGCTCTCCGCCGACGAGCATCTCGCCCTGGACGTGCTGCCCAGCAGCGGGCGGCTCGCGGTGGAGGTGGACGGGGAGGTGGCCGGGCACCTCGTCGCCGGCGACACGATGACGGTCACCGCGGTGCCGGCGGCCGCCCGGGTGGTCCGCCTCGGCCACACCACCTTCTACGAGCGGGCCCGGCGCAAGCTGCAGGTCAGCGGCAGCCTTGAGGTCGAGTGAGCCCCGCGGTGGGCTACCGGCGGCGGCCGAGGACGACCGTGCCGTCGAGGTCGGGGCAGTGTGCGACGGCGGGTTCGAGGCCGGCGCGGGCGAACACCTCCGCCGCGGCCGACGCCTGGTCGGCGCTCGTCTCGACCAGGAGGTGACCACCCTCGGCGAGCCAGCCGGCCGCGTCGGCCGCGACCCGGCGCAGCACGTCCAGCCCGTCGGGTCCGCCGTCGACCGCGGCGCGCGGCTCGTGCAGCCGGGACTCGGGCGGCATCAGGCCCAGCGCGCCGGTCGGTACGTAGGGGACGTTCGCCACGAGGACGTCGACCCGGCCGCGCAGCCGTCGGGGCAGCGGCGCGTAGAGGTCGCCCAGCAGCACCGTCCCGCCGGTGGCCGCGACGTTCTCCCGGGCACACGCGACCGCGGCCGGGTCGATGTCGACCGCGTACAGCGCCGCCACGTCCGCGGTCGCGGCGAGCGCGGCGCCGATCGCACCGCAGCCGCAGCACAGGTCGACCACCGTGGCGCGGGGCGGAGCCAGCGCCGCCGCGCGGCGGACCAGGCACTCCGTGCGCCGCCGCGGGACGAAGACGCCCGGCCGCACAACGACGCGCATCCCGCAGAACTGCGCCCAGCCGAGCACGTGCTCCAGCGGGACGCCGCCCACCCGCTGTTCCACCATTGTGGACAGCTCGGCGGCGGACCCGGCGGACGACTCCAGCAGAGCCGCCTCCTCCTCGGCGAAGACGCAGCCAGCAGCGCGCAGCCGGGCCACGATGCTGCTGGTCATCCCCGCGATGCTAGCCGCCCGCGGGCCACCCGGCCGGCGGTCTGTCTGGCCCGCGGCGGGCGGGCGGCGGCTAGGGGCAGGCGGGGAAGAGCCGGCGGGTCCCGGAGCCCCCGGCGTACGCGGCGGGGTCGCTGAACCGGCAGCCGAAGTCGGGCGCGGCCACCACCGCCGGCGTGGCCACGTCGTCGCCGGCCGGGCGCGCCCCGGTGCGCACCCACCGGACCAGGTCGTCCCAGGCGGCGCCGACCTCGGCCGGGCTGAACTCGCAGTGCTGCGCGGCGCGGATGGCGCGCTGCACGACCAGCCCGCCACGGCCGTGCCGGGTCACGTCCGCCCGGTACGCCTGCTCCATGGAGAACGGGACGAACAGGTCACCGAGGTCGTGCAGGGAGAGCACCGGCGCACCCGGCCGGCCCTCGATCCGGGGCACCTGGGTCAGCGCCGGGGAGAACCGTTGCTTGGGGTTCGCCGGCGGCACCCGCGGCACGGTGGCGTTGACGTCGACCGGCGTGTTGGGCGAGTAGTGGGTGAACAGGTTGGTGGCGAGCTGTCCCGGGTTCTGCGCCGGGGTGTCGCCCGGACCGGGCACCGCGATGGAGAACAGGAAGTCCTGCCAGACCGCGAACGCGGCGTCGGCGCCCGGCCGCGGGCCGCCCGAACGGTTGATCGTGATGGCCCGCAGCTGGGCCAGGCCGGCCGGGCCGAGGGCCGCCTTGATGCGGGGTACCGCGTTGGTCAGGTAGTCGGCCGGGATCGGGTACGCCGGCACCCCGGCGATGGTCTGCGCCACCAGGTTGTAGTCGAGGAAGAAGTCCAGCAGTTCGTGGTCGCCCAGCACGCCGCACAGCGGCAGGCCGCCGGCGTAGAAGCCGGGGTACTGCTCCAGCGACCGGCCGATGATGTACCCGCCCATCGAGACGCCGGCCAGGTAGGTGCGGCGGGGATGGTGCACCAGCCGGCGGAAGAGCAGCGCCAGGTCCTTTGTGCTCAGTACCCCGGCCCGGATGTCGAAGCCGTTGTCGTAGTAGGACGACGCGGCCCAGGCGTACCCCTGCTCGAGCAGGCGCTGGCGCAGCCCGAACGCGGGCGGGTCGACGGTGAGCACGGTGCCCTGTCCCCGGTAGCCGTGCGCCCACATCACCAGGTCGCCGTTCCACCGTGGAGGGATTTCGATGTCGTACGCGGCGTGCCGGTGCACGCCCTGCAGCACGCGGGTCGGCTCGCCGGCGACCAGCACCGGGGCCAGGGGCGGGTTCTCGATGGTGTAGCCGGGCAGCGGCTGGTCGTCCGGGACGGTCCCGGCGATCGCCGGAGCGGCACCGGCCACGGTGACGACCAGTGCCGGCAGGAGCAGCGCGGAAAGGAGACGGCCTCGCAGCGATCGCATCTCGACCTCCCCATCGAGGTGACCGGTATCACGTTACCCGCCGGTCACAACGGAGGGAAGGCATCGACCGACACCGCCTTGGAAGGGGGTGGCTGGCGGGTCAGAACCGGCCGCCCCCGCCGCGTCGCGACCCGCCACCGAACCCGCCGCCGCCACCGCGCCGCACCCGGCTGCCGCTGCCGCCGAAGCCGTTGCCACCCCAGCCGCCCCAGCCGCCCCAGCCGCCGCCGTACCCGATCCGCCCGTACCGCGGGCCCCGGTACCCGCCGCCGAGCAGGATGCCGCCGAGGATCGCGCCGGCCAGCCCGGCCAGCGCGTCGTCCCCGCCGCCAGCGAACCCCCCGCCCGGCGGTGACCAGGCGTCCACATCGGCCAGCGCCGCCCGGCGGGCCTGGCCGGCCCACTGGGTGGCCTGCTGCGCCTCGGCGAGGGCGGCCACCGGGTCGGTGGCGGCCAGCGCCTCGGCGGTGGCCAGCCGGCGCTGGGCCTCGGCCAGCCAGGTGCGCGCCTGGCTGGCGACCACGCCCCGGCGGGTGGTGATGTACTCGTTCGCGCTGGCGACCTCGGTGCGCGCGGTGGCCAGCGCGTGGTCCAGCTTGGCCCGGGCGCGGGCGGCCCGGTCGGCGGCATCGCGGACCCGCGCCAGCGCCTGGTCCAGCGCGGCGTCCGCATTCTGCAGCAGGCGGACTGCGGCCAGCGGGTCCGACGTCGGGGCGTCCAGCATGGCGCGCACCGAGGCGGCGGCCTGCTCGGCCGCGGCGACCGCGGCGGTCAGTTCGCCGACCTCCGCCGTTGCTCCCCGGCCCGCCGCCCCGCCGGGCGCCTGGGCGGCGATCGCCGTACGCGCGGCGGCGATGTCCGCCGCGACCTCGACCAGCAGCGTGTCCACCGTGGCCCGCGCGGTGGTCAGGTCGGCGCCCACCCGGTCGATTGCGTCCAGCAGGGTGTCGGCCTGGCTGAGCGCCTCCTCGGCAGCCCGCACGGCGAGCGCGGCCGGCGAGCGCTGCCCCGCGGCAATGCTGTCGCTGGCCCGGTCCAGCGCCGCCCCGGCGAACTCCAGCCGTTCGCGGGCCTGGGCGGCGTTGCCCGAGACCGCGGCCAGCGCCTCGCCGACGTATTTGCCGCGCAGGTCGGCGAGGGCCGACTCGGCCGCCGGCAGCCGCTGCTGCGCAGCGGCCCGCCGCCGGCCCAGCTCGGCCACCGCCTGCTCCACGTGCGTCTCCAGCTCGCGCAGCTGGTCGAACGCCTCCGCCTCGGCGTCGAGCCGGTCGTCGGCCGCCTCGCACCGCTGGATGATCTCGGTCAGCACGCGCCGCCGGTCCGGCTCGCCGGCCGCGGTCTCGTCCAGCGACATGCGCAGCCGGAACGCCTCCGCGACCTCCTGCCGCGCCGCGTCGAGCGCGGCCGCGAACGACCGGGTCGCCTCGGCGCCGTACTGCCCGGTCGCCAGGGTCAGCTCGCGTTCGCTCGTGCGCAGCTCGTCGTCCAGCTCGACCAGCAGGGTGTCCGCCCGGGCGGCCAGCTCTTCGGTGCTCACGCCGCCGGGCGGGGGCGCCGCCTGGGCCCGGCGCAGGTGGCGCCAGAGCAGCCACCCGCCCAGCCCGAGGGCGGCGAGCAGCACGACCGGTACCGCCACCACGGCGACCGGGATGCCGCCGCCGGTGTCCGGCCGCCCGGGGCGGATCTGCGGTCTCGGCACGGGCTGGCCGTTGAGCGCGGCCTGGTAGCCGTTGGCGGCGCCGATCACCGCGCCGGCCCAGTCGTTCTGCGCCAGCGGCGGCTCGATGGCGGTCGCCGCGACGTCCGCCAGCTGCGCGTCGGTGAGCGGGAAGTCGTCGTCGAAGGAGTACGCGTAGGCCCGGTCCCGGGTGGCCACCGCGAGCAGCGCGTCCCGGTCGCCCAGGTCGCTGCGGCGCGCGGTGCGGTCGGCCCACTCCTGCGCCCCGGCGCCGTCGAACGAGTGCACGAAGACCACGAACAGCTGCAGCTGGCTTTGGTCGAACAGCTGGCGCAGCGCCGCCTCGGCCTCCGGCCGGCGGTCGCCGAGCACGCCGGACCGGTCGGTCAGCTGCTCGTCCAGCCGCAGCGGGTCGTCGGCGTGCGCGGGCGGCGGCGCCAGCCACAGCAGGGCCAGCACCGTGACCAGGACCTGCGCGGCCCGGCGGAAGATGACCACGGAGGCCACCCTAGCGCCCGGGCGCCAGCCGGGCAGCCGCACCGGCGCCGGGCCGTGTCCCGGTCACCCGCACGACCGGCCGCATCCATTGTGGAGGTGCAGGTAGTGGCTGGCTGGGGGGTTCAGCGGCGCCTTCCGGGGTAAGGCCGTCCGGCCGTACCCCGTCGAAGGAGGCGCCATGGTAGTCAAAAAGATCTTCTTCTGGCTGTTCATCGCTTTCCTCATATTCTTCGTGGCGGTCCGTCCGGACGCTGCCGCGGCCGCCGCGCGGCTGATCGGCAACGCCCTGGCCTGGGTGGCGCGCGGCTTCAGCGACTTCGCCGCGCGGCTGGTCTCCTGATGCGGGCGCCGCCGGCAGACCGTCCCGAGTGGACGTGCCGGTGACAGCGACAAGAGGGACTTTTCGGATATTTCCGGCCAAGTGCCCGCCCCGATCGGCGCCCGGGCGGCCTGCGGGAGCATTGTGGAACGCAGCCGACCCGAGAGGACTCCATGAGGGCGATGAGCACGGTACGGAGGTTCGCCGCGGCGGCGGTGGCCGGCGTCCTGCTGGCCGCCGCCGCGGCCTGCAGCGGCGATGACGACGGGCCCAGCCCGTCCGGCGCCCCGACCAGCAGCGCCGGGAACACCAGCCCGACCGCCAGCGGGGCGGCCAGCCCGACGGCCGGCCGCCCCGCCCGCGCGCCCGACCTGAGCGCGCCGGACCAGATCGCCCGCGGCCTCGAGGTGCCGTGGGGCCTGGCCTTCCTGCCCAACGGCGACGCCCTGGTGGCCGAGCGCGGCACCGGGCGGATCCGGCAGGTCCCGCGGGCCGGGGGCCAGGCGCGGGAGGTCTACCGCGTCCCGGGCGTGGACGCCGCCGGCGAGGGCGGCCTGCTCGGCCTGGCGGTGTCGCCCACCTACGCCAGCGACCACTACGTGTACGCGTACCTCACGGCCCGGTCGGACAACCGCATCGTGCGATTCCGGCTCCCGGGCGGCGGTCAGCCGGAGGTCATCTTCTCGGGCATCGACAAGAGCGGCATCCACAATGGAGGGCGGATCGCGTTCGGGCCGGACGGGATGCTGTACGCGGGCACGGGCGACGCGGGCAACCGCGGCGAGGCCCAGGATCCCGACGACCCGAACGGGAAGATCCTGCGGCTGACCCCGGACGGCGATCCGGCGCCCGGCAACCCGAGGCCCGGCTCACCGGTCTACAGCCTCGGTCACCGCAACGTCCAGGGGCTGGCCTGGGACGCGCAGGGGCGGCTGTTCGCCACCGAGTTCGGCCAGAACGAGTTCGACGAAGTGAACCTGATCCAGCCGGGGCGCAACTACGGCTGGCCCGAGGTGGAGGGCCGCGGCGACACGGACGGCGGGCGGTTCACCAACCCGCTGGTCACCTGGCGCACCAGCGAGGCCTCGCCGTCGGGGGCCGCGATCGCCGGTGGCAACCTCTACGTCGCGGCCCTGCGCGGCCAGCGGCTGTGGGTCCTCCCGCTGCGCGGCGACCGGCTCGGCGAGCCGCACGCCGAGCTCGTGGGCCGGTACGGCCGGCTCCGTACCGTGGTGACGGCGCCGGACGGCTCGCTGTGGCTCACGACGTCCAACCGGGACGGTCGCGGGAACCCCCGCGACGGCGACGACCGGATCGTGCGGTTCCCCGCACGGTGACCGCGACGACGCCGATACCGGCGGCGGCGAGCACCGCCAGGCCCGCGGCGACGACCGGCAGCACGGGCGGGCCCTGCCGGTCCGATGCGGACAGTCGTTGCGCCGGCCCGAGGGTGGCGGTCGCGCTCGGGCTCTGCGCCGGGCTGGCGGAGACGGCCGGCGCCGAGTGCGTGGCCGGCTTCGACACCGCCGGCTTCGGCGCCGCGGCGGCGGGCCGCGGGCTGAAGACCACATCGGAGCATGAGTAGTACGTGTCGGGCGTACTCGAGTTCTGCCAGATGGTGTAGATGAGGTGGCGGCCGGTCTTGGCCCGCGGCAGGGTGCCGGTGAAGACGTAGGCGCCGCCCTTCACGGGCGGGTCGGTGACCACCAGGAACGGTTTGGCCTCCAGGTCGGACCAGCGCAGCGGCCGGGTCGGCCGGTAGCCGTCCCGGGTGACGTAGAGCCGGAACGATCCCCGGTGCGGGATGGTGGTCCGGTAGCGGAAGGTGAACCGGGTCCCGGCGCGCAGCTTCGTGGCCGGCCAGTCGGCGCGCGCCAGGTCGAGGCCCCGGTAGCGGTCGAGCCCGCCGCTGCACAGCTTCCCGTCCGGGATCTTCTCCCGGTCCCGGCCGTCCACCCCGGCCACCCGCAGGTTGTCCCAGTCGGTGAAGGCCCGGCCGCCGCTCGCCGCGATCGCCGCCCGGCACGCCGCCGAACCCGCCGTGCGGCTGGACTCCGGCCCGCACGCGGCCGCCCGGCTCAGCGGGGTGGTGAGGGCCCCGTGCGCGGCCGCCGGCCGGGCCCCGAGGGCACTGAGTGACAGCGGTGCGACGACCACGACCAGGGCCGCCCCGGCGGCCCTGAGCAGATGAGAAGTTGCGGTCACGCCGGGTGGTACGGATGGCGGCGGCGGGACGTTCAGCGCCGGCGGCCGCCGCCGACCAGCCGCAGCGCCCCCCGCGGCGCCCGGCGCTGCAGCACGTCGGGGAACGTGGTGTGCCCGCGCACCACGTCCGAGAAGGTGCGCCACGCCGCCGGCACCAGGGTGACCGCGGCGTGGAAGACCAGCGGGCGGTGCTGGAACGCCGCCCGCAGCTGCCGGCCCACCCGCATCTCGCGCCCGAGCGTGGCCTCGACGGCCGCCTGGTACTCGCTGGCGGCGCCGGCCGCGCCGCCCGCCATCCGCGCGGCGGCCTGCCCGGCCAGCCGGCCGGAGCGCAGCGCGTACGAAATGCCTTCGCGGGTCCACGGCTCCAGCAGGCCGGCGGCGTCGCCGGCGACCAGCACCCGGCCCCGGAACAGCGGCGACCCCTCCTGCCGGCAGCGGGTCAGGTGCCCGGAGGAGACTACCGGCGGAAACCGGTCCAGCTTGAGGCGCGCGAGAAAGTCACGCAGGTAGCGCCGGGTCGCCTCGCCCTCGCCCCGCTCGCTGATGACCCCGACCGTCAGCGTGTCGCCCTTCGGGAACACCCAGGCGTACGAGCCCGGCAGCGGGCCCCAGTCGAGCAGGACGCGGCCCCGCCAGGCCGCGGCCACCTCGGGCGGGACCGGAACCTCCGCCTCCAGGCCCAAGTCCACTTCGGACAATCGTACTCCGACATACGCGCCGAGCCGGCTCGCGCTGCCGTCCGCGCCCACCGCGGCCTTGGCCCGCACCACCTCGCCGCCGGCGAGGCCGAGCCGGACGCCCGTGGCGTCCTCCTCGATCCGCTGCACCGCCGACCCGTCGCGGAGCGTGGCGCCGGCGGCGACCGCGGCCTCGGCCAGCGCGGCGTCGAACTCGGCGCGGTCGAGCAGGCCGAACAGCGGGCGGCCGGTGCGGCGCAGCCGGCGCAGCCGGCCGTTCATGGTGAACTCGACCGCGCTCACCTCGTCCTTGAGCGGGAGTGTGACACCCGGCGGCACCGCCCGCGCGGACGCGCCGACGATGCCGCCCCCGCACGTCTTGTACCGCGGCATCGCCGCCTTCTCCAGCAACAGCACCCGGCAGCCCGCGCTCGCGGCGGCCCATGCGGCGGTGCACCCGGCCGGTCCGGCGCCTACGACGGCGACGTCATACACGGACGGATCATACGGGCGCGTCATGCTCCCACCGTCAGTACCGGCCGCCTCCGCCGTCGCCCCCGGTGGTCAGGGCGATGGCGACGATGATCGCGGCGATGATGATGACGGCGAGCGCGATCCACAGCTTGGTGAGCCTTCGTGGTCGGCGCATGTTCCCGGTGGCCACTTGCATCACCTCCGTTCCGGGCGTACCCGGATGCACCCGCGGCTACCCCGGCCGGAGCCACTCCGGCCGGGAATCGCCCGGATGAGGTGAGGTGGCGGGTCAGGCTTCGGCGGCCACCCGGTGCGGCTCCTCGGCCGCCTCGGCGAGCGACACGTCCGGCTTGCGGCTCAGCGCGCTGGGCCACCACATGAACCGTCCGATGTCGAGGTTCAGCGCGGTGACCAGCACCGAGCGCACCACGATGGTGTCCAGCAGCACGCCGAACGCCACCGCGAAGCCGATCTCGGCGAAGGCGACCAGCGGCAGGGTGCCGAGCACGGCGAAGGTACCGGCGAGCACGATACCGGCCGAGGTGATCACGCCGCCGGTGGCGGCCAGGCCGATGAGCGCGCCGCGCCGGGTGCCGTACCGCGTGGTCTCCTCCCGGACCCGGGTCATCAGGAAGATGTTGTAGTCGATGCCGAGCGCGACCAGGAACACGAACACGAACAGCGGGAAGGAGCTGTCCGTGCCGCCGAACCCGAACAGGTGCCGGAACACCAGCGCGCTGGTGCCCAGCGCGGCACCGAACGACAGCACCACGGTGGCGATCAGCAGCAGCGGCGCGAGCAGCGCGCGCAGCAGCACGGTCAGGATGATGAAGACCACGGCCAGGATGATCGGGATGATCAGGTTGCGGTCGTGCCGGGCGGCCCGCTGGACGTCGAGGTTGACCGCGGTGTTGCCGCCGACCTTCGCGTCGGCGCCGGCGATCCGGTGCACGCGGTCACGCACCCGGTCCACCGTGTCGAACGCGGCCTGGCTGTCCGGGGCGCTGGTCAGCGTCCCCTCCAGGTAGGCGAAGTCGCCCCGGATCTGCGGCTGCTGCACGCTGTCGGGCACGATCCCCTCGGTCGACGCGAACGTGTCCCGCACCTGCGCGGCGTGGTCGGCGTTGCTCACCACGACCACCGGGCTTCCGGCGCCGCCCGCGAAGTGGCGGGTGAGCACCTCTTCGCCGACGACCGAGTCCGGCGTGCCGCGGAACGACTCCTTGGTGGTCAGCCCGGTCGCGTCGAGCTGCACGATGCCGATCGCCAGGGCGCCCAGCACCACCGTGGTGGTGATCCAGGTGATGCGGGGGCGGCGGGCGATCGCGGTGCCGACCCGGGCCCAGACGCCGGTGGCGGTGTGGTCGGCGGAGCCGAACCTCGGGCGGGCCGGCCAGAAGATCCACCGGCCGACGGTGACCAGCAGTGCCGGCAGCAGCGTGAGCATCGCGGCGAGCCCGACCACGATGCCGATCGCGGCTACCGGCCCGAGCCCCTTGGTGGAGTTGGTCTCGGCGATGGTGAGGCAGAGCATGCCGGCGGCGACCGTGGCCGCGCTGGCGATGATGGCCGGGCCGGCCCGGTGCAGGGCGACCGCCATCGCCTCGTGCCGGTCCTGGTGGCGGCGCAGTTCCTCCCGGTAGCGCGCGACCAGCAGCAGCGCGTAGTCGGTGCCGGCGCCGAAGACCAGCACGGTCAGGATGCCGGCGCTCTGCGCGTTCACGGTCAGGTCGGCGTACTTGGCCAGCAGGTAGATCACCGCCTGCGCGGCGACCAGCGCGATGCCGGCGGAGACCACCGGCAGCAGCCAGAGGACCGGGCTGCGGTAGGTGAACAGCAGGATCACCACGACCACCGCGATGGTGGCGAACAGCAGCGTGCTGTCGATCCCCTCGAACGCCTCGGCGGAGTCCGCCGCGTTGCCCAGCGGGCCGGCGACGTGCACGCTCATCCCGTTCGCGCCAGTGGTCGCGTCGCGCTCGAGGTCGTCGGCGAAGTCCGCCGCGCGCTCCCAGCCGTTGGGTCCGAGGTCGAGCGGGACGATGGTCTGGATGGCCTGGCCGTCCTCGGACGGGAACGGGCCCTGGACCTTGCCGTCCAGGTCGGGCAGCTGGGCCCATTTCTGGGCGTCCGCGGCGGCCTTCGCCCGGTCGGCCTGGGTCAGCCCGGAGGTCCGCTCATAGACGACCACCGCCGGGATGGTGTCCGGCGAGGTGAACGAGGACTGGATATCCAGCACCTCGGTGGATTCCGCGCTGCCCGGCAGCCACGACTTGGCGTCGTTCTTCTCTACGTCGGTCAGCTTGCCGGCGAGCGGGCCGGCGGCCGCGACCACGACGAGCCAGAACAGGATGATGGCGTACTTGGCTCGCCGGCCGGTGATCACACTCGCGACTGACCTGGTCATATAGCTCCCCCGTGGCGATTCCAGGCTGCGTTCCGCGCCATATCTTTGCCGCTACTGACGGGCGTACGCATCAGGATTATGCACGGGCTTTTCCGCCGATTCCCTTAGGGGTAACCACCGTCACAGCGCAGTTAATTGAGTCCTGGATATTTGTCTGTTGCAGCCGCCTATGGGCGGGGTTCTGCCCGTCGAACCGATCGGCCGGCACCTCTGAGTGGGATTGGGTCCTGTGCGTCCTGGGCATACCAGGGGCGAAGGAGGGACCCCAATGTCCACCATGCAGGTAGTCCTCATCATTGTCATCGCGGTCGTCGTGATCGCCGCATTCGCCGCCGGTTCCGTGCTGGTGCGCCGACGCCGGCTACAGCAACGGTTCGGCCCGGAGTACGACCGGGCCGTGGCGGAGACCGGCAGCCGCGCCGAAGCCGAGAAGGAGCTGCGTGGCCGCGAGCGCCGGCACGCCGAGCTCGACCTGCGCGCGCTCTCGCCGGAGTCCCGGCACGCGTACCTGAAGCAGTGGGAGGGGATCCAGGCACGCTTCCTGGACGCCCCGGAGGAGGCGGCGCGCGCCGGCGACGAGCTGGTCACCAGGCTGGTGGCGGAGCGCGGCTACCCGACCGACGACTTCGACGAGCAGCTGGCGGAGCTCTCCGTCGAGCACGCACACACCCTGGGCCGGTACCGGGAGGCGCACGACGTGGTGCGGCGCCACGAGCGCGGTGAGGCGTCCACCGAGCAGCTGCGCCAGGCCCTGATGCACTACCGGGCCCTCTTCGCCGAGCTCGTCGGCGAAGACCCGACAGACGGCACGATCCTCGCCCGCGACGGCTCGGCCCGCGCGCGCCCGAACCACAACGGCCAAGCCTCCGGCGCCGGCCGGACCGATGTCACCCCTGGTCACGAGGAGGAAGACCACGATGCGCTCCGACACTGACGCCGCCGCCGACAGGTACGACACCCACCAGCCCGAGGAGCAGAGGCACGAGGCTCCCGAGGGCCGCATGCCCGAGTTGCAGGAGGACGAGGGCCGCATGCCCGAGTCTCAGGAGGACCGTTCCGCCGCGCTGCCCGGCAGTGACGCGCCGGGCTTCTCCGACCAGGGCGAGGACCGGATCGCCGAGGACCGCGGGGACCGCCCGGCCCCCGAGGACGAGCCCGATGGCATCCCTGCGCCGGCCGGCGCGGTCCAGCCGGAGACCACGCTGCCGGCGGAGCAGCCTCTCGAAGTCTGGAGCAGCGGCCGGGCCGAGGAGTACCGCGACCGGTGGCGCCAGGTGCAGGTGCGCTTCCTGGACGATCCGCGGTCAGCCGCCGAGCAGGCCGAAGGGCTGGTCAGCGAGGTGCTGGACGCCCTGACCCAGGCGCTGGACGGGCAGAAGCGCGCGCTGGACGGCTGGCGCTCGGCCGGACACGTGGACACCGAGCGGCTGCGCGTCTGCGTCCGCGGCTACCGCGACCTGCTGGATCGGGTGCTCACCCTGTAGCCGGGCCGGCATGCTGGACACCGTGACCAGACCGGGCGGCTACACGCTCACCGACGTCGAGCGCCGGGTGTTCGACGAGCTGCTGGCCACCGGGGCCGGCGGCCCGGACCAGCTGCGGCTGACCCGGGTGCCGTTCGTGCCCGAGGTGCAGCTGCACCTGGCCGAGGACGCGATCGTGCTGTGGGCGCGCCTGGAGGCGGCGGTGGGGCAGTCCCTGCCGCCGCCGTTCTGGGCCTCGGCCTGGGCCGGTGGCCAGGGCCTGGCCCGGTACGTGCTGGACCACCCGGAGGTGGTCGCCGGCCGCCGGGCGCTGGACCTGGCCGCCGGCTCCGGGCTGGTCGCGGTCGCCGCCGCCAAGGCCGGTGCCGCCGTGGCCACCGCCAACGACATCGACCCGTACGCCCTCGCGGCGATCCGCCTCAACGCCCGGGCCAACGCGGTGCAGGTGGACGTTTGGGCGGGCGACCTGCTGGACGGCGACGCCGGCGGAGCCGAGGTCGTGCTCGCCGGCGACGTCTTCTACAGCCGGGACATGTCCCGGCGGATGCTGGCGTTCCTGGACCGCGTCGCGGCACGGGGCGGCACCGTGCTGGTCGGCGACCCCGGCCGGGCGTACCTGCCGAAGGACCGGCTCGACGTGGTCGCCACCTACCGGGTACCGGTCCTCGGTGCCCTGGAGGACGCGGAGGTCAAGCAGACCGACGTGCTGCGGCTGCGCAGCAGGTAGTCTTTGCCGCTTTGTTATCGCCCGTGCGGTCGCCGGGACATCGGGCATCGCCTACATTGAAGATCCCGAGGCATGGGAGCGATGATGACGAATCAGCCTGGGATCAGCCGTCGCGCACTGCTCGGAATCGGCCTCGGCGCGGCCGCCGCGCCCGCGCTCGCCGCCTGCGGCGGGCAGTCCACCAGCGGCGGGGGTGGCGAGGGCTCGGTGACCTTCCTGTCCACCCAGTTCACCCCGGTCGAGGAACGGCAACGCTTCGAGAAGATCCTCGCCGACAAGGTCAGCTCGGTGAAGGTGGCCTACAACCCGGTCGAGGCGGGCGTCTTCGCCTCCACCATCCAGTCCCAGGTGGAGGCCGGGAAGGTGCAGATCGGCGTCGTCGGCGGCCTGCACGGCGACCTGGCCCCACAGGCGGACCGGCTGCAGGACGTGGACGACCTGGTCGGCGGGCGCCAGTTCGTACCGGACCTGCTGGAGCTGGGCAAGCTCGGCGGGTCGGCGCAGAAGTACATCCCGTGGATGCAGGCGAGCTACGTGCTGGCGGTGCACAAGAAGGCGCTGCAGTGGCTGCCCAGCGGGGCGGACGTGCAGAAGCTGACCTACGACCAGCTGCTGGACTGGATGACCGCGGCGAAGGCAGGCAACGGCGGCAAGCCGGTGTTCGGCCTGCCGGCCGGGCCGAAGGGGCTCTACCACCGCTTCCTGCAGGGCTTCCTGCTGCCCAGCTTCACCGGCGGCATGGTCACCACGTTCCGCAACGCCGACGCGGTCACCGCCTGGGAGTACCTCACCCAGCTGTGGGCGCAGTCGGTGCCGGCCTCCACCAACTACGACTACATGCAGGAGCCGCTGCAGCGCGGCGAGGTGCTGGTGGCCTGGGACCACGTGGCGCGGCTGATCGCCGCGCCCGGGGACAAGCCGGACGACTGGGTCATGGCACCGGCGCCGCGCGGCCCGAAAGGACTCGGCTACCTGCTGGTCGCCGCCGGCGTGGGGATCCCGCGCGGCGCGCCGGACACGGACCGGGCCAAGGAGCTGATCAAAGCGCTGACCACGACCGAGGTGCAGCAGGAGGTGCTGCGCAAGAACGCGTTCTTCCCGGTGGTCACCGCCGATCCGCCGGGTGACCTGCCCCCCGCCGTCGCCCTCGAGGCGGCCGCGGTGCAGGCACAGCAGAACGCCGACGACGCGATCCTGTCGTTGCCGCCGGTGGGGTTGGGCGCCAAGGACGGCGAGATGTCGCAGGTGTTCAAGGACTGCTTCCAGCAGATCTGCCTGAACCGCAGGCCGATCCGACAGGTGCTCGACACGCAGGCCCGGCGGATGAACGCCATCCTCGACGAGGTCAAGGTGGCGTGCTGGAAGCCAGACCCGCCCGGCGAGCCCTGCCAGGTCCAGTGACCGAGCTGGCGGACCAGCCGGTCCTGCGGGAACGGCCCGACCGGCCGGCGCCGCGCCGCCCCGCGCGGCGGGTGCCGACGCCGGTCCTGCTGATCGCGCCGTCACTCATCTTCATGACCGCGCTGTTCGTCTGGCCGACGGTGGTCGCCGTCGGCCAGGCGTTCACCGGCGACGACGGGCCCACCGCCGCGTACGTGCGGCGGATGGTGGACGACCCGAGCTTCTGGCCCGCGGTCCGCTACACCGCGCTGCTGATCGTCGTGTTGATCCCGATCCAGTTCGCCTTCGCGCTCACCATGGCGCTGCTGCTGCGCGAGCGGCCCAGGTTCGCCGGCGTCTACTTCTACCTCTGGGTGGTGCCGCTGGCCATCAGCGACCTCGCGGCCGGGCTGGTTTGGCTGTCCATCTTCACCGACCGTGGCTACCTCAACTCGGTCCTCGACCACCTCGGCGTGGCCGGGTACTCGTGGCTGCAGTTCGACCACCCGGTGACGATGTTCCTGGCCGTGATGGTGGCCGAGCTGTGGCGGGCGACCTCACTGGTGCTGGTGATCGTGGTGGCCGGCCTGCAGGGCATCCCGAAGGACTACGACGAGGCGGCCGCGGTCTTCGGCGCGACCTACTGGCAGCGGCTGCGGCACGTGCTGCTGCCGCAGCTGCGTCCCAGCCTGCAGGTGGCGGTCATCCTGCGGACGATCCTCGCACTGCAGACGTTCGCCGTCGCCCAGGCGCTGACCGGACGCAACCTGCCACTGCTGGTCGGCGAGACCTACCGCTGGTACAACGCGCTGCTGAACCCCAACGTCGCCGCCGCGCTGGCGCTGGTCGTCCTCGGCGTCTCCCTGCTGGCCGCCGCCGGCTACCTGCGGCTGCTGCGCGAGCACCCGGAGGCCCGGGGATGAGGAGGCCCTGGGCACGGGCCGCGGCGGTGCAGGCGGCATGCGTGGCCATCACCCTGTTCATGGCCGTACCGATGTACCTCATCGCGCTCGCCGCGCTGTCCAGTCGCGAGTCGCTGAACCGGTTCCCGCTGCCGCTGCTGCCGACCGACCTGTCCACGGAGACGATGTCGGCGTTCCTGCGGTCCACCGGGGTGGTGCCGGCGTTCCTCAACTCGCTGCAGGTCGGCCTCGGCACGCTGGTGCTGTCCCTGCTGGTCGGGGTGCCGGCCGGCTGGGCCCTGGCCCGGTACGCGTTCCGCGGCAAGGAGCCCTACCAGCTGTTCCTGCTGCTCACCCGGGCGCTGCCCATCGTCGTGCTGTCGGTGCCCCTGGCCAAGGTCTTCCTCACCTCCGGGCTCTACGACACCACCTACGCGGTCACCCTGCTGCACACCGCGCTGGCCCTGCCGACCACGGTGCTGATCACCGCGGCGGTCTTCGTCGGCGTGCCACGCGACCAGGAGGAGGCGGCGATGATCTTCGGCGCCACGCCGGTGCAGGCGTTCCTGCGCGTGGTGGTGCCGCAGGCGCTGCCCGGTGTCGCCGCCGCCGCGATGTTCGCCTTCGTGCTGTCCTGGAACGAGGTGCTGGGTGCCACCATCCTCACCCTCAACCAGCGCACGCTGCCGGCGCAGGTCCTCTCCACGCTGTCCGACTCGCCCCTGGCCTACCGGTTCGCCGGTGGCCTGGCGCTGGTGCTGCCGGCGCTGCTGTTCATCGCGCTGATGCGCCGGTACATGCTGAACATGTGGGGTGCGACGCTGCGATGACGACCGGGCCGGGGGCGACCGCGGGCGAGGAGAATAGTCTGTGAGGGCCGGGGTATGGCAGAAGTTGTGGTCCGCAACCTGGTGAAGACGTACGCGGCGAGCGCTCACCGCGCCACTGACGACGTCTCGCTGGAGGTGGCCGACGGCGAGTTCGTGGTGCTGGTCGGCCCGAGCGGCTGCGGGAAGACCACCCTGCTGCGGATGGTGGCGGGCCTGGAGACCCCGGACAGCGGGACTGTCCACATCGGTGGGCGCGACGTCACCGGCCTGCCGGCCCGGCAGCGGCGGGTCTCCATGGTCTTCCAGTCGTACGCCATCTTCCCGCACATGCGGGTCCGGCAGAACATCGGTTTCGGGCTGGCCATGCGCAAGGTCGACAGGCAGGAGCTGGAGCGGCGGGTCCAGCGGGCCGCCGAGCTGCTGCAGCTGGAGGACTACCTGGACCGGTTCCCGGCGCAGCTGTCCGGCGGCCAGCGGCAGCGCGTCGCGGTCGCCCGGGCGATCGTGGTCGACGCGGACGTGCTGCTGATGGACGAACCACTGTCTAATCTGGACGCCCTGCTCCGGCTGCAGTTCCGGACCGAGCTGAAGAAGCTGGTCCGCCAGCTCGGCACCACCACGCTCTACGTCACCCACGACCAGGCCGAGGCGATGTCGCTGGGCGACCGGGTGGCGGTCATGCGGGACGGGCGGATCGCCCAGATCGGCACGCCGCTGGCGGTGTACGACCGGCCGGACGAGCAGTTCGTGGGCGGGTTCCTCGGCGCACCACCGATGAACTTCTTCCCCGCCCAGGTCCGGCTCCGCGGAGCCGACCCGCAGCTGGTGGTGGGGGAGGACACCTGGCCCGCGCCGGCACACCTCAAGGCGTACGCGGACCGGTCCGTGCTCGTCGGGGTGCGGGCGGAGAACATCCAGGTGACCGCGGATCCGCCGGCCACCGGCCCCGGAGCGCAGCCGGGCTGGAGCGCGGCTGTGGTGGAGGTGGTCGAGCCCACCGGCGCCGCCGTGCTGCTCACCGTTCGCCTGGATGAGCACCAACTGAAAGTGCAGGCCCCGCCAGGTTTCCCGGCCCGACCGGATGACACCGTATGGCTGCGCAGCGCGCCGGAGATGCTGCGCTTCTTCGATCCCGAGACCTCGTTGGCGTTGGTGACGACCTGATGCACGTAGCAACTCCCTCCGGCGTGGCCGCTGCCGCCGCCCCGGTCACCCCGTCCGTCTCCGAGGAGACCTCCGCAGAGGAGGGTTCTCCAGCGAAACCCGGCGCGGCGCCCACCGCCGCGCCGCCCGTCTCGCCGGCCGGCCTGGCCGCCTGCGCCGCGTACATCCTGCGCGGCAACGACACCGGCGAGCTGATCACCGCCGCGCCCCGGCTGTACCCGCACCTGTGGAGCTGGGACGCGGCGTTCGTGGCCATCGGCCTGGCCACGGTGTCGGTGCCCCGCGCCGTGACCGAGCTGCGGACCCTGCTGGCGGCGCAGTGGCGCACCGGCATGTTGCCCCACATCGTCTTCAGATCCACCAGCGACTACTACCCGGGCCCCGACGTGTGGGACTGCGCCGTCGCCGAGGCCGCACCCGCGGTGGCGCGCACCTCGGGCATCTGCCAGCCGCCGGTGCATGCGATCGCGGTGCGCAAGGTGCTCGACGCCGGCCGCCGCCGCGGCGGGGCGGACCGGGCGCTGGCCGAGCAGTTCACCGCCGAGACGTTCGACCGATGGTTGGCCTGGTACCGCTGGATCGGCCGGGCGCGCGATCCGCAGCAGCGCGGCCTGGTGGAGATCTACCACGGCTGGGAGTCCGGAATGGACAACTCGCCGCGCTGGGACGCCGGCTACGCCAACGTGGTACCCGCCCTGGACCTGCTGCCACCCGAGCGCTGCGACCTGCGGTTCGTACGGGACGCGACGCAGCGGCCGAGCGACGCCGAGTACCGTAAGTACCTGTGGCTGGTGCACCAGATGAAGCTGGTGCGCTTCGACGAGAAGGCGATGCGCGACCGCGTCGACTTCCGGATGGCAGACGTGTTCATGTCCGCCGTCGCGGCGGTCGGCAGCGAGGTGCTCGCCGAGGTCGGTGACGAGCTGGGCCGGGCCGAGGCGGCCGCGGAGCTGCGGTCGCTGGCATCCCGGTTCCGCCGGGGCGTGCTGTCCACCGTCTCGCCGGTCACCGGCCTGGCCCGCGACCGCGACCTGCGTACCGGCGCATGGGTCGAGGAGCCGACGATCGGCGGCTTCGCCCCGTTGCTGTGCGGCGGTGACGACGCCGTGGTGCGCCGGCAGCTGCGGCTGCTGGCCGGTCCACAGTGGTGCGGCCACCCGCGGCTGCGGTACGCCCTGCCACCGAGCACGTCGCCCGACTCAACCCGGTTCGCCCCCCGCACGTACTGGCGTGGTCCACAGTGGCCGGTGATGAACTGGCTGTTCTGCTGGGCGCTGCGCCGGCACGGCGCGCACGAGCTGGCCGGGCAGATCCGCGAGGAGGCGCTGCGGCAGCTGTCCGACCTGGAGTTCGCCGAGTACTACGAGCCGTTCACCGGTGAGCCGCTGGGCAGCAGGTACCAGTCCTGGACCGCCGCGATCGTCCTCGACTGGCTGCTGGAGCCCTATCCATCGTAGACGGTGCGGCGGTTGCCGCCGTGCTGGGAGCAGGATCCCTGCCGGCCGCCGGACATGCTGACCTTGCCGTCGGCGCACTCGATCATGTAGCCCTTGCCGTTGTCGAAGTTGCCGATGCAGTCGAAGTAGGCGCAGATATCGGGTTTCGGGTCACAGACGCGTGACCCGCGCCCGCAGTAGTTGTAGCCGTAAGGGTTCGCCGGCGCACCGCAGAGGCTGACCGCTTTCGGGGTGGGTGACCGCTTGGTGCGCTTGGGGGCCGGCTTCTTCGCCGGAGTCCGTGCCGGTGCCCTCGGCGATGTGGCCGCCGTGGGTGCGGCGCGGCCGATGTGGGCGCCTGGGACGGCGACTGCGCACGCGGCTGAGTAGGTGAGTGTGTTGGCGCTCGGACGGGCGTCGTGCTGTCGGCGGCGGTGTTGGATTGGTCCGAGTCCGATGGGAAGGCGAGCGCAGCTCCGACACCGCACAGCAGGAGAACTGCGGCAACCGTTGCCGCGGCGATGGCAGCCGGGCCGAAGCGCGCCGTGAACGGCGCCTGGTCCGGAGTCGCCGGTAACGGGGGTCGGGGCCGGCGGTTGTGGTGGTCTGCGGTCTGCCGCTCCAGGTGTGCGACGAATCCGCGGCGGTCACCGGCGAAGTCGGCGAGAGCCAGGGCGAGGTTGAACCGGAGGCCGGCCGCGGCGGCCGGATCCAGAGACAGGCCGGAAACCTTGACCCGATTGGCGACCCGCATCAAGGTGGTGCGGTTGTCGGGCAGGTGCGCCAGACCCGTGAGCTTGGCGTAGGACCATTCGCGGCGGCGGTTGCCGTAGAGCACGACTCGCCTGTTGGTCACCACGGCCACCCCGCGGTCGATGATGCGGCCGGCCGGTGATGGGCCGGCCGGCGTCGGGAACGCCGAGAAGGTGGCGAAGCCGGCGGCCGGTAGCGCCGGCTGGTCGGGGACCTCCAGGAGCCCGGCTCCGGGCAGGATCAAAAGACCGTCTCGCCCCGGCCGAGGTCGACGTACGGCGGCAGCTGCCCGAGCGGCAGTCCGCGGAATTCCCGTGCCGTGGCGAGCATCCACCGCGCCTGCTCGTCGTCGCGTTGCCAGGCCGAATGAGCGGCATCGAAGGCACGCTGCCGGCGCTCGTTCTGTTTGTCCGCCCAACGCTGCCGCCACCCGGACCGCCGCGATTCTGTGGCCACAGGCATCACCCCCGCCGCTGAGGCAATCACGGTCGTGGAAGCACCGACAGAGCCAACAGGGCACAACGACGTCGGATGATTGCCTGCAGTCGATGTCGAATCTCGGACATCCGTCCGCCAGCCGGCCGGGCGGTCCTTCCCCGGCATGACCGAAGCGGCCCGCGGCGGGGCACGGCGGTGGGACCGCGTCCCCGGCCGGTGGCGTGAGCGCAGTGACCTGCACCACGAGGTCCGAAAAGCGCGCGACTTGCGTCGTGCCCCTGGACAAGAGTGCGTGAGGTGAACGTCGATCGCTCGGCGCCAGCCTTCGTCCTGCTCGCGATGATCTGGGCTTCGAGCTTCCTTAAGGTGGCGCCGCCAGGCCGCCTAACTCGCCATCAAAGCCGGATACCGTACGGATATGGCCGACCAACGCCTGCTCGCCGTGGCGCACCGCGCCGGGAACGACCTGGCGGATCTGCGGGCTGCCTTGGACGCGGGTGTCGATCTCGTCGAGGCCGACATCCACCTGTTCCGCGGCGCCCTGGAGGTCCGCCACTGCAAGGCGCTGGGCCGGCACCTGTTCTGGGAGAAGTGGTGGGACGTCAGCTGGCGGCGCGACGTCATCGTCCCGGAGCTGGCCGAGGTGCTGGCCCACGTGCGGGAGGTGGTCAACGGCGACCCGCGGCTGATGCTCGATCTCAAGGGCCGGGCACCCGCCGTGGCGCCCGAGGTCGCCGCGCTGCTGCGGCGAGCCGCGCCGGGCATGCCGGTCAGCGTCTGCACCAAGCAGTGGCGGATGCTCGACGCCTTCGACGGCGACCCGCACGTGCGGAAGATTCTGTCGGCGAGCAGCACGCGGCAGCTGGGCCGGCTCCGGGCCCGGCTACGCCGCCGCCGGGCGGCCGGCGTCTCGGTCCGCCGCCAGCTGCTCACCCCGGCAGTCGCCGAGGAGCTGCGCCGTGGCGCGGACGTGGTGATGGTCTGGCCGGTGGACACCGAAGCCGCGCTGGACCACGCGCGGTGGCTGGGCGTCAACGGCGTGATCAGCAAGAACCTGGACATCCTGCGCCAGCTCGTGCACGCCCGCGGGTAGGCATACCTACCCGGCTGCGTGGTCCACCTAGGTACCGCTCCGTGGTGAAGATACGTAACCGCTTCTGATGGCGGCAGTCCCTTACCAGCCGAGGATGGATACGGAACACCGACGGCTGAAGGAGATCGAGATGGTGATCCACCCGGACCTGGTTCTGGACCACGCGCACCACCGCCAGAGCGAGCTGATCGCCGAGGCCGACCGGCAGCGGCTGCTCGCACTGGTCCGCCGTAACCGCCGCAGGAACGCGGCGGCAAGCGCCGCCCCGCGAGGGCGACCAGACACCGTTTGCGAGCCGCAGCCCACCCGGGTTGCTGCGCCGGTGCGGTAAGCGGATCGGCGGATACCCCGCTCCCTGCGGCATAGCACCGCAGGGAGCGGGGTATTTGCATGCCATGCTCTGGAACATGCTCCGTCGCTGGCTTCTCGTCGCGATCGCGGTGCCGCTGGCCGCGGCCGGCGTGCGCCGGCTCAGCGACGCGGTCGAGTCCCGCCGGGGCCCGTCCCGCGGCACCGCGCTGCTGCGCCGGGCCGCCGACGGCGTCCAGCAGGCCTTCGGCCGCAAGCCCAAGCGCAAGCGCCGCTGGCCGCTGTCGCGCTGACCGTCCGGCGCCGCTGTCCGCGCTGGCCCGCGGCCGCTGTCGCGCTGCCCGGCGGCGCGTCGAACGTGCGTGCCGCCGGGGTCACGGTCAGGCGGCCGCGAGGAGCTCGGCCGGCGGCGCGGACCCGGCGTCAGCCGGGGCCGGCCGCAGGGCGAGCGACAGCACGTCCGCCACGTCCGCCAGCGGGTGGATGGTCAGCTGCTTGCGGATCTCCTCCGGCAGGTCGTCCAGGTCCGGCTCGTTGCGCGCCGGGATGATCACCTCGGTCAGCCCGGCCCGGTGCGCGGCGAGCAGCTTCTGCTTCACCCCGCCGATCGGCAGCACCCGCCCGGCCAGGGTCACCTCGCCGGTCATGCCGACCTCCGGGCGTACCGGACGGCCCGAGGCCAGTGAGGCGAGCGCCGTGACCATCGTGATGCCCGCGCTCGGGCCGTCCTTCGGGACCGCGCCCGCCGGCACGTGCACGTGGATGCGGCGTCCGGCCAGCTCACCGGGGTCGATGCCCAGCTCGGGGCCGTGTGCCCGCAGGTAGGAGAGCGCGATCTGGGCCGACTCCTTCATCACGTCGCCCAGCTGCCCGGTCAACGTCAGGCCCGGCTCACCCGGCATCGAGGTGGCCTCGACGAACAGCACCTCACCGCCGGCGCCGGTCACCGCCAGCCCGGTCGCCACCCCGGGCGTGACGGTACGTTCGGCCGACTCGGGCGTGAACCGCGGCCGTCCCAGGTAGCTGCTCAGGTCGCCGACGCCCACGGCGAGCGGGCCGTCGGCGGTGGACAGCTTGACCGCCGCCTTGCGCAGGATCCGGGCGAGCGCCCGCTCGAGCTGGCGCACACCCGCCTCCCGGGTGTACTCGGCGGCGATCCGGGCCAGCGCCTCGTCGGTGATGGTCACCTCGTCGGGCTCGATGCCGGCGCGGGACAGCTGGCGCGGCCACAGGTGGTCCCGGGCGATGGCGACCTTCTCCAGTTCGGTGTAGCCGTCCAGGGTGACCACCTCCATCCGGTCCAGCAGCGGGTCGGGGATGGTGTCCGCGACGTTCGCGGTGGCCAGGAACAGCACGTCGGACAGGTCCAGGTCGACCTCGAGATAGTGGTCGGTGAAGGTGTGGTTCTGCGCCGGGTCGAGCACCTCCAGCAGGGCCGCCGCCGGGTCGCCGGAGAAGCCGACGGACAGCTTGTCCACCTCGTCCAGCAGCACCACCGGGTTCATCGAACCCGCCTCGCGGATGGCCCGCACGATCCGGCCGGGCAGCGCGCCCACGTAGGTGCGCCGGTGCCCGCGGATCTCCGCCTCGTCCCGGACGCCGCCCAGCGACACCCGGGCGAACTTGCGGCCCAGGGCCCGGGCGACCGACTCGCCGAGGCTGGTCTTGCCCACGCCGGGCGGGCCGACCAGGGCGAGCACCGCGCCGGAGCCGCGGCCGCCGACGACGTGCAGGCCGCGCGCCGCGCGCCGGTTGCGCACCGCGAGGTACTCCAGGATGCGGTCCTTCACGTCGGTCAGCCCGGCGTGGTCGGCGTCCAGCACGGCGCGCGCCGCGGCCAGGTCGGTGTTGTCCTCGGTACGCGTGTTCCACGGCAGCTCCAGGACGGTGTCCAGCCAGGTGCGGATCCAGCCCGCCTCGGGCGCCTGGTCGCTGGCCCGCTCCAGCTTGCCGACCTCGCGCAGGGCGGCCTCGCGCACCTTCTCCGGCAGGTCCGCCGCCTCGACCCGGGACCGGTAGTCGGTAGCCGAGTCCGGCTCGTCCTCGCCCAGCTCCTTGCGGATGGCCGCGAGCTGCTGGCGCAGCAGGAACTCCCGCTGGCTCTTCTCCATGCCCTCCCGCACGTCGGTGCTGATCCGCTCGGCCACCTCCAGCTCGGCGATGTGGTCGCGGACCCAGCCGACCAGCAGCTCCAGGCGGGCGGTCACGTCCGGGGCGGCGAGCAGTTCGGCCTTCTGCGCCAGGGTGAGCCACGGGGCGTACCCGGCGGAGTCGGCCAGCTCGCTCACGTCGGTCATCCGCTCCATCGCGTCGATGACCTGCCAGGCGCCGCGGCGCTGGAGCACCGAGGTGGCCAGGGCCTTGTACTCCCGGGCCAGCTCGCGGGCGCGCCCGGTGGGCGCCGGCTCGTCGAACGGGGTGGCTTCGACCCAGAGCGCCGCGCCGGGGCCGGAGACGCCGGCGCCGATGCGGGCCCGGGACAGGCCCCGGATGACCGCCGCCGGCTCGCCGGTGGGCAGCCGGCCGACCTGCTCGATCACGGCGATCGTGCCGACCGGACCGTAGTCGCCGTCCAACCGGGGCACCGCCAGCAGGGTCTTGTCGCTTGACGAGCGGGCGGCGTCGACCGCCGCCTGGGTGGCGGACTCCAGCTGGACCGGGATCACCATGCCGGGGAGCAGGACCGCCTCGGTCAGGGGCAGCACGGGGAGGGTCGCCATCGCACACCTCACAGGTAATCAAGTAAGCATGAGCCTGTACGACTCAAGTCCGCCCGCCCGGCCGATGTTCCGCCCTGCCGATGTGACCGCCGCCACCGCGCTCGTCCACCCATCCGCGCGCCCGCCCCGTTGATCATGACGTTGGCGGCGCACCGGGGAAAGTACCGCCACTTGTCCCATGATCAACGGGGCGGGGAGCGGTCGGGACGGCCGGTCAGGCCGTGCAGGAGATGGGGGCGATGGGCTGGTTCGGGCCAGAGATGATCATGCCGAAGGATGTGGAGGCACCGCCGGCCAGGGTTCCGTTGTAGCTGACGTTCCGCGCCGTCACCTGCTGCCCGGACTGGGTGACCTGCGCGTTCCAGGCGTTCGACACCTGCTGCGTACCGGGGAATGTGAAGCTGACCGACCAGCCGTTGATGGTCGACGTGCCGTTGTTGCGCACCGTCACGTCGGCCTGGTAGCCGCCGGGCCAGCTGTTGGTGACCGTGATGGTCGCAGAGCAGGCGCCGGCCGGAGGCGGCGTGCCGGTCGCCGACGTCGTGGGGGACGCCGACGCGGACGGGGACGTTGACGTGGACGGCGACGCGGACGCGGACGGCGAGGTCGACGGGCCGTCGGAGGTGGTGTAGCTGACCTGGGTGTATGCCGGGCTGCACTGCGGGGAGCAGGACGCCGGCAGGGAGAAGCTGTACACGCGGCCGTTGTTGAGCAGCGCGTCCGAGGCGTCCCGCACCCGGATCTGGAACTGCGTGCCGCCGGTGGTGGTCCCGCCGATGATGTACGACTGGCCCATGTCGCTGTTCATCTGAGCCTGCTGCCAGGCCCCGTTGGCGAAGTACTCCACGCCGTGGATGCCGTTGGGCAGGTGGGACACCGAGATCGCCGGCCACCACTGCTGCGCGCCCTGCAGGAAGCCGATCTTGATGTCGCCGGTGTAGTCCGGCGCCGGGATGAACGACCACTGGATGTGCCGGTTGTTGAAGTGGTCGGGCAGCAGGTTGACGGTCTGGCCGTTCAGCACGAACCGGCCCAGCGACGCCTTGGCCAGGTCCAGGTGGTAGGGGTCGTCGCGGCACCAGGCGTTGGAGTCGCCACAGCTGTCGGCGACCAGCATGTCGAGCGTGGCGCCGTTGAACTCGTCGGGGACGAATGACCCGTTGCGGCAGAACGGCTGCCCGGGCGCGCCGTCGTTCACGCCGGTGCAGAAGTCGCCGATGGTCACCCGCACCCAGCGCCCGCAGTTGCGGCCGTTGTCCCAGATACCGACCTTGCTGGGGTCGGTCACCGGGCGCGGGTAGAAGTTGTAGTCGCCCGGCGTGTCGTAGACGTTCAACGCGACGAAGTCCTGTGACTCCAGTTCGGACTGTGGCAGCCCGCAGCCGCCGTACGGCGAGCCGAGCCCGTCGAAGTAGGTGGCGTTGCCGGTCACCGGGGTGGTCGGCTCGGGGACGGTGGCGTGGGCGGGCAGCGCGGTCAGGCTCAGCAAGACCAGGGCGAAGGCGCACAGCGTGCTCAGCACGCGTCGATTCATGACAAGTTCCTTCCAGGGGAGGGCGCAACAACATGCCGCAGCAAGGGCACCGGCTCCCGCCGATATCCTCACCCCTGGTTGGACGTGTGTCAATTTGTCGCCGCCGCCAGGCGGCCGGCCCGGTCAGGGCAGGCTGAGCTCCCAGGTGCGCAGCCGGCCGTCCGGCCCCCAGGCCAGCCGCATCTGACCGGTGGCCTTCGCCGGATCGGAACGCCAGGTGTACGCCACCAGGGCGGTGGCCGGATCGGTCTGGCGCACGTCGACCACCTCGATGGTGTCGTCCGGCGGCGACTGGCGGTACGCCTCCGCGATCGCGGCCCTGCCCGCGAACGGACCGAAGTCCGTGCCGGTGAAGGCCATCGTGGCATCCTCGGCGATCGACTCGACCAGTGGCGAGAAGTCGCCGGCGGCGACGCAGGCGTTGAACCGCCGCACGTGGTCTGCGGCGAGTTGCTGCGCGTCCATGGCTGCTCCCGCACGGCTGCGGATGCTTGCCCGCGCCGCGAGCGTACTGCCACTAAGCGTCGATCTATTGGGTGGAGCCGGCCGGTTGGCGAGGTGTATGTGGTCCACGCCCGGGGAGGCGGCGTGCTGACCGGCCGGCCCACCCGCGGTCCACACTCGGGCCTGGTGGAGGTGGACCAGGACGCCCATAACCCGTCCCGCCCCGGCTAAACATATCCATTCGGTCCATCTGCGAAAGAGCGTCCCGAACCTGCGCTTTGGCCCCCCACCTCGCCGCCGGACCGCGTCCGCCGCGCTGGGCCTGCCCGGGCCCGCACGGGTCGGCGACCACCTCCCGCCATGCGGATGCATCGGGGAACGGCGCGGCGGTCGGCGCCACGGACAGCACGGCGAGGCGTCACGGACAACGCGGCGATGATGGTGCTCACCGCCCGGCGAGCGTGCCGGGCCGCCATCCCGGCCGGGCCCTGACCGGGGCTCAGCACGCCTGCTAGTCCGAAGTAGAGGGCCCCCGGGGGCCGGCGTACGCCCGCAGGGGTTGTCCGTCTGTAAGGGACAGTGGGGTACCCGTGCCGCGCTCCGGTCGCGGAGCCTGGCCGACCCGGCGCGGCGGCCGGGGCGTCGGCGTAGGGCCGGTCAGGACCTATGCCGGCCGGGTGTTGGGCAGGCGCGGCCCGCGCCGCAGAGGGGCGGCTGACGACTGGTTGTCACCTGCGGTCAAATGACTACACTTGGTTAAGATCTGATAATTTCCGGACCCGCCGTGGCATACCGCAACCTGACCGCAACCTGGGGTAGGTTTACCCGGCTGTCGCCGCTAGTCCGGGAGGAAGGCCCACAGTGGATGGTGAGCTGACCTGCCTCGCCGAGTGCGGCAGGCCAGTCGGTGTGGTGCACGTGCGTGGTGTGCTCAGCCTGGCCACCGCGCCGGCGCTGCGGTCGGCCGTGCACGAGTGTCTGGTGGACGGGCCCAACGCCGTGGTGGTCGACCTCTCCTCGGTCCGCGCCGACCTGGATGCCACGGTCGGGCTGCTGGCCATGCTCGCCCGGGCCGCGGTCGCGTCCGCCGGCCCCAGCCTGGTGCTGTGCGCGCCGCCGTCGCCGCTGGGCGACCGGTTGGGCCAGTCCGCGATCACGCGGCACGTCTCCGTCCACGCCAACCTGGACGACGCGCTTGCCCACGCCCACCGCACCGAACCGGTGCGGCGGATGCAGCGGCGGCTCGCCGCCGACCTGGCCAGCAGCGAGGCCGCCCGCGACCTGGTCGCGCAGGCCTGCCTGCGGTGGGGCATGCTGGACGCCGCGGAGCGGGCCAGCACCATCGTCACCGAGCTGGTCGCCAACGCGGTGCTGCACGCCGGCACCGAGCTCGTGGTCAGCGTCGCCGACCTGCGGCAGTATCTGCATATCGCGGTCCGGGACGGCAGCCCGCGGCCGCCCCGGCTCGGCGGGTGTGCCGACCCGGACCGGCAGGGCGGCGCCGGGTTGCTGGTGATCGACGCGCTCGCCGCCGCATGGGGGTTCGTGCCCGCCCGGGACGGCAAGACGGTGTGGGCGACCGTGCAGCGGGTGCCTTAGGTCGCTAGTTGCAGATGATGCCGAGCGGCTTCGCCGCCCCGGTGATCCGTAGCACCTCCAGTACCATGCCTGTGGCGCCGATGGCGTGCAGTCGGGAGCCGTTCGCGCTGAGGGAGTCAGTGGCGAGCCGGCGCAGCACGCCGCCGGCGTGGGCGTCCAGCAAGGTGACTCCGGACAGGTCCAGCACGACGTACCGCTTGTGCTGGCGTAACGACACACTGAGCAGTTCGCGCAGGCTCGCCACCGAGGCGAAGTCGACACTGCCGGCCACCCTCACGAGTTGAGCCTGCCCGAACTGTCGAGTATGGATGCTGATCGTGCTCATGCTCAGCCGTTTCCGACGAACGGGCTATTACCACACTGCGACTGCACAATTGCACAGTGCCGCCGCCGTGTCGTCCATCGGTAGAACTACCGATTCGCCGTCCATCCGGGATTCGGCACTGTCCAAGTTAGGCTCATTTAAACATCACAGTTGGGTTAAGGAGATCAGCTATTCAGGCCAGCTTGATCGCCGTCGCCGCCGACTTTCCGGTTGATCGCTACGGCCCGAACGTACGAGAAACCGGCCGGCGCGGGCGCGCCCACCCGATGAGCCCGGCCGCCCCCTCGCCGGCCAGCACCGGCCGGCCGTCGCGGACCACCTGAACTGTGCGCGCCGGCCTCGACGCGCCCGGTCAGAATACCCGCGCTGCCCAGCGCACTATGGACAGTCTCCCGTATTCGGTCAGCGACCACATTCGAACACCGGGGCCGAAATCGGTGAAGGGAACAGCCATTGCACGCCCATGGCCATAAACAGGCCACAGTAGATACTGTCACCGCCCGGGCGGTCAGGCACTCACCCCGGCCGTCTCGGATTGGCGGACCACTTCGGGCGAGGCGGTGTCCAGCGGAACGGCGGGCGACGGGACCAGCCCGAGATGCACCGCCTGCCGCTTCAGGATGGTGTCCAGCAGCCAGTCGGCGACGATCCTGGTCCGGTTGGCCGGGATGGCGGCCAGATGGTAGCCGCGGGTCACCGTCTTGGCCGCGAGCCCGGACAGCGGCACGTGCAGCGGGTTGGCGGCCGACTGCTTGCCGCCGAGGTCCACCACGAAGCCGAGGTCCTGGTGCCGGTACGCCCGCCGCCTGCCCTGCCCGTACGAGGCGGCGATGTTGCGCGCGACCGTCTTGCCCTGGCGTACCGCGTGCTGCGCGGTCATCGTGGTGAGCTGACCGGGCCGGGTGAGGTCGGGCACCGCGGCGGCGTCGCCGCAGGCGAAGATCTCCGGATGGCCGGGGACGGTGAGGTACTCGTCCACCACCAGCCGGCCCTTCTCGGTGGGCAGGTTGAGGCCGGCGACGAGCGGATCGGGCCGTACGCCGACGCACCAGATCAGCGACCGGGTCGGCACGAACTGGCCGTCGGTGAGCCGGACGCCCCGCGCGGTCGCCTCGCTGACCGAGCAGCCCATCCGGACGTCGACGCCGCGCTCGCGCAGCACCGCGTCGGCCGTGCGGGACAGCCGCTCGTCCAGCTCCGGCAGCACCCGCGGGGCGATGTCCAGCAGCATCCAGCGCGGCTGCAGCCCGGCCAGCCGGGGGTGCTCGGCCGCGATCGCGTCCGTGAACAGCTTGCCGTGGCCGGCCACCTCGGTGCCGGTGTAGCCGGCGCCGACCACCACGAAGGTCAGCCGCGCGGCGCGCTCGTCCGGGTCGTCGGTGGCGTCCGCCAGCTCGATCTGCTGGATCATGTGGTCGCGCAGGTACAGCGCCTCGGGGATGCCCCGGAACCCGTGCGCGTGGGTGTCCACCCCCGGGATGGGCAGCAGCTTGTTGACGCTGCCCACGCTGATCACCAGCCGGTGGTAGCCGATCTCGCCGCGGCGTCCCTCGGGGTTGACGTAGTGCACCTCCCGCCGCTCCAGGTCGACGCCGTCCACCTCGCCGAGCACCAGCCGCACTCCCTCGCAGCCGGGCCCGGCGTAGCCGCTGGCGAGGTCAGCGGTGAGCGACACGGAGATCCGCCGGGGTTCCAGGATGCCGGTGGCCACCTCGGGCAGCAGCGGCAGGTAGAGGAAGTAGTCGGTCGGGTTGATCAGCACCACCTCGGCCCGGCCCCTGGCGCGTCTGGACAGCTCGCGCGCCGCGTGGTATCCGGCGAAGCCGGCGCCCACGATGACGATCCTCGGTCGAGCCACGACGAACGGGTACCCGACCGTACTCCAGGTAAACGGTGATCCGGCATAGGGTTCGGCTATGCCCGCGCGCAAGGAGATCCTCCAGGTCGCCGGCCGGGAGGTGACCATCACCAACCCGGACAAGGTGTTCTTCCCGGGCCTCGGCCGGACCAAGCTCGACCTCGTCCGGTACTACCTGGCCGTGGCCGGCGGCGCGCTGCGCGGGGTCAGCGGGCGCCCGATGGCGCTCAAGCGGTTCGTCAACGGCATCGAGGGCGAGGCTTTCTACCAGAAGCGGGCACCGGAGTCGCGGCCGGAGTGGATCGAGACGGTGGAGCTGAAGTTCCCGTCCGGGCGCACCGCGCACGAGATCGTCGTCCGGGACGCGGCGCAGCTGGCCTGGGTGGTCAACCTGGGCTGCATCGACCTGCACCCCCATCCGGTACGCGCGGACGACCTGCTCCATCCGGACGAGCTGCGGGTGGACCTGGACCCGATACCCGGCGTCGGCTGGCCGCAGGTGCGCGAGGTCGCCATGGTGGTGCGCGAGGTGCTCACCGACTTCGGGCTCACCGGCTGGCCCAAGACCTCGGGCTCGCGGGGGTTCCACATCTTCTGCCGGATCGAGCGCCGGTGGACCTTCACCCAGGTACGCCGGGCCGCGCTGGCCCTGGCCCGCGAGGTCGAGCGCCGCGCGCCGGACCTCGCCACCAGCCGCTGGTGGAAGGAGGAGCGGCACGGCGTGTTCGTCGACTACAACCAGAACGCCAAGGACCGGACCACCGCCTCGGCGTACTCGCTGCGCCCGACCCCGGATGCCCGGGTCTCGATGCCGCTGTACTGGCACGAGGTGCCCGACTGCGAGCCGGAGGCGTTCACCATCGACACCGCGGTCTCCCGGTACGCCGAGCTGGGCGACCCCGCGGCCGGCATCGACGACGCCGTCGGCTCGCTGGAGCCGCTGCTCGACCTGGCCAAGCAGCAGAAGGCGGCCGGTCTGGACGACGAGCCGGCGCGTCCGCCCGGCCGGATCGCCGCCGCGCCGGCGCCGCCGGGCAAGACGAGCGGCGCGACCGGCCGGCGGCGCAGCACCATGCCGCTGATCGAGATAGCCCGGGCGGCCAGCAGGGACGAGGCGATGGCCGGCCTGGAGCGGTGGAAGCAGCGCCACCCCGACGTCTGGCCGCTGCTCGGCCCCGCCGACGTGCTGGTGGACTCGATGCGCGGCCGCAGCAGCACCTGGACCCGGATCCGGCTCAACCTGCGCAACGTGCCGGAACACCAGCGCCCGCCGCAGGAGGAGCTGGAGGTCGACTTCGATCCGTGGAAGGGGCTGCAGCGATGACCGAGGTGGCTGGGGCCGCGGCCGGCGCGGGCAAGGAGCGGACCCGCCGGCGGCGGGAGATGACCGTGGCCAGGCTGGCCCGCCTGGCCGGAGTCTCCGCACCCACCGTGTCCCGGGTGCTCAACGGCCACGCCGGAGTGGCGCTGAGCACCCGGCAACGGGTCGAGGAGGTGATCCGGCAGCACGGCTACCGGCGGCCCGAAGGCAGCGAGCGGCTGGCCGTGCTGGAGCTGGTCTTCCACGCCCTGGACAGCCCGTGGGCGCTGGAGATCATCCGGGGGGTCGAGCAGGTGGCCCGGGCCAGCTCACTGGCGGTGGTGCTGACCGAGATGGAGGGCCGGCTCACCCCGGGCAAGGCGTGGACCGAGCAGGTGCTCACCCGCCGGCCGACCGGCGTGATCGCCGTCTTCTCCGAGCTGACCGTGGCGCAGCAGTCGCAGCTGGCGACCAGATCCATCCCGCTGGTGGTGCTGGACCCGACCGGCGAACCACTGCACGAGACGCCTTCGGTCGGCGCGACCAACTGGACCGGCGGCCTGGCCGCCACCCGCCACCTGATCGAGCTGGGTCACCGGCGGATCGCCATGCTCAGCGGGCCGACCGGCTGGCCGTGCATCCGGGCGCGCCTGGACGGGTACCGGGCCGCGATGGACGCCGCCGGCTTGCCGGTCGACCCCGACCTGGTACGCGTCTCCACCCTGTATGTCGAGGGTGGCCTGCGCGACGGCGCCGAGCTGCTCAGCCTGCCCGACCCGCCGACCGCGGTGGTCACCGCGAACGACCTGCAGGCGATGGGCATCTACCTGGCGGCGCACCGGGCGGGCCTGCGCATCCCGCAGGATCTGAGCGTGGTCGGCTTCGACGACCTGCCGTTCGCGTCCTGGTCGGTGCCGCCGCTGACCACGGTGCGGCAGCCGCTGGCGCAGATGGGCGCCGCCGCCGCCGAGATGGTGATCGCGCTGGGGCGCGGCGAGAAGCTCCGGCACAACCGGGTGGAGCTCGCCACCGAGCTGGTCGTGCGGGAGAGCACCGCGCGGGTTGCGCGCTGAAATCTTTCGATAGATACTCCGAAATGCTCCAGAGCCGGGAGGTTGAGCGCTGGGCCGCCTCAACCGCATCCTCTGTCGTGCCTCGAACGGGAGGACCCTGCTCATGACGAGCGCGAGGAAGTTACATGCACTCCTGGCAGTACTGGTGGCGGCGATGACCGGGGCCTGGCTGGCCGTGGCCCAGCCCGCGTCGGCGGCCTCGCTCACCCAGGTGACCAACTTCGGCGCCAACCCGACCAACCTCGGCATGTACCTGTACGTGCCGGACCGCGTCGCCGCCCGCCCGGGCGTCCTGGTCGCCATCCACTACTGCACCGGCTCGGGCCCGGCGTACTACTCCGGCACCGAGTTCGCCTCGCTGGCCGACCGGTACGGCTTCATCGTCATCTACCCGTCGGCGACCCGTAGCGGCAACTGCTTCGACGCGTCGTCGCCGCAGGCGCTGCGGCACAACGGCGGCAGCGACCCGGTCGGCATCGTCTCGATGGTGCAGTACGTGCTGCAGCGCTACAACGCCGACCCGAATCGCGTGTTCGCGGCCGGCTCCTCGTCCGGCGCGATGATGACCAACGTCCTGCTCGGTGCCTACCCCGACGTCTTCCGGGGCGGCGCGGCGTTCGCCGGCGTGCCGTTCGGGTGCTTCGCCACCACCGACGGTTCGATGTGGAACAGCCAGTGCGCGGCCGGCCAGATCATCAGGACCCCCCAGCAGTGGGGAGACCTGGTGCGGAACGCGTTCCCCGGCTACAGCGGGCCGCGGCCGCGGATGCAGCTGTGGCACGGCACCGCCGACGACACCCTGCGCTACTCCAACTTCAACGAAGAGATCAAGCAGTGGACCAACGTGCTCGGGGTCAGCCAGACGCCCTCGTTCACCGACAGTCCACAGCCGGGCTGGACCCGCACCCGCTACGGCGGCACCGGCACGATGGCCCCGGTCGAGGCGATCAGAATCCAAAATGGATCGCACAACATCCTGGCCAGCGGCATGGCCGCACGGGCGATCGCCTTCTTCGGCCTGGACAGCGGCGGACCGACCTCCGGGCCGTCGTCGTCGCCGTCCTCCCCGCCGCCGGACACCTCCCCGCCGCCGGTCTCCTCGTCACCGCCCTCGCCGGCCGGCGGCTGCCGCGTCAGCTACGCCGTCAACGCCTGGAACACCGGCCTGACCACGAACATCACCGTCACCAACACCGGCAGCACGCCCATCAACGGCTGGTCGCTGGTCTTCACCCTCCCGGGTGGACAGACCATCACCAACGGCTGGAACGCCACGTACTCGCCGTCGAGCGGGCAGGTGACCGCACGCAACGTCAGCTACAACGGCACCATCGCCCCCAACGCATCGGTGAACATCGGGTTCCAGGCCACCCACACCGGTAACACCGGCAAGCCCGGCTCGTTCACCCTCAACGGCGTCGCCTGCTCGGTCGCCTGACCAGGCAGCCCTTTTGCGCGCCACCGGGCGTCGGGTGCCCGCGTTTGACGGGAGGAGAAGGGGGTATCCCGACCGACCGTGCACCCGACGCCCGACCCACGCCGGCTGGCCGCGTTCGACAGCTACCTCGACAGCGCCGTGCGGGAGATGCTCCGCAACGACCGGCGCACCGCGGGCCTCGCCGTCGACGTGCGCTTCGACCAGGGCGTCGCCCACCTGACCGGCGACCTCGCCAGCCACCACGAGCTGCTGCTGCTACGCCGGCTGATCGGGCAGTTCGCTGGCGTGCACGGGGTCTGGGACCGGGTACGGGTGGCCGGGCGCGAGCCGGTCGTGCTCGACCTGGGCTGCGGGGACACCACGCAGTACCACACGAACATCGGCGTGGACCGGCGGCCGGCCAAGGCGGTGGCGGTCCTCGCCGACCTGCGGCAGGGCCTGCCGTTCGCGGACGACAGCGCCGACCGGATCTTCACCGTGCACGTCCTGGAGCACCTTCCCGACTACCTTCCGCTGCTTGACGAGTGCCACCGGGTGCTGCGCCCCGACGGCGTCCTGCACCTCATGGCGCCCTGGTGGCGGCATGTCAACGCGGTGGCCGACCCGACCCACCTGCGGTTGTTCGACGTGCAGACGGTCAAGGGCATCTGCTCCCGCTCGGACGGCTCGCCGCAGTGGTCCCCGCTGCACGTCTCCTGCGACGGGGCCTCCGTGCTCGCCGACCTCGCGCCGGTCAACGGCGACCGGCGCGAGGTCGACGACCCCGCCATGTCCCGGTTCTTCGCCTGACGCCGGCGCGCCGCGGTCACCGGTATCCTGGCCGTTGCCAGCGTGACCACCCTGATTGGAGCTACCCATGGCGCACCCGCCGCGGCGCGCCCGGGCGGCGGCGCGATCGTGACCGGGCGGTGGGTGGACAGCTGGGTGTGCGCACCACAGCTGACCGAGCCGGACAACCTGCCACCGGCGCCGTTCACCCAGGCGAACCTGGTCTTCCCCGACACCACGCTGCGGCAGACCATCCGCACCTCGATCGGCGGGGAGCAGGTACGGCTGCGCGTCTCCAACGCGTTCGGTAGTACCTCACTGCCGGTGTCCGCGGCGTTTTTGGCGCTACCAGCGGGCGGCCGGGCCGGGGTGGACGCGATCCAGCCCGGCACGTCCCGGCGGCTCACCTTCGACGGGCGGGCGTCGGTGACCATCCCGGCCGGGGCGCAGATCGTCTCCGACCCGCTGGACTTCGCGGTCGCCCCGAGGTCCAACCTGACCGTGACGCTCTACCTGGCCGAGGGCCAGGCGTCCACCGACATCACGTCACACCCCGGCTCACGCACCACGTCGTACCTGATCAACGGCGACCACGCCGAGGACGCCGAGCTGCCCGCCGCCGCATCCGTGGACCACTGGTACTTCATCAGCGGCCTGGAGGTGTGGTCGCAGCCAGGCACCGCCGCCGCCGTGATGGTGGGCGACTCGCTGACCGACGGGCGCGGTTCCACCACCAACGGCAACGACCGCTGGCCGGACCAGCTGCTGGACCGCCTGCACGCCCGCCGCGCCACCGCCCATGTCGCCGTCCTCAACCAGGGGATCGGCGGCAACCGGGTGCTCAGCGACGGGCCAGGCCCGAACGTGCTCAGCCGCATCGACCGCGACGTGCTGGCCCGAAGCGGCGTCGCCTGGCTGCTGGTCTTCGCCGGCGTCAACGACATCGGGACCGCGCCGGCCACGCCAGGCGTCCAGAAGCAGGTCGCCGACGACCTGATCGGCGCCTACCGCCAGATCATCCGGCGCGCGCACGCGCAGGGCATCCGGGTGTACGGGGCGACGATCACCCCGTTCGGGGGCCACGTCCCCGGGTACGACGACGAAGACGGCATCCGCGAGGCAACCCGGCAGGCGGTCAACGAGTGGATCCGCACCAGCGGCCGGTTCGACGCGGTGGTCGACTTCGACCGGGTGGCGCGCGACCCGGCCAACCCCCGCCGGCTGCTGCCCGCGTACGACACCGGCGACCACCTGCACCTCAACCCGACCGGCTACAAGGCACTGGCCGACGCGGTCCCCGCCCGGCTGTTCGAGCGACGGCCGCTGCCACCGGGGTTCGGCTTCGATTGACGCACCGCGTGACGGCGGCGCACGGCCGGAGGTGACCCGAACGGTCCGTTCGTGCCGCCGGACACGATGCCGCTGAGCCGGCTAGCGCGCCACGCGGTAGCGCAGGTAGACGACTCCCGAGCGGAAGGTGCCGGTCTCGACGAGTGCGAGGTCCACCCGGCGCTGGTGCTGGGGAAGAAACGGAATGCCACCGCCGACCAGCACCGGGAAGACCCTGACCCGGTACTCGTCGATCAGACCCAACGCGGCCGCCTCGGCGGCGAGCGTCGCGCCGCCGATGGCGATGTTGCCCTCCGCCGGCTCCGCTCGCAATCGCTCGATTTCCTCCGCCAGGCCGCCGGAGGCCAGACGGGCGTTTCCCTGCACCGTCGACAGCGTGGTGGAGAACACCACCTTCGGAAGCGCCTTCCAGATCGCGGCGAACTCGAGCGTCGAGTAGTCGAGCGACGGGTTCTGGTCGGCGGTCTCCCAGTACAGCATGGTCTCGTACAGCCGTCGCCCCAGCAGATGGACACCGACGTTGCGTACCTCGTCGGTGGCGAGGTCAAAGACCTCCTTGTCGGGCACCGTCCAGTCGAAGGAGCCGTCCGGCCCGACGATGTAGCCGTAGCGACATCGACATCGAGTAGGTCACGCTGCGCATCAGGGGTCCCCCTCGGTAATGGGTGCGACAGTACTCCGCCGGATGCCGCAGGATTCGTCGCGGCCCGCGGGACAGGGTAGACCTTGCCGGCTACGGCACTAGACCCATTCCGAGATACCACCAGCCCAGGATCACGCCTCTACGGCGATCCTGGGCGTCGAGGAATTGCCCCTCGCCACCGAGCACGGCAGGCAGCGTCGACTGTTCACATTGGTCGGTTGAGCGCGTGGGCGTGGTTGAGCCGAGTTCCCTGGGCGCCGCCCAACCCCTGCTCACCGGTCAGGGAAAGGGCGACCCGGATCACGAGGTGATCGGGATCCGGCGGGGCCGGGCCGTCTCGCTCTTGGGCGCCCGTACCGTCAGCACGCCATCGGCCAGCTCGGCGCTGATCTTCTCGGCATCCACGCCTTGCGGCAGCGTCGTACGGTACTCGAACCGGCCCGTCCGCCGCATGCGGCTGCGCTGCCAGCCGGCGGCCTCCTTCTCCTTTATCTGCCCGCTGATGGTCAGTACACCGTTGCTGAACTGGATGTCGATGTCGTCCCGCTTGACCCCGGGGAGGTCGATCTCGACGATGTAGGCGTCGCTGGTCTCGGACACATCCGCCAGGGGCGTCCACGCGCCGTCCGCCCCGTCGAACAGCGGCGCGCCGAACACCGACGACATCAACTGGTTCATCCGCTGGTGCAGGTCGTCCAGCTCACGGAACGGGTCCCAACGCCCCGCCGGACCCGGCGGGCGTCGCACTGGGAGAGTCACCGCGGTCTCACCCCTCTTGCCTTGGTTCAGGTCACGTACCTGGACGCCTTCCCACTGGGAAGCGCGGCCATGAGCGGCCGTTCCCGCAGGCACTGCTCCCAAACCTCCCGCCCACCCGGCACACGCTCCTCGACGGCGCAGCCGGGGCCGCGCGAGCGCACGCCGCGTGGCGGTGTCGGAGGTCGAACGACAAGCTAGGACGCGGCCGCCAGGTCGTCCATGGCGCGGTAGATCCGCTTGTCGGAGACCGGGTACGGGGTGCCCAGCGCTTGGGCGAACAGGTTGACCCGCAGCTCCTCGATCATCCAGCGGATCTGCTGCGCCTCAGCGCTCGCGGCCCGACCCGGCGGCAGCTCGGTGAGGAAGTCACGGTACTCCTGCTGCACCTGCTGCACCCGGCTCATCTGCTCGCGGTCGCGGTGCGGGTTCTGCGGCAGCCGGTCCAGCCGGCGCTCGATGGCCTGCAGGTAGCGCGGCAGGTCCGGTAGGCGCCACCAGCCGGTAGCGGTGACGAAGCCCGGGTAGACCAGCCCGGACAGCTGCGCCCGGATGTCGGCCAGCGCCGGCGCCAGCAGCGGGTTGGACATGCGCCCGAGCCGCAGCTCGATCTCGTGCGCGGCGGCGAGGACACGCTCTACTTTGGACACCGTGTCCAGCATCGTGTCGGCGACGCCCGCGCGGACCTGGTCGCGCAGCTTGGCGAACCCGCCGCTGTCCCACGCCGGGCCACCGGCGTCGGTCATCAGCTTGTCGACCGCGCACGCCAGGCAGTCGTCCAGCAACGCCCCGACGTGGCCGTGCGGATTGTGGGTGAGCGCCAGCTTGGCCTGGTTGGACAGCCGACCCTGGATCAGCCGGATCGGCGCGGGCAGGCTCAACAGCAGCAGCCGCCGCGTGCCCTGCCACATGGCGATCCGCTGCTCGGCCTCGCTGTCGAACAGCCGCACCGCCGCGCTGTCGCCCTCGTCGGCCAGGGCCGGGTAGGTCCTCACCGTGAACCCGGCCCGCTCCTGCTCAAGGCTGCGCGGGATGGTGCCGAAGTCGCCGTCGCGCAAACCCGAGCGTTCGACACCGGCGGTCGCCGCCGCGGCGGAGACCGCCGCCCGCGCCCGCTCGCGCAGCCGCTGTTTCAGGGCGGGCAGGTCCTTGTCCTGGTCGACCGTCCGGTCCTGCTCGTCCACGACCCGGAAGGTCATCTTCAGGTGGTCCGGCACGCGCTCCAGCTGCCAGGCGTTGCGGGGGATCGGCACACCGGTCAGCCGGCGCAGCTCGCGCTCCACACTGTCCAGGAGCGGACCGTCCGCGGGCGAGATCCGGTCGAGTACCGCCTTCGCGTAGTCCGGCACCGGTACGAAGTTCACCCGCAGCTGCTTGGGTAGCGAGCGGAGCAGCGCGGTGACGAGTTCCTCGCGCAGCCCGGGGACCTGCCAGTCGAAGCCGCCAGTCGGCACCTGGTTGAGCAGCGACAGCGGAATGTGGACAGTCACGCCGTCGGCCGCGGCACCCGGTTCGAACTGGTAGGTCAGCGGCAGCCGCAGGCCGTCGGCCACCCACTCGTCCGGGTAGTCCGCCGCGGACAACCCGCCCTTGCCCTCGTTGATGAGCATGGACCGGTCGAAGGTGAGCAGGTCGGGGTGCTGCCGCCGGGCCTTCTTCCACCAGCTGTCGAAGTGCCGGGCCGAGACCACCTCGGCTGGCACGCGCTCGTCGTAGAAGGCGAACAGCGTCTCGTCGTCGACCACGATGTCCCGGCGGCGGGCCCGGTGCTCCAGGTCCTCCACCTCCCGCAATAACGCCTGGTTGTCGTGGAAGAACTGGTGGTGCGTGTTCCAGTCGCCCTCGACCAGGGCGTGCCGGATGAACAGCTCACGGGACAGCCGCGGGTCGATGCGGCCGTAGTTCACCTTGCGGGAAGTGACGATCGGCAGCCCGTACAGGGTCACCTTCTCGTACGCGAGCACGGCTCCCTGCCGCGCCGACCAGTGTGGCTCACTGTAGGAACGCTTCACCAGATGCCCGGCGAGCGACTCGGCCCACTCCGGCTCGATGCGCGCGACGGTTCGCGCCCACAGCCGGGAGGTCTCCACCAGCTCGGCCGCCATGACCCACCGCGGCGGCTTCTTGAACAAGGCCGAACCCGGGAAGATGGCGAACTTGCTGCCCCGCGCACCCGCGTACTCCCGGGTGTCCGCGTCCTTCACGCCGATGTGCGACAGCAGGCCAGCGAGCAGGCTGATGTGGATCGGCTGCGCCTCGGCCGGCGTGCTGTTGAGCGGCAGGTCGAGCGTACGGGCGATCTGCCGCAGCTGGCTGTGGATGTCCTGCCACTCCCGCACCCGCAGGTAGTTGAGGAACTCGGTGCGGCACATCCGGCGGAACTGGTTGGACGACAGCACCTTCTGCTGCTCCCGCAGGTGCCGCCACAGATTCAGGTACGCCAGGAAGTCCGACTCGGGATCGGCGAACCGGGCGTGCATCTGGTCGGCCTGCTCCTGCCGGTCGATCGGCCGCTCCCGCGGGTCCTGGATGGACAGTGCCGAAGCGATGACCAGCACCTCGCGCAGGCAACCGTTCTCGCCCGCGGCGAGCACCATGCGGCCCAGCCGCGGATCGACCGGCAACTGGGCGAGCTTGCGCCCGATCGGTGTCAGCCGCTTGGCGCCGTCCAGCGCGCCCAGCTCCTGCAGCAGCTGGACCCCGTCGGCGATATTGCGCCGCTCCGGAGGGTCGATGAACGGGAAGGCGGCGATGTCGCCCAGCCCCAGCGCGGTCATCTGCAGGATGACCGAGGCGAGGTTGGTGCGCAGGATTTCCGCGTCGGTGTACTCCGGCCGGGCCTGGAAGTCCGCTTCCGAGTACAGCCGGATGCAGATGCCGTCCGAGGTACGCCCGCAGCGACCCTTGCGCTGGTTGGCCGAGGCCTGCGAGATCGGCTCGATGGGCAGCCGCTGCACCTTCAGCCGGTGGCTGTACCGGGAGATGCGGGCCGTGCCGGGGTCGATGACGTACTTGATACCAGGCACGGTGAGCGACGTCTCCGCCACGTTGGTGGCGAGCACGATGCGCCGCCCGGTGTGCGGCTGGAAGACCCGATGCTGCTCCGCTGTGGAGAGTCGCGCGTACAGCGGGAGCACTTCCGTGTCACGCAGCTTCAGCCGGTTCAGCGCGTCGGCGGTGTCGCGGATCTCCCGCTCGCCGCTGAGGAAGACGAGGATGTCCCCGGGCGGTTCGGCGCTCAGCTCGTCAACGGCGTCGCAGATCGCCTGGATCTGGTCCGGATCCTCGGCGTCCTCGATCGGCCGGTAGCGGACCTCGACCGGGTACGTCCGGCCGGACACCTCGATGACCGGGGCGTTTCCGAAGTGGCGCGAGAACCGGCCGGGGTCGATGGTCGCCGAGGTGATGATGACCTTCAGGTCGGGCCGGCGGGGCAGCAGCTGCTTGACGTAGCCGAGGATGAAGTCGATGTTCAGGCTGCGCTCGTGCGCCTCGTCGATGATCAGTGTGTCGTACTGGGCCAACGACCGGTCACCGGCGATCTCGGCCAGCAGGATGCCGTCGGTCATCAGCTTGACCATCGTCGCCTCGCCCACCTGGTCGGTGAAGCGCACCTTGTACCCGACCGTCCCGCCGAGCGGGGTGCCCAGCTCCTCGGCGATGCGGTCGGCGACGGTCCGCGCGGCCAGCCGGCGCGGCTGGGTGTGCCCGATCGTGCCCCGCACCCCGCGCCCCAGCTCCAGGCAGATCTTCGGCAGCTGGGTGGTCTTGCCGGAGCCGGTCTCGCCCGCCACGATGACCACCTGGTGGTCCCGGATCGCGGCGAGGATCTCGTCCTTTTTCGCCGTGATCGGCAGCTCGGCCGGGTAGCTGATCTCCGGTACGGCGGCCCGTCGGGCGGCAATGCGCGCCTCGGCCGCGGCCACATCGGCGGTGATCTCCGCGAGGACCGCCTCCCGGGCCCGCGGGTCGCGGATCTTGCCCACCCCGTCCAGCCGGCGCCGCAACCGCCGCTGGTCGCGCAGCATCAGGCCGGGCAGGCGGCGGTGAAGGGGAGTGCGGTTCGGCATGCCGCGTCAAGAGTACCGGTACGTAGATAGACAGGCTAGCTATATAGCCGTACTATCTAGCTCGTGCCCGGTGGTTCATTCCCCGCTGACTGGCTGCGTGGCGCCCTCGACCTGTGCGTTCTGGCCATCCTCGCGGAAAGCGCCTCGTACGGCTACGCGATCGCGCAGCGACTGGAGGCGGCCGGGCTGGGCGCCGTCAAAGGGGGCACCCTCTACCCGCTGCTCGCCCGACTCGAGGCGGCGGGCCTGGTCGCGCCGAGTTGGCGCACCGGAGACGGCGGCCCGAGCCGGAAGTACCTGGAGCTGACCGACGCCGGTCGCGCCGAGTTGGTCCACCGCCGGGACCTGTGGCGGCAGTTCACCGCGTCTGTTGACAGACTCGCCTATCCGCTGGAAGCAGGTGGTCGCCATGCCTGACCAGGACAGTGCCTGGGCCAACGAGTTCACCATCCAGATGACCGTCCAAGGGGCCGGCGCCGGGGACATCGCAAAGGCGCTCGCGGATGTGCGGGCACACTGCGCCGACAGCGGCGAGTCCGCGTACGAGGCGTTCGGCGACCCGAAGACCTACGCCACCGCCCTCGCGGCCGAACTGCCCGCCAAGCAACCTGGCATCGACCTGCGCGCCTTCGGCGTCCTTCTGATGACAGCGGTGGCGTTCGGCCTCCTGCTCGTCGGCTCCGTCTCACTCGCCGAGTCGCGCGACAACGAGGTGCCTTTGACGCTGGGAAAGCTGCTGCTGGTCGTCGTCGCGGTCCCGGCGTGGGTTGTGTTGACCCAGACCCGGTGGGCGCGCCGGCGGCCACGCGACCCGGCAACGCCGGACCGGCCGGCGTTCGACGAGAGGTACTGGCGGGCGCTGTGGCTCGCTCTCGGGCTCGCCGTCGTCGGGGCGGCATTGTGGATCGGCCTCGACAGGACACTGTGGAGTGTGTCGAAGTGGCTCTTCCCCGGGCTGGGCTTCGGGCTCCTGGTGCTCAGCCAGCTGGCCCGGTGGCTGGTGACCCGGAGCGCGGCCGAGGCGGGCAGCACGGCCGCGCCCTGAGCGCGCACGGACGTGCCGCACGTGACGGGACCTCCCGGGTCGTGCCGATCCCGGGAGGTCCCGCGGTCGCGGTACGACTAGCAGAGAAGCGCCTGGAGGGTCCCTACCAGGCTTCCGCCGGCCGCCACGATGGCCGCGATGTTCGCCCATTGCCCGGCGGTGAAGGTCAGACCCGCGATGGACACCAGCGTCGTGGCCGGCAGTCCGGAGATGAACACGAGAATGGCCACGGCACCGACCGTCGTGATGGCGGCGATGGCCGCACCGACTTTGACGTTGCACCACCAGCCGGCCGTCTGGGCCGGTGCGCCGTTGCGCGCCGCGAGGGAACCGGCCTGGCCGTCGACGACCAGGGTGTCCCCGGACAGGGTCAACCGGTGGACTATCCCGTCCGCGCCGGTGAACACCGCGCTACCGGTGCTCCGCAGCGACTTGGCGACCGCCTGACTGGTTTCCAGCGCTTTCGCCTCAATGGCGGCTCGTGACGGCGTCGCCGATGCGGCCTGAGCGGCGTTCGTGCCGCTGAGCAGCAGTGCGCCGGCGAGTACCGGCACGACCAGTAGTTGCAGCAGTCTCGATCTCATTTCGTCCTCTCCTGTAGACGATTTTGGGAAGGGAGAGCCAGCGACGCGCCCACAGCGGCGAGCCAACACATATCCATCTACGACTGTCAGTGCGTTATGGATGTACCCTGGACATCACCCCAGCGGTCCGTCGCCATGATCTGCGGCTGTGGCCATCCAATCCCACCATGTACACGTGTCGATCTTTTAGGTGCACTGTACGGACCAGAAAAATGTTTGCGGCCTAGGCCGGGCGGGCGCCGCCAACTGGGGGAGTGACATGACGGGTGACGCGCAGCATGCCGATGTGCCCGATTTCGACTCGTTCGTAGCGCAAACCCGAACGCGACTCATACATGAGGCATTTCGATTGTGTCGCAATTGGCACGAGGCGGAGGACCTCGTCCAGCTCACGCTATGCCGGATCTTTCAGCGCTGGACCAGCTTGCGTGATCGGCATCGACTCATCGAATACAGTGAGGTGATCTCAACAAGATAGGTATCCGTGTTCGAAATGCGTGAGTACTAGAGCGGCCCGAGCTATGTCGCTGATCCGGCGCGGGGAAACAGTGACGTGGCGCAGGACGCGCCAGCGGCCGACCAGCAGCGCGAAGCCGCGCTCACCTTTGCAACGCATTGACCGCAGCAACAGGTTGTAGGTGCGGTTGTCGACGGCGAGCCTGGCGCCGTCGGCAGGCTGCTTGACCGGGGTGA
>Ga0310834_100466_pt1 | contig 45129 bp, 38 predicted proteins | sample SM_ome_2_FD_201314 | JGI IMG/M metagenome (GOLD analysis project Ga0310834, IMG submission 201314) | Sorghum-adapted microbial communities enriched on stacked mutant (SM) sorghum from Joint BioEnergy Institute, Emeryville, California... ...
TCGCCTGGGGGGAATTTTTTTAGCTGCTCCGTTCAAAGCATGATTTCCCCTATTTTTTCATCAAAAAATGGGGGAAAATTTTTTTGACAGGTCTCGCAAAGTTTTGCGGGACAAGTTATTGCGGACAGCGCAATTAGCTCACCGGGAACGGCCGGGCGGACGGAAGCGGAGAAAAGGGCGGCCCCTCCGGTTTCCCTTTCTTCCCCAAAAGACAAACCGGCCGGGCGCAGTCCGGAAGGCCCCGGGCGGACGGCAGTCCCGTCCGGTTCCTGCAGGCGTCAAAGGAGGCCCATCTTCATGGGGTCTCCCGTTTCGGCGCGCGCCTTTGCCGGCCTTTTGCCGGGAATCACGGCCATGAAGCCCGTACGAGCCCGCCAATGAAGGATGAAAAACCTCCGTTCCTTGTTGGTTTTCCCTTTTTTCAGCAAGATCATCAAAAACCTTGCCGAAAAAAATTTTCCAGGCTTCCGGATCATGACGATTCGCTGTGCAGCACGTCTTCCTTGACCCCAAAAGCCTGATTTACAAATCTTGCCGCGACAAAAAGATAATCGGACAGGCGGTTTAAATAGGCCAGGACTTGCGGATTGACATTCTCCAGGGCGACGGCGCAACGCTCGGCGCGCCTGACGATCGTGCGGGCGGCATGGAGGGCCGCTCCCGCCGGATGGCCGCCGGGCAAAATAAAATTGGTCAGCGGCGCCAGCTTTTTGTCCCATTCATCGATCCATTTTTCCAAGTTTTCCACATCTTCCTTTTGAATCGGCCAATGCACTTTCTTTCCCTCGGGCGTGGAAAGTTCCGAACCGACGTGGAACAGCTTCGTCTGGATTTGGCGGATTTCCGCCAAGAACTTTTCCTTTTCCGGAAAAGAAGCGTCGCGCAAAAAACTGGCGGACAACCCGATCAAGGAATTCGCTTCATCGCAAGTCCCATAAGCCTCCACTTTCGGATCGTTTTTCGCCACCCGCACCCCGTAAACGAGGGACGTGGTTCCCTTATCTCCGGACCGCGTGTAGATTTTCATGCCTCCCATTCCCCTTCCCATTGATTTGTATTGCCCGTTTCCAAAAGCGGAACGGTTCCCTCCGTGGCAGGAACCATCCTTTTCCCTTTCATTTTAATCCATTCCAAACATTAAAAAAAGCTGGTTCAAAAGCGTCCTCTTTTGAAACCAGCCAAATCAGATGAGTGAGGAGGTATGCCCTGTTATACAGTATTCAGGCGGATTCGGCCTGAGTAGTTGAAAAGCCTGTATTCCCCGTGATTTTCTGTTCCTTTCTTCCGAAAAAGCGGGGACCGGAATCGGGCGCCGCCTTCCTCCGAAAAGACGCCCCAAGGACGGTCCGGGATCCTCTCCGCATTTCAGGCACAGCTTCCGATTCCGCTTTCCAAAGGTTTCTTCGTGCCGCGCGCAAAATACCGCCTTTTTCGTTCGCCCGGCCCGCATAAGCTTTGATTCAATGACCGTTCGCAATAAACCATGGGCCGACGTCCATATCCCCCGGAAGTTGCGGCGGGTTCACTTGCCGGCATGTCCGCGAATCCATTCCAATGCCTGTTCCACATGGCCGTTTACCTGAACGTTCCGCCACTCCTTTGCCACATTTCCTTCCTTATCGATAATGAATGTGGAGCGTTCCGTTCCGAAGAACTCCCTGCCGAACATCTTCTTCGGCTTCCACACCCCGTAAGCTTTGGCGATTTCATGGTCCTCATCGGTCAGCAGCAAGAAGGGCAGCCGGTGTTTTTCGGCAAATTTTTGGTGGGACCGGAGGGAATCGCCGCTCACCCCCAGGATGACCGCGTTCAGATCGGAAAAGTCCTGGTAATGATCCCTGAAATCGCATGCTTCCGCCGTACACCCCGGGGTCATATCCTTCGGATAGAAATACAGGACGACATATTTTCCTCGGAAATCGGATAACTTCACCTTTTCCCCGTTCGTGGCGAGGGTTTCAAAATCAGGGGCTTTTTTTCCTGTTAAGGATTCCATGTTCCATCCTCCCATTCCGTTCTCAATTTAACCCGTCCCGGCCGGCCGAAGGAGGGAAAAACCGGTCCTTCGCGGACCGCCCCGCCGTGGAAAGCTTCGCCATGGGTGTACTTACCAATAGCTTAGCGAATCACCGTTTAAAAAACAAATGAAAAGTCCCGAAGGATTTGCGGATCACGGGCATTCCCGCACAGTCCCGCTCCTTCGGGCCCGCTTAAAACTTTCCCGGAAAACCCGCCCTTTCTCGCTGGCAAAAGAAAAGGCTTGCTCTCGGGGCCTGTATCCTTTTTCGGGAGGTCTCTTTCCAAAAAACCCGCTTTCCATTCCCCGATTTCATCCCAGGCTCCGCCGCTTCCAGATGTCGGCCGCCGTCCGGAAGACAAAGGAGGCGGAGATCGCGTATCCGAGCAATCCTTCGATGACTGCGATCAGGCGCCCGATCCCCAAGGGCACCACATCCCCGTAACCGATGGAAAACATCGTTATCCCGCTAAAATACACGCACGTAAACAGCAAGTCCAACCCTTCCGGTTCGCCGGCCTTCGTCCCGGTTTCCGCCAGGACGGCATAACCGTTTTGCATCAGGAGAAAATAGATGAGTCCGAAGCCGATTACCGCCGTGACATACATGAACAGCAAATATACAAAACTCCGCCACGTCAAAAATTTATCGATCATGGCTTCCGGGAGAAAAAGGGTGCGCAAACTCATGCCGATGCAAAGGATCACCAAAAACAAAAACAGGAACGGGATCATCGCTCACCTCGACCGGAAATGGAAAAGTCCTTACATCCATCTATACGCTTGTCAACCCCCTTTCATTCGGAAAAATTCCGAAACAACACGGGGAGAAAAAACGTTCGGGAGGAATGTCCGGTCCGGGCGGCATATAAATTTATGGTAAGCGGAAGATGGGCATCGGAATGCCCGGGCCTGAAAAAAGTAAACAGCGTCCCCGGAGCACGCGCTTTTCGGAATGAAAAAGATCACCGGCAAAAAAGGAGAAGATCCGGCGGGATCATCCGCCGCCGAAGTGGCGGAAAGGGGCACGTGTCAGGCCCTCCGGCCGGGCCGGCGGCATCGAATGAAACCGGCAGCCGGCGGACGGCGGAAAGAGGGACGGAAAATCGTTGCCCCAGGCCCCGCACGTCCGCTGTCCACCCGTTCTCCGGGCCCGTCGGCAGGCACAAATTATTCACTTTTTTCCGCTGGACAAAGCCCTTGAATATGATAAAATACTGCAAACGTGGGTATCTTTTCTCTAAAGTGAAATGCAGGAAATCCAATCGATCACCATGGATGAAAGGGATATTTTATGAAACTTGGCGCTCGTATTTTAAAAACCGGAACGGCCATTGTGCTGGCATTATTCCTTGCCGAACTGTTAAAACTGCCGTCGCCCGTTTTCGCGGGGATCGCGGCCATATTCGCGGTTCAGCCTTCCATCTACCGGTCGTATTTGACGATCGTGGAACAGATCCAAGGAAATATCATCGGCGCATTATGCGCGATTTTGTTCTATCAGCTCTTCGGCAATCATTTCGTCATCATCGGTCTCGCCGCCATCATCGCCATCATTATCCATTTGCGGTTGAAGATCGAAAATACGATCTCCCTGTCCCTGGTTACCTTGGTGGCCATCATGGTCGCCCCGGAAGACGATTTTTACTCATTCGCCTTCATCCGCTTTATCACCATCCTTTTGGGGATCTTGTCGGCGTTCCTGATCAACCTTGCGCTCCTTCCGCCGAAATATGAAACAAAACTTTTCAAGTCGATTATGGAAATAGCCGGAGAAGTGATTAAATGGATCCGGATAAGCATTTATCAGGCATCCGATCATGTGGAGCTGAAAAATGATATCGAGCGGATCAAAGAACGGTTGATCCGGCTCGATCAAATTTTCTTATTTTATAAGGAGGAACGGAATTTTTTACGAAAGCACCGCTACGCCAAAATGCGGAAAGTGGTTCTCTACCGGCACATGATCGCAACGGTCCGTGCCTCCCTCAACGTGCTGAAAAAACTGCATCAATATGAAAATGATTTAAACCTCTTGCCGGGCCATTTTACGGAAAAATTGAAGGGCTGCATCGAACAGCTGACGATCAGCCATGAACAAATCCTGATCCGTTATACGGGAAAGGCGAAAATGAAACATGAAGAAAAAATCGGCGAGCTCGATTCGATGAAACAAAGCCTGCTGAGGCTCCATCTGCAATATTTGAAGGAAGAAGGGGACGAACAGGCGGCCTATCACATTTTGCAGATGATGGCGGCCGTGATGGAATACAATGAACATCTTCTTCATTTGGAAAAGCTGATCAACAGCCTGCAATCGTTCCATAAAGACGAGGGGCATGTCCGATTGGCGGAGCCCGATCCCCAATAAGCTCCCGATTGTTCCGAAAAAAAGGACGGGGGATCACCTGCGGGAGAAAAGACCGGCGACGGCCGGGAAAATGGAGAAGGAAAGGTTCGAGGCGCCGTAAAAGTGCGGAAGGGAAAAAACACCTTCCCGCAAACGGGCCCATATTCCGGGGGATTTTTTCAGCTCACCGGTGTCCTCCGGCGCATATTTGAACCCGCAAACGGACCCGTATTCCGGGGAATTCCCCTTCGCCGGCATTTACCGTCGGACGAAAGGGGATCCCCGGTTTTTTTGCGGGAAAACGACCGTGTGCTTCCTTCGGAAAATGTGTCCGTGCAGGAAGGGGGAACAGGAAGCTTCGCTTTGGCCGGGGGAAGGGCGCGCTCTCAAGGATATTTGGCATTCGTACGGTAAGCGTTTCTGCAGCCGGGGAGGGCGTGCTCGCCGCCGGATGCAACCGGTTTCATTTTTCCGTTCGCCAATGGATCTTTGGCGCCCCAAGGCAAAACCGGGCGGATCCAAGAAATCCGCAAAGTTCCCGGGCTCCCGCGGCTTGGGACTTGGAAGCGGGCAGCCGCAAGTCGCGCGGACGGAAATTGTACCTGCTTCCGTTCCGGCCTCTTTTCAGCCCGGCAAAACCCGCAAAGGGCAGAACCCGGAGAACCGGCGGAGGGGGCAGCCGGGGACAGGAAAACGAAAATCGGCGGCACCCGGGACCGGCGGTCAAACTTTGCGGTATTTCAAATACCGTTCGTACCAGGTATCGACAAAATCGGGGGCAAAGGGGCCTTTTTTCTGGCGGATCCAATAGGTGAGCGTGGAGATGTTGTTTTTTAATATTTGATCGATAATTTTCGGGTAACCCATGCTCCGCTTATGCTCCTCGTATTCGTCTTCGTCGAGGAGGACGTAGGTCATGTCGGGATATACTTTAATATCCAAGTCGTAATCGATGTATTTCAACGCTTCATCGTCGATGACAAAGGGGGAACTGATATTGCAATAATAATAGATGCCGTCTTCCCTCAGCATCCCGATCACATTGAACCAATGCCGGGCATGGAAATAACAGATGGCCGGCTCCCTGGTGATCCAGGTTTTGCCGTTGGATTCGGTCACCGCCGTATGATCGTTGCCGCCGATGATTTCCATTTTCGTTCCTTTCAGAACGATCGTTTCTTTCCAAATGCGATGGATTTGGCCGTTATGCTTGTAACTATGGATTTCAATCGTCGTTCCGGCAGCTGGTATCGTCATCGGGATCCCTTCTTTCTCGTAAAAACATCTTCCGCGATCGTCTATGTCTAAATATTATACCGCGATTTCATGAAAGATTAAACAGAAGAGGCGGAAGAACTCCCGGAAACCGGGGAAATTTTTATGCGGATCGTCCCTTGAATTTTTCCGTAAAAACGGGGTGGAACCGCCGCCGCGGCCGCCGCTTTTGTAAACATGCGGTCCGCCGGAACCTTTTCGGAGGGGGCATGGTTTCAGCCGGCAAAAGGGGCCTGGCGTCCCGGCCGGCCGCCTGGGCCAAAACGAAAAACGAGGGTGGCCCGAAACGGGGGCACCCTCATGCTGGAAAACTATATGCCAAAATGGGAAATTACGAATTTTTTTGCTTTTTCGTTTCCGACTGTTGATTTTGCTTCTTTACTTGTTGGGCATCGGTTTCAGCGGCAAATTCCGTCCCGTATTGCCCTTTGGAAGATTGGGCGTTTTGCTGTCTTACTTTTTGAACGTCCGTGCCAGCTTGGGATTTCTTAGCCATGTTATCACCTCCACTTGGTCATTAACATTCCCTCGCGGAAGTGAAATTATCCAAAAAACCGATGGAATTTTTAAATCAGAAGCGACCTTCCCCCGTCGACGACGATGGTCTGCCCGCGGATCATCGACGCTTCATCGGACAGCAAAAACATGATGACGTTCACGATGTCGTCCGCTTCCACCATCCTTCCGGCCGGGGTCCTGTTCCTCGCGTCCTCAAGCAGCGCCTCCCGGTTCGGAAAATGTTTTAAGGCGTCCGTATCGACGGCGCCTCCGGAAACCGCATTGACGGCGATGTTTTTCGGCGCCAGCTCCACCGCCAAATACCTCGTCAACGATTCAACGGCGGCTTTGGAGGCGCCGATGAGCGTATAATTGTCCAAATAGCGGATCGAGCCGATCGAAGTGACGCTGACGATCTTTCCCCCTCCGTTTTTCTCCATCCGTTTTGCCGCTTCCAGCGAACAAAACAGCATCCCTTTGCTGTTGATGTTCATCGTCCAGTCCCAATGGTTCTCCTTCAGTTCCATGGCGGGCCGCAAAACCCCGGAGGCGGCGTTGTTGATGAGGACGTCCAGCCGTCCGAAAAATTCATCGACGGCCCGGAACATCTCCCTGATCTTCTCCGTCTCCCCGATGTTCGCCTTGACGGTCAACGCCCTTCTTCCCATTTGCTCGATCTCTTCCTTGACCGCCATGGCCGCCTTTTCATTCCTCGCGTAATTGATCACCAAATCGTAGCCCGCCTTTGCCAGGCGGAGGGCCGTTTTTCGGCCGATCCCCCGGCTTCCGCCCGTGACCAATGCCACCTTGTTTTCCACGTCTCCCATCCTTCCTTTCCCTTTTCGCAAAAAATGACGTTTGCCCGCTGAACGTTGCAGCTTCGCCTGCCCCTTTAAAAAATCCGCCCGGCCCTCGCCTTCCCGGTCCGGAATCGGACAGAAAGGCCCGGTACAGGTCAAGCATGACGGGACCGTCCGCCGAAAGCCGCGCAGGTTCGGGGCGGGGAGCCCCCGGATAGCAGGCCGCCAAATTGATCCGCTCCGTCCGGGTGCCAAGTTTAAGGGGAAGACCCCTCCCGGTCCCCCGCCTCGTCGCGGTTCACGCTGACGGTCCGCCGGGGCGGACTTTCCCTTTCCGGCTGCCCCCTTTTTCCGTCCCGATATCCCCTTGATACATGGCAAAAATTTTCTGATGGGGAACGGGGAAGGGATATTTTTCCAAATCGGGCAGCGGGACGGCTTTGAAAGTGTCCGTTTCTATTATCTCCCCTTCCGCCCTGCCGTAATAGGCGGAAATCTGCCATTTCAGATGGGAAAAAACATGTTCCACTTTCCCGAGGGGACCGGTGATCTCGACCCGGATCCCGTGCTTCCTTTTCATCCTCTCGGCAAAATCGGCGGCGCGATCCGGAAAATGGAGTCCGTCCGCCTCCTCGGTCGGAAATTCCCAGAGGGTGGCGAGCAGACCTTCCTTCGGCCGTTTCCGGATTAAAACCCTTCCCCTTTCGTCGGTTAAAACCGCCGCCGCCAGATGAACGGTTTTCACCTTGCCGCTTTTCGTTTTCACCGGATATTCATCCTGCAACCCGGCGGCAAAGGCCCGGCAATGCTCCTGCACCGGGCATAACAGACAGGCGGGCCCTTTCGGCTTGCAGACGATCGCGCCAAGTTCCATCAGCCCCTGATTAAACCCGGAAGGATCCTCCCGGGAGATGATCTCCCGGATCAGGTCCTCCATCAAATTCCTCGTCTTCGCTTTCGCAATGTCCTCGCCGATCAAAAAAATCCTGGAAAGGACCCGCATCACGTTGCCGTCGACCGCCGGTTCGGGGATTCCGTAGGCGATGCTTAAAACGGCGCCCGCCGTATAAGGCCCGACGCCCTTCAATTTGCCGAATTGTTCCCGGCTTTTCGGCACCACGCCGCCATATTTTTCGCAAACTTCCCGGACCGCTTCCTGGAGATTTCGCACGCGGGAGTAATAACCCAGGCCTTCCCACATCTTCAAAAGTTCCTCTTCCCGGGCTTCCGCCAAGGCGCGCATGTCGGGATATTTTTCGATAAAGCGGCGGAAATAGGGGATAACCGTGTCCACCCTCGTCTGCTGCAGCATCACTTCCGACACCCAGATTTTGTAGGGATCCTTATCCTCCCGCCAGGGCAAGGGGCGCTGCTCCCGCTGGAACCAGCCGATCAAATCTTCGCAAAATTTTTCTTTCGGGAAATCCTTCAACAGGCTGCTGACTTTCTCCTTCACTGAATCATCCTCCATCGAGCCGGAAAAAACGTTTTTGCAAGAAGAAATTTACGATTTTTTCAACAGGGAAATCGGCACCGCTTCCTCCCTTTTATCCCCGCCCAAACGATAGCCCCAGGCGAAAACCCCGCGGAAATGGGTCACTTTAAAAAAAGTGTCCGGCTCCTCCTTCAAACGGTAGATTTCACCGGCCTTAAAATCGTTCACATCCATCAGATAGGCTTCCGCCATCGCCGCCTTTCTTTCCCAAACGGCGTATTCGTTGATCATGCCCATCTGCTCCGCCTTCCTTGCCTTTTCCTTCAAGCGGGCGATCTCCTGTTTCAATTCGTATTCGGTCATCTCGCTGTACCGTTTTTCCATGGCAACTGTCCCGCCTTCCCTCCGTTATTCTTCTTTTTTCCTTTGCAGGAACTTTTCAATCTTTTCCAAAGGAAATCCTTTGCGGTATAAATATTGCTTCACCTTGATTTCCCGTTCCTTTTCCGGAAGGGAACGGTATTTGAACCAGGCCTTCTCCCCGGCATGTTCCAACGCCTCATCCTCCTGCAATTGCAGCCCGGTGAAGTCGGTCTCCGCCACCGCCCGGTCGCAGACGGAACGTTCGAAACCTTTGCGGAGCAAGGTTTCCTTCAAGTGGATTTTCAGCTGAAGAACGGAAAGGTTTTTCTTTTTTGCGGCGAGTTTTTCGCAAAGTTCCTTCGCCTTTTTCAATTGTTCTTCCGGAGTATAGCGGGCAAGGGCGGAACGGATGATTTCGTCTTTTACCCCTTTTTCCTTCAAGGCCATTCGGATCCATTCCGGCCCCTTGTCTTTTCCACTCATTTGTTCGGTGACGAAGGCCTCGGCGAATTGCCCGTCGTCGACATACCCTTTTTCCTGCAAACGGCTGAGGATTTCCCGGACGATGCCTTCGGAGAACCCGGCGGCGGACAGATCGTCCCGGATTTCCTTTTCCGTCCGCATCCGCCGGGCCAGCGCCTTCAGCGCCCGGCTGAGCGCCCGGTTGATCTCCTCAAAGTATAAAATTTCTTCCACATCCAGCCCGGAGATTTCTTTCCCTTTATGCAAACGGAATTTGACCAGGCTTTCTTCGCTGACGGAAAGCACTTTTTCCCCTTCGTCGTCTTTTAAATGAAGGTCAAAATGTTTCGGATTCTTTTTGGAAACGGAAATTTTCTCGATCCAAGCCATTGCGGCCACCTCTGAACATTACTGTACCATAACCTGTCCGAAAACATCACCGGAGACGCCTTCGCTTTCGCCGGCGGAATGATCCTGTTCCGGGAAACATTTTATCCATACAGCGTCTTCTTTTTTCCGGTCTGATCGTTAACCGGCTTCCCAAAGCCGTAGCCCCGGCCGAACGGGGGCGGTCCCGGTCGTGCAGGAGGGAGTCTTCAACGGTCGGACGCCCGTTCCTTCAAATATCGGATCAGTTCGTTTTTCGTCAAGAAAATATCCTTTAATCCCAATCTTTTCCCGAGTTTTACCGCGTTCGGCAGTTCCAGGCCGGCTTGCGCGACGATCTCCTCCCTGGCGAAAACTTCCCGCGGGTGCCCGTCGGCGATGATCTTCCCCTCGTGCAGGACGACGGCCCGGTCAAAATTTTCCGCGACAAAATCCATGTCATGGAGGATGGCCAGCACCAGTTTCCCCCGTTCCCGCAAATGCCGGATCGTCCGTTTAATGATCTCCCTGCCTTCGTAATCCTGCCCCATCGTGGGCTCATCGAAGATGAGGATGTCCGGATCCATCGACAGGATGGATGCGATGCTCACCAGCTTCCGCTGGGAAAGATTCAAATCATAAGGATTTTCATGTTTTAAATGGCTGATTCCTAACATTTCCAGGGCTTCTTTCGCCGATCTTTCCGCCTTTTCCCCGGAAAAGCCGATGATGTTCGGCCCGAACGTCACCTCTTCCAGGACGGACGGCTTAAAAATTTGGTCGTTCGGATTTTGGAACACGAGCCCGACCGTTTTTGCCAAATCCCGGACCGTCATGGAACCGGCGGGAATTCCGTTGATGAGGATCCTTCCCTTATCCGGTTTCAGCAGGCCCTTGATCAATTTGACGAGGGTCGTTTTCCCCGCCCCGTTTTGCCCGATGATGGCCGTCGGTCCTCCGGAAAATTCCGCAGAAAAATTTTCGAAAACCATATCCCTTCCGTTGTAAGAAAAGGCCAACTGTTGTACGGAAATCCGGTTCAATGCCTTCACCGCCCTTTTCATTCGGTAAACCGTTCATCGGTGCCCGCCGCGCCTTGCAAACGTCCTTTCAGCAGGGCAAGAAGTTCGTCCGGAGCGGCCGGATACAGGCCGGCTTCGTCCCTCAAGTCCAATTCCTTGGCGATCTGCGCGGCAAGGGGAAGTTCCACCCCGTAACTTTCCGCATTCTCCATGGAAAATACCCGCTTCGGCGCGTCAAAAGCGGCGCATTTCCCGTCGTGCAGCAGCAACAGTTTATCCGCGTATTCCGCCAGCTTTTCCACTTTATGCTCCGCGACGAGGATCGTCATCCCTTCCTTCGCCAGATTCCGGATCACTTGAAAAACCTCTTCCGTCCCTTGTGGGTCGAGCTGGGAGGTCGGTTCATCCAAAATGAGAATGTCCGGCTTCATCACGAGCATGCCGGCGATCGCCACCCGCTGCATTTGCCCGCCCGACAGTTCAAAGGGGTTCTTTTCCCGGATCCCTTCAATGCCGAGCAATTTCATGCTCCATTCGATCCTTTCCGCCATCTCTTCCCTGGGCACCCCGGCATTTTCCAGCCCGAAGGCAATTTCCTCAAATACCGTCTCTTTGGCGGCCGATATTTGCGTGAAGGGATTGTCAAAAACGAGGCCGGCTTTGCGGGAAATTTCCGCCACGGTGCTTGTTTTCACCTCCAGCCCGTCCAGGAGGACCCTTCCTCCGTAGGCGCCGCGGAAAAAATGGGGAACGAGCCCTGTTAACGCATAGCACAAGGTGGATTTCCCCGAGCCGTTCTTCCCGATGATTCCGATCAATTCCCCCGCGTTTACTTCAAAAGACACATCGTCCAGCGCGAGCCTTTCCGCGCCGGGATATCTGTATTTCAGCCCTTCCACGACGATTTTCTTCATATCAGGACCCTCCAAACCGCGCTTCCGAACAGGAGGAGGAGAAAGAACCAGCGGGCCTGGCGGCTATAGCGGCCCTCTTCATACTCCTTCAGGAAGGTCCGCTTCCCCTTCGAACCGAATCCCCTGAGTTCCAAAGCCATCGTCCTTTCCTTCGTCGCGATGAGGGAACTCATAATAACGGGGACGAGCAAGGGGAAAAGGGCCTTCGCCCGCGTGAGGAGATTCCCCTCCGTCTCCACCCCCCTTGCCCGCTGGGCATCCTTGATCTTGTTGACCGTGGCGGCCATCTGGGGGATGATCCGGAAAACCGAATGGATCACATAGCCGATCCTTGGGGACAACCCCGTTTGCACCAGGCCGTTCACCAGCAGATCGGGTTTCGTCGTCAAAACGACGACCCCGAAACCGCAAATCATATTGAGAAGCCGGATGATCAAAAGTGCGGCGAGCGACAGCCCTTCCCGGTAAAAATGAATTCCCCCGGCGGAAAACAAGGGCGTCCGGTTGTCCGGATGGAAAATGCCATGCACGATGACGATGGACAGCATTAAAAAAAAGCTTAAAAATAGGATCGGCAAGATCTTTTTGAAGACCTTCGCCAGAACAAGCAAGAGGATGTTGAGGCACAGAAAAAAAGCGGCCACGCCCATATATGGCAAAATATACGGGATGGCGGAAACGGTGATCCCATAAAAAAGTTTCGTAACCGGGTCGCTCCTATGCACCCACGTGTTCCGTTCCTCATAGAGACCCATTCCGTTCACTAAAAATCCCACCTCAAAAAGGCAAAAAGCGAAAAGAAGGCCTTTCCGCTTTTCGCCCCCGGTTATAATTCTTCAATCTCATCGTCGGCAAATAATTGTTTGATGTTTTTCGGCAATCCGATATAGATGAAGTAGCCGATGAGAACGGTGAGCAGCTTGTCCGGGACGTCGACGACAATGCTGTCCAAAAAGGAAGCGAGCCACAGGGGGGCGTTCAAATGAATGACATAGGCGAACAGCGCGTCTCCCCAAAAGTTCCCGGTCAAGCCTTCCCAGTAGATGATGTTTAACGGTGTCGAAACGATGGAAGAGACAACCCCCACGATCAATCCGAGGCCGAGGACCCGGGGAAAACTCTTCAGCCAGCCCCTGTAAGAAAGAATCCCGACGACGAGACCGATGGCGAGGCTGGTAATGAAATAAACGGTGGACACCGGATCCAAAGTAAAACCGTAAATGATATTATTGATCATTCCGGAAATCGCCCCGATGACCGGCCCGGCGAGCATGCTGCCCAATACCGTCCCGATGGAATCGAGCCAGAGGGGCAATTTCAACAAAGAAGCCAATGTCTTGCCGACATAATTGATGCCGACGGCCACGGGAATCAACACCAGCCCCGCGGTGGAAATCTTCCATAATGCTTTTTTGCCCATCTCCATCCTCCTTTCTTGTTTTGCGATCTTGCTTCGCAATTCGGCCGCGCAGTCTTGCTCCGGGTTTTGCCGTTAAATTTTTGCGGGGAAGCCTTGCTTTAAAATTTTTCTGCGCATTATGTTTCCTGCTATGCATTTCTTTTTCGCCATTCTGCTCTTCGTATTTCTGCTCCGTAATGTTATTGCGTACCTTCTGATGCGCAGTCTTGTTCCGCGCGTTTGCTGTGCAATTCTGCTGCACAAATCTTGCACGCAGTCTTGCTGCGCAATTTTGTCACACAATACTGGCTCCGCAATCATGCTCCGCATTCATGCTACGCAATTATGCTCCGCATTTCTGCTACGCATTCATGCTGCGCAATAGGTTGTGCAATACTGCTTCGCAATTCGTTCCGTCGTGCTTCTTCCCGTTTCGCTTCGCCGTTCCGGCGGGCATTTGCCCAAAAAACCCTCGGCGAAAAACCCCCTTCGCGCCCCCTTCCGCGGCCGCATTGCATCCGCCGTCAAAAGCCCTGCGGCGGCTTACCGGGAGGCCGACCGGTTTTGGAAAAAGGGAAGCTCCTTTTTGGCTTCTTCCCATTCTTCCCTGAGGATGCCCATTCGGATCGAATCATAATACACGCCTTGGTAATAGCGGCACTTCCGCAGTCTTCCTTCCATTTTCATTCCCAATTTTTCCGCGGCGCGGATCATCCTCGGATTCCCCGACCATGTCGTCAGCCCGACCCGGGCGATTTCCAAATGCTGAAACAGATAATCGATCCATAAAGCCAATGCCTCGGTCCCCAAACCGCGGCTCCAGAAACGGGAAGGGTAGATGACGATGCCGGCTTCCAGCCACCGGGTCGATTCGTCCTCCCAATAATAATTGACCGTCCCGATCGCTTCCCCCAGATGTTCGATGATCATCCTTCCGGGCGGCTCTTTTTTGCGCAAATGCTTTTCCATCGCGGAAGCGAACGCTTCCAAGGACATCGGTTCAAGGGGGTAATAAGGGGCATCGTACTTCTTCCACTCGGTGTGTTCTTTCCCGTAGATATACCGGTACAGGATCGGGATGTCCGATGCTTTCAACGGACGCAAAATGACGTTTTTTCCCTTGATGACCGTCAACGGCGAATCCTCCCAAAGCGAAAATATCGTCATGCTTTAAAAAAATTGTATCAAAATCAGGCCGACAGAAAAACAGGAATTTTACGAAGGAAAATTTTTCCCCGCTTTTTTTGAATATTTTAAACTTATGGATGACATTTCCTTTCTTTCCCGTTATACTATTTACAGTTTCGTGTTCCGAAATAAATATGAGGGACGGGAAAACCATGTGGAGAAACCGGAATGTCTGGATCATCATCTCCGGCGAGTTTATCGCCGGGGTCGGGCTTTGGATCGGCATCATCGGAAATCTGGAATTCATGCAGGAACGGGTGCCTTCGGACTTCGTAAAATCCCTTATCCTTGCCTCCGGCATTTTGGCGGGCATCATGGCGAGTCCCCTGGCAGGGCGGATGATCGACACTTACAGGAAAAAAACGATCCTCCTCTGTTCGGGCTTTTTCCGGATCATCAGCGTCCTGTTCATGTTCATCGCCCTTGCCGCCGATTCCGTGGCTTGGATGGTAGTCTTTTTGATCGCGATGCAATTGTCCGCCGCCTTCTATTTTCCCGCCTTGCAGGCCGCCATCCCGCTTATCGTGAAAGAGAATGAGCTGTTGGCGGTGAACGGCGCCCATATGAATGCCGGAACCTTGGCCCGCATTGCCGGGACGGCGATCGGAGGGTCGCTCCTCCTCTTTTTGAGTTTGCCGATGCTGTACCTCTGTTCGATCTTCGCTTATATCCTGCTCTTCATTTTTACCTTTTTCCTGCGGATCGACGAAAGCCCGGGGCGGGCCGGCCAAAAGGCCGATGCGAAAAAAGAGAGGGGATTTCAGGAGGTCATGCCGGCGATCAAAAGCAGGCCGGCCATTCTCATGACGCTGATCATCGTTCTCATGCCCCTGCTGATGATCGGGGGCTTCAATTTGATCGTCATCAATATCAGCGAAATCTACGGCGACCCTTCGGTCAAAGGGCTCGTTTATACGACGGAAGGGATCTCCTTCATGCTCGGGGCCTATTTTGTCAAAAAAATCAGCGCCAGGCGGTCTCCCTTCGCCATCCTTGGCTTTTTTTCGCTCTTGATGAGCCTGGGTGAAATCCTCCTGTTTTTTGTCCATTTTAAAATCCTGCTGTTTTTATCCTTTGTCTTGTTCGGATTTTCGATCGGCTGCATTTTCCCGACGGCGGCCACGATCTTTCAAACCAAGATGCCGAAGGAATATCACGGACGATTTTTTTCCTTCCGCAATATGCTGGAGAGGATCGGTTTTCAGGTCGTCCTGTTGGGAACGGGCTTCCTGCTCGACACCATCGGTTTGCCCTGCATGGTCCTGATCTACGGTTCCCTTTCCCTCCTGATCACCGTGCTCTTTTCCGCCAAGCTCCGGAAAACGGGCGCCAAACGGGAGGCGGGGATGCTTCGATTTTAATCCCGGGGGAAGGGAGCCCGAATGAAACATGGCGGAAAGCTTTCCGGGGGCTCTTTGTTGCAGCATCTGCGGACATTTTCATCAGGGGAAAAACGTCCGGAGATGGGCCATATTTCCTGCCTCCGGACAAAAAAAGCCGATGCTGCGCTTGGGCCCGCTGCCCTTCCTGAAATCAGGCCGCCGTGCCCTTTCCGCCCGTGCAAGGGGTTTTCCTTCTCCCTGCGGCTGGCCGGAATTTCTATGACCGGCGGCGAAACGTTGATTTTAATGAAAGATCAAGTTTTGCAAGCATAAAAAACGACCCAGCCGATGATCCCTAAAAGGATGGCCGGCCAGAAGGGGAAGGAAGCCTTTAAAGCCAAAGCGGCAACCAATAACAGAACCGCGGTGGCCGGCAATCCCGCCAAGACACCGAAAACGAACCGGCTGATCCTCTCCGTTTCCTCCCCTTGATCGTAAAGCCAAATGACACTGAGGATGCTTACCAAGGGCAATGCGGCGACGGCACCGCCAAAGGCGGGGCTTTTCCTGGCAATTTCCGTCACGGTTCCGATTATGATGGCGGAAATGATGATCTTTACGACTGAAACATCTTTTCGCCCCTTCACTGAGCAGCGCAAATGCCTTTTGGATCGTTTCCAAATCGGCAGCGGAGAAATGGTTCAGGAGCCGCTTCAATTTTTCTTCGCCGAGCATCGTATGGCGGTGAAGCGCTGTTTTTCCTTCTTGCGTTAAAACGACGATCACTTTCCTTTCGTCGGAACCGCTCCTTGATTTTCGGACGAAACCTTTTTTCATCAACCGTTTCACATGCTCCGAAGCGGTGTTGTGGGAAACCCGGAGGTGCTTGGCCACATCGCCGACCGTAGCTTCCCCTTTTTTGTCGATCTGCTGCAAAATACGGACCATCTGGTGGCTGATCGGTTCGTCATAGGAATAATGCAAATCATAATAAATATCCGACCATTGTTCGTTTAAGGCGGTGATGATCTTTTCTTCTTCCAACCTCTTCCCTCCTTTTCATTTATATCTACAATCAGATATATTCGTATATCAAGATATAAATAGGAGTCTGAAACTTTCCCCGTCCGTTTCCCGTAAAGTGTATAATTAAGCAAAGACATAAAATCTTTTTATCAGAGAAATGGATAGGGGGAAAATCCAATGATCTTTGTCGGTTGCATGTTTATCGGCATCGCTTTGGGGATGATATTCGATCAAACGGGTGCGGGCACGTTGCTCGGCATGGGGGCAGGAATGTTGCTCGAAGGATTAAACCGCCGGAGAAAAAAATGGTAGGCATTCGCGGCAGCTTTTGCAATTCGGATGGGGATGGCTGCGGTTGACGAGGAATAAAGCGGCAGAAAATCCCGAAAGGAAAAAGGAAGCCTCCGTCACGGAAGCTTCCTTCTTCTTTATCATTTATTGTTTTTTCCGGATTTTCTCGATCTCATCGGCGACAAATTGCACTTGCGTGCCGACGACCACTTGGATGCTGTGGGGCCCGACGACATTGATCCCCGGCACCCCGGTTTCTTTAATTTTTTCTTGATCGACGGCATTCATATCTTTGACTTCCACCCGCAGGCGGGTAATGCAGTTATCGATGGAAACCACATTCTCATCCCCGCCCAATCCTTCGTAAATCTTCTTGGCCATGACCGCGAAGCGTTCCTTCGCCGACAGATTGGCCGTTTCGCCGTCGACTTCTTCATCTTCCCGTCCGGGGGTTTTCAAGTCGAATTTCGTGATGAAGAAACGGAACAGGAAGTAATAAATGACGGCAAATACAAGGCCTTGTACGATCAGCATCAGCGGCTGGTTGGCCAGCGGCAGCCTCGAACTGAGGAAGAAGTCGATGAAGCCGGCGCTGAAACCGAACCCGGCCGTCCAGTGGAACAACGCCGCGATCGTCAAAGAAAGTCCCGTCAAAAACGCATGCAACAGATAAAGCCCGGGAGCGAGGAACATGAAAGCGAATTCCACCGGTTCCGTCACGCCGGTGAAAAAGGCGGCAAAACCGGCGGCCAGCATCAAGGAAGCCACCTGTTTTTTCCGTTCCGGTTTCGCCGTATGATACATGGCGAGACCCGCAGCCGGCAATCCGAACATCATGATCGGGAAGAAACCGGCTTGATACATCCCGGTAACGCCTTTTTCCCCTTTTCCGCTCCAGAAATTGCCGATATCGTTAATTCCGGCGACATCAAACCAGAAGACGGAGTTCAAGGCGTGATGCAAGCCGGTCGGGATCAAGAGGCGGTTAAAGAATCCGTAAATGCCGGCACCGACGGCGCCCAGCTTGCTGATGGCGGTACCGAAGGATACGAGGCCGCTGTAGACCACCGGCCAGATGAAAAACAGGGCCAGGGACACGACCAGCATGGCGACGGATGTCATGATCGGGACAAGCCTTTTGCCGCTGAAAAAGGCCAGGGCATCCGGGAGCTGCACGTGGCTGAAACGGTTATACATATTGGCCGCCACGATCCCGGAAAGGATACCGACGAAAGCGTTTCCAATTTTTGAAAACGCCGGATTGACATTTTCCACATCGATTCCCTGCAGCATGGCCACCGTATTCGTGGAAAGCAGGGTGGTGACCACGAGATAGGCGACGAGGCCGCTCAAGGCCGCCGAACCGTCCCTTTGTTTCGCCATTCCCAATGCCACGCCGACGGCAAAGAGGATCGGGATATTGTCGATGATGGAACCGCCCGCTTTAATGAAGAACGCCGCAACCGGGTTCCCCGAACCCCAGCCGGTCGGGTCGATCCAATAGCCGATCCCCATCAGGATGGCGGCGGCGGGCAATACGGCGACGGGAAGCATCAGCGAGCGCCCGAGCCTTTGCAAATACTTCATCATTTTGAATGACCTCCTTCAATTTTTTCCTGCCTGCGCCAAAATCCGAAATGACGATAAAAATGAGTGCCAAAAACCTGGTCATAAAAGGCGAAAACGATAGATCCCCTCTTTTTTCCTCACCTCCTTTAAGGCTGGGCGGTCCTCAGCCTTTCAATATGCAGCGTGATATACCCCAATTCCTGATCGGGAAGATGGATTCCGTAGACTTCCGAAACCTTTCTTGCCACTTCCCGGGCGCATTGATAGGAAAGGGGGAATTTTTTCTTGATCATGGCCAGCATTTCCTCGTCCAAGGTATGGACCTCATAGCCCTTGATCCGAAACAGGACGAAGCGGAGATGGGTCACGAGCCGGTGATAGGAAATATCATCCCCTTCCAATGGGATGCGGAGGAAATCTTTAACCGTTTGCACCATATCTTGCAAAATGGCCGTCTGCCGGATCGTTTCGTGCAAGTCTCCCCCTTGGGGTTTCATGGTATGGATGTATAGGGCGAGAAAAGCCGCCTCATCTTCGGGCATTTCGATTCCGTACTTTTCTTTCATGTGCCGGACCGCCCAAAGCCCGATTTCAAATTCCCTTCTATATAAAATCTTGATTTCCTGGAAAAGCTTGTTTTTGATGTGGATCCCGTTCTTCACCCTTTCGATGGCGAAGGAGAGATGGTCGGTCAACACCAGGTGGATGTGGTCGTTCAGTTTCACCCCGAGCTGCCTTTCGGCGTAGGAAATGATCTCTTCGGAGATGGTGAAATGCTCTTCGGGAATCCGGCTCAAAAGCTGCTGGAATTTCTCGTTTTCATGCATGACAAAAATCTTTTCAATCTGGTTGGGGTTTACGATATCGTTCTTCTTCTTTTGAAAGCCGATCCCCGATCCGATGGCGACCTTTTCTTGATGGCCGTCCGTAACGATCACCGCGTTGTTGTTTAAAATCTTCTTAATCCTGATCGGAAAGCCCCTCCTTTCCGGGAAGAGAATGGAAGCCCGGATAAATCAAAGGAGCACCCTTTCTTGAAGGCATGGGAAAAATCTGTCCGGATGCCGGGTTGGACTTTGGACCCGAGCCGTTATTCACTAAAAAAGGCACAGCGGCCGGATAAGGGTTGCAACCCTTACGTGCCGCCATGCCTGATCGAGTCAGTAACATGGGCGAACGTATCATGTTCTTAATTAATGATACCATCTCTTGATGGAAAAGACAACAAGGACTTTCTTATATTTGTTTCCTTTCCGGCCGTGCTTCCGCTTGGTTTCCCCTTCAATCGGTGGGCACGCTTTGATCCCTCACCTAATCGGGAGCTTCATTTTGCCCGCAAATCATTAGCTTAATACCTTTCCGTTTCAAAAAGTCTTCGTATCAACCATCCTTTTTTCTCCGCAATGCCATTTTCGCCCGCCGCAAGGATCAGCAGGATGCCGGCCGCCAACAGGCCGTAAAGGTTCGTGGCGGTCTTCGGCAGCTGCTCTCCGCCGCCGGGTGCTTCATCCCCATCCGTTTTCGGCGTTTTGCCTCCATCCGGCTGTCCGGACGGCGTTTTGCCGTTTCCGCCTCCTGCGGAAGATTCAACCAACCCGTCGAGCGCCGCTTGAAGCTTTGCGATCTCCCGGGATATTTCCGCATTCGTGGCGGCCGTCTCCAATGCCTTTTCGGCGGCGGCGATCGCTTTTTGCAAGGCATCAAAAGACGACCGGGTGTATTTTCCGTCCGCATTATTTATGGACTTGGCCTTCTCGATCAGCTGCTTCAGGGGCGTCAAATCCGCCAAGCCGTCAAGCGCCGCCTGCAATTTTTCCATTTCACGGGTTATTTCTTCCTTTGACGCCAGTTCCGGCAACGCCTTTTCGGCGGCGGCGATCGCCTTTTTCAATGCCTCCACGGAAGCTTTCGTATAGGTTCCATTCCGAACGGATTCGGATTTGGCCTTTTCGATCAGCCGCTTCAGAGGCGTCAAATCCGCCAAATCATCGATCGCTTTCTGCAATTTCGCGGTCTCTTCCTTCAATTTTTCCTCCGTGGTGATAAAGGGCAGCGCTTCTTCCGCCTTGCCGATGGCTGTCTGCAAAGCCTGGAAGGACGGAACGGTATATCTTCCGTCATCGTTTGCGATCGACTTTGCCTTGGCGATCAGTTGTTGAAGCCCCCGCACATCCACGTAACTGAGGGAGTGTCCGTATTCGAACAGGTTGGGAATGGTGACGGGCAGTTTCCCGATCGGATTCACTTCCCCGGCGAGCACGCGGGCAAGGGCGTCCAGCGAAACGTTCAAGTTCCCGTATGTCGCCAAGTAGGCGTCCACTTCCGGGAAGGCCAGTAAATCATACGGGTTGCGGACGGCCGCAACCGCTACCGGTTTCCCTTTGCCGTCGACGGATCCGCCGCTTTCTTTTAAAGCCGCCACCAATCGTTTCTGGGCTTCGTTCGTATCGGCGTTGTAGGTCGTCACGATAATGGCTCCCGCCGGCGCGGACAGTTCCAGGGCTTTGTCGATCTGCTCCGCCGTCGGGCTTGCAGCGGTGGCATAAGCCTCCGCATCATATCCCTTTTCCCGCAGCAAAGCGGCCAGATATTCGGGATTGCCGGAAGAAGGGCCGGTTACGAACACTTTCGTGGAAGGTTTTAACGGCAAAAGCCGGTTTTCATTTTTGACAAGGGTGATGCTTTGCTCCGCGGCCTTTTTTGCCGTATTCAGGTTTTTTTCCGAACCTGTCTCATGAATCGCCCCTTTTTCGACATAAGGGTTTTCAAACAAGCCTTTATCCTTTTTCACTTTCAATATCCGGTATACGGACTCGTTCAATCTTTCTTCCGCTATCCGCCCTTCTTTCACCGCCTTTAAAACCGCCTGATAGGCCAATTCCACATCCGGGGGGTTCAACAAAATATCGTTCCCCGCAAGGAAGGCTTGGACGGGGACTTCTTCGGGAGGAAGGACATTCGCCCCCGACATTCCCAAACTGTCGGTAATGATCAAACCTTCAAAGCCCATTTCTTCCCGGAGCAGTCCGGTCAAAATGGGATGGGACAATGTCGCGGGCAAGCCGGAACCGTCCAGGGCAGGAACGACGATATGGGCGGTCATGATGGCGTCCGTTCCCGCTTCAATGGCCGCCTGGAAAGGTTTTAAATCGACCTTTTTCAAGGTTTCCGGATCGTGATGGATGATCGGCAGGCCGTAATGGGAATCCACATCCGTATCGCCGTGTCCGGGAAAATGTTTGGCGGTGGTCAAAATTCCTTGATCTTGATATCCGCGGACCTGGGAAACGCCCAGTTTGGCGACAAGGTCCGGATCTTCCCCGAAGGAACGGACGCCGATGACCGGATTCAAATAATTGACGTTCACATCCAATACCGGAGCGAAATTCATATTGATACCGAGGCTCATCAGTTCCTTTCCGAGAACGGCCGCCGACTGATAGGCCAAATCGGACGATCTTGCCGCACCTAAAGCCATATTTCCCGGAAATACGGTGCCGGGTTCTTTCAGCCGCTGAACGATGCCGCCCTCCTGGTCGGTGGCGATAAATAAAGGAATCCCGTGTTTTTGGCCCATAGCGATTTTTTGCAAATCATTGGACAGGGCGTTCACCTGTTCCAAATCCGCAGGAGTCCCGATATTGTCCGTCCAGTTGAAATAGATGATCCCGCCCACATGATACTTCTCGATGATTTCCTTAAAATTCTTTCCACCCCGTTTCATTTCCAGATTTGTTTGTTCGTAGTTTGGATCCTCCGCCGATTTCCCGTAGACATGAACGATGAACAATTGTCCTACCTTTTCTTCCAGCGTCATTTGGTCCATCAAAGCCAAAATGTCCTGATCCTTGCCGCCGCTCGATTTCGCATCGTAACCTGCCAACGGGATCAGGAGAGCAAGGACCAAAAGGAAGAGAATCAAGGCCGCCGTTTTTTTGAGCAAAAGAACCGCCCCTTTTTCATTGAATTTTGGCAATCAACTGCCGATCGTTCCGCTTCCGCTCCTTTCTTTTTAGCATGGGAGACCGAATGGCCGGTGATTCAAGGATGTTTTCCGCCTGATTTGTAAGCTCTTTCAATTTTATGGTGAAGGATGAGTGATGATGCGTCCAGGGCCGAAAGCCTCACTTGTTATTACAAAATCTTTTCAATATTTTGACAAAAAATTCCCCAAAAAAGCATGGCGTCCTGTCCCGCCATGCCCCGCCAAGCCGGCCGCCTGGGATCCGGCTTTTTTTCGGCGAATTCCCCCGTTCCGAAACATGAAAAGGGATTCTCCGGAAAAGCTTTACTTGCAAAGGTTCAAAATTTCTTCCGGTTCGGAAAAAATATGGTCCGCATCCAATCCTTCCGCCGATTTCGCCCCCCACAGGGCCAGGCCGAACTTCACTCCCGCCCCTTTGGCGCATTCCAGATCGTAACGGGTATCCCCGATGTAGATCGCTTCTTCCCGCCCGGCCCCCAATTTCTTCAGGCAGGCCAAAAGCGGTTCCGGGTCGGGCTTGTGCCTTTTCGTGTCGTCCGCCGTCACGACCGACCGGAAATATTTCCCCAATCCGAAGGGTTCGAACCCGTCGGCGAACTCCTGGCGGGTCTTCGACGTCACGATCCCGAGCGGCATATTTTTTTCATGCAACGACCGGAGCACCTTTTCCATTCCCGGAAAAACGGACACGGAGCCGGCATATTCCCCGATTCCGGCCACCCATCTTTCATACACCCGGTCCATGTTTGCCACATTCAACAGGCGCAATCCTTCGATTCCCGGAATCCCCAATATTTTCCGCAATTCCTCGACCGTATGCTCCCGGCCTTCCTCCCGCAAGGCCTTTTGCAAAGATTTCAAGATCGCTTCCTCGGTGTCGATAATGGTCCCGTCCACATCAAAAATGAAACAACGATACATCGCTTATCTCCTTTTCCCGTTTGATCATTCGCGGCTTTCCCATTCGAATCGATGCCGTCCCCGCTTAAACCCTTTCGCCCGCAGACGCCGCCGGTCTTTCCCGATCGAGCCGGCATCTTTCTTCCGCCGCCTTCCGGCACAAAATCCCCCATTCATTCCGCCGTTTCTTTTCCGGCTCCGGTCCCATTCCGCGCATCCAGGTGCGGGACGGCCTCCCTTTCGCAAGGACGCGGAAAGGGCGCCTTTTTCCGTTTCCGAAAAAAGACGATCCGCGCCCTTCCCGGATGTTCCTTTTTTGCTTCACCCGCTCTTTTTCGGGATGGCTTCATCGCCGAGCGGCAAAGGGGAAATGATCTTCCGGCGGCCGGACGACCGCGCGGGGAAGGCCGGCAAAACCAATTCTATTTTAATCGGAAAATCACGGATCATGAAAGGAAAATTTTTCAACAAATCCCGCATCGAAAAAAGGGAGCCGTCCCATCGGGGCCGCCCTGCACGGAACCTCCCTGACCGGGCGGGGTGATTCCCTTGGGCGCCCGCGACTTGCCGGCCGCCAGGAAAATCGGTATGGAAAGGGCAAGGATTGGGGCACCATCCCGAGTTTCCCGGTTCGTCGGCTGCCAGGAAAATCGGTGAAGAAAATCGCAACGATTGCGATGTCCATCCGGCGGACCGGGCCGCCGGGCAGATCCCGGCCGGCGCCTCCCCGGACCCGCGGCGCGCACCGATTCGGGAAAGCCGTTCTTCGCCGCAGCTCTTCAGGCAAAGACCTTGCCGGCGATCCGCCTGTTCCCGGACAGCGGCCCGGCCGCGGGAAAACCTCCGGGGATTCAAACGGCCTTCCCGGCGCCGGCTGCAGCCGCATCTTCCGCAGCCCCCATGATTTAAAAACATTTCCGCCCTTCCGCCCGGACGGATTTTGCCGGCAAGCAATCGAGTAGGAGAGGGTGACTAACCCTCGTCCTCTCACACCACCGTACGTACCGTTCGGTATACGGCGGTTCCATTAAGTCTGACGCAGAGATTCATATCGTTGATAAAGACTCTTCAGCCCTTGGCTCTCCCAATAGGAGTTGCCAAGGGCTTTATGCAGGATGGGACTGGCGGCCACTCTCCAATATTTCTTCCGAGTGTTTCCCCATTCATATGCTTTCTGCTTGGGCACTCCTAAACTTTGCAGTTTTCGGACTCTGGTTCTCGGAAGTTTCCACTCTTTCCATTGGCACATGCGCAGCCTTCGTCGAATCCATCCATCTAGTTCTTTGAACACACTTGGGGTCTCTGCTAGCGAAAAGTATCCACACCATCCCAGAATGTATTGATTGAGCTGTTCGATTCGTTCGGGCATGGGAATCGGTTTCGATCGGCTCGTCATGGTGCGTATCCTTTGCTTCATGCGCCGAATGCTTTCCTTTGCAATTCGGATTTTTGGCTCCTTACTTGGGGTGAAGCTAAAACCAAGGAATTTTCTCCTCCACGGACGATCCACTGCCGATTTGGTTTCGTTGACTTTCAGCCGGAGTTTCTTTTCGATGAATGCCGTGATCGATTTCATCACCCGTTCCCCGGCCTTCTTCGTCCTTACGTAGATATTGCAGTCATCCGCATACCGTACAAACTTGTGCCCTCGTTTTTCCAATTCTTTGTCCAGCTCATCCAGGAGAATGTTGGACAGGAGTGGACTGAGCGGCCCTCCTTGTGGAGTCCCCTCTTGTGTTTCCATGACCACCCCGTTGATCATGACCCCTGCCTGTAGATACTTCCGTATCAACTTTAGGAGGATTTTGTCTGGAATTCGTTTCGCTAATATCCCCATCAGTTTGTCATGGTTGACTCGATCAAAGAACTTTTCCAAGTCGATATCTACCACCCATGTATATCCTTCCTGAATATACTGCTTCGCCTTTTTCACCGCGTCGTGTCCTCTTCGACCGGGACGAAACCCGTAGCTGTGTTCCGAAAAGGATGGGTCAAAGATCGGCGTGAGCACTTGGGCGATGGCCTGTTGGATGAACCGGTCTGTCACGGTCGGGATTCCTAGTAACCTGACTCCTCCGTTCGGTTTCGGGATTTCGACCCGTCGGACCGGGCAAGGTTCGTAGGTCCCTTCTTCTAAAGCGTGCCGTATCGCGTCCCAATGTTCCACGAGGTGTCTTCGCAGGTCTTTGACGGACATTCCATCGGTTCCATGGGACCCTTTATTCTTTTCCACTTGTTTGAGTGCTCGCAGGAGATTCTCCCGTGACATTACCTGTTTCATCCACATTCCGATTCTTCCTCTCTACGTGAACGGTCCGTTCTATTTGTGCCATCTTCTTCTCCACCCTCTTGAGGTTCCCCATGGACTTCACCATTTCCCCCCTCAAGCAGGCCCTTTCGGGTTATCTGCTTCATCAAAGAAGATGAACGCCTAGTGGCCGTTCTCCTTCATGGTTCGGTCCTTCCCCTTCTATCTTAAGCTAGACGGGTACTATGACCTCTGCTGACTTCTGTCCGTTCAGCGTTGGATCGCTCCAACGGTTGCCAAGCGCACTTGGCTTCCCGGACAGACCTCCCCGGGTAAGAGTGCAGTCTTTCCTTCCATCCATCTGCTTCATTTACTCGGTATCACCTTCGGCAGAAAGGGCTTTGTTTTGTCGTGCAAACTCACCCAGTGATACCTAGCCTCCTATGAAGTTCGTGTTCCTCAGACCGGAAGTTTGCCGCCCGCTTCCTTCAGATTCTGCGTCGCCGCAGACACCCTTGCGTTAAGCTAACTGCTACTTCTGCCTTCGCAGTTCGGGACTTTCACCCTATAGACTGCACCCATGCCGGGCGCACACAGAAAAAGGAGCCTTGCGGCTCCTTATGAAAAATTTTAACAAACGGAAAAACGAAAGGAATGAATGGCTGGTATGGGCGATAAAATGAAACTTTTCATTTCACCAGCTTGTAATTTTTGTGGTTGACCACCGTTTTTAATGGTTCGCCCGTTTTCGGATTTTTTCCGAATTCCACAATCACCGAATTCTCCCTGACGATCAGGACTTTTCCTTTTTTCCCTTTGTGGATCCCCCGTTTGATTTGGATCGTGTCTCCCACGTTGGCCTTCACGATTTTCGTTTTTTTCCGTTGGCTTTCGCTGCCTTCAGTCATTTCCTCTTCATTGATTGCGTCCTTATTCATTCCGTCTTTTTCCGTCATAGCCGATTGCTCCTTTTTTTGTGTTTCCGTCATGAAGTTTCATGCAAGAAGCATCCGATTATTATTCTATCCATATTCCCCGTTCCAATCCAATACTTTACCTGAAAAAGACGGAAGAATAAAGGCGGTTTTTCACCGGATAAACCCTCCGGAATAATGCAGCCGGTAAACGGTTTTCCCGGAAAGGGCGATCGTCTCTTCGCCCGCAAACCATTCCAAACCGCCGCTAAAGCCGTTCCTGTAAATCCATTCCCCTTCGGCAAACCGGACCGGCCCCCGGTAAGGCCGTTCATGCCCGGCATTCCGCAGCGCCTTCCTCAAGAAGGCGTACACTGCCTTTGCCAAGCGATGCTCCAGCCCTTTTTCCACCCCTCCGGCATAACACATGGACCAGACGGGCTTATCCTTGATATATACCACTTCCTGGCCCGCGAAAAACCCCATTCCGAAATAGATGTCCCGGTAAAAATAATCCCCTTCCCGGTATTCCAATTGGCGCGAACCTGCCAAAAGGGGGGGCGTGGAAGCATCGTCCCCTTGGGCCGCATAGGTCGCTTTCTTCGCCCGAATCAAAAAATCGACGAAACGCTTTTCTCCGGCCATTGAATCCGCTCTTCCTTTCCTGATCGAATGGGGCCCGGATGCCGCAGGAAAACCGGTTCGGCAATTCCAAACCCGTTCCCTGAATAGGATAGGACACTCCGCCCGGCTTTGTCCATCCCGCCGCGGGCCGTCGCCCGGCAAGCCGGATAAATCAGCGCCCGCTTCCGCTTGCCGCGGCCGGTTTTCCAAAAAACCGAGCCGCACCGGCGATCTTTGCGGCGGGCAAAATTTCCCTCAAGCAGGAATTCGGCCGCCCTTTCTCGAATTCATTGGAAAACGGCCACGGTTATTTTTTCAGGAAAGGGGACGGCTATGGAAATCACGCAAATACTTTCCTTTTTGGGGGCGGCCATTTTGCTTACGCTCGCGCCCGGGCCGGATATCCTGTTCGTCATCGCCCAGAGCCTGTCCCGGGGAAAGGCGGCAGGATTCGTGACGGCCGCGGGCCTTTGCACCGGGCTTGTCGTCCATATCAGCGCCGCGGTTCTCGGGATATCCGCCGCCATCTATCGGTCGGCCCTCCTCTTTTCCGCCGTCAAGTACATGGGGGCGGCCTATCTGCTTTATTTGGCTTGGCGGTCCTTCATGGAAAAAGGGGAAGGTTTGATCTTGCAAAGATCCGAATACAAGGCGTTGAAGTCCTTGTATAAAAAGGGAATTTTCATGAATCTGTTGAACCCGAAAGTGTCCTTGTTTTTCCTGGCCCTTCTTCCCCAGTTTGTCAATGCGTCCGCCGGGAATGTCCCGCTGCAGATGTTCCTTTTAGGGGCCGTTTTCCTTGTCCAGGCATTGGCGATCTTCGTCCTCGTCAGCATCTTTGCCGAAAAAATCGGCCGCCTTCTTCAGCATTCCCCGATCGGAAAGCGGATGAACATCCTTAAAGGGGCGATTTTTGCCCTGATCGGGGTGCAGATCGCCTTCAGCAAAAACCATTGATTTCGCTTTGCCCCGCCGGCCTTTCGCAATCGGGATATTTCCTCCCCCGGTTGTTGGGAAAAGGCGGCGGGACGGCCCGGACAAGGAAAGAGATTCTCCCCTGTCCGCCGGGCAGGAACGTTGGAAAAACGCATCAGCTCACCCGAGTTGTCATAGGGTGTAAAATCCTGCTCGCGGTCCGTGGAACACGGCCTCCCGGAAATGGAGCCGCTTTGCGGCCGCTTCTTTTACAAAAATTCCTGGACTTCATTCATCAGCTCTTCAACCCGCCGCTTCGGTCAAAACATGCGCGTTATCAAAATCTGCAAAAGGATGGGAAAGGCATGCTTTTAAAAAACGCCACGTTCTTAAACAGCGAGATGAAATGGGAAAGGGGGGATCTTTGGATTCAAAACGGAAAGATCCGCCTTTTGCCCGCGGGCAACGATGCAGAGGACGCAGTGAATTGCGAGGATTATTTGATCGTTCCCGGCCTGGTCAATGCCCATTTCCACGGCTACTCCCCGCTGGCGAGGGGATTGGTGAAGGACACGGAGCTTCAAGATTGGTTCGACGACACGGTGCCGGGAAAAATCCGGAAAATATTGATCGACTATATTGACAACGCCCTTTCCGAGGAAGATTTTCTCGCCCTCTGCCAAAAAAGCTATGTGGATATGGTGAAAGGCGGAGTCACCTTCGTCAGCGAATCGGATCCGGGGCCGTCGCCTTTCTTGCACGGCAAAGCCATCAATGAAATCGGCATCCGCGGAATCATCGACGTATACGAAAAAATCGGCAAATATGCGGGGCGGCGGGACGGGAGGGTCATTTATGGCAGCCACCTTTTGGAAGAGGAAGATATCAGCGAGGAAGAGCTGGAAAATGCCGGGAGCGGAAAGCCGAATACGATCCGGTGATGATGGCCCACTGCCTGGAGAACAAATGGCGGCATGATCTCGTGCACGCCAAATACGACCGGTCAAGCGTAAAGTTGTACGACGAAAGAGGTTTGCTGGATGACAAAACCGTCCTTTTCCACGCCGTTTACCTATCCGATGCGGACTTGGATCTGTTGGCCGAAAACGGCTGTTCCGTCGTCCACTGCCCCCTTTCGAATTTGGGATCGGGGGCGGGACTGGCGAAGGTGAAAGAAATGCTGGACAAGGGCATCAATGTCTGCTTGGGCACGGATTACGCCCATACGGACCTATGGGAAGTGATGCGATTCACCTATTATTTATTAAAAATCCGCGCCGAAGTCAGCCGTTTTACCGCGGAGGACGTCTTTCAAATGGCTGCGGCCAACGGGGCAAAGGCCTACCAGATGGACAAGGAAATCGGGCAAATCGGGGAAGGCCGTTGCGCCGACCTGGTTTTCATCAAAAAAGATCTCTCCTTCTTTCCCCTCCTGGAAAAAGGGGACTTCTCCACCATTCTTCACAATTTGTTGCTGTACGGGAAAGAAGACTGCATCCGGCACGTCATGGTCGACGGAAAATGGGTCATGAAAGACCGGAAGATGGTGACGGTGGATGAAGAAGCGTTAAACGAGAAATTCGCCGAAGTCACAGAGGGCTTTTTCCGTTATTTAAACAAAGAGTGGGGGCGGTGATCCGTGACGGCAGGGGACATCCTTTATTAAAATTTCCTGAACATGGCGCACGCGAGCCGATTCCCCCTTCCCATTTCAGGTACAATGGATGGTAGATGACAAAAGAATGGGGGCGAAAGGGATGACGGAAAAACTCTTTTATACCGATCCGAAGGTATTCGAATGGGATGCCGAGGTGACGGGTGCGGCATTCCATGACGGGCTTTGGCATGTGACCTTGGACAAAACCGCCTTTTACCCGGAAGGCGGCGGCCAGCCCTGCGATTTGGGGACCATCGCCGGCAAGGAAGTCATTCACGTGATGAAAAAGGGGGAGGAAGTCGTCCACATCGTAAAAGAAAAGCCGGAAGGGACACGGGTTCATTGCCAAATCGACAAGATCCGGCGGCTGGTGCATACCCAGCATCATTCCGGGCAGCATTTGTTGGCCGCCGTTTGCCTGAAAATGTACGGGGCAAAAACGTTATCCATCCATCTCAGCATGAATTCGGCGGCCATCGAACTGGATGTCCCCGCCTTATCCGATGAACAGCTGGAAAATATTGAAAAAGAAGTCAACCGGCTTATCCTTGAAGGCAGAAGGATCCGCATCTTTTACATAAACCGGGCGGAAGCCGGCCGCTACGATCTCGACGAAATCCCGGAGGGAATCGAACGGCTCCGGATCGTGGAAATCGAAGGGGTGGAATACAATGCCTGCGGCGGGACCCATGTCGGATCCACGAGCGAAATCGGGCCGCTGAAAATATTGAAAACCGAACGGGTGCGAGGCCATGTCCGGCTCCATTTTATTTGCGGCATCCGGCTGTTCGAAGATTACAAAGAAAAACTGTCCTTGCTCGCGAATATTTTGGAAAAACTCTCCGCCGCCCAGGACACCGTCCTGCAAAAAATTGAAAAAATAAAAAAGGAGCTGAAGGAAAAGGAGCAAAAATATAACGCCCTTTTCGATGAATACGCGGAACTTTTAACCGACCGGTTCATCGCTGAGCAAAAGGGCCCAACGGCGGGAAAAATCTTTCCCGATAAAACGGTGAAGGAATTGTCGGTCATCAGCCATAAACTCTTACAGAAGGGGATGAAAGCGGCCGTATTGGGGACAATCCTGGAAAACAAAATCATCCTTTCCCAAAACGGGGATCTGGCCATCGATTGCGGAAAGATCATCAAACAACATGCCCCCGCCTTCTCCGGAAAAGGCGGAGGAACCCCCGTAAAGGCCCAGGCCCAATTTCCGGATTCGGAAAAATTGAACGAATTTTTCCGCTTCGTGACCGGACATTTGGGAAACTGATTTTCCGTTTTGTGGCCGGTCATTTGGAAAGCTGACGACCGGTTCGAAACCTGCGGCTAAACCGTCTTGAAAGCGGAGGACGCCCGGGCGGTTTTCGTCCCGCCGGTCTCCTCCTTCTTTCCAATCAGGAAACATGCTGCACAACCCCGCCATGAGGTGGTCCGCCGGCCTTCCCCTTGTTTCCAAACGGCGGATCTTTTCTTGATGCCGGCAGGCGGATCGGCCTTTTCAACGGAGAAGGTCCGGATCCGCCTATCCCTTCGCCGGGAAATCCTTCGCCTTCAAATATCGCTCCCGGATGATGTTTTGATGGTGCAAAGCGTGGCCGGCAATGATATAAGCCAGCGCCCGCACGGTTATCGGAAAACCGTTGGCCGTTCCCGATTTCAGCCAGTCCTCCGGCCACAGGGATTTGAACAGATGGATGGTTCCCCGGCGCACCGCGGAAAAATGGCCGAGCAGCCCGCGGACGGAAAGCCGGTCAAAATCCGCGTTTTTCACATATTCTTCCTCATTGAACCCCGGCAGGGGCGTTTGTTCTCCCCGGGCAATGCACATGGCGCGGTAACTCAATACCCGTTCCGTGTCCGTCACGTGGCCGATCACTTCCTTCACGCTCCACTTTCCCGGGGCATAACGGAAAAGCAACTGTTCCTCCGTAAGGTTTTGCACCAGCTCCTCCAGTTCCTTTTCTTGGCTTTCGAAGATGTCAAGGATCCTGCCTTCGGGAACCAATTCCACATATTCGCGGTAATAGGAAGGATATTCCGCCGGTTCCGGCCTCTTCAGCATCCCGATCCCTCGCTTTCTTGAAATTTTTGTGTCCGGGCCGGGGAAAGACACCGCCGGGTCTTTTCCCAAAACCGTTTTATCGTTTATAATTGTATCGTTTTTATTATCCATTTTAACAGAAGGAGAATGCAAGATGTGGTTCCTTTTTGCCTTATTGACCACCTTGTCCTGGGGCGCGGCCGACTTGTTTTACAAAAAAGGATCCGACAGCAATGACCCGTACAGCCACTTGAAAATCGTCATCATGGTCGGCCTGGTGATGGGAATCCATGCCACGGCATATATGCTCATCAAAGGGCTCAGCTTCGATCCTTTCGATTTGGTCAAATATTTGCCGGTTTCAGCCCTGTACATCCTGTCGATGACCATCGGGTACATCGGTTTGCGCTATATTGAACTTTCCATCGCGTCCCCCGTGCAAAACTCTTCGGGGGCGCTGACGGCCATTTTACTGTTCATCTTCTTCCCCCAAGACTTGAGCGCCCTGGACATCGCCGGCGTCATCGTCGTGACGACGGGCGTCATCGGGCTGGCCATCCTGGAAAAGAAGCAACAAACGGAAGCGCTCAAGATGGCGAATGTCCAAATCGAAAAGAAATATCAAATCGGCGTTTTGGCGATCACCTTCCCGATTTTATACGCCATCTTCGACGGCCTGGGAACCTTTGCCGACGGAATCTATTTGGATGAAATGAAATTGATCGGCGAAGATGCCGCCCTCATCGCCTATGAATATACGTTCCTTATTTGCGCCGCCGCCGCTTATCTCTACCTTCGCCATAAGAAAGAGGATTTTCACCTGTTCAAAGAACGGGATAAAGGGCTGGCCGCCGTTTTAGAAACGACGGGACAATTTTTTTACGTGTTCGCCATGTCCGGAAAGGCGATTATCGCGGCGCCCATGATCGCTTCCTACAGCATCGTTTCCGTCATCCTGTCCCGGCTGTTCCTGAAGGAAATCTTGAGCAGGAACCATTATCTCGTCATTGCCTGGGTGCTGTTCGGGATCCTGATCCTCGGCATTTCCGACGCCTTGTAAAAATCGGCCGCGGATCCGGGAACGGTTCGATTCCGAAAAAAAACGTTCCGCCGATCGGGCGGGACGTTTTCGTTTTTGTTGGAGTTTTCCGGCCCACGGAAACGGATGCAGGCCAAGGCAATGAGCCCGCAACCCGGACGGTTTGTGGTCGGATGCGGCGGGATTTTCTTTTGGCCGAAGGAAAAAGGGGAGGCCGCCCCCGGCGGTCCCAGGGATCTTTTCCGTATAGGCGGACGGAAGGCAAGGCGCCGGGGCCCGACATCGATTGCAAGTGAACAAAACCTGAAGCCCGGCGGCCGCCTTTCCGCAAAAGGGGCCGTTTAGGACAATACCGGACCCGGCCGCCGGACGCCGCCAAACGGGCCCGTGCCAAGCGATCCGCCGCTTTCCCCGCAAGCTTTTCCAGCCTTTTCAAACTCCCCCTTTCGCCTCACGGCGGATACCTTTGCCTTCAGCAAAACTCCACCCGGTATTTCCATCCCCCGAGATCCGGATAAGGCCAATCGCCCAAGCATAATCCCCAAATTTTAATACATTTCTATCCTACGAAATCCGGATAAAACTTTACGTCTTTCGGATGCAGGTGCCGATCGAAGAAGCAGAATCCGCCGCAAGGTTGTGTCTTTCGGATGCCGTCCCCCGGCACCGCACTCGCGCCGGGCCGACGAAAAAGCCCCCCGGGCTTCAAGCCCGGGGAGCTTCCATGGCATCGCTGCGCATATGGCCGTATTTCCGTTTATGCTCCCGATGGAAAAACAGGATCGTTCCTCCGGCAAATGCCGCCGTGAACAGTCCCAAAATCCCGGCGTTCTGCCACATGAAGGAGAAGTCCCCGCTCGAGATGGCCGCCTTGAATCCGAAGACCGAATAGGTCATCGGCAGCCACGGGTTCAGCCGCTGCAAGGCCTCCGGAATCACTTCCAGGGGGAATGTCCCCGCGCTCGATGTCAGCTGGCAGATCAACAGAAGCACGGCAAGAAAACGGCCCGCGTTCTCCAGCGGCGTGACGAGAAATTGGACAAGGGATACGAAGGTAATGCTGGTTATAACCGTGAATAAGATGAAATTCGGGACGCTTTGCACCTGCAAATCCAGTCCCCAAAGCATGACCGCATCCAACAGCAGGGATTGCAGCACCGCAATGGCGGCCAGGACGGAAAATTTTTCAATGAACCAGCTGAATCCGGATTTCGGTTCCCCCGCCGGCTCGCGCAAGGAAATCACGATCGACAAAATCAAGGCGCCCACGTACAGGCCGAGGGACAAGAAGTAAGGGGCAAAACCGGTCCCGTAGTTCGGAACGTGATGAAGGACGTCATCATCTTTCTTCACCGGATCGGCAAACATTTCATAGGTGTCTTTCCCCGTTTTTGCCTCTTTTGCCTTTTCGGCCCCCTCTTTCAGTTTGCCGGCCAATTCCCCGGAACCGTCCGCCAATTTTCCCATGCCTCCGGTCAGCTGCCCGGAGCCGTCGGCGAGTTGGTCCATGGCGCCGGATAATTCGTCGGTGCCCGATGCGAGGCGGTCAATTCCGCCGGAAAGTTCGCCGGCCCCGGCGGCCAGTTTTCCTGTGCCGTCCGCGAATTGCCGGGATCCGCCATAAAGCTGCCCCACACCGTCGGACAGCTGATCGCTTCCCGCAAGGAGCCGGTCAACGCCGGCTTTCCCTTCCTGCAATTTTTCGCCGAAGGCGGCCAGCCCGTTTACGATCTTCGCCTGTCCGGACGCAAGGGATTCCGCACCGGCGGCCAATTTTTCCTGGCCGTCGGCCAGCTTGGTTATCCCCACACTTAACGCCTTTTGATTTTCATAAAGTTGGGTAGTCTTTTGGGCAAGCTCATCGGATCCAGCTTTGATTTTCCCGGCGTTTTCCGTCAACAGGGCCATGGCCTCCTTGATGCCCAGCTGTTTCGCATTCCCCTTGTAAAAAAGCTCCAATTGCACTTTGATGGCCTTAAGCTTCGCCTTTTCTTCCGGATCGTCCGTTTGACCGATCAATGCCTCCAACTGACCGAGGATTTGCCCAAAGCCTTGGTCAACCTGCCCGGAAACCTGTTCGGCGCCCGCCGCCCACTGTCCGAGGGAATCGGAGAGGCTTTCGGCCCCTTTCTGCAATCCCTCCGTTCCCTTCACAAGCAGGGGCATGCGTTCCTGCATTTGTTTCATGCCCGCCAACGATTGACGGAGATTTTCGGCCAATTGGCCGGCCCCGTTTTCCGCCTGCTTCGCCCCGGCGAGAAGTTGGGCATTCCCTTCCTGCATCTTTGCAAATCCGTCATCCAGCTTCCGGATGCCCGCATTTAACGCATTCGCCCCGCCGGATGCCGATTGCAGGCCGTTCTCGAAGGCCAGCGATTTTTCCGCCAAAAGTTTTAAATTGTCCTTCAAGGCGCGGGCCCCTTCCTTGGCCGACCGGGCCCCTTCCTTCAACTGCCCGCTCCCTTCCTTGGCGGCGTTCAGCCCTTCTCCGAGAGCGGCGGCCCCTTCTTTGGCCTCCGCGATCCCATCCTTCAGCTGTTTCGCTCCCGCGCTGGCCTGTTCCAGTCCTTCCGCCGTTTCGGAAATTTTTTCAAAGACGGTTTCCGCATAAGTCTCCGTTACCGCGGAGGAGATTTTTTCTTTGAGCTGCTCCACGGCCCGGTCCCCGATCTGGGCGGACAAAAAGTTGTAGGATTCGTTCGGCTTGTAGATGATCTTCATATGCTTCGGCTTTTCATCCAAAACCGATGCGGCATTTTCCGAGAAATCTTCCGGAATGAACACGGCCATGTAATACTTTTGCTTCTTCAGCCCTTTTTCCGCGTCCTCTTCGGAAACGAAATGCCAATCGAAGGCCTTTTTTTCCTTTAAATTTTTAACCAATTCGTCGCCGATCTTCAGCCGCTCGCCTTCAAAAACCGCTCCTTTGTCGTTGTTGACGACGGCGACCGGCAATTCATCCAGATGGGCGTACGGGTCCCAAAAGGCCCACAAAAACATGCCGCAGTAAATGACCGGAATGAACAGGACCGCGATCAAGGAAATGAGCACGATCCGATTGCGCAAGATCATCTGTATTTCTTTTTTAAGCAGCTCTTGAACTCTCATCGTCAGCCTCCCGAAAAACAATTGACCGATTTGTTCATTTAGTCATATTCGAAAAAAAAGAGAAGGACTATCTTATTTCGACAATCCTTTCAAAAAATAGAGTTTAAACAGTTCCGCGATCTTTTCTTTGGACAGGGGCGGATGATCCTGTTCCCAGTCGACAATTAAAGCGATATAGACTTTCAGCATCAGGAATGCGGTGATTTCCGCGTCGCACTCCCGTATTTCCTGCTTTTTTACGGCCGCTTCAATCTTTTCGCGGATGAAACCGATCATCGCCCAGTCCAGTTTTTTCAATACTTGCTGGACTTCCAACGTGCCGATGTTGCGGACCTCCTGGAGCAGCTTGGCGGTCAGTTGATGCCGCTGGCGGAATTCTAATATCTGGTAAAGGGCGCGGTGGACGTTGGTTGCGAAGGGAAGCCCCGGATCCATCACCCGTTCGGCAGCTTCTTTTATTTCCCCGATCAGCGAGGAGATGATGGCATCCAGCAAATCTTCCTTGTTCTTGAAAAACAGGTAGATGGTGCCCTTGCCGACATTGGCGAGCCTGGCAATTTGGTCCATCGTCGTCGCCTTGTAGCCGAACAAGGAAAAGGATCGGGCAGCGGCATCAATAATTTGTTGTCTTCGATCCACTGTCATTGAGCTCATCCTTTGTATGACTAAATGAACATTTTGGTCATTACGTATTAGATTATAGCACAATTCTTCCCGATGTAAAGGAATTTGCAAATATTTTTGCGAGAAATGCGGATGGCATGTCCCCTTCTGAAAAGCGGAAAAGGATCCCGCCCCGAAATCCCTCGATTCCTTCCCCGCCCGTTTCAAAGGGGATGAAAGCCGGTCCGGTTGAAATTTTTCCGGCGGGGCAATAAAGCTCCACATGGCTTTGGTAAGGATCTGTTAAATGTTATCGTTGATTTCTTCTGCAAATGAATGCAATCGAATCCGCCATATGTCTTCGGGAATACGAGCCGGCGGGGCCCGGTCCCGCGTTAAAGCGCGGGCGGGTGGATACCGCTTCCTTTCCGCGGACTGCACTGGAGATGAACAGCGCCTACGGAAAAAATGTCCTGTTGACAAAAACGGGTTAACTGTTTATATTGTATATGTACAGTTATAACAGATGCGGGTCGTGAAATCATGAATATCATCTTATCCAATTCCGCCAATGAACCGATCTACTTGCAGATCGTCAAGCAAGTCAAGGAACAGATCATCAAGGGAGAATTGTCCGAAGGGGAAGCGCTGCCTTCCATCCGCAATTTGGCCAAGGAATTAAAAATCAGCGTCATCACCGCAAAAAGGGCCTATGACGAACTGGAGAAGGAAGGGTTCATCATCACCATCGGGGGCAAGGGATCCTTTGTGGCGCCGATCAATAAGGAAATGCTCCGGGAAAACCGGATCAAAAGGATCGAGGAAAAATTGTCCGAGGCCCTAGCGGAAGCGAAATTGATCGGCCTTACCTTGGAGGAACTGCAGGAAATGATGAAATTGCTCGACGAGGAGTGAAACAGATGGATAAAATCGTGGAAATCACCGGCCTTTCCAAGCATTATAAGGGTTTCTCCCTGAAAAACATCAGCTTTTCCTTGGAAAGAGGCTATATTATGGGCTTCATCGGCCCGAACGGCGCGGGCAAAAGCACGACGATCAAGCTCATGATGAATCTCATGAAAAAGGATGGCGGGCAAATCAAGCTGTTCGGCCTGGACCATGAAAAAGACGAAATCGCCGTGAAAGAAAGAATCGGATTTGTCTACGACGAGAATTGTTTTTATGACGAGTTGACCGTCGAAGAAATGAAGAATTTCATCCGCCCGTTTTACCGCAGATGGGACGAAGCCGCCTTCAGAAGGTACGTCCGGGAATTCGGCCTTCCTTTAAATAAACAGATCAAGCGTCTGTCCAAAGGAATGAAAATGAAATTTGCCCTGGCCGCCGCCCTTTCCCATCACGCCGAGCTCCTGATCATGGATGAACCGACTTCCGGACTGGATCCTTTGGTCCGCAACGAATTGTTGGATATCCTCAGAACCTTGATGGAGGACGGGGACAAATCGGTCTTTTTCTCCACCCACATCACCTCGGATTTGGACAAGATCGCCGATTACATCACCTTGATCCACGAGGGGGAAATCCTCCTGAGCACGACCAAAGAGGAGCTCCTTGAAGAATACTGCATCGTAAAGGGCGGGAAAAATCTGGACCTTTCCGCCTGCCGCGAGCTTTTCATCGGGCTGGAGGAAAGCCGATACGGGATTGCCGGTTTGGCCAGGAACAAAGGCGATGTCATCAAAAGATTGGGCGGTTCGGCCGTCATCGAAAAACCGACATTGGAAGATATCCTGTTATTTTTCACCTCAAGGAGTGATAGCCATGTATCATCTCATTAAAAAGGATTTGCTCGTTCAAAAAAGGGCCCTTCTCCTTGCCTTATGTCTGCTGGTATGGTTTTCCCTTACCTTTTCAGGCATGGGGATTGCCGGGCTGTCCCTCAGTGTGCTGGCGGTCACCTATTTCCTGACTTTCGGGGCCAGCGCTTCGGATGAAAAAAATCGCAGCGACAGGCTGCTGATCAGCCTCCCGGTCCGAAAAAGCCTGATCGTGGCGGCCAAATATGTGTCCGTATATGTCATTGTCGCCCTGACCCTTTTCCTCGTTTATTTCATCCATCTCGTGATCAAATTTCTCCAGCTGCCTGTAGATGTTTTTCCTTTTACCCTTGAGGGAGCGGCGGGTTCCGTCGCCGCCTCGACCTTGTATTGTGCCTTGTCTTTTCCCCTCATTTTTAAATACGGGTACATGAAATCGAGAATGGTCAATTTTATTCTTTTCTTCCTCACGATCGGCGGTTCCTCTTTCTTCCTGGATTGGTTTCAGGAAAATGCCGGCCTGATTCAAAAAATCAAGGAATTTTTCGCGGAAAGATCCGACTGGGAAACGGCGGCCTTATTCGTGACGCCGGCATTGGTCATTTACATCCTTTCCTATTGTCTTTCCCTATCCTTCTACAGGAAGCGGGAATTTTAATATTCCCGCCCCGCTGGCTTTTTTCCGCATCGGTCGATGCGGGATTTTTCTGGGGAGTTCCGCCTCCTGAGGCCGCGAAAGACCTTCGGGCAAGCCGGGAAAAGGCGGCCAGTCCCGGAACCGAGCGCCAGCCGCCTGCCACGGCCGGTGAATGTCTCCCTCCATCCGATACCCTTTGCCGGTTTCCTCTTCATAAAGGCTCATAAGCCCGATTCAAAGTCCTGCCGGCGGCTGGCTCCTTCAAAGGGCATATAACCCCGGTCCAAAGGCTTGCCGCCGGTTTACCCCTTCCAGAAGGGACCATTCCCTTCAATCCAAAAGCCCCCTCATGCCATCTTCGTCCAAAAGGGATCAAGACTTTCCGTCCAAAATTTCCCTTATGCCCTCTCCGTTCAAAGGGGATCTTCTCCCCCCGGCCGGATGTCTGCCGCCGGCTCCTTCCGCCCGCATGAGGGAGAAATGTGGGGAACACCCGCCGGTCCGAACGCCTTCCCCGGCTCCCTCCGCCGTCCGGCTACCTCCGCCGCCTTGCGGCGGACCAAAAAGAATTCTTCAGCTTTTCCCCTACATCATCATCCAAAAAATTGAAGAGTTTTCGCTGCGAAAGAAGTTCCTTTCGCCTTCCCCTACATCCGCAGCTCCACCCGATGGTCGGCCCCGTCATCCTTTAATTCCACAAACGGCGCACCGGATTCATCCGTCGGGAAGGGAATCTTTTCGCCGTCCACCGTCAATTCTTTTTCTTTTCCCGACCGGTTGATGACGGTGATCAGATAGCGGGTTCCTCCGAACCGATAGGTCACCGAAAACCCGGGCCAGTCAGCCGGTATGCGCGGATCGATATACAGGCGGTTCGCCCTCCGGCGAATCCCGAGGATCCACTCCACGCCGGCCTGGTAATACCAGCCCGCCGATCCCGTATACCAGGTCCATCCCGCGCGGCCCCGGTTCGGTTCCGCGGAATATACGTCAGCGGCGATCGCGTACGGTTCCCCCGCATAGATCCGCACTTCCTTTTCCGTCCGGGTATGGTTGATCGGATTGAGCATCTCAAAGATTTCCACGGCTTTTTCCCCGTTGCCGAGCTTGCACCAGGCGATAATCCCCCAAATCACCCCGTGGGTATACTGACTGCCGTTCTCCCGGATTCCCGGCGGATAGCTTTGGATATAGCCGGGCCGAGGTTCCGTCCGTTCAAAAGCCGGCGTCAATAGCTTCACGATGCCCGCTTCCTTGTCCACCAACTCCCGGGCAAAGGAATCCATCGCCTGAAGGGCGCGCTCCTTCGGCGCCGCTTCCGAGATGACCGACCAGGCCTGGGCGATGGCGTCGATCCGGCATTCCTCGCTTTGAACCGAACCGAGCCATTTTCCGGAATCGGTAAACGCGCGCCGGTACCACTGGCCGTCCCACCCGTGCCCGTTGAGGGACTCGGCCATCCGCCGGCGAATCTCCCGGTATTCCTCCGCCTTTTTCATGTCCTTGCGCATTTCGCAAAGGACGGAAAACCGGTTCAATATCTCGCACAAAAACCATCCGAGCCAGACGCTTTCGCCCCGTCCCTTGATGCCGACGAGATTCAATCCGTCGTTCCAGTCGCCCCCGCCGATCAAAGGAAGGCCGTGCTCGCCGACCCTGCTCAAGGCGAAATCGATCGCCCGCAGGCAATGCTCGTATATGCTGCCCGCTTCCCCGAATGGGACCGTCTCTTCATAGCGCTCCTGTTCCTCCGCGGAAAGCGGTTCGCTTTTCAAAAAAGGCACGATTTCGTCCAATACCGAGGTTTCCCCGGTATGTTCGATGTAGCGGGACACCGCATAAGGCAGCCAAAGCAAGTCATCGGAAAACCGGGTCCGGATGCCCTTTTTCGTTTCCTCGTGCCACCAATGCTGCACATCCCCCTCCAAATATTGATGGGCGGCATGGCGCAAAATCTGTTCCCTCGTTTTTTCCGGCATCGCATGCAGGAGGGCGAGGGAATCCTGCAATTGATCGCGGAAGCCGAACGCCCCGCCGGCCTGGTAAAAAGCCGTCCTCGCCCACATCCGGCAGGAAAGGGTCTGGTAAAGCAGCCAACCGTTCAGCAAGACGTCCGTCTCCGGCGAAGGGGTGGAAACTTGCAATTGGCCCAAATGATGCGCCCAAAAGGAGACGGCCTCGGCGAAGGCCCGGCTGCAGACCGATGCGCTGCCGTATTGCTTGGCCAGGCGCAAAGCCTTTTCCTTCGAATCTTCGCAGCCCAACAAAATATAGACTTCCCGCTCTTCGCCCGGATCCAGCCGAATCTTGGCCTGAACGGCGCCGCAAGGCTCGCTGAAAGCTCCCGTCCGGCAAGATAGGCCGGTGCGCGCCATCGCCGCCGGCTGTTCCGCGCTGCCATAGCGGCCGATAAATTCGTACCGGTCTCCCGTCCAGGAAATTTCCCCCGGAACGCCGGAAAAGGAGGAGGCATCCCGAAATTGATCCGCTGTCCCCCGCTCCCGGCCCGCCGGAATGGAACCGCCGTGGAACCCCGGAATTCCCCGGCTCTCCTCCTGTTCCGGCGGATGTCCTGAACTTGCCGGTGAATCCCGAAAATCCCTTTCCCGCGGAAAAACGCCCAAAAAGGCGGCCGCGTCCCTGAAAACTTCCTGAAACCGGTTTTGGGCGATCAGAATTTTTTCTTCGGGTACCCATTCGGTGACGATAAAGGGGGCGGCGGCCTGCCGGTTCACCCCGAGCACCCATTCCGCATAATAGGTTACGGAAAGATGTCTTGTTTCCGCCGTCCCGTTTTTCAACGTCAGCCGGATGATCTTGACCGGATCGTCCTTCGGTACGAACTGGAGCATTTCGTGCCGGATGCCCTTTCGCTCATGTTCGAATTTGGAAAAGCCGAACCCGTGGGTGATCTTGTACGGCCCGCCGGATTGGCCGGCGGAAGGCGCGGCCGTCCATACTTCGCCGCTTTCCTCATCCCTCAAGTAGGCCGCTTCTCCCGGCGGATCCAGGACGGGATCGTTGGCCCAGGGCGTCAGCTTAAACTCCCGGCTGTTCCTCCACCAGGTATAGCCCGTTCCCATCTCGGAAACGGTGCAGCCGAAACGGGGATTGGCCAATACGTTGATCCAAGGCGCCGGCAGATCATTTCCGTTTTTCAAGATGATCCGGTACTCCTTGCCGTCCGGGGAAAAACCTCCCCATCCGTTGAAAAACAGCCAGTCCTTGGCTTCCTCCAAAAGCGTCCTTCCAAAATCGCTCCCGGGATCTTCCTTCCTTTCCTTCGCGGAAGGCGTCAGCCGTCCGGGCAGTCCGTCTTCCCGTTCCCTTGGCGGCCGCATTTGCGCGGCGAGGCTGGCTCCCCCGGCATACAATTCCAAGCGGGCCGCCGCCCGCAGCAAGGTGATTTCCTCCTCCGCCAACTGGCCTGCGGCGATGACATGGATGCCCGACATGCCGGCCCCGAACCGGTCGACCCCGTGCCGGGCCGCCTGCAGCAGCGCATCCTGCAAGTGCCGGTAGTATCCTTCCTCCTCCGACTCGTTCATAAGAATCAGATCGAAAAGGAGACCGAGCCTGCGCAGGTATTCATGTCCTTTTAGCATTTTGACGACAAAGGGGAATTGGCTCCGGTCGTCGATCCGCAAGAGGACGATCGGCCGGTCCCCGGATATGCCGAAACGCCATAGGCCCGATTGCCCGATTTCGTTGCGGAGGATGCTTTCTTTCCGTCCTTTCTTGAGCGGGGGCGTAAATAGGATGCGGCCCGCCAGCCGCTGAAAATCATGGGCCTCCCGGCCGGCCAGCCGAAGGTTATCCGCTTCGATCCGCCCCCGGTTCCAGGCCAGCTGAAACGCCCGTTTCACCGCCTGGGCGGCGGCAAACCCGCCGACAATCCCGATCGCTTCTTCCCTTGATCCGGCGACGGAAGTGACGGCAAACAGCCGGACGTTCTTCCCCGGTTCCAGCCGGATCCGCCGCCGCATGGCAAAGACGGGATCAGCCACCGAACCGGTCCTGCCGCGGAGGGGAGCCCGGATCCCTGCGGGATCGGCCAGGCGGTGTCCCCTTCCGATGAAGCTGGCCCGGTCCGTGTCAAATTCGACGGATCCGATCGGTCCCCCGTCCGCAATCAAGGAATGGGCCGCCCACAATTCTTCCCCTTCCGCTTCAAGGCTTCTCCGGACGGCCACCAGGCACTCCGACTCCGCATCGTAATCCGTCCGGATCAGGAGTTTGCTGAAGGCGGGATGGGCGGCGTCCGCCTCAGGACGGGACAGGGCCAGCTCCACGTAAGTCGTCACTTCCAAAATCTTCTCCTCCGCTCCGTCGTTCGTCAAGGTGATCCTCCGGAGCTCCGCGTTACATTCGGGGGAAACGCAAATTTCCATCTTGGTCGAAATCTCCCCGTCTTTCCGGTAAAAAACCGCCCTGCCCAGCTCGAATTTCACCTTTTGTTCCTCCGCTTTCGCTTTGCACGGCAAATGGGAAGGGGACCAGAGCCGATCCCCGGCGGCGTCCCGGATATAAACGTAATTCCCCCAGGGCTCCGCGACGGGGTCTTCCCGCCAGCGGGAGACAAGGAAACCTTTGTACTGGCAAAACCCGCTTCCGGAATTGGCGACGACCGCGGTGAACGACCCGTTGGAAAGGACGTTGACTTCCGGCACCCCGGCATCCGGCGAAGCGAATTCCCGCGCGGAGACAAAAGCCTTTTCCGTCTTCGGATAAGGCCCGTATTCGCGGCGCAATTCCGGATGTTTAATGGTCTTGGGCCTCGCCGGGATTTTTTCCTGCAAGAGCAATTCGGCCGAGCGGACGCTCTTGTCGCGGTGGAATCTGTCCGCCATCGTTGTCGGCAGCAAGAGATTCGCCAGGGTCAGCAGGCTCATCCCCTGATGGTGGGCCATAAAACTTTGCACCACTTCATATTTTTTTCCCCGGGGGAGCCGCTCCCGGGTAAAATCGACGGCTTCGTAAAATCCGTATTTGCCGCGCCCTCCCAGTTTTTCGATTTTTTTCAAGGCCCGTAAGGAGTCGTCCTTGGCAAAGGGCATGGCCAGGATGGCGGCGTAAGGGGCGACGACCAGGTCCCGTTCAAGCCCCCTTTGAAAGCCCAGTCCCGGAACGCCGAAGGCCCGATACTGGTAATTCATTTGAAAATCGAAGGCATAATATCCGGACTCGGAAATTCCGAAAGGAATGTTACGGTCCCGGGCATACCGGATCTGCCGTTCGACCACGGCGGCATAGGTTTTTTCCCACATCGTTTTCCGGTAGGTTTTCGTGAACAGGCTGGGCATCAAATATTCAAACATCGTTCCGGACCAGGACAAAAGGACCGGGTGTCTTCCCACCCGCGTCATCGTCCGGCCGAGGGCGTTCCAATGGGAAACCGAAATCTGGCCGAGGGCGATGGCGACAAAACTTGCGATCCGGGCTTCGGAAGCCAGCAAATCGTAAAGGGCCCGGTCCCGTTCCTTCCGTAAGGCATTGTATCCGATAGAAAACAAATTGGTCTCATAATCGAAAAGCGGCCGGAAGTCCGTATCCTGAACGAGTTTTTCCAAACGTTCAAGCAGCTTTTGCCCCCTGCGGTACCAATCGCCGCCGTCCTTTGCCGCCTTTATCTGCCGGGGAACCGGGGCGATCTCTTCGGAAAAGGCGGTTTTCAGCGCCCCTTCCCTCGGGGCGGGCCCGGCCGGCTCCTCCGTCCGGCCAAAAGCTTCCAGCCGCTCGGCCAATCCTTCTTTCACAGCGATCAGGCAGCCGACGTAATTCCCCGAATCCACGGTGGAAACATATTTCGGCGGCAAGGGCCGCAAAGTCCTTGTGTCATACCAGTTGTATAAGTGGCCTTCCCATTTCTCCATCCGCTCCAACGTATCCAGCGTCCGCTCCAGGCGCCTGATCAGTCCCGGGGTATCGATGAAGCCGAAATCCCGCGCCGCCAGCGCGCAGGCAAGGTACAGCCCGATGTTGGTCGGGGACGTACGGGAGGCCGTCCCGTTCGGCGGATCCATTTGGACATTGTCGGGGGGCAGCCAGTTCTCTTCTTCGGTTACATAATCCTCATAAAAGGCCCAGATCTGGCGGGCCAGGTTCACCAACTCTTTCCTTTCCGGTTCCGTGAAGGCAATCCGTTTATGGGCGGGCGGCTGATTTATCCATCGGATCACCAGGGGGGCGGCGGCCCAAACCGCGCTCAGCAGCACCCCGATGGCCTGCACCGCCCCGTTCCCGCTGAAGAGGGCGGCAGCCAAAAACAAAAGGCACAGAACGTATCCCCCCGCCATCCCTTCGATCAACGGCGCCCCATCCCGTTCGCTCGTCCGGTCCACTTCCTCCGACAGGGCCCATTCCAGCAGCCGCTTTTTGGA
>Ga0310834_100471_pt1 | contig 44758 bp, 41 predicted proteins | sample SM_ome_2_FD_201314 | JGI IMG/M metagenome (GOLD analysis project Ga0310834, IMG submission 201314) | Sorghum-adapted microbial communities enriched on stacked mutant (SM) sorghum from Joint BioEnergy Institute, Emeryville, California... ...
AGGGCCATCTGCAGCGCGTCGAGGACCAGCTTGGTTCGCGTGGTGGTGGCCGCGGACCAGCCCACGATGGCCCGCGAGTACACATCGACGACGAACGCGACGTACACGATTGCGGCCCAGGCGGCCACGTGAGTAAAGTCGGCTACCCAGCGCCGGTTCGGGGCCGGGGCGGTGAAGTCGCGCTGCAGCAGGTCCGCTGCCCTAGCGTGGCGTTCGTCGGCGACGGTGGTACGGACCTTCCGGCCACGGCGCACGCCGGCGATGCCCAGCTCGCGCATCAGCCGCTCCACGGTGCATCGGGCGACCGTGACGCCCTGCCGGCCCAGCTCCCGCCAGATCTTGAACGCGCCGTAGACCTCGTAGTTGGCCTTCCAGACCCGCAGGATCTCGTCCTTGAGCTGCCCGTCGCGCACCGCCCGGGCCGACGGCGGTCGACTGATGGCGGCGTGGTAGGTGCTCGGTGCGATCTGCGCCCCGTGCTCACGCAGCACCCGACAGACCGGCTGGACACCGAAGCGACCCTTATGCTCGTCAATGAACCTCACGAGCTGCGCTGTGCTGGCCGGTCCAGCTCGGCCGCAAAGAAAGCCGAGGCCGCCCGAAGGATCTCGTTGGCACGGCGCAGCTCCCGGACCTCAGCCCGTAGCCGGCGCAACTCCGCAGACTCCTCGCTGCTCACCCCCGGGCGGCGACCAGCGTCGATCTCAGCCTGACGCACCCACTTGCGCACCGTCTCGGCCGCGCCGATCCCCAGCTTGGCCGCCACCGCCTGGATCGCGGCGTACTCGTGCTCGTAGTTCGGGCGGACCTCGGCGACCATCCGCACCGCCCGGTCCCGCAACTCACGCGGGTAGGGAGACTTCCCTGGCATGACTCATCCTCTCAATCAAGTCTCCACGAAACCCGGGGCGGTTCAGTAGCCGGGCTTGGTTGATGGCGAAGTGGCGGGAGGGGAAGCGGCCGAATCCGGTGTCCTTGCCGCAGCGGATGCGGTCCTCGACGCGGGCGTGGGCGCGGTGGCGAGCTTCCAGGAACTGGATGCTGCCGCCGCCGGCGGGGGTGTCGGTGGCGAAGACCTGGTGGCGCATGCCTTCGACGGTGTCGAAGATCGACAGTTGTGCTCCGGGGTGGGGGCGTTCGCGGCGCACGATGAACCGGGTGCCGGGCGGGTAGCCATCATCGGCAACCAGGCCGGTGAGTTCGCAGACCTCGGCGCCTTCCCGGAACTCGCCATCCGGATCCAGCGCGGGCACCCAGCCGTGGGCGGTCCGGATCGCTTCCCGGATCGGTTCGGTGATGGGCACGCCGACGAAGAAGAAGGTGCGCATGCCGTGCTCGCGCAGGCTGCGGATGTGGGCCAGGAACCCCAGACTTGAGCCGGCCGAGTCGGTACGCACCAGGATGTCCCGGCCCAACCGGTAGGGGTCGGGGATCTGCTCGATCGCCTGGTCCAGCACGGTGATGTGGTCGGCGGTGGTGTTCGATCCGGCCCGTCCTTCGCGCAGCAGGCCGGCCAGCGCTTCGCCGGTGTTGTCCAGAAAGCACAGCAGGGGGTGGTAGCCGAACGTCTTCTTCCAGGTCGGTGTCGCGGACTCCTTCTCCGAGTGGCAGACCACGATCGTGGCGTCCAGATCCAGCACCAGGGCGTCGATCCGCTTGCCGGCGGCGACGGCCGTCGGGAACTGTCCACGGGTCTCGGAAAGCTGCGCCCACGCCGCCTGGCGGGCCACCGCGCGTGCCGTCCGCAACCGCGCCAGTATCTGGCTGTCCAGACTGGACAGGACTCGCCACGCGGTGGCGTCAGAGGCCACCGGGCCGAACAGGTCGGTCTGGTCGCGCAGCACGGCCAGGTCCGCGATCGCCTCGCCCCCGTCGGCGAGCATTACGGCCAGGTCGACCACGACCCGGCCCCGATCATGACCACGCTCACGCTGGCGCAGCCCAGCCAACGCGTCGCCGAACTGGTGGGTCAACCCGGTCACGTCAGCCACGTCGGCCAGCAACCGCGACCCCACATGGCCGGCGGCACCCCGACCATCCGCGCTGACCTTGATCCTCGGGCGGGTTCGAGTAACCTTCACCTGGCAAGTGCCTTTCGTGATGGGCTGATGAGGCTTCGACAACCGTCATCTTTCCAGCACGGAAGGCACTTCCGCGTTCACGACCCGCCCGTCACGCCCACGCTACTGAAGCGCCGAGGTTAGCGGCGGGAGATGACGTTAGCGACGCCGCCTAATGTCTAACCTCATCCGAGTGGATGAATTGCCGGCACGGCCGTTTGAGGGCGGCTGGCGATGCGCCGACGCCGCCGAGCCCTGCCAGCGATTTTTCGAAAACGACATGCCGACAACCAGCGAGGATGAGCCCAAAGACGTGGTTTGGCCTGCCGGACCCGACAGCCGGGCACGTCCGGTAATGCTGTCAAGTTCCCGACAGCTCAGTCCCCGACAACCAAGCTGCGCACTCGATCAGCAGCTAAAGCCCGGTGACCGCGATCCCGGCGTGCGTGCGGTACCGCTTGTTGATCGAAATAAGGACGGCGGTGAGGGGTTCCAGCTGCCGTGCCATGCGCAGGCGGCCCGCGTCGACTCCCGGCCGCCCGACCACCGCTGTGGCGAGATCCATCACCAGCTGCTTCGCCGTCTTGTCGTCGCCGCAGACGAGGACGTCCTCGGCGTCGAGGGGCTTGTCGTCGGCGAGCAACCGCACCGCCGACAGATGGTGGAAGGCGCCCACGACACGGGATTGCGGCAGCAGGGCCGCCGCCCGCTCCGCCGCGCTGCCACCGTCCACCGCAAGACCGTACGGGCCGGCCTTGTCGAAGCCGAGCGGGTTCACGCAGCTCACCACGATTTTGCCAGCCAACTGGTCGCGCAGGCTGGTGACGAGGTCGTCGTGCCCGGCGAACGGCACGGCGAGCACGCAGATCTCGGCCGAGCCGGCGGCGGTGGCGTTGTCCTTGCCGGTGATGGTGGCGCCGGCCGGAAGCCGTGCCGCGATCTCCTCGGCGGCTGCCGTGGCCCGTTCCTGGCTCCTGGATCCGATGAGGACCGAGTGGCCGGCCAAGGCGAACCGGAAACCGAGCCCCTTGCCCTGCGGGCCGGTTCCGCCGATGACGGCGATGGTGTGCGGGACCATGTGCCTCCACCTCTGACTCACTGCGCGGCCTGTCGCGCACTGGTGTTCTCTTCAGGTATGACGGCCCATGCCGGCGGGCGGCGTTGCGCGAACGCCGCCATCCCCTCCACGGCTTCCGGCGTGGTGAACAGCGCCGCCGACTCCGCGGTCATCCGGGCCAGTTCCGCCGCGACGTCGACACCCACCGCCGCTCGGGCGATCCGCTTGACCGCGGCCTGCGCGCCCGGGGCCCCCTTCACCAGAGCTGCCAGGGTGGCGGCCTCGGCGGTCCGCGGTGCCTCTGCGAGCGTGGTCACCAGTCCCAGGCGCAACGCCGTCGACGCATCGAACACGGCCCCGGTCAACAGCCACGGCAGAAGCGTCCGCAGTGGAACGATGGGCAGCGTCACCGCCATGACCAGCGCGGGGGCCACCCCCACCCGCACCTCCGCGTAGGCGAAGCTCGACGAGGTGGTGGCAATGACGACGTCGCTGCAGGCCAGCAGACCCATCCCGCCACCGCGCACCGCGCCGTCGACGCTCGTGACGACGGGCTTCGGGAACTGCCACAGGCGCGCCAGCAGTTCCCCGAGCAGCCGTGAGTGGGAGTCGTCATCGGTCCCCAGCGAACGCCGCTCGCGAAGGTCCACGCCGCTACAGAACGCCGGGCCCGTGTGGCTGAGCAGCAGCCCTCGACCCGGACTCTCGGCGCTGTCGGCAACGGCGGCCAGCAGCTCGTCGAGCAACTGGATGGACATGGCGTTGCGGTTGTGCGGCGAGTCCAACACGACGCAGTCGAACGCACCCCGCCGTTGCCGGCTCACCAGTGCGGTCATGGCTGGAGCCCTGGTGCCGGTCCGGTGATCCGGCCCGCGTCGTCGTACGTGTAGAACCCCGAGCCGGTCTTGCGGCCAAGCCGCCCCTGGGCCACCAGCCGCTCCAGGATCGCGGGCGGCCGGTACTGCTCGGCACCGGAGCGCTCGAACATGCTGCGCAGGTTGTTCAGCCGGGCATCCAGCCCGACCAGGTCGGCGAGCTCCAGCGGCCCCATCGGGTGGCCGTACCCGAGGCGCATCGCCTTGTCGATGTCACCCGGGGCGGCGACGTTCTCCTCGACCATGCGCATCGCCTCGGTCCCCAGCAGCAGCCCGAGGCGGCTGGTCACGAACCCGGGCACATCGCGCACCACGATCGGCTCCTTTCCCAGCGTCCTGGCCAGATCGAGGGCGTCGCGCAACGTCGCCGGGTCGGTCTCGCGCCCCGTCACCAGCTCCACCAGCGGCATCCGGTGCGCGGGGTTGAAGAAGTGCATCCCGATCACCCGCGACGGGTTGGTGGACGCCTGCGCCAGGCGCGAGATGCTCATGGTGGACGTGTTGCTGGCCAGTACGGCGTCATCGGGTGCGGCCGCGGAGAGCCGCCGGAAGATGTCGTACTTGAGCTCGGCGACCTCGGGTACCGCCTCGATCACGGCGGCCGCGTGGGCCACCGCGTCCTCGAGGTCGACCGTGAGCCGCAGGCGATCCAGCGCCGCCGCGTCCGCGCCGTCGCGCCGCGCGGCCCTGCGGGCGACACCGGCTCTGGCCCGCTCCAACGCGGCCGGATCGATGTCCGCGACGACCGTCGCCAGGCCGGCGTTGACGCAGGCGGTGGCGATGCCTTGCCCCATGGTCCCCGCGCCCAGGATCGCCACCTGCCCGGCGAAAGCTGCGGTCGGACCACCCTCGGTCATCCAGCCACCTCCCGGTCCGGCATGCCCGCATGGCCTGCACTGGTCCGCAGCGCCCGCCGATCGATCTTTCCGGTGGAGGTCCGGGGCAGGTCGGTCACGTACCGGACCACCCTCGGGTACGCGTGAGCACCCACCATGGCCCGTACCTTCTCCTGAAGTTGCCGAGTCAGGTTCAGGTTTGCCGCCTGCCCCGGGGCCAGCCGCACGTACGCGGTCACGATCTGTCCCCGGACCGGGTCGGGCGTGCCGACGACGGCACACTCGGCGGCGGCGGGATGCGACAGTATCGCCGCTTCGATCTCGGCCGGCCCGAGCCGGTAGCCGCCGCTCTTGATGATGTCGTCCGCCCGGCCGTGGAAGTAGATCCGCCCATCGTCGTCGGCATGGGCCAGGTCGCCGGTGAGCAGCCAGCCGTCGCGGACCTTCTCCGCCGTCGCCTCGGGCGCCTGCCAGTACCGCAGCATGCAGACCGGGTCGTCGGCCCGGACCGCGATCTCGCCCGTCTCACCCGCGGGCACCTCGTGCCGCGCCGAATCCAGGATCGCGACCTGGTGCCCGGGGTAGGCCACGCCAAGGCACGCCGGGTCGAGCGCACCCAGCACAGTGGAGTGTCCGATGAGGGCGTTGGCCTCGGTCTGGCCGAAGGCGTTGTTGATGGCGACGTCCAGCTCGGTGCGGGCCCAATCGGCGAGCTCGGGCTCGACCGCCTCCGCCCCGGTGATCATGCTGCGCAGCCGCAGCGACCGGATGGAGCCCGCGCCCAAGCGGTGGGAATCGCGCAACATCCGCAGCGCGGTAGGCGGGAACAACCCGACCGAGACACCTTCGTCACGCATGATCTCGATCGTGCGCTCGGGGTCGAACCTCGCCTGCCGGTACGCCACGACGGACATGCCGTAGGCGAGCGGGACCAAGAGGCCCAGCAGCAGCCCGCCGGCCCACGCCCAGTCGACCGGACTGTACGCGACATCGTCGGCGCGGACGTGATCCCACGCGAGATCGATCGCGTGGTGGCCGAGGAGTACTCGGTGACCGTGCAACACGCCCTTCGATTTGCCGGTGGTGCCGGACGTGTAGAGCAGCAACGCCGGAGTGTCCGGCCCGGTGGGCAGAATCTCGCCGGTGCCACGGGAGGCCGCCGCGACGAGCTGCCCCATGCTTTTCGCGCCGCTGGTCTCGTCGACGCCGACGGCCACCGTGTCCACCTCCGCGGCGAGCGCAGTGTCCTGCTCGGAGCCGGACGAGACGAGGACGCGCGGCGCGCTGTCCGCGAGGCGGTGCCGCACCGCGTCCTCGCCGAGCACGGTGGAGATCGGCACGGCGACTGCGCCGATGCGCAGCACGGCCAGTACAGCCACGGCCATCTCCACGCTCTGCGACAGCCGGATCGCCACCCGGTCGCCGGGTGTCACGCCCAGCCCGCGCAGGGCGGTGCCGAAGCGGGCGGTCAGGTCGTCCAGCTCGGCGTAGCTGATCCGCCGCGTGCCGCGCCCCTCCACGGCGATCAGCGCGGTCCTGGCCGGGTCGGCGTGCAGGCAGTCGGCCGCGATGTTGTACTGCCTCACGGGCGGCCAGGAGAACCTCTGGCGTGCCTCGGCCCAGGACCGGGTGTCGTGGTGTGCCAGGTCGGCCAGGTAGGTCACTTACTCTCCTGTTCCTTCCCGTCCTTCGGGCTGAGCCGGGCGATGAACTCGTCGTCGAACCCGAGCTCTCGCAGTACCTCGGCGGTGTGCTCGCCGAGGCCCGGCGGTGGCCGCCGGACCGACCCGGGCGTGTCCGACAGGCGCACGGGTACGCCGGTGACTCGCAGCGGTCCGGTGTGGTGCTCCACCTCGACCACCATCTCGTTGTGGACCACCTGCGGGTCGGCGAAGACCTCCCGGTAGTCGTTGACCGGGCCGACGATCACGTCGTGGGCCCACAGTTCGTCGAGGGCGGCCGGCCGGTCCCGCGATGCGACGTACGCGGCGATGATCTCGTCCAGCTCTGCGCGGTGCTTGAGCCGGCCCTCGTTGGTGGCGAACCTCGCGTCCTCGGCCAGCTCGGGCCGCCCGATCGCGCGGCAGAGGTTGCCGAAGAACTTGTCGTTGTAGCAGGCGAGGTGGATGTAGCGGCCGTCGGCGCAGCGGTAGGCGTTGTACGGCGCGTACCAGTCGATCGTGTTGCCGCGGCGCGGCTGCTGCTCGCCGAGCAGGAAGTACCGGCCGGTGTAGGGCGCCTGGATGTGGACCAGCCCGTCGATGAGAGCGACCTCGACCTGCTGGCCGCGCCCGGTGCGTTCCCGCGCCCACAGCGCGGTCACCGCGCCGTACGCAGCCAGCAACGACGCCACCGCGTCGCCCACCGGTGGTCCGGCCTTCAACGGACCGCTCTCCGCCGACCCGGTGACCGCCATGAAGCCACTCAAGGCCTGCGCGATCGGGTCGATCCCCGGCCGCCCGGCGTACGGGCCGTCGGAGCCGAAGGTCGACACCGAGACCGCGATGATCCGCGGGTTCTGCTCGGCGAGCGTCTGGTAGTCCAGGCCGAGCTTGCGGCGTGCGGCCGGCCGGAGGTTGTCCACGACGATGTCCGCCCACCGGACCAGCCGGGCGAGCACCTGCTGGCCGTCGTCCGTGCGCAGATCCACCGACACGCTGCGCTTGTTGCGGTTGACTCCGACGAAGACGGCGCTGTCGCTGCCCGTGCGCGGTCCGAACCGGCGGGTCTCATCGCCGTTCACCGGCTCCAGCTTGACCACGTCCGCGCCCATGTCACCGAGCAGGGTCGCGCAGTACGGTCCGGCCATCATCGAGGCCGCGTCGAGCACCTTCACCCCGTCGAGAGCTGCCATCGCCACCGCTCCGGTCACGGCTTGAGGCCGAGCTGGCGGGCCACGATGTTGCGCTGGATCTGCGAGGCCCCGCCGGCGACGGTGGCGATGACCGAGTCCGCGTAGTGCATGGTGAGGGGATGTTCCTCGATGTACGCGTAGCCGCCGTGCAGCTGCATGCAGTACCGGGCGGCGTCCGCGTACAGCTCCGACGATGCGATCTTCGCCATCGAGGCCTCCTTCTCATAGGGGCGGCCGGCGTCCGCCAGCTCCCCGCCCCGGTACACCAGCAGGCGCGTGGACTCCGCGCGGGTGAACAGGTCCACCAGCAGATGGGCCACGGCCTGGAAGTTGCCGATCGGGCGACCGAACTGCTCCCGCTCCTTGACGTACCGGAGGGTGTCCTCCAGCACTTGCAAGGTCGCGCCGACGAAACCAGCGCTGATGATCAGGCGCTCGAGCGGAAGCTCCGCGCTCAGCTGCCGCCAGCCCTCGTTCTCCTGTCCGACCAGGCTCTCCGCCGGCAACTCCACCTGGTCGAGGAAGACCTCGTACACCCCGGTGATGTTGCGGCCCATCGTGGGCAGCCGCCGGAGCGTGACGCCGGGCGTGGCCGGGTCGAGCAGCAGCATGCTGATGCCGTGCTGCTTCGTCGCGCTGCTGTCGGTCCGCGCGTAGAGCTGGATAAGAGTGCCGGGCAGGCCGGCGGCCTCGCAGAACGTCTTCTGTCCATTGACGACGTACCCGTCAGCAGTACGCCGGGCGCTGGTTTGGAGCGAGGCCGCGTCCGAGCCGGCCGCGGGCTCGGTGACCGCGATGGACAGTCGCACGTCGCCATTCATGATCGCTGGTACCAACCGCGCCTTCTGCTCAGGCGAGCCGTGTGTCACGATCGTGCGCAGCCCGGACGCGGTCAGGCTGAAGCAGGCCACCAGGTCGGTGCTGCCCCGGCCGAGCTCCTCGGCGACCACGAGCAGGTCGCTCGCGGTGCCGCCGGATCCGCCCTGCTCTTCCGGGATTCCGATGCCGTACCAGCCGAGTGCCGCGATGCGGTCGAAGACTTCCTTGGGGTACTGGCGCGCCCTGTCCCATTCCAGGCACCGCCACTCGTCACACTCGTTCTGCACGAGCTGGCGGGCGGCTTCCCGGACCGCGGTCTCGATCAGCCAGCTGCTCACCTACTACTCCTCGATCCATGCGTACTCTGCAGGCGGCGACGGCTCCCGGGTCGGGTCGCGGCGCAGCGGCTGCATCGCGGCCGCCAGTGCAGGCCGCGCCCGGGCCGCCAGCTCTACGGCGAACCGCCACGTCTGCTCGGTCAATGTCTGTCGATCCGGCAGTACCCGGCTCACCCAGCCGAAGGTGACCGCCTGCTCGGTGTCGTAGGTCGCCGCGCCGAGCATGATCTCCGCGGCGCGGACCGGTCCGACCACCTGGCTCAGCCGGTGGACCAGCACGCTCGGCAGCCGGTACCCCTTGGCCACCTCGGGCAGGCAGAAGGTCGCCCCCGAGACGGCGAAACAGAGGTCGCAGGCCAGGGCCAGGCCCCAGCCGGCGCCCAGGGCGGGACCGTTCACCGCGGCGATGGTGGGCTGTTCGAGCTCGCGGATCTGGCTGAGCACCTGCGCGACCAGCCGGAGCCGGGCAAGGCGCTGGCCGGGGTGCGGGGCGGGCCCGAACTCCTTGAGGTCGGCCCCGGCGCAGAACGCCTCACCGGCGCCGGAGAGGACCACCACCCGAACCGCCGGATCGTCCTGTATGGACACGAGCGTGGCCCGAAGGTCGCGCAGCAGGTCGATGGTGAGCGCGTTGCGGCGGTCCGGCCGGTCGAGCGCCAGCCAGGCGACCCCGTCGCGGTCGGTCCTGGACAACCCGCTCACTACCGGCCTCCTCGCCGTTCCGGCCACACCTCGGGGATGACACGGGTCAGCAGCAGATCGGCCGCCTCGGCGGGGTCGGGGCCGAGCGGGGCACCGACGTAGAACTCCTGGTAGCCGTGGCGGGCGGCGAGATCGCGCAACTCAATCATCGGCTCGACGCACTCTTCCGGGGTACCGGAGATGATCAGTGCGTCGGCGAGCGAGTCAGAGCACCGCGCCGCGGCGCCCTGGACGCCGAGACCGCGGTCGAAGGCCGCCTTGACCTCCTCGGCCGACTCCACGTCCAGCCCCACCGCGGCGAGATCCGGCCAGAGCCGCGGGTTGCCGATAACCAGGGAGACCTGGCGCCGGGCGTGGGCGCGCGCGCGGTCGCGATCCTTCGAGATGGACACGTTGATGCCGAAGATCAGTCGCAGCGGTGGGAGCCCGGCCGGCCGGGCCGCCAGGGCGGCATCCAGACCCGAGATCTCCCCGAACCGCCCCGACCGCAACGCCGCCCGGCACAGCGTGGGCATGTTGCTGGGTGAAATGAGTCCGTCGGCGTGGGTGGCGGCGATGGACAGAATCTTCGGACCGACCCCGGCCACCACGATGTCCGGGCGCCGGACCACCGGGAAGGTGAGCTGTGCGGTGGCTCCCTCCCGATAGCCGAGCGCGGACCCCAGGGCCGCGAAGTCGTTCAGCGGGACCGGATCACCGGTCCAGAGCGCACGCATCAGGGTGATCGCCTCCCTGACCGCGCTGAGCGGCCTGTCCTTACGGAACAGGCTGTTCACCAAGGCGCCACCGGTGCCCATGCCGACCACCATCTCGCGGTCGCCGGGGATCAGCTCACCGATGGTGGCCGCGGCGGCGGCCATCTCGATCGGGTTGCGGCCGATCGGGTAGGTGACGTTCGTGCCGACGCCGCAGCCGGCCTGGGCCAGCGCGGCCAGCAGCGCGTACACGTTGCGTGCGAGCATCTGATCCTGGACCCAGACCAGATCGACCGCCGCGCTGAGCCGTCGACCGAGCTCGACCAGCTCGCGCGAGGTGCTCCACGGGGTGATCTGGACACCCAACTTGGCGGTCATGACGACCCCCTCTCGACGGGGTGGCTCGGTACTGCCGGCGTGGTGTCCTGATCCCTGTCAGTGCGCACCGCGGGATCCCTGTCGGTGCGCACCGCGGGGCCGGCCGGAGGCGGCCGGAGGACACCGCGCTCGATCGTGAGAACGCGGTCCGCGACGGCGAGCGGAAAGCCACCACCCTGCTCCATCAGCAATGTGGCGACGCCACGCCCGCGCAGCCGGCGGATCAGTTCACCCACCGCGGCGACGATGCCGGGCGCCAGCCCTTCGGTCGGTTCGTCCAACACGATCACCGAGGGGCCGGGCAGTACCGCCCGGGCGATGGCCAGCATCTGCTGCTCGCCACCGCTGAGCGACCTGGCCCGCACCCGCCACCGGTCACGCAGCCGGGGGAACAGCTCCAGCAGGTCGTCGGATGACATCGCACCGGGCCGGGCGTGTCTCACGGCCAGCTTGACGTGCTCGGCCACGGTGCAACTGGCGAACACCCGCCGCCCCTGTGGCGCCAAGGTCAGACCAGCGCGCGAGATGGTGACAGGGCTGGCGCCCGAGATGTCCCTCCCATTTAGACGGACCGCCCCCGTTCTGTTCTTGTGCACTCCAGCGAGGGCGTTGGCCAGTGTGCTCTTGCCGGCCCCGTTCGGGCCGACGACGGCGAGGACCTCACCCGGCGATAGCATGAACGAGACGCCGCGCACCGCCTGCACGGCGCCGTAGGACGCCTGGAGCCGGGTCACCTCAAGCACGATGACCACCTCCGAGGTAGATCTCGTCGAGGACCGGTGTCCCCCGGATCTGGTCCGGCGTGCCCTCGGCCACGACCTCGCCGAGGTGGAGCACGGTGACCCGATGGGCCAGCCGGAAGGCCAGCTCGACGTCGTGGTCGATGAACAGCACGGCGAGCATGGGGTCGAGCCCGAACACCAGGCTGAGTAGCTCCTCGGTCTCCTCGGTGCTCAGGCCGGCACCCGGCTCGTCCAGCAGGATCACCGAGCACGGCCGCGCCACCGCGACGACGATCTCCAGACGGCGCTGCTGGCCATAGGGGAGCTGTCCGACGGGCGTGTTCCGCAACGCGGCGAGGCCGGCCCGGTCGAGCAGCTCATCCACGTCGCGCCAGAGTGAGCGCCACGCCGACCACGGCCGGACTGGATCGAGTCGCCGCCACGAGCCGGTCTGGGCCGCCAGCGCCGCGTTCTCGCCGACGGTCAACGCGGGCAGCAGGTTGGTGATCTGGAAGGTCCTGGCCAGACCGCGCCGGGCGCGGCGGTGCACCGGCAGCCGGGTCACGTCCGCACCGTTGAGCAGCACGCGCCCGGAGGTGGGCCGCAGCGCGCCGGCCGCGATGTTCATCAAGGTGGTCTTGCCGGCACCGTTCGGGCCGATGAGGGCGCGGCGCTCCCCCGGCGCCAGCCGCACCGACACCTCCCGGTTGATCTGGATTCCGCCGATCCGCTTGGTGATCCGGTCGAGCACGAGCGCGTCAGTCATGTCTCCTCCGCGGGTCGGCCGGCCTCGCCGCGGTGCCAGCGGCCGCCGGCCAGCCGGGCCCACACCCGGCGACCGTCGTCGCCGCGGAGCAGCGCGACCACGACGAAGATGAGCCCGATGACGGCGAGCCAATGCTGGGTCTGGCTACTGAGCTGGTCCTCGCCGACGGTGAGCGCGACCGCCACGGCCACCGACGCCCACAGCTGGGTGCCCGCGAGCACCACGATCAGCAGGCCGCGCGCCGACACCAGCGCGCTGAGCTCTTCCGGGCTCACGAAGCGGTTCAGGTACGCCTGCAGGACCCCGGCCGTGGCCGCGATCGCCGCCGAGACCAGGAACGCGAACGTCTTGTACGCCGGCACCCGGTAGCCCAGCGCCCGCATCCGGCCTTCTCCCTCGCGGATGCCGACCAGCACGCCGCCCGCCGGCGACCGGGTCAGGACGACCAGGACGAGCACGCACACCGCGAGCACGGACAGCGTGAGGTAGAAGTACGCCACCGGCTCGGTGAGGTTCACCGGCAGCGGCCACGCCCGCGGCCGTATTACCCCGACCAGGCCGTCGGACCCGCCCAGCTCCCGCCACCGCAACGCCAAGGAGCGCAGCATCTCCGCGAACGCAAGGGTGATGAGCAGGAATGAGACGCTGTTCAGCCGCGACGCGATGACCCCGATCGGGAGTGCCACCAGGCAGGTGATGGCGACCGACACGCCCACGGCCACGAAGATGTTGTGGATCCCCCACCGGGTCACCGCGAGCCCGGCGGAGTAGGCGGCCACCCCGAAGAACGCCGCGTGCCCGAACGACGGCAGGTTGAGCACGCGCAGTGGCAGCCACACCGACAGGGCGAAGATGGCCCAGACCAGGCCGCGGGTGACGAGAACGAGATGGAAGCCGTCGGTGGCGAAGGGTACGGCCACCAGGGCGATACCGATCGCCAGCAGCGCGAGGTGCCGTCTCATGTCTGGGGTGCTCCGAACAGTCCGGCCGGACGCCAGGCGAGCACCACGACGACCAGGCCCATCATGGTGAACTCCGCGAAGGTCGGCAGCAGGGCCTTGCCGAACGCGTCGGCGAGACCGACAGCGAGGCTGGCGACGAAGGCGCCGGTGAGGTTGCCCGGCCCGCCGAGGACGACCACCACGAAGGCCAGCACGAGGACGGTGAACTCCTGGCCCATCGAGGCGCCGATGACGGGTGCCCCGAGCCCGGCCGCCAGCCCGGCCAGGCAGCCCGACAGCCCGAACACCGCGGCGAACAGCGGTTTGGCGGCACTGCCGGTGGCTTCGAGCATGTCCCGGTCATCGACGCCGGCGCGGACCAGCGCGCCGAAGGTGGTGCGCTCCTGCAGCCACCACAAGGCGGCCGCCAGGACCAGCGCGACCGCCCCCATGTACAGGCGGTACCGGGGAAAGGAGACGCCGGCGAGCACGAACGATCCGGACGCGAAGCGCGGCTCCGGCAACGAACGGGGCAGGCCGTCCCAGGCCACCCTGGCGAGCTCGGCGAAGACCAGCAGCGCCCCGAAGGTCAGCAGCACCTGGCTCAGGTGATCCGCCCCGAGCTTCGACCATCTCAGCCGGGACACCAGGTAGACCACCATCGACAGCCCGAGGCCCGTGCCCGCCGCGGCCAGCACCGCCAGGACGAACTGCCCCTGCTTGGCCAGCGAGGTGGCGACATACGCGGCGACCAGGAACACCGCGCCGTGGGTCAGGTTGACGTACCGGGCCAGCCCGAAGGTCAGCGTGAAGCCGGACGCGAGCAGGAACAGCAGCAGCCCGAAGGAGGTCCCGATGGTCAGCTGGAGGACCACTTGGTCGGGTGCCATCATCGGTCTCCGCGGGGATGCGCCACTACCGCTCGCCGCCGGCTCATGCCATTTCCCCGACGACCTTGTGCCGCAAGCCGTCGCCCGCCGAGACCACCTCGTAGTAGTAGGTCGGCGCGATGGCGTAGCCGGTCGCCTGGTCGAACTGGAGGACGCCCCACGGCGCGTCGATCTTCGTCTGCCGGATCAGCTTGCCGAAGGCCTCGCCGTCACGAACGTCGCCATGGGCGCGATGGATCGCGTCCAGCAGGACGCTTCCGGTGGCCCACGCGCCTGCCGTGAAGTGGCTGGGGACGAACTTCGGGTTCGCCGCCTTCATCGTCTCGATGAACCGGGTGTTCTCGGGGTTCGACAGCGTCGACGAGTAGTAGAAACCAGCGCCCACACCGACCGCGGCGGGCCCGATCTGGTTGAGCACCAGCTCGGTGACGAGCGGGCCATGGGCGATGAGAGGTATCCGCTTCTTCACCCCGAACTTGTCGTACTGCTGCACGAACCGCACCGCGTCGGCGCCGGCGAAGCCGGCGAAGGTGACGTCCGCGTCGGGGATCTGCGACAGGTACGACCCGAAGTCGTTGGTGCCGAGAGGGGCGAACACCGCCTTGACGATCGTCCCGCCCGCGGTGGTGAAGGCCTTCTGGAACGACTCGGCGACCTCGTGGCCGTAGGAGAAGTCACTGGCGACCACGACGGCCCTGCGGTAGCCGAGCTTTGTGGCGGCGTAGGTGCCGAGCTTGCCGGCGTCGTGCCCGGCGGTGGGCGCGGCCACGGCCGCGGTCTTGAAGTCCGACAGGCCGTCCGGGTTCGGGATCGGCCCCAGCTGTGGAATGCCGCGCTCGGCGAGGACCGGCCCGACGGCGAGGGTCGCCGCCCCGGTTGCGCAGCAGACAATCGCCGCCACCTGGTCCTGGTCTACCAGCTTGTTGGCCTTGGAGACCGCCGTCGCCGGGTCGGTCGCCTCGTCTTCGAAGATCAGCTCCACGCGGTGGCCGTCCACGGCGTTGCCGGCGACCTGGAAACGGGCGCGCAGTGCGGCTTCCATCGGCTTGCCGTACAGACCGAAGGTCCCGGTGTACGGCAACAGGACACCAATCTTGATGGATTCATCAGACGACTCGTCGCTCGACGAGGCGGCCCCGCAGCCGGCCAGAACCATCGGCACGGCGGCCAAAAGCGCCGCTGAGCCGAGGCGGAGGCGAGCGTGTCGGGAGTAGCGGAGACGGGACATCGGGCTGCCACCTCCAACCGAACAGATCAGACGTCATATAACCACCCGCCTCAAGGGGGGTCAAGGGTTGACTCATCAGATGTCTGGCTCGTAGCCTGAGGACGCTATGGCTGACCACGAGGGCATCGATACGCAGGCACCGCCCGCGACGGGGGCGGCAGTGACACCGGCGCGCGGCCGCGTATCGACCAGTTACCGGATGTCGACCCAGCGGCCCGGCGAGCGGGCGGGGCGGGTCGCCGAGCGCGTCGTGGACGAGATCGTCGCGTTCATCGAGACGAATCACCTGACGAGCGGGGACAGGCTGCCTCCGGAGCGCGTGTTCATCGAACAGCTCGGGGTCAGCCGCTCCTCGTTGCGGGAGGCGATGCGCATCCTCTCCACGATCGGCATCGTCGACGTCCGGCACGGCGACGGGATGTATGTCGCCACGCCCCCGGGCTCCGCCACCGCCACGTCCACCGCGATCTTCGACGCCACCGAGGAGAACGCGCTGCGCAACCTGGTGGAGACCAGGTTCGGCGTCGAGCTCGCCGCGGTGACCGCAGCCACCCAGCGGGCGTCGGACGACGACCTGCTGGGCCTGGAGCACTTCCTCGACGAACAGCAGCGGCGGCTCGCGGAAGATCCTGACTTCACCTGGGAGCCGCTCGGGTTCGAGCTGCTCGTCGTCGAGCTGAGCTCCAACAGTTGGCTGTACGAGATCGAGCTGATGCTGCGCGACGCGTGGCTTTCCCTCTCCACCGGCTTGCGGACCTCCGTCGGTCGGCACAAGGAGTGGCTCACCGAGCACCGGGCGATCGTCGCCTCGATGCGCTCACGGAACATCACGCAGGCCCAGCGCCTCGTGATGGCGCACCTGAGCCTGGAGCGGTTCGAGGAAGACCTCGCCCACCGGGGAACCGCCAAGAACAAGCCGCGGCGGCCCGCACGCCGCTCAGGCACCTGACGAAGGGGAACCCGATGAAGTTTGGCCTGCGGCTGCCCGGAGCCGGTCCCTACGCCGGGCCCGAAGCGATCACCGCGTTCGCGACGAAAGCCGAGGAGCTCGGCTTCGACTCACTGTGGATGACCGACCACATCGCGCTTCCTGTCCACATCGAATCCCGCTACCCGTACACCAAGGACGGCAAGTTCTTCTGGCCGCCGGAGACGCCGTACCTGGACACCATCCTGACCCTCGCCTGGGCCTCCGCGGCGACCGAGCGGATCCAGGTCGGCACGTCAGTGCTGATCGCCGGCTGGCACCACCCCGTCAACACCGCCAAGGCGCTGGCGACACTGGACGTGCTCAACGGCGGGCGGACCATCGTCGCCATCGGCACCGGATGGATGCGGGAACAGTTCGAGATCCTCGGCTCTCCCTTCGAGACCCGCGGCTCCCGTACCACCGAATACCTCAAGCTGCTCCGTCATCTGTGGACCGAGGACGTCATCAACTTCTCGGGCAAGCATTTCCAGTTCTCCGGCTTCAAGTTCTACCCGAAGCCGGCCCGCAAGCCCTCGATCCCGCTGTGGTGCGGCGGTAAGAGCACCGGGGTACTCCGCCGCGTCGCCGCCGCCGCCGACGGTTGGCATCCGCTCTACATCGCGCCCGACGAGCTGGAGAGCAAGCTCAAGGAGCTGGAGCGCTACCTGCACGAGAACGGCCGGACACTGGACGACATCACGCTGTCCGCCCGGCCGGTCAGCCAGGCCACGCTCGACCGAGCCACCATCGACCGGTACGCCAGCCTCGGTGTCAAGCTCCTCATCGCCGACACCTCCTTCGAGCACGACTCGCTCCAGGGCGTCCTCGACGAGGTGTCCCGCCTCGCCGACCAGCTCATGCCCTTCGCCGACTGACCAACCGGGAGTTGCCATGCTCAAGCGCCTGTTCCACATCGCGATCAACGCCAAGGATCTGGACCGGTCCGTCGCCTTCTACCGCCGCCTGGGCTTCGAGGTCCTTCAGGATCGCACGGTCCGGAACGAGAAGGTGAAGGAGGCGTTCGCCGTACCCTCCGGCGACCTGCGTTTCGTCCACTTGCGACTCGGCGACGACGAGCAGGCGACCGTACTGGACATCGTGCAGTGGTTCAATCCCGACACGGCCGACGGTTCCGACACGCCGGTACCACAGCACCAGCGCGGCATCACCCGGTTCTCCGTGCTCACCGACGACACCCAGCGGGTGTACGACGAGCTGTCCGCGGAGGGCGTTCCGTTCATCACCAAGCCGACGTCCGTGCTGACGCCGGAGGGCGGCTGGAAGATCTGCCTCGTCAAGGATCCGGACAACGTGGTCGTCCAGATCACCGAGCTTCTCCCACCTCCCGACCAGGGCTGAGGGGACGGCCGCCCCGTGAACGCGTCACCCTCCGCGATCGTTCGTTGGCCCGAGCTTCCTCAGCGGCGGCCCCTTGCCGGAATAACCGCGGCGGTCACCAGCGGTCACCGGCTCTCCGCCGCGCGGTTCAGCTTGGCGGCCGGCGCGGTCGTACCCGAGCACAGCCACGACAACGAGGAGTTCGGCCAGATCCTCACGGGTTCCCTGGTGCTGACCTGGGGGTCGCAGACGGTCACCCTGCGCGCCGGTGAGGCCTTCCTGCTGCCGGCCGGCGTGGTGCACGGCGCCAGGGCCGGAGCGGACGGCTGTGAGCTGCTCGAGTGCTACGCGCCGCCGCGCGATCCAGTCCCGTCCAACGGCACCGGGGAGGCAGCGTGACGACCACCGCTAGCGACCAGGACTTCGCCGCCTACGACCTGTTCATCGACGGGCAGTCGACGCCGTCGGCAACTGGGCGCACCACCGAGCGACACAGCCCGAGTGATGGCCGGCTGGTCGGTCGGTACGCGCACGCGGACGCCCACGACGTGGACCGGGCGGTGACGGCCGCCCGCCGGGCGTTCGACGACACCGACTGGCCCACACTCGCCGCGCCGAAGCGCGCCGCCTTGCTGCGCCGCGTCGCCGATTTGCTGCGCGCGCGGACCAACGACATCGGCCGCCGGATCAGCCTGGAGCTGGGTAAGCCGATAACGCACGCGCGAACCGAGGTCACCCTCACCGCCGAGGTGTTCGACTACTACGCGGCGCTGGCGCTCGACCAGCGAGGCGAGCTGGTCTCGCAGCACACGCCGAACGCTCTCGGGCTCGTCGTCAAGGAGCCGGTCGGGGTCGTCGCAATGATCACCCCGTGGAACTTCCCGCTCCTGCTGCTGTCGTGGAAGGTGGCACCGGCGCTCGCCGCCGGCTGCACGATGGTGGCCAAGCCGGCCAGCGCCACCCCCGGCGCCGCCCTGGACCTCGCTCTCGTCCTGCGCGACGCCGGAACGCCCGACGGCGTCTACAACGTCGTCACCGGAAGCGGCGGCGAGGCCGGCACGGCCCTGGTCGAACACCCCGGCGTGGACAAGATCGCATTCACCGGCTCCACCGAGGTCGGGCAGTCCGTGATGGCGGCCGCCGCGGGCACCGTCAAGAAGGTCAGCCTGGAACTGGGCGGCAAGTCCCCCAACATCGTCTTCGCGGACGCCGACCTCGAGCAGGCGGTACGCGGGGCCTACTGGGGAATCTTCCTGAACAGCGGGCAGGCATGCCAGGCGGGCAGCCGGCTGCTGGTACAGCGTGACATCCACGACGACTTCGTGGCCGCGCTCGCGCAGCTGACCCGTACCAGCAGGATCGGCGACCCGCTCGACGAGAAGACGCTCATCGGCCCGCTGGTGGACGGCAAGCAGCTCGACATCGTGCTCGGCTACATCCAGCAGGGCATCGACCACGGCGCACACCTGGTCGCGGGTGGCAAGCGACTCGGTGGCACCTTCGCCAACGGCTTCTTCGTCGAACCGACCATCTTCGACCACGTCGGCACGGAAGCATCGATCTCCCGCGAGGAGATCTTCGGGCCGGTCCTTTCGGTCACCGCCTTCGACACAGTGGACGACGCGGTCCGGCTGGCCAACGACTCCCAGTACGGTCTGGCCGCCGCAGTGTGGAGCCGCAATATCGACGTCGCTCTCCACACCGCGAAGCGCATCCGCGCCGGCACCGTGTGGGTGAACGCCTATCATGACGCCGGTCTGCCGTTCGTCATGCCGATGGGCGGCTACAAGCGCAGCGGGATCGGCCGTGAGCTGGGCCGCGAGGGTCTCGAACAGTACTACGAGACCAAGTCGGTCCACGTGCGCCTCGGCAGACCCTGACCACAGCCAAGCACACCCGGTCCGAGACGGCGTCCATGGAGAAGGCGATGCAGACAGTTCACGCAAACTCAAGGCTCGACACGGGCGCCTTGACCATCGACCGGGTGGAGGTCATCCCCGTCCGGGTCCCCCTCGGCAAACGGTTCCAGGGCAGCTTCTACTCGATGACCAACCGCTGCACCATCGTCACCCGGCTGTACACCTCCGACGGGCTGGTCAGTGAGGTGTACAACGGCGACACCGACGATGAGCAGGACATCATCGTCGGCATCATCCGCGACGAGATCGCCCCCGCGCTCATCGGTCGCAGTGCCCTCAACCTCGAAGGCTGCTGGGAGGCGATGCTGCCACCGACCTACAACATCCTCCGTGACCGGTCGCTGGCGCTGCAGGCCATTGCGTGCGTGGACACCGCCCTGTGGGACGTGTTCGGGAAGGCACTCGGGATCCCGCTTTACCGGCTCTGGGGCGGCTTCCGCGACCGGCTCCCCGCGATCTGCATCGGCGGCTACTACAGCGACGACCTTGACGACGTGGCCAGGCAGATCGAAAGCTACCGGGAGTTGGGGTTCGCCGGCTGCAAGTTCAAGGTGGGCGGGCTGACGCCGGCCGAGGATGCCCGCCGCACCGAGCTCGCCCGGCAGGCCGCCGGCGACGACTTCGTGCTGATGGTCGACGCGAACCAGGGCTACACCCGGCGGCAGGCCATCGAGTTCGTCCGGCGGACCGAGCACCTGAACCTGCGCTGGTTCGAGGAGCCGGTCAGATGGCTCAACGACCGGCTGTCGATGCGCGACGTCCGCCTGATCACCGGCATTCCGGTGGCCGCGGGGCAGAGCGAGGACACTCGGGCCGGCCTGCGCGAGCTGATGGCGGCGGGCGCCATCGACGTGTGCAACGCGGACGCCAGTTGGATCGGCGGGCCGTCGGAATGGCGCCGGGTGGCCGCCATGGCAGCCATGTACGACATCGAGATGGCCCACCACGAGGAGCCGCAGGTTTCCGCGCACCTGCTGGCGTCCATCCCCCACGGCACCTATCTGGAGACCTTCGACCCGGTCCGCGACCCAATCTTCTGGAACATGATTTCCAACCGGCAGGACTTCCAGGACGGCGACTACCTGGTGCCGCAGGCCCCCGGCTTCGGCCTGGAGCTTGACTGGGACTACATCGAGCGTTATCGGTCGGATCGGCAGCCATGACCACCGGGGTCGCGATCGTCGGGGCGGCCGAGGCGGACGAGATCGGGATAGTGCCGCACAAGTCCGCCCTGCAGATGCATGCGGAGGCGGCCGCCAACGCGCTGGCGCATGCGAACCTGAGCGTGAACGATGTGGACGCCCTGTTCACCTGCGGCCTGGACTTCATGCCGTCCTTGCTGGTCGCCGAGTACCTCGGGCTGCGCCCCCGGTACTCCAGCAGCAACTCGATCGGCGGCTCGTCCTTCGTCGCCCACCTGCACGAGGCGGTCCACGCGATCAGAGCCGGTGCCTGCGAGGTGGCACTGATCACCCACGGGGAGACGCGGCGCTCCAACCGCAACCGTGGCGTCTCTCCCCGCCCGGCCCACGACGACCCGTGGTTTCCCGACTGGCAGTGGGAGCGCATCTACGGCGTCCAGTCACCGCCCAGCGCATACGCACTGGCCGCCACCCGCCACATGCACCAGTACGGCACGACCAGCGAGCAGCTGGCCGAGATCGCCGTCGCCACCAGGGCGTGGGCGGCGCTGAATCCGCGGGCGTTGAAGCGCGACCCGATCACCATCGACGACGTCCTCTCCTCGCCGTGGGTGGTCTACCCCTTCCACAAGCTGGACTGCTGCCTGGTGACTGACGCCGGCGGCGCGATCGTCGTCACGTCGACGGCTCGGGCCCGGACGCTGGGCGTCCCCGTCGTGGAGGTGCTGGGGTCGTCGGTCGCCCATACCCACTACGGCATCTCCCAGATGCCGGACCTGACCACGACACCCGCGGCTCGCACCGGCGCCGAAGCATTCCGGCAGGCGGGGCTCACGCCGGCCGACATCGACGTGGCCGAGATCTACGATTCATTCACGTACACCGTGCTGGTGACCCTGGAAGACCTCGGGTTCTGCGCCAAGGGTGAGGGTGGTGACTTCGTCAGCAACCAGCGCACGGCGCCGGGCGGCGACTTCCCGCTGAACACCAGCGGCGGCGGCCTCTCCTACACCCACCCGGGCATGTTCGGGATGTTCCTGCTTGTCGAAGCCGTACGGCAGTTGCGCGGCGAATGCGGCGAGCGCCAGGTACCGGACGCCGAGGTGGCACTGGTGAACGGCATGGGCGGCTACCTCTCCAGCGCCGCCACCGCAATCCTCGCAAGGGTGTGACGCGACGGTGTCCGACGCTTTTACTCCACCGCTGTCCCCGAGCCCGGACGCGCTGCCCTTCTGGCAGGCCGCCAACCGACACGAACTGCGCCTGCCCTACTGCCTGGAGTGCCGCGCGTTCTTCTTCTACCCGCGCCCGCGGTGCCCGCGGTGCGGAGCCGGCCCGGTCGACTGGCGTCGCTGCAGTGGTCGGGGGCGCGTCTACACGTACTGCATCCAGTACCAGACCGCGGTGCCCGGCCTGGAGCAGGCCGTGCCGTTCGTGACGGCCATCATCGAGCTCGACGAGGGCCCCCGACTGATGAGCTTCCTCGTCGACGTTGCGCCGAACCCCGACTCCGTACGGTGCGACATGCCCGTGGAGGTGACCTTCATCAGCCTGCCGGACGGACAGAACCTGCCGGTCTTCCGCCCGGCCGCCGGGGAGCGAACGTAGCCGAACGCGGCCAGGGGCAGTGGCGGTCCTTTCGCAGCACGAGGACGGCACGGTCAGCGCCATCCGCGACGGGTTGGCCGCCGCAGCGGGAGCGCGATCAGCATGGAGCGGGCTGCCCGCGCCGAAGCGGGTATCTAGGGCGCGCCGGACGGGGCCAGGCCCCCGTCATCTGACCCTCCCCTTTCGGCCGTGCCCACCGCTGTCGCATATGGAGCTTGATGGTGTGCCAAGCCAGCGCCCCCGAAAGGCGCAGGTGGTGACGAGACCGGCGGAGGACGGTCGTTGTATCTTCGGGATCATGAGCGCTGGTCGCAGCACGGCGGCGGACCGCTCGCCGGCTCGACGACTGCGGAAAAAAGGGGGAGTCTGGTGACTCGTTCGGTGGTACGAGGATGACGATACGGCTGTCCCTGGGGCATATCGACGAGTACGACGCGCGCGTCGCGGCGTTCGCGCACCAGCTCGGGCTGGATGGCATCCAGCTGCACACGCCGAACCTGCTGCCCGGCGAGAACGGCTACTGGAGCCTGGCGGAGCTGCGCGCGCTGCGCGACCGCTGCGACGCGGACGGGCTGCGGATCGACGGGCTCGAGAATGTCCCTGCCGCCCATTTCACGAAGATCCAGCGGGGCGAGCCGGGGCGGGATGAGCAGATCGAGAACTACTGCAAGACGATCCGCAACATGGCGGCGGTGGGGATCGACCTGCTCGGGTACAACTTTATCGCGACCTACGTATGGCGCACCTCGATGGCCGAGCCGGGGCGCGGCGGCGCCAAGGTCACCGCGTTCGACCTCGCCGAGACCGGTGCGGGCAACGCGCTGGCGTCCTACCGGCTGACACCCCAGGAACCGTTGGCGGAACCGTTGACCGCGGACCAGATGTGGGCCAACCACCAGTACTTTCTGGACGCCGTGCTGCCGGTGGCGGAGGAGGTCGGGGTCCGCCTCGCGCTGCATCCGGACGATCCGCCGGTGGACGTCCCGCTCGGCGGCGCAGCCCGCATCTTCACCTCGCCCGCGTCGCTGGTGGCCGCCCGCGAGCAGGCCCGCCACAGCCCGTCGTGGGGGGTTAACCTCTGCCTCGGCACGGTGTCCGAGATGGGCGGTGAAGAGGCCGTCAACGAAGTGATCGACACCCTTGGCCCGGCCGGGGCGATATTCTACGTACACTTCCGCGACGTGCAGGGGACCGTCCCGCGCTTCCGGGAGTGCTTCCTCGGCGAGGGAAACTTCAACCCGGCCAGGGTCATCCGGCGCCTGCACGAGGTCGGCTTCGACGGCTTCCTCATCGACGACCACGTGCCCGCGATGATCGGCGACAGCGACACCTGGGGCGACACGTCGCCGGAGGCCTACTGCAGCCGGGGCCGCGCGCACGCGATCGGCTACCTGCAGGGCGTGTTGAACGGCCTCGGGCTCTGAGGCCGTTTCGGGCTCTGAGGCCGTTTCGAGCTCTGAACGGCCGCGGGCGGTTCGGGCTCTGCGGCGTTTCGGGCGGTGCGGCTCAGGCACGCCGCGAGCGGGCGCGAGGCGCGGCTGTCGAGCCGCGAAGGACCAGGCTCGGCACGGGATCGCGCAGGACGACGTGGCGCGGTTCGGCGCCGGCGAGCCGTTCCAGCAGGAGCGCGATGCCGCTGGCACCCAGCTCGTTGAGCGGCATCGCCACCGTGGTCAGCGACGGAACGAGATGGGCGGCGTACGGCACATCGTGGTAGGCGATCACCGACAGGTCGTCCGGCACGGACAACCCGGCGTCCCGGGCGGCGCTCATGGCACCGATGCCGGCGAGGACGTTGGCCACGAAGACGGCGGTCGGCAGCTCGTCGAGGGCGAGTAGCTGGCGCATGCCGTGGTAGCCGGTCTCCATCTGGTGGCCGGCGTCGACGATCCAACGTGGATTCTCGGTGATGCCGGCCCGGTGCAGCGCGTCGCGCCAGCCGCGCAGACGGGCGCCGGAACGCGCCGTCCCGCCCAGCCGAAGATGGCCGATCTTGCGGTGTCCCAGGTCGACCAGGTGCTGGGTGGCCAGCCGCGCGCCGGCGACGTCGTCGAGGGCGACGCTGGCGTACGTGGTGGACCGGTCGTTGACCAGTACGGTCGGGATGCGGTTGGCCGCCTCGCGCAGCACCCGGCGGTCCGCGGAGTCACCGGCACGCAGTAGCAGCAGCCCATCGATAGCCCCGCCGTTGATCGCCCGCCGGAACGTGGAGTCGCCCTCGGCGAGCGCTTCGACATCGGCCAGCAGGAGAACGTAGCCGGCCCGGGCCGCGGCCTTCTGGGCGCCCATGATGATGCCGCCGTAGACCGGGTTGGAGATGTCGTGGACAGCCAACCCGATGGCGTACGACCGGCCGTCGCGCATCGCGCGGGCCGCGTGGCTGGGTGTGTAGTCGAGACTGCGGGCAGCGGCCAGGACGCGCTCCCGCGTCTCCGGCCGCACCTGCAGTGTCGGGTCAGCGTTGAGCACCCGGGAGACCACCCCGACCGTCACCTCGGCCGCCCGCGCGACGTCGGTGATGCTGACCCGTTTCGCCATCAGGCGGCACCCGGGAGAACACCGTCGATGACCGTGATGTGCCAGCGCCCGAGGTTGGCGGTGAACAGCTGCTGACCGCGGAACGCGAGGTTGGTCGGGTGGCACAGCAGGTGCGCGGTGGGATCGGCCAGGACGGTGGTCACCTCGCCCGACACCGGGTCGACGCGCAGCACCTGGCTCGGCTCGTAGCAGCCGACGTAGAGCGCGTTGTCCGGGCCGAAGGTGATCCCGTCCGGCACGGTGTCCGTCAGCGTCACGACCGGCTCGGCCTTGCCCGCCGAACCGTCGGCCCGGATCGGGATGCGCGTGATGCCGGGCCGGAACGACTCCACGACGTACACCGCGGCGCCGTCCGGCGCGACGGCGACCCCGTTGGCGAAATCCAGCGGTCCGTCGTACCACAGCCCGCCGGAACCGTCCGATGCGAAGCGGTAGACGCCGGGGCCCGGTTCACCCTGGATGTGGCTGTCACTGACGTAGACCGTCCCGTCCGGCGTCACGGCCGGGCAGTTGGGTGTCACGAAGGGACGGTCGGCTCCGCCGTCGGTGAACCGCTCGACAGCACCCGACCGCGGGTCGATCCGGAAGACGGCGCGGTGCTTGAGGTCGCACGCGTACAGCTCGCCGGCGGGGCCGAAGGCCAGGCCGAGGGCGAACCCGCCGGTCTCGGCGACCTGGTCGAGCCTGCCGCCATCCGGCGCCAGGCGGTAGATCTGTCCGCGCTCGCCGCCGCACCAGATGCTCCCATCGGGGTGCACCGCCACGCCCTCGGGGTGGTCCAGCTGAGGATCGCCGAGGGTGCCGTCGTAGAACACCCGACCGCGCGCCGCCATCTCAGCCCTCCACTTCGGCCAGTCGCCGCTGTGCTGGTACGTCGGTACCGACCGGGTCTTCGGCCCGAGACGCCTCGCTGAACTTCGCCCTGCGCCGCCGCTTGCGCAACTCGTCCAGCGCTACCGCGAGGATGATGACCGTACCGCGTACCACATCCTGCCAGAACGAGTTGACATCCAGCAGGACAAGTCCGTTGCTCAGGGCGCCGAGGATCAGCACGCCCAGCACGGTGCCGGTCACGCTCCCCTCACCACCGCTGAGCCGGGTGCCGCCGAGGATGACCGCGGCGATCACGTTGAGCTCGAAGCCGAGGCCGATCGTCGGCTGGAAGGAGTTGAGCCGGCCGGCGGTGATGAGACCGCTGACCGCAGCGCAGACCGCGACGATCACGAACGCGCCGAGGTAGATCCGGTTGACGGGAAGACCGGCCGACCGGGCCGCCTCCGGGTTGCCCCCGGCGGCGTACAGGTACCGGCCGAAGACTGTGCGGTTCAGCAGCAGCGCGACGGCGACGACGAAGGCCGCGGCGATCACGACGGGGACCGGGATCGGCCCGAGGTAGCCAACGCCGAGGGTCTTCAGCGAGTCGCCCTCGGTCTGCAGGGCCCGGGCGTTGGTGGACAGGTAGCCGATCCCGCGCAGCAAAGCCATCATGCCCAGGGTGGTGATCAGGGCGTTGACGCCTATCTTGGTCACCAGCAGGCCGTTGACGAGCCCCACGGCCGCGCCCACGGCCAGCCCCACGAGGATCGCGACGAGCAGGCTGCCGGTGTCGTTGTAGGCCATAACGGAGGTGACGCCGACCACGGCGAGAAGCGAGCCGATGGACAGATCGACCTGTCCGGCGACCAGCGCCACGGTCATACCCAGTGCCGCGATCAGCTCGATCGACGAGGCACGCAGCACGTTACTGATGTTGCCGGTAGTGAAGAACAGCCCATTGGTCGCGATGGTCAGGAACACGCAGATCACGACGAGCGCGGCCAGCAGCGGGATCTGCTCGTACCGGGCGACCGCCGCGACCGCGCGATGGTTGCGGATGTTCATCTATGCCTCTCCTAGCGCGCAGGCCATGAGCTTCTCCTGGGTGGCCTCGGCGTGCCCGTACTCTCCGACGATCGCTCCTTCGCGCAGGACGTAGATGCGGTCGCACAACGAGAGCAGCTCAGGCATCTCCGAGGACATGACCAGAACGGCCGCACCCCGCTTGGCGACCGCCGTGATGAGCCGGTAGATCTCGGCCTTTGAGCCGATGTCGATGCCCCGGGTGGGCTCGTCGAGGATGAGCACCCGCAGATCCTCCTTGACCAGCCAGCGGGCCAGGGTCACCTTCTGCTGGTTGCCGCCGGAGAGGGCGGCTACCGTCTGCTCCGCCGACCGGGCCTTGATGCGCAACCGTTCGATCATCTGGTCGGCGAGCCTACGTTCCCGGCCCCTGTCCACCCGGCCGGCCCGGGACAGCCGGCGGAGGATGGCGAGCATCATGTTGTCCCGCACGGTGGAGACCAGCACCAAGCCGTCGCCCTTGCGGTCCTCCGGGACGTACCCGATGCCGCGCTCGACGGCCTTCGCCGATGAGCCGCGCGGCACCGGGCGGCCGCCCAGCCGGACCTCCCCGCTGGACTTGTCCAGCCCGAACAGCGCCCGGGCGAGCTCGGTCCGGCCGGAGCCCATCAGGCCGGAGAACCCGACGATTTCGCCGGCCCGGACCGAGAACCCGATGTCGCGCACGTCGGCCGAGGTCAGCCCGCGGACCTCGAGCAGCGGTGCGTCCTGAGCGCGCACCGGCCGGTCGTCGGTTCGCGGGAACAGGCTGTCCACCCGCCGGCCGACCATCAGGGCGATCAGCTCGTCGCTGCTCGTCTCCGAGGTGCGCAGCTCGGCCACCCGAGCGCCGTCGCGCAGAACCGTGATCCGGTCGGACAGCCGGAACAGCTCGTCGAGCTTGTGCGACACATAGACGATGCCGACGCCCTGCGCCTTGAGCCGCTCGATGAGCCCGAACAGGGTCTCGATCTCGGTGTGGCTCAGCGCCGATGTCGGCTCGTCCATCGCGATGACCTTCGCGTCGTGCGACAGGCCGTGTGCGATCTCCACGAGCTGGCGCTGCGCGACGCTGAGGTAGCCGAGCCGGGTCGACGGGTCGACGTCCAGCCCGACCTGCCTGAGCAGGTCTCGCGCCTGGCGGTTGAGCCGGGCCCGGTCCACAATGCCCAACCGGACGCTGGGCAGCCTTCCGAAGTAGACGTTCTCCGCGACCGACATGCTCTCGACCTGGCTCAGTTCTTGGAATACGACGCTGACGCCGAGGTCGAGAGCGTCCCGCGGGTTGCGCACCTCGACCGGCCTGCCCTGCACCAGGTACTCCCCACGGTCCGCGGTGTACACGCCGGCCATGATCTTGATCAGCGTGGACTTGCCCGCACCGTTCTCGCCGAGCAGTGCGTGCACTTCGCCGGGGCGCACCTCCAGGTCGACCCGGTCAAGTGCGCGCACGCCGGGGAACTGCTTGGATATCCCCCGAAGCTCGAGGATTGGCTGGCCGCCATCGGTCATCTGCCGGTCCCGGCTACTGTTCGAGGAGCTTCTCGACGGCGGCATAGTTGATCTTCCAGTCGTTCCCTTCCTGGGTGTAGTAGTCCTTGAGATTCTCCGGAGTGAGCACAGTGGCCGGGGTGATGGTGCGCTCCTGGACATCCTTGCCATCGTGGACCGCCTGCGCCTGCTCGATCAGCGCGCGCCCGACGTACTCCGGGAACATGCCGAGCCCGGCCTTGTACGGACCACCGCTGGTCAGCGCGGACTTACCGGCCCGGCCCTCGACGCCGAAGCCGAACGTGGCGAGCTTGCTCATGTCCAGGCCCGCCTCCTGGTAGGCCTGGGTGGCGCCGAGCGCCGAGTCGTCGTTGATTCCGAAGATCATGTTGATGTCCTTGTGCGCGGTGAGCGCGTCCGCGGACACCTTGAGCGCGTTGTCCTTCAGGCCGCCGCCGTTGACCTCCTGCACGATCTGGAAGTCGGCGCCGCTGGCCGCCAGGCCCTGCTTGAAGCCTTCGACCCGGTCCCTGGTGTCGACCTGCGTCGGCAGACCCACGATCAGCACCTTCGCCGTGGTCTTCATCTGCTCCTTCTGGTACTTGCCGGCCCACTCGCCCAGCTGCTTGGCGGCATCGAGGTTCTTGATGCCCACCGTGGTGGCGGCACCCGGGACGGTGTTCGACTCGGTGACCACCGGGACGTCGCGGCTCTCAGCCTCGGCCATCACACTGGACAGCCCAGCGGGGTCGACGGGCGAGAGCATCAGCACGTCCACGCCCTGGGTCAGCATGTTCTCCGCCTGGGTGATCTGCTTGGAGAGGTCGACGTTCGCGTCGGACCACTGGAAGTCGATGCCCTTCTCCTTCGCGGTGTCCTGAGCGCCCTTGACGACGTTCTGGTACCACTCGTGCGAGCCGAAGTTGACTACGTACCCCACCTTGACGGAGCCGCCGCCGGAGCCACCATCCTGGCTGCACCCGGATAGCACCCCCGCTCCGGCCGAGAGCGCGACCATCGACAACAGTGTTCTTCTCTTCATTGGTCCAGACCCTTCTCAGTCACGTGTGGATTTCAGCTGCGCTTGTGGTCAGATGCCGAGCTTGGCGGCGAGGCCACCGTCGACCAGGTACGGTGCTCCCGTGATCGCCGACGCCTCGTCGCTGGCCAGAAACGCGACGAGAGCGGCCACCTCGTCTGGCTGGATCAGCCGGCCGATCGGGTGCAGCTTCCCCCAGCTCTGCATCGTCACCGCCGGGTCGCCGTCGTCGAAGTACTCTGCGCCGTAGCGCAGCATCGGCGTCTGGACCGATCCCGGGCAGATGCAGTTCACGCGGATGCCGTCCCGAGCGTGGTCGAGCGCCAGCGTGCGGGTCATCGAGACGATCGCACCCTTGGACGCCGAGTACGCCGCGACCATCTCCTGGCTGGCGAATGCCTGTACCGACGCGGTGTTGACGATCGCGCCGCCGCCGCGGGCACGCATCAACGGCACGGCATGCTTGGCGGTCAGGAACGGGCCCTTGACGTTGGTGTCCATCACGAGGTCCCAGTCCTCAATGGAGAACTCCGGGACGGTGCCGTACCGGACCACGCCGGCGTTGTTCACCAGGACGTCCAAGCCGCCGAACTGCGCAGCCACCTCGTCGAACGCGGCCCTGACCTGCTCCGGCGAAGTGACGTCGGCGGCGATGGGCACGGCGGTCGCCCCGCTCGCGGTGAGGCTTCCAGCCGTCTCCGCCGCGGTACTGCCGTCACGGTCGACCACCACCACCGCGGCGCCCTCGGCAGCGAGCCGGAGCGCGATTGCCCGCCCCATCCCTACGCCGGCTCCGGTGACCAGCGCGATCTTCCCCTCGAACCTGTTAGTCATGTCGTCATCTCCTGACCGTTGCTGTCCCATGGCCATGCCTGGTCCGCGTCCCCTCCGCCTGCCGTCGAGAACAGCACGCCCTCGATGACCGCCGTCCGGGTCTGCTGACCGGCGAGTCGTAGCGGGCGCCCACCCTTGCGGCGCGCCGCCTCGAGCCCTTGCGCGGGAATGGTCGACGCCGGTTCGATGGCCGCGACGTACGCCTGCCTCCACCATGGATGCCCCGGTGTCGAGTGCGCCTCCTGCCAGAACCAGGCGTGCGAAAAGACGTCAAGCGGCCAGCGCAGGCCCACCCCGAGTCCGAGCCGCGGGTTGGTGATGGTGCACCAGCCGTCACCGAAATCGGTGAGGTACGCCAGGTGCGCGCGGTTGTCTTCCGGCCCAGGCACCCGGGAAAGGTCGACCTGGTCGCCTCCGGCCGTGGCGGCGAGCGGCCACGAGCTCCGGCCACCCGGGGCCAGCATCGTGCCGGGTGCCTCGTCGTCAGCGACCACCGTGCGCGCGCCGCAGGCGATCCGGCAACCGCCGTCGAGAAACGGTGCCCCGAACGCCGGATGGTGGCTCCACATCACTTCGATCGGATCCGGTGATGTGTTGGTTACCGATTCCTCCAGGGTCAGCGTGCGGCCATGCAACCGCAGCCGCCGCCGCATGGCGATCGGCGCCGTGAACAGCCGGGTTGACAACTCAGCCCACGCAGTCGTGCCGTCGTCGCCGACGTTGTCCAGTACCCAGGAGACCAGGCACGCCTCACCGTGGAAGCCCCACCGGACGCCGCCGGGTGCCTGGGTCTCCGCTCCCCCGTTCGGACAGAGCACCTGCCAACCGCCCGGATAACCGGCGAGCCAGGCGGCCGACGAGCCGTCCGTCCACATGCGGCCGGTGCGATCGGGCAGGCCCCAGGGAGTCTTGAACAGCACATCGATGCCGGACCGCCGGTCCGTCCAGGAGTACACGTCGCATCCTTTGTCCGGCAGCAGCACCACCTCCACGGACTCGGTTTCGAGCGCCAGCCCACGCCAGCCGCGGTCGAGTTCGCGCCATCCGGTCCGGGCGGAGTGCCGACCTGCCTCAGCCACGGTCGCCCCCAACGGACATCCGCTCCGAGAGCACCTCCGCGGTGTGCTGGCCGGCCCGCGGGACACCCCGGCGGAGGGTCGCCGGCGTCTTGCTGAACCTGAACGGCGAGCCCACCGTGCGGAACGTGCGGTCCTCGCCGTCGATCGGTACCTCCCAGAACAGACCCGCGTGCTGCACCTGCGGGTCCCGTTCGAGGTCGGCGTAGTCCTGCACGGGCGCACACCAGACGTCGTGCCGATCGAGCAACTCCAGCCAGACAGCGGTCGGCGCGGTCGCGAAGTGGGCGGACAGTCGCCGGTGGATGGTGTCCCGCTCGGCGAACATCTTCTCGTTGGTGTCGTACTCGGCGAGCCAGTCGACGCCGAGGATCTCGCCGAGCCGCGGGCACGGCATCATCGCGAGGGCGAGGTGTCCGTCGCTGGTGGGGTAGATGCCGAAGGGTGCGGTGCCGCCGACGTGCCCGATGTTCTCGGTTGGCCGGGGCATCGCCTCGCCGTGGTTGAGCCACACCGTGAGTTCCTGCTGCTGGGCCGCGATCGTGCAGGAGAACAGATCCACCGCCACCCGCTGCCCTTCGCCGGTCGCCTGCCGGTGGCTCAGCGCGGCCAGCACGGCCACGACAATGTGCAGTCCGGTGTAGTGGTCGCTGATCCCGATCCCGCACGCGGTGGGTGGGTCGTCCCGCCGCCCGGTCAGGTGCAGCGCACCGGACATCGCCTGGACCAGCAGGTCCTGGCCCGGCCGGTCGCGGTACGGCCCGGTCTGGCCGTAGCCACTGGAGCTGGCGTAGATGATGCTGGGATTGACCCGCGCGAAGTCGTCGTACCCCAGGCCGAGCCGGTCCATCACACCGGGCCTGAAGTTCTCCACGACGACGTCGATGTCGGTGGCCAGCTCGAGCAACCGGTCGCGCATCGCCGGGTCCTTGAGGTCGACCGCGATGCTGCGCTTGTTGCGGTTGTAGGCGAGGAAGCTGTCCATCTCACCGTGGCTCTTGCTGGCGAGGATGCCCCAGAAGCGCATCCACTCCCCGCCGGGCTTCTCCACCTTGATGACGTCCGCCCCGAGGTCACCGAGGATCTGCGTGGCCATCGGGCCCTGCAACAACTGGGTGAAGTCAAGGACCCGCACGTGGGACAGCGGGCCGGCCGATTCGTAATGTGTCATGGGTACTCCGTGGCGAGCTCGTCGAGGATCCGCTCCTCAGTGGTCAGCAGTTCGTCGATCAGGGCCTGGCGTTGCGCTGACCCGACCAGATCGAGGCGCCGGACGCCGAGCGGGTCGACGACGCGGCGCAGCGCGGTCAGCTCCTCGGCGGTCGGTGGCACCGTGGTGGCCAGGTCGTCGCCGGCCACCACTTCGAAGCCGGTGTTCGCGCGCAGCTCGTCCAGCTCCACGCCTGGGTGGATGGTGCGCAGCACCAGGCCGCCAGCCCGCTGGTCGTACTCGAAGAGGCCGAGGTTGGTCAGCAGGACCGTGCGCCCCGGCTGCAGCCCGTACCGCCGCCGCTGGTCGGCGTCGTGCCACATCCGCCGGGCACTGACCGTCTTGACCTCGGCCACCGTGTTGCGCCGGCTCTGCCGCGGCAGGTAGATCATGAAGTTGGCGTGCAGGTTCGCGACGTCGGCCATGCCGCCCTGTCCGGGCAGCCGGATCCGCCGCCCGTCGCCCGCCTCGACCCACAGGTTGTTGGTGGCTCCGCTGCGGTCCACCTGGGCAGCACCGACCACCTCATGGGTGATCAGGCCGCGCTGGTAGTACCAGTGGTACGTCTCGTCGCCACCGGTGTGCGCCGCGGACAACGCGAAGTCGAGGTACTCGTTGGCGGCGAGCGCGAGCGGCCGCACAGGCGGGTCGACCAGACCGCCGTTGTGCGACATCAACAGCAGCCCGGGGGCACGCAGGTGCTTGGCCAGCAGGTATGCGGCGGTCGCCAATGGGCTCGCCGCGCCGACGGAGCACACGCCCGACTCCCCGATCGTGCGGGACAATACGCACACCAGGAGTTCGTCTAGTGTGTACTCGCCGGTGCCGGCCGGCTCTCGCGGCGGCTGTGCCTGCAGGGCCGCGCAGATCCGTGCCGCCGGCAGCGCAGTGCGGCGGCTGAGCGCGGCGAGCCGTTCCGGGTCGGGTCGCAGCGCGCCGATGGGGAGCTGTTGGCCGCCGGCGTCGACAACCTTGCGCAGGGCGCGGAAGTCGGTCGGGTAGTAGGGCAGGCACGACGAGGGGTAGGCCCCGGACCGCGCGACCGCGAGCTTGGACACGAAGGTCCGCGGCACGATGAACGACCGGGGTGCGCCGAGCTGCCCACGCGGGACACGTTCCTCGACCGTCACGAGGACCTGCCGCGCCGCGAAGATTGTCGGCATGTCGAAACCACGGGCGCCCTGGATCTCGACGTTCCCGTCGTCGTCGGCACGCTGGGCGTGCAACAGGAACACATCGACCGGCAGCGGCCGGACCGCGCTCATCGGCACGCTCTCGGTGGCCGCCCTGTCCCCGTGGTACGGGTCGGCCGCCGGCCGGCTGAACCCCTCCCCCAGCGACGAGCCGGCCGGTTCCTGGAACACCTCGAAGGCGAGATTCTCCCCGGCCGCGCGCAGGCCGCTGATCATTCCGAGCGCGGTCCACTCGTGCAGCTCAAGCTGCCCGGACTCGACGGCACGCCGGAACCGCGGCGCGGGTCCCAGCACATCGAGGCTGGAGAAGCAGAGCGAAGCCTCGCGCACCATGTTGCGGTCCAGCAGAAGCTCCAATGGCAGGCCGCCACCCCAGGCGATGTAGTGCAGGTCGCGCACGCCGGCCTCGGCCAGGGCCAGCAGTTGGGCGATCGGTGCGCGGGTGAAATGGAACCCGCTGACGCTGACGCGGGAACCGGACCGCACGTCGCGGACCAGGGTGGCCAGGTCGTCCACCCAGGGGCCGTTGCCGGCCGGCGCCGTCACCGTCCCACCTCCACCGTCGCCGCCTGGCGGTAGGCGGCCTGGTGCCGCTCGGCGAGGGCGGCCAGATCTGCCACGATCCGCCGGGCCGGGGCCCGCTCCTGCAGCAGCTCGACGAGGCGCAAACCGGCCTGCCGTTGAAACCGCGGCCACCATGGGTCACGCGGGCGGGTGTAGGCCTCGTCGATGCTTCGCCGGGTGTCCCGCAGGTAGCCCGCGGTCTGTGCTACGGCGCTCGGGTCGTCCCAGACCAACCGGTTGCCGGGCTGCCCGCAGGCCGGCAGGAGGATCTCGCGCTGGACCCTCGCGTCCATGCACCAGGCGGCGAACTCGGCTGCCGCCGGGATGTGCCGGCTGTCGGGCAGGACGGCCAGGCCGGCGCCGCCGAGGATGGCGCCGCGCGGCCGGCCGTCAATGCCCGGGACGTCGGTGAAGGACAGCGGTGGGCGGGACAGGTGGGCATAGCCGAACACGAACGGGACATAGGCGATGGCGCCTTCGTCGCTCGCCAGCCGTTGCAGCATGGCCGGCGGGTTCAGATCGAAACAGCTCGGGTCGACCAGACCGACGAGGTCGACCAGCATCTGGGCGGCATCCTCCCGGAGCCACGTCGCGGGCTCGGCGGCGGCCAGGGCCGCATTGGCGGACAACGAGATCAGGCTGCACAGCGCGTCGCTGTGATAAAGCGGAATCGCCACCGACCCCGGCACCCTCGACGCCAACTCGAGTACGTCGTCCCAGGTTCGCGGGATGGCGGCTGTGATGCGGTGCAGGCGATCCGTCCGGACCGCAGCGACCTGGGTGACCGCGTCCACGCCGAGCGCCCATTGGTGGCCGTCCCACTGGTATGAGCGGTGGCTGGCCCCGATGCTCTCCGCGGCGATGCGCGCCAGCGTCTCCGGTGGCAGCACCGTGTCGAGCGGGACGAGCGCTTCGCGTTTCGCGATCGCACCGGTCATCGGGTGGTCGACGTAGACCAGGTCGTAGCCGGCCTCGATCTCCCAGACCGGCTGGTCGTTGAATAGTGCCAGCGGACGGGCATCCCAGGTGACCGTGACCTCTGGATGCTCGGCCCGGTAGGCCGAGCTCGCCGCAGCCATCGGCAGCGTGCAGCGAGGGTGGTCCCAGCAGAGCCCGCGCAGGGTCACTGTCATGCGATCTCCGGTCCGTGTCGAGGGCGTGCGCGACCGCGCCACCGGCGGCCCGTCCGGGTCCGGCGCGCCAGTCGTAAAAACCTTTTACTGAGCCCGGCGGCTTGTCAAGAGCAGCGAAGATAACGAAACGATCATGCGCCCTGCCGCCGCCGCTCTCATCCACTGTGGACGTTTCTTGATCGCTGCGGCGGAACCATCGCAGGCCATGCGGAAGCTCGGCGGCGGATCGCGAACCATTCGGTCGACAGTCGCATGTGCCCCACTACGGGCGGTTCAGCCGATCAGTCCGCGCGGGTTCCCGGCCGGGGTCGCCCGTCCCGCCGGATGACGCACCGCGCGGCCGGTATCCATCGTCCACGGCGTGGTCGGCCTCGCAGACAAGCCTCCGCTATAAGCCAGAAAGCACTAGGGGGTTTTTGCTCCCAAGGGAAACTTGTTTCTGGCGGAATTGGCTCGGGTGCTGTCAACTGATCCATGTCGGTAATTACCTTGCCGACTTTGCGCATTGGTGTTCCTCACTAGTTGTCGGAGGCGATTTGATGTGATCAGTCGACGAAAGCTGCTCAAGACCGGCGCGGCGGCCGGCGCCGGGGCGGTGGCCGCTCCCATCCTGCTGAGGTCGAAATCGGCCCTGTCGGCCGGTGGCTACGTGCCGGTCAACACCGTCCCGACGCTGCCCGGCAGCGAGATTCCGAAGTATGTGATGCCGTACTACGAGACTCCGGCGATGCCGAGGACCCGGACCCTACCGGACCGTATCGAGTACGACATCGCGGTGCGCCGGTTCCATCAGCAGATGCTTCCCTGGGGCTTCCCCTCGACGCTCGTCCAGGGCTTCGGCAACGTCAACTACCCGAGCTCGTTCCATGCCCCGTCCTTCTCGTACGAGTCGCGGGTGTTCCGCACCGACCGGATCACCTACCGCAACCAGCTCGTGGACTCGCACGGCAACTACCTGCCGAACCTCCTTACCGTCGATCCGACCATCCACTGGTTCAACGCGCCGGGCGGGATCGAAGGCCGCGACAAGATGCAGGAGTTCACCAGCACCCCGCCGCCATTTGTCGGGCCCATTCCGCTGACCGTCCACACCCACGGCTCGCATGACTACGAGGACAGCGACGGCTATGCAGAGGACTGGTTCCTGCCCGTCGCCCGAAACATCCCCAAGGGCTGGGCCACGGTCGGCTCGTTCTACGACCGGTTCCGCCAGGAAGCCTTCGAGCGCTTCGGGGTGCGGGCAGATCCGGGCAGCCAGGTGTTCCAGTTCGAACACGACCAGCAGGCCATGGCCATGTGGTACCACGACCACTCCCTCGGGGTGACCCGGCAGAACATCTACCTGGGCGAGGTCGGGCTGTTCTTCCTGCGCGGCGGCGCGTTCGACGTCCCGCCGGGAGTGCTGCCCGGGCCGGCGCCGGGACCGTTCGACCCGCCGTGGGTCCGGCACTACGAGCTGCCGATGATCCTCGCCGACAAGTCGTTCAACCGCGACGGGTCGCTGTTCTACCCGACCAGCCGCGAGTTCTTCGGCGACACCACCGGCCCGTACATCCCGGACACCGACATCAGCCCGTACTGGGTGCCGATGCACTTCGCCCAGACGAACACGGTCAACGGGGTGGTCTGGCCACGGCTGAGTGTCGAGCCGCGGCGGTACCGGTTCCGGGTCCTCGACGCCAGCACCGCCCGCCTGTACACGCTGAAGGTGGTCTCCGACCCGCTCGCGCCGCGCCCGGCGCCGGCGGCGTTGCCGATCTGGGTGATCGGCTCGGACGGTGGCTTCATTCGCCGGCCGGTACCGGTGGAGTCGATCGACATCGGCATCTCGGAGCGGCTGGACATCGTCATCGATTTCACCGGGATCAAGCCGGGCACCAGGCTGTATCTGATCAACGAGCACGAAGAGATGCCTGGCATGCTGCCGGATCCGAACACCGCCGGGCAGATCATGCGGTTCGACGTGGTGCCGCTCACCTCGCCGGACCGGTCCGTCCCGATGGACCAGCTCACCCTCCCGGTGCCACCGAAGCTGCCCGCACCGACGAACACCCGCAAGCTGATCATGAACGCGCGGTTCAGCACCTTCCAGCCGAGCGTGCTGAACCAGGCCCGGCTGGGCATTATCGATGACAGCGGCAATCCGGTCCCGATGGTCTGGGATGACCCGGTGACCGAGAACCCGGACGTCGGGTCGTACGAGCTGTGGGAGCTGCACAACCTGACCCCGCTCAAGCACATGATCCACGTGCACCTGGTGACGTTTGAGGTGCTCAACCGTGAGGTGATCGCCACCGGCGAGGTCAAGGCGGTGAACCCGTGGGAGACCGCCCGCAAGGACGTGGTGTTCGCGAACCCCGGTGAGATCGTGAGAATTCTGAATCCGTTCGACCGTCGTGGCCGGTACGTGTGGCACTGCCACATCTTCGACCACGAGGACCACGCCATGATGCGACCACTGCAGATCGGCGCACCGGGCGGCGAGGACATCCCGTAGGAACAACCCCAGAGGACCCCTAGGAACGTCCCATAGGAAATGGCCTGGCCGGCCCGCGGAAAGCGGGCCGGCCAGTGCCGTGGTCGCCCGGGCAACTGGCGGCAGGAAGGTCAGCGCGGTGATTCACCGACACGCACCGACGTGGTGACGGTGTACGCGTCGATGTCTGAGGTGCGGATGGTGAAGGCGAATCGCCAGGTGCCCGGCAACGGGAGCGTGACGTGCCCGGCGAACCAGGAACCTGCGCCGATCAGGTACACCTTGAACGGGCCGAGGTTCCGCTCGGGTAGCCGGGCGGTGCCGGTGACCTCCCGGACGTACCCGGACTCCGCAGCCACGCCCACCATCGTGATCGACACCTGGTTCATGCCCACGACGGCCGGTGTCACGCGCAGGTGCGCGGTGCCACCGGTCGGCACCGGCAGCGCCGCGTCCGCCCACGCCGGTACCCGGTCGGTGCCCGCCCCGGCTTCCCGCCCGGGCGGTGTCGACACCAGGGTCGCGGTGACCGCCAGTACGACGGCGACCAGGGCGATCTCGGCCGGCACCGAGCGGCGCAGCCAGGCCGGTGCGCTGCGGGCGTGGCGCACCGCGTACCGGGAGACGGCGCCCAGGCCCAGCAGGCCGGCGACGACGGCGAGCTTGACCAGCAACAGCCGGCCGTAGTCGGTGCCGGTCAACGCCTCCACCGAACCCAGCTCCCGCCACGCCTGCCAGGAGCCGGTGACGACGAGGACCGCCACCGCATCGGCTGCCAGCCGGGAGAACCGCCGGGCGCCATCGCCGAGTCCATCCTGGTGCCGCGGTCGCAGCGCGCAGGCGGCCAGCAACACCAGCCCGCCCGCCCAGACGCTCATCGCGGTCACATGGACCGCGTCGCTGACGATCGCCATGGCCGGCCAGTGTCCCGCGGCAGCGTGCCCAGTCGTCGCGTACGTCGCCACAATCCCCGCGCCCAGCAGCGCTCCCGCCGCCGGCTTCAGCCAGCCCGGGGACGGCGAGCGCAGCATCCGGCGTACGAGCAGCCCGGCCGGTACCAGCAAGGCCAGCCGTACCAGGTACAGCACGCCGAACTGGCTGGTCGCCGTCTGGCGGAACATGGTCAGGTCCAACGCCGACCAGCCGGTGCCGGCCACATACGGGCCGCGGGCCAGGAATCCGGCCAGCACCGCGGCCACCGCGCCGGCCCAGCCGACGGTGACCAGCCACCGCGAGCGGCCGAGCGCTCGGCCCGCCGGCCAGCACAACAGCAGGAACACCGTGCCGCCGAGTAACAGGGCCAGCCCGGCGTAGCCGGTCCAACGTCCAACCGCGACAGTGGCCCGTACGCCGGGTGTCGCCTCGCCCACCACCCGCGTCGACGCCGCCCGCGGCGCCTGTGTCCGTATCCCGAAGCCGAATGCCCCGGCAATGGGGTGGGTGTCGCTGGAGACCACCCGCCAGCTGATCAGGTAGCCGCCGGTGGGCAGATCCCGCGGCAGCGGGAGGATAACGACCGGTCCGGCCACGCGAGGCTCCGCCGTCGGCACCTCCTGGCCGGTCGCCTTCAGCAGCCGGACGCCGCCGGGAACCGGCCGGACCGACTCACTGAAGCGCAGCCTGACCTCGCTCGGCGGGCTCTCCAGCCGCTGGCCGTCGGTTGGCATGGTCGAGACCAGTTCGGCGTGGGCGTACCCGGGGGTGGGCAGCGCGGCGCCGACCAACCAGCACAGCAGAGCGAGGACGCCGATGGTGGTCAACCGCCGCCAGGCCACGCGGCGGCGCGACCCGACCTGATGCGGCTGGCGGACGGCCGGATCACCGGCGATGCCGTGTGCGTTCCGCGGCACACCCACTAGGCATTGACGAGGTTCCATGGTGCTCAGTCAACAGCACCGGCCGAGCCCGCATAACCTCGAATTCCTCCTAGGGGTTACGGCCGCTGCCCGGCCTGTTGGTCATGAGATGACCAGGCTCAGCCCGTCGTCCACGCCCGGAGCTTCTCGGGATTGCGTACCACCCAGATCTGCTTGATCCGGTCGCCGGTGAAACCGAACGCCATCACCGAAACGGTGGTGCCGTCCTGCTGCGCGACCAGACCGGGCTGACCGTTGACCGTACGCTCCAGGAGAGTTATGTCCGGCAGCCGGACGGCGAGATCGACGTAGAACCGTGCGATCTGCTCGCCGCCTTCGATCGGCTGGAGCTGAGCGGGGACGAGGCCGCCGCCGTCGGCGACCGCAACGGCGTCCGGGTCGAGCAGGGTGATCATGCCGGCGATGTCCCTGGCCTCCCAGGCCCGCCGGAAGTCCTTGACGATGCGGGCGCGCTGCGGTGCCGACAGCGCCGGTGCCGGCGACGCGTGGATGCGGCGCCGGGCCGAGGACGCCAGCTGGCGGCACGCGGCCGGGGTACGACCGACGATCTCGGCCACTTCCGCGAACGGGTAGCGGAACACGTCGTGCAGGATGAACGCGACACGTTCGGCCGGGGTCATCGATTCGAGCACGACGAGGAACGCCATGTTGACCGACTCGTCCAGGGTGACCCGGTCGGCCGGATCGGCCGGATCGGCTGTGGCGCCGCCCGATCGTCCGCCCAGCCACTCGGTGCGTTCGGGCACCGGCTCCGGGATCCACTCGCCGACGTAGCGTTCCCGCCTGGCCCGCGCCGAGCGGAGCAGGTCGAGGCAGATCCGGCTGGCGACCTTGGTGAGCCAGGCCCCGGGGGAGTCGATCGCGTCCTGCTCCTGGGGGGACATGGCGTACCAGCGCGCGTACGTCTCCTGGACGACGTCCTCGGCGTCGGACAGGGAACCCAGCAGCCGGTACGCGAGGTTGAGCAGCTGCCGTCGCTCGTTCACGACCGCGGTCATGGCCGGGTCGACCCGGCCGTCTCCTGGCTCGAACTGGCTGCCCACGGTGTCACCGGCCTCCTCGGTCGCAGCTGTCCTCACCGGAACGACGAGACAGCGCATCGAGATGTGAGGTGGCGCGCGTCACCTCACATTTGGCGGCGTTGTCCCGTCGGATCAGCTGGCGCCGGGGGCGAGGGTGCGCGACAGCACCATCCAACACCGGACCGAGCTCATCGACAAATGCAAGGAGAACCCATGAACGTCGCCCTGTGGATCATCGCGGTACTGCTCGCTGTGCTCTTCCTGGCCAGTGGCGCGGTGAAGCTGGCCCGGCCCAAGGAGAAGCTGCTGCCCTCCATGCCGGCCCTCGAGAACTTCAGCAGCGGCAGCATCAAGACGATCGGCGCTCTCGAAGTACTGGCCGCGGTGGGTCTGATCCTGCCCGCCGCGCTCGACATCGCGCCGGTCCTGGTGCCGCTGGCCGCGCTGGGCCTGGCACTGCTCATGGCCGGCGCGTTCATCACGCACCTGGTGCGGCGCGAGACTCAGGGGCTCGCGGTGACCCTGGTCCTGCTGGCCATCAGCGCCTTCGTGGCGTGGGGCCGCTTCGGCCCGCACTCGTTCACCGGCTGACCGGGATCTCCGGTTCACCGGCTGACCGGAGATCCCGGTCAGCCGGTGATTGTTGACAACCTTGTCGACACTGGCTAGGTTCGATCCGTACTACCGACAGACGGTCCGGGCCGTGCTCGGGGGCGGATGGGAAGATGCGCTACGAGGTCGACGGAGTCCGCTGCATGCAGATGCGCGGCGGCAGCTCGAAGGGCGCGTACTTCCTCGCCGAAGACCTGCCGGCCGACCCGCAGGAGCGCGACGACCTGCTGCTGCGGATCATGGGCTCCCCGGACGAGCGCGAGATCGACGGCATCGGCGGCGGGCACCCGCTCACCAGCAAGGTGGCGGTGGTAAGCCGGTCACCGGACGCGAGGGCCGACGTCGACTACCTGTTCCTCCAGGTGGTCCCCGATCGGGCGATCGTCACCGACGCGCAGACCTGCGGAAACCTTCTCGCCGGCGTCGGCCCATTCGCCATCGAACGCGGGCTGGTCGCGGCCGGCGACCAGACCACCGAGGTGGGCATCCGGATCGTGAACCCGGCGGTCAGCTTCGCCCGGGCGCGCGTCCAGACGCCCGGTGGGCGGGTCCGGTACGACGGCGACGTCGTCATGTCCGGCACGCCCTTCCCCGCCGCTCCGATCGACATCGCCTTCCCCGGCGACGACACCCCGGTCTTCCCGACGGGCCGGCTCGTGGACCGGTTCGCCGGAGTCGACGTCACCTGTGTGAACGCGGGCATGCCGGTGCTGCTGGTGCGCGCGGCCGATCTCGGCCTGGCCGGCACCGAGCCGCCCGACGCACTGGAAGGCGACGACGCCCTGCGGTCCAAAGTGGAGGAAATCCGGCTGGCGGCCGGCCCGGCGATGGGCCTGGGTGACGTGCGGGACACCACCGTCCCCAAGATCACCATCGTGTCGCCACCACGGCAAGGCGGCACGGTGACCACCCGGACCTTCATCCCGCACCGGGTGCACGCCGCGATCGGCGTGCTCGGCGCCGTCTCCGTGGCGGCGGGCGTCCGGGTGCCCGGCACCGTGGCACACCAGCTCGCGGCCGACCCTTCGGACGCTGGAACGGACCCGCGGCGCCGAGCCGGACTGGTCCGCATCGAGCATCCAACCGGCACCTTCGACGTGTACGTCGACCTGGACGGCGCCCAAGCGGCGGCCAGGGTCCGCGAGACCGCCGTGGTCCGCACCGCCCGCAAGTTGTCCGACGGCCTGGTCTGGCCACGCAGTGGAAAGGCAACCGGATGACCACCGCACCCCCGCCCCGGCTCACCCACGACCCGGAACGCCGCCGGGACATCGCCCACGTCGGGCCGGTCGAGCTCTTCACGCCCGACCTGGCGGCCTCGCGCGACTTCTTCGTCAACCAGATGGGGCTGCGCGAGGTGCACCGCGACGGCGCCTCCGCCTACCTGCACACCTGGGACGACTACCAGTCGTGGACGATCCGCCTGGTGCAGCGCGACAAGGCGGGCGTCGGCCGGACCTACCTGCGGGCGGCGAGCCCACAGTCCATGGCGAGGGTGGCCGAGCAGATCGACGCGGCCGGCCTGGGCAGCGGCGTCGTCAAGGACGTCTACAACCTCGGCGAGGTGTACACCTTCCACGACCCGGACGGCCACGAGATGGGCCTGTACTGGGACGTCGACTGGTACCAGCCGGACGACACCGACCGGCCGGGGCTGAAGAACCAGGCCGCCGCCTACCCGGCCCGGGGCGCGAACCTGCGGCGCCTCGACCACGTCAACTACCTGACCTCCGACGTGCCCGCGGCCGCGGCGTTCCTGGCCGATCTGCTGGGTGCGCGGTGCACCGAGCAGATCGTGAAGGACGACGGCAGCCCGCAGGCGATCTGGTACAACCTCGGCCAGAAGACGTACGACCTGGTCTATACGGAGGACTGGACCGGCGCCCGCGGTCGCCTGCACCACCTGGCGTTCGCCACGGACACCCGGGAGGAGATCCTGCGCGCCGCGGACGTCTGCCTCGACGCCGGCATCCACATCGAGACCGGCCCGCACAAGCACGCCATCCAGCAGACGTTCTTCCTGTACGTGTGGGAGCCGGGCGGCAACCGTATCGAGCTCTGCAACGCCGGCGCCCGCCTGATTTTGGCGCCGGACTGGAAGACGATCAGCTGGAGCCTGGAGGAACGCGCCAAGGGCCAGGCGTGGGGGCTGAAGACCATCGACACCTTCCACACCCACGGCACGCCGATCGTGCCCTGATCGGCTGGCCGGCTGGCGCGGGGCCGACCTCGGCGGGCCGGTCAGCCGTGCAGCGGCATCGCCAGCAGGGCAGCGATCACGTCGAGGTGGTCCAGGTCGGCCAGGTCGAGCACCTGCAGGTACATACGCTGCGTGCCAACCGCGGCGAACGCCGCGATCTGCTCGGCCACCTGCTCCTGTGTGCCGAACAACGGTGGTTCGAAACCGATGGCCTCGGCCCGGCGCCGCGCCTCGGCCTCGGTCCGGCCGCAGGCGACGGTCTGCGCGGCGGACAGGGTCGGTAGCGCCGCCCGGCCGGCCTCCTCGCACGCCCGGGTCACCCGGCGGTACTGCTCCGCGGTCGCCTCCAGCGTCTGGAAAGGGACGTTGAACTCGGCGGCGAACCTGGCGGCCAGGGCCGGTGTCCGGCGCGGCCCGGCGCCGCCGATGATGATCGGCAGCTGGTCCTGCACCGGTTTCGGCAGCGCCGGCGACTTGTCCAGCTGGTAGTACCGGCCGGCATAGCTGAACTGCTCCCCGACCGGTGTACGCCAAAGCCCCGTGATGATCTCCAGCTGCTCGGTCAGCCGGTCGAACCGCTCGGCGATTGGCGGGAACGGGATGCCGTACGCGGTGTGCTCCTGCTCGTACCAGCCGGTGCCGAGCCCCAGCTCGATCCGCCCCCCGCTCATCTGGTCGGCCTGCGCGACGCTGATGGCAAGCGGACCGGGCAGGCGGAAGGTCGCCGAGGAGACCAGCGTTCCCAGCCGGATCCGCGAGGTGCGGTCGCCGATCGCGGAGAGCGTGGTCCACGCGTCGGTCGGGCCGGGCAGGCCGTGGTCGGTCATCGCGAGGTAGTGATCGGACCGGAAGAACCCGTCGAAGCCCAGCTCCTCGGCGTGCTGGGCGACCCGGAGCTGGTCGGCGTAGGTGGCGCCGTTCTGCGGCTCGATGAAGATGACCAAGCGCATAGCGGTCAGTCTGTCACCTGCCCGGCCGGTCGATCAGCAAGGGTGGCGTGGCGACCGGGGTCGCCACGCCACCCTTGACGCTGTCTGCGGTCGTGGTTGGTCTGGTCGCTAACCGGTGCTACAGGTGGCTGTCGGCATGGTGTTGTCGCCGTTGCGCCAGACCGTGATGCCGAAGTTGTTGCCGTTGCCGTTCGGTCGCGCGATGACCGTCTGGCCAAAGATGGACAGCGAGGTGTTCCAGCTGTTCTGGATGCCCTGGTTGCCGTGCAGCTGAATGGTGACGACCCAGTTGTTGGTGCCGCTGACCGAGAAGTTCACGTTGAACCGGTCGGGCCAGGACGCCCCGGGGCTGACGTTCACGGTGCAGCCACCGCCGCCACCGCCACCGCCGCCGCCACCACCGCCGGGGCCTTCGCTGACGGTGATGTTGGAGCTGCCGCTGCTCTGGTAGCCCTCGGTGGCCAGGATCTGGTAGTTGTGCTGGCCGAGGTTCAGGCCCAGGTTGCGCCAGGCGTTGAAGTGGTTGG
>Ga0310834_100473_pt1 | contig 44309 bp, 34 predicted proteins | sample SM_ome_2_FD_201314 | JGI IMG/M metagenome (GOLD analysis project Ga0310834, IMG submission 201314) | Sorghum-adapted microbial communities enriched on stacked mutant (SM) sorghum from Joint BioEnergy Institute, Emeryville, California... ...
ACGCCAAGATCTACGACCGGCTGTATGCCGAGTATGTGGCGTTGCATGACCACTTCGGGCGGGGCGGTAATGACGTCATGCGTCGGCTGCGGGCCCTGCGCCGCGAGGTCCTGAGCGTGACCCCGCCCGCGCCCCGCGCGGCCGAGGGCACCGTGCCGGCCCAGGCGGGGGCGTCGACCCAGCCGGGGGCGTCGACGGAGGTGGGCGTCTAGATGTCCGATCGGCAAGACGCGATCGACCGGATGCGGGCCGAGGTCGCCCGGCTGCACGGTGAGCTGGTGCGCTACGGGCTGGTCGTGTGGACCGCCGGCAACGTCTCCGGACGGGTACCCGGCACCGACCTGTTCGTCATCAAACCGTCCGGGGTGTCCTACGACGAGCTCACCCCGGACGCCATGATCCTCTGCGACCTCGACGGCAACGTCGTGCCCGGCACCCCCGGCAGCCAGCGGGCACCATCCAGCGACACCGCCGCCCACGCCTACGTGTACCGGCACATGCCAGAGGTCGGCGGGGTGGTCCACACCCACTCCACCTACGCCACCGCGTTCGCCGCCCGCGGCGAGGAGATCCCCTGCGTCATCACCGCGATGGCCGACGAGTTCGGCGGCCCCATCCCCGTCGGACCCTTCGCCATCATCGGCGACGACTCGATCGGACGCGGCATCGTCGAGACCCTGCGCCACCACCGCTCCCGCGCCGTCCTCATGCAAAACCACGGACCGTTCACCATCGGCGTCACCCCCCGCGACGCCGTCAAAGCCGCCGTCATGCTCGAAGACGTCGCCCGCACCGTCCACATCGCCCGCCAAGGCGGCACACCCATCCCCATCCCCCAACCAGCCATCGACGCCCTCTACACCCGCTACCAGAACGTCTACGGCCAGGCCACCGACGACCGCCGCCCAACCATCCCGACGGCCGCGCCCGCCGCCGACGGCCTGGTCGGGAGCACCAAGCCCGGCACCATCGGAGAGAAGGAACGCGCATGACACACACGGGGAACGGTCACGACGCCGCCGAGGTCTGGTTCCTGACCGGGAGCCAGGGACTGTACGGACCGCGGACGCTCGAGCAGGTGGCCGAGCAGTCCCGGTCGTTGGCGGCCCAGCTCGACGCCAGCCCGGACATTCCGGCCACGGTGGTGTGGAAGCCGGTGCTCACCTCGGCCGACGCCATCCTCGAGGTGATCCAGGCGGCCAACGCGTCCTCGCGGACGATCGGCGTCATCGCCTGGATGCACACGTTCTCCCCGGCCAAGATGTGGATCGCCGGGCTGAACGCGCTGGCCAAGCCGCTGCTGCACCTGCACACCCAGGCCAACGTCGCGCTGCCCTGGGCCGACATCGACATGGACTTCATGAACCTCAACCAGGCGGCCCACGGCGACCGGGAGTTCGGGTACATCCAGTCCCGCCTGGGGGTGGCCCGCAAGACCGTGGCCGGCCACGTGAGCGACCCCCGCGTCACCCAGCGGATCGGCGCCTGGGTGCGCGCGGCCCGCGGCTTCGCCGAGCTCCGGACGCTGCGGTTGGCCCGGTTCGGGGACAACATGCGCGACGTCGCCGTGACCGAAGGGGACAAGGTCGAGGCGCAGCTCCACTTTGGAGTGTCCGTGAACTCCTACGGCGTCACCGACCTGGTCGACGCGGTCGCCGCGGTGGCCGAGTCCGAGGTAGACGCGTTGGTCGCCGAGTACGAGGAACGCTACGCGGTGGTGCCGGAGCTGCGGAAGGACGGCGAGCGGCACGCCTCGCTGCGCTACGCGGCCCGCATCGAGGCCGCCCTGCGGACCTTCCTGGAGGCCGGTGGCTTCCGCGCGTTCACCACCAACTTCGAGGACCTGGGTGGACTTCGGCAGCTGCCCGGGATCGCCGTGCAGCGGCTGATGGCCGACGGGTACGGGTTCGGGGCCGAGGGCGACTGGAAGACCGCCATGCTCGTCCGGGCCGTCAAGGTCATGGGGGCGGGCCGGCCCGGCGGCACCTCGTTCATGGAGGACTACACGTACGACCTGACGCCGGGTCGGGAGCTGATCCTGGGCGCGCACATGCTCGAGATCTGCCCCACGATCGCGGCCGGCCGGCCCTCGTGCGAGATCCACCCGCTCTCGATCGGCGGGCGGGAGGACCCGGTTCGGCTCGTCTTCGACGCGGCGGCCGGCCCGGCGGTCGTCGTCGGCCTCGCCGACCTCGGCGACCGGTTCCGGCTGGTGGCCAACGCGGTCGAGGTCGTGCCGCCGCCGCAACCGTTGCCCAAGCTGCCGGTCGCCCGGGCCGTCTGGCGGCCCGCGCCCGACTGGGCCACCTCGACCGAGTGCTGGCTCACCGCGGGCGGACCCCACCACACGGTCCTGAGCCAGGCGGTCGGCCTCGACGAGCTCACCGACCTGGCCACGATGACCGGCACGGAACTTGCGGTCATCGACGCCACGACCGTTCCTCGGCGGTTCGCCGAAGAACTGCGGTGGAGCCAGGCGTACTACCGGCTCGCGCGCGGCCTGTAGTGGGCCGGCCGGGTTCCGTCGCGGCTGGTCGCGCCGGAACCCGGCGGCGTCACTCGGGAGCCTTGACGCTCTCCCGGGGCTTGACGTTCTCCCACAGCTCGTTGAAGGCGATGCTGTCGAAGAACGCGGTGCCGTCGACCACGAGGCCGTCGGCGAGGGTCAGGAACCAGGCGTACGTGTTCTGGTAGGTCGTCCCGTCGACGGTCGTGCCCTGGCCGTCCCACACCACCGCGACCACGTTCTGCTGGTCGTCGGCGTAGATGCCGTGGATCTTGGTTGGGCGGAACGGCGCGGTGGGGCTGAACCGCGCCCCGAACGGGTGAAGCACCTCATCGAGGAACTGCTGCGTGTTGTCGTAGCGGCGGGCCACCGCCGACCGGCCGGTCACCTGAAAGGTCATGTTCGGCGCGAAGATGCTCGTCACGTGGCCGTTGCCGGTCGCCCACTCGGCGAACGCGTCGCGGACGATCTCGCGGTTGGACCTCACCGTCGGCATGCGGCCAGTCTCGCACCGGCCTGGCCGGACCGGGCCACACATCAAGGGAAAACGATGTGTCAGGCTGGCGGCGTGATGATACGGGCGGTAGTGGTCGACCCGGACGCCCCGATGGGCCTCCGGCTGGACCGTGTCGAGGAGCCGGAGCCGGGGCCGGGCCAGGTGCTCATCGAGGCGCACCACGTCTCGCTCAACCGGGGGGACCTCGACGACGCGCGGTCGGGGCGGGTGCTGCCCGGGACGGTGGTCGGCCGTGATGTCGCCGGGGTGGTGATCGCGGCCGCCGACGAGGGCCCGGTGGTCGGCACCCGCGTGGTGGCGCTCGCGCCCGGGGCCTTCGCCCAGCGGGTTGTGGCGGACGTCGATGCCCTGGCGGTGGTCCCGGACGACGTGGACCTCGCGGCCGCGGCCGCGTTGCCGGTCGCCGGCGTCGCCGCCGTCCAGGCGCTCCGGGCCGGCCTGCTGGAGATCCCGATCAAGGGAGCCCGCGTCCTGATCACGGGTGCGTCCGGGGGAGTGGGCCGGTTCGCCGTTCAGCTCGCGGCGTACGGTGGCGCCCACGTCATCGCGGTGATCAGCGACCCGGCGCGCTCGGACGAGCTGGCGGCGCTCGGGGCCGAGGAGACGGTCACCGACCTGACCCAGGTCGACGCTCCGGTCGATCTGGTCCTGGACACCGTGGGCGGGCCGCAGCTCGTCGCGGCCTGGGCGCTGCTCGCCCCCGGCGGGAACGTGCAGTGCGTGGGCGCCAGCTCGGGCCAGCCGGCCACCTTCCCGCCCGACGCCATGGTCGGCCCGGCCAAGTCACTGACCTCGTTTCTCATCACCGCGCCGGTCGGCCCCGACCTGGAGTCGCTGGTGCGCCTGGTCGCGGCCGGCAGCCTGTCGGTGCCGATCGGCTGGCGCGGCCCGCTGGCGAAGATCGAGGAAGCGGCGGCGGCGCTGCGCGAGCGCCGGGTGGCCGGCAAGGCCGTGCTCGACATGTTCCCCAGGGCCCGGTCGTGAGCGCCGTACGTTCCGCACCTGAGCGCCCGGCCAGTGAGCGCCGGTTGGTGAGCGCCGGCTGCTGAGCGGCCGTCATGAGCGCCCGAGCGCCCACTACGGTGCGTCGCGGCCGGCCAGCGCGAGGCGTACGGCCTCCTCCGGACTGTCCACATAGTCGATTCCCGGCAGCGGCGTGCCGTTCTGGTCGACGATCTTCCACCCGTTCAGGCAGATGACCGGCACACCGCCCCGGCGGCGGGCGAGCGCGATCTCGCTGAGCGTGCCCCACGAGCCGCCGACGGCGATGACCGCGTCGGCGCTCCACACGATGATCGCGTTGCGGGCCTGGCCCATGTTGGTGACCAGCGTGACCGTCAGGTCGGGCGAGGCGGTCGCCCGGCGGTCGTCCGGTCGAATCCCGACGACCAGGCCGCCCCGGGCGCGCGCCCCCTCGGCCACGGCGGCCATGACGCCGCCCCCGCCGCCGCAGATCACCGTCGCTCCGGCCAGCGCCAGCAGCTCGCCGACGCGCCGCGCGGCGTCCCGCTCCGCCCCGGTGCAGTCGGCCGGCCCGCACACCGCCACCTGGTACGCCATGGTGCCCCATCCTGCCATCGATCCCCCGGCCGGTGCGGGGCCGTCGGCGCCCGCCGGAGCCCGGTTCGCGCGTCGTGTTGATGGTCGTAGTTCTGGGCCGGCGTAGCGGCTCATCCGTCTACTGTGGATGATGTAGCCGGATGTCGTGGCGACGGGCGGTCAGGCCATCTCGATGACGTCGGACGGTGGCCGGCGGGCGCTCTTCGGGTACGGCGGCGGCTGCATGTCGACGCCCACGCGGAACACCAGCTGAGGGTGGCCGGGTTCGGGTAGCAGGCGCCCCACGAGCGCGCGGGCTTCGGGTACCTCGATGACCTCGCTCATCACGGACCCGACCAGTCCTACGGCGGTCGCGGCGAGCCAGACCGCGCTCGTGGCCTCGCCGGCCCGCAACCAGTCGTACCGGGTGTCGTTCGTGGTGGCGAGCACGAGGAACTCGGCGAACCGGTCGGTGCCGAAACCCGGGTCGAGCAGCGTCTCCTCGCCGGAGAAGTCCCGGAGATGGACGGGCAGCGCCATGTGCGCGGTCACGGCCTCGGCGGTGACGCCGTCGCCACCGGCCCGGGGCCGGTGGGTCCACTCGCGCAGGTCCGCCTGGTAGGCCGCCGTCCGGGCCTCCGCGGCCGCGGCCGTCTCCACGGCGGCGGCGAGGGCCGGCACGTCCTCGGCCGGAATGCGGTGCAGCCGGGCGTCCTCCCGCTCGGCGGCCCGGGTCATGGCCGCGAGGGCCGGCGGCGGAACCGGGACGGTCGCGGCGAACGGGCGGCGGTCGGTGTGCCGCCGCCGCATCGCCTCCAGCATGTCGACGGCGCCCTCGGGTGGTTCGTGCTGGTCGATGACGCGGATCCGGGCCAGCAGGTCGCCGTCGGCCGGGTCCGGGAAGCGCGCGACGGTCGCGTCGTACCCGGTGGCCGACAGCGCGACCCGGGCGTGGTGCAGCGCGGCTCCGCAGCTGAGCGTGAGCATCCGTCCACTCGGGTCGATGGAACCCAGCTGACGGCTGCGGTCCGCGAACAACTCCAGCCCGTCCGCATGCACCCGCCACCGCCACGGTTGGGTGTTGAGGATCGAGGGGGCGCGCAGGGCCCGGCGCGCCGCATCGGCCAGCGCCTGCGCGGGTTCGGTACGGGTCATCGACGTGCTCCCTGGCCTGCCGGGGCCGGTCGTACGGGCGCTCCGTCGGGGCGCTCTCCGGTCGTCCGCTCTCCGGTCGTCCGCTCTCCGGTCATCGTCGCGGTCGGCTCGACCCACGCGCAGGCAAACGGTCTGGTTTACGACGCGACAGGCACTCGGGCCAGTTGGCGGGTCAGGGCAGTGGGTACCCCGGGGCAGTAGGCGCACCGGGCGGTAGGCATACCGGCGCCGTAGGCATACCGTGCGGCCGGCATGACAGCGCCGCCGTACGGGCGCGGGCGGCGTACCGGGCGGCCGGTGTAGCGCGGCCTCGCCATGGCGGACCGGGGCCCGGACGGTTGTGACGCCGGTGAACGGTGCGGCCACTGGGGTCGCCGGCCCGATGCCGCCGGCGTGGGCGATCCCCTTCCAGCGTTGGCATATCGCCAGGACCGCGGCCAGCGAGGCCGGCCCACGGCACCATGGGCCTGTGCAGACGAGCACGGGTCGGGGGCATGCCGTCCACTGTGGACCTCGCCGGGCCGCGGCCGCCGGCCGCCGAGCGGTCGGCCGAGCCGCCGGTGGTCGGGGCGGGACGGGGTCGCCGACGTGAGAGGCACGCGCGGCGCCGGGCAACTCGGCCCGGACGGCCCGGGTGGGGTCGACCGCCCGGGTGAGCGGTCCACCGGGGGTGTCTTTCCGTGGCTCACGAACCACCGCGATGCCCTGTTCTTCGGCGTCACGGTCGGGCTGCTCGCCGCCGGCGGGGTGGCGTTCGTCCTGGCGGCCCGTTCCGTCGCGACCGGCCTCTGGATCGCGGCCACGATCCTCGGGCTGCTGTACTCGACCGTGACCATCGGGGCGGCGCTGCGCCGGCGCAGGCCGAGCGTGGACGTCATCGCCTGGTTGGCGCTGGCCGGCGCGTTGCTGGTGGACGAGCCGTTCGCCGGCGCCGTGATCGCGGTGATGCTCGCGACGGGAGCCCTCCTGGAGTCCCGGGCCGCCGCCCGGGCCCGGCGCGAGCTGAGCCTGCTCGCCTCCCGGGCCCCGCGCACGGCGCGGCGCCTGCGCGAGCAACGGGAGGGCGCCGGATCGGCGGGCGACCGGCTGGAGGAGGTGCCGGTGGCGGAGGTGGTCATCGGCGACCGGCTGTTGGTGGGCTCCGGCGAGATCGTCCCGGTGGACGGCCGATTGCTCGAGTCGGGGGTGTTCGACGAGTCGGCGCTGACCGGCGAGCCGCTGCCGGTGGAGCGATCGGCGGGCCAGGACGTGCGCAGCGGCGTGGTCAACGCGGGCCAGCCGGTCGCGATGGTCGCGACGGCGACCGCGGCGGAGTCGACCTACGCCGGGGTCGTACGGCTCGTGGAGCAGGCCCAGGCCGCGAGCGCGCCGTTCGTCCGGGTCGCCGACCGGTTCGCGGTCGGGTTCGTGCCGCTCACGCTGGCCCTGGCCGGCGGCGCGTGGGGCCTGTCCGGCGACGCGGTCCGTGCGGTCGCCGTGCTCGTGGTGGCCACCCCCTGCCCGTTGCTGCTCGCCGCGCCGATCGCCTTCATGTCCGGGCTCTCCCGGGTCGCCCGACGCGGGGTCGTCGTGAAGGGCGGCGCGGCCCTGGAGCAGCTCGCCGCGGGACGGGCGCTGCTGTTCGACAAGACCGGAACGTTGACCGTGGGACGACCGGTGCTCATCGATGTGATCACCGCCGACGGCGTCGACGCCGACGAGGTGCTGCGGGTGGCCGCGTCGCTCGACCAGGCATCCGCCCACGTCGTGGCCGGCTCGATCGTGCGGGCCGCCCGGGAGCGGGGCCTCACCCTCACGATGCCGCGGGACGTCCACGAGCCGCACGGGCTCGGCATCGAGGGCCGGGTCGATGGGCGGCTCGTCCGCCTGGGCAACGCGGCGTGGATCGTGGGCGACCGGCCCCCGCCGGCGTGGGTACGCCAGGCCCGCCGTCGGGCCGAGCTCGACGGTTCGTTGACGGTGTTCGTCGGGATCGACGACGAGCCGGCGGGTGTGCTGCTCATGGAGGATCCCGTCCGGCCCGACGCGCCGCGCATGATCCGGGCGTTGCGGGCCGCCGGTATCGACCGGGTCGCGCTGGTCACCGGTGACCGGGCCGACGTCGCCGAGACCGTCGGACGGCTGGTGGGCATCGACGCCGTCTACGCGGACCGGGACCCGGGGCAGAAGCTCGCCATCGTCCGCGAGGAGCATGCGCGAGCCCCGACGATCATGGTTGGCGACGGGGTCAACGACGCGCCGGCCCTCGCCGCCGCGGGCGTGGGCGTGGCGCTCGCGGCCCGCGGCACCACCGCCTCGGCCGAGGCGGCCGACGTCGTGCTGACCGTCGACCGGATCGATGCCCTGGCCGACGCCATCCTGATCGCGCGCCGGGCCCGGCGGATCGCGTTCCTCGCGGTCGGCCTCGGCATGGGTCTGTCGCTGGCGGCCATGGCCGTGGCCGCGGCCGGCCTGCTGGTGCCCGCGGTCGGGGCCGTGCTGCAGGAGGGCATCGACGTGACCTCCATGCTCGTCGCGTTGACCGCGCTCGTGCCCACCCGGTCGCACACGGCCGCGCTCAGCCCGGCCGAGATCGCCACGGCCCGCGCGCTCTACGACCAGCACCGGGCAGTCGCGCCCCTGGTCGACCAGGTGCGCGGCGTGGCCGACGCGTTGAGCACCGCCGACGGCGACCGCGCGGCGGCGGTGCGGTCCGTGCGCACGCTGGTGGAGCAGCTGGAGAACCGCCTGCTGCCCCACGAACGGGCGGAGGACACCGAGCTGCTGCCGATCGTGGCCCGGGCGATGGGCGGCACGGACCCCACCGGCGCGTTCAGCCGCACCCACAGCGAGATCGCGCACTACGTGTCCCGGCTGCGCCGGATCCTCACCGACCTGGAGCCGGGCGAGGACGCCAAGGCTGACATGAAGAACGTCGATGTCAAGGATCTCGATGGAAAGGACATCGACGCTCGCCGGGTCGATGCTGAGGACGTCGTGGAGATCCGGCGCCTGCTCTACGGCCTGCACGCCATCCTGCGCCTGCACAACGCGCAGGAGGAAGAGGGCATCTTCAGCCTTCTGCCCGAGGAGCCGGCCGAGGGTCGTCCCTGACGTCGCCCCGGCAGGCCTCGTCACCCACCGGCGCCACGCCAGCCGCGAGGCCCGTGACGGAACGGCCGCTCGATACGGGTGTGCCGGATGGGCGCGGTGAGCCGGTCGAGGTCACCCTTCCTGCCGGTTCTACGGCACGACGGGTGCTCGCGCCGTGTACACACAGACGTATGGGTTCCGTCCCCGGCCGAGTGGAGCTCCTGAGCGAGAGTGAGCACACGCGTGTCGTCAGGCAGGTGCTGCCCGACGGCCACAGCGTGATTCGCAAGGAGGTGCTCGGGCCGGGTCGGGAGGACCGGATCAACCACGAGGTGGCGATCCTCCATCGATTGACCGGAGTTCCCTACGTCGTCCAGCTCGCGCACGCGCAGCCCGACGCCGGGTCGATCCTGCTCGAGGACGTGCACGGCACGCCGCTCTCGCAGCTGCCGACTCCGCTCGACCCGTCGCGGCTGGTGCCGCTGGCGCTTGAGCTCGCCCGCGCCGTCGCCACGCTGCACCAGCACGGCGTGGTCCATCGCGACATCAATCCCAGCAACATCCTGCTCGCCGGGGACGGGCAGTCGCCCTGCCTCATCGACTTCGCGCTCGCCACGACCATGGCCGACCTGCGGTCGGAGTTCACCCATCCGAGCGAGATCGTCGGCACCCTGCCGTATCTCGCACCCGAGCAGACCGGCCGCACAGGCCACCTCGTGGACGGCCGGGCCGACCTCTACGGGCTCGGCGCCACCATCTACGAGCTGGCGACCGGGCGGCCCCCCTTCGGGACCGGCGACCCGCTCCGCCTCGTCCACGACCACCTCACCCGCGCGGCCACCCCGCCCGCGACCGTGAACCCGGCCGTGCCACCGGCGTTGTCCGAGATCATCATGCACGCGCTGGAGAAGGAGCCGGACAACCGGTACCAGACCGCGGACGGGCTGGTCCACGACCTCAAGCGCGTCCACGACGGCGCCGAGCGGTTCCGGATCGGCGAGCACGACGCCCCGTTGCGGCTGACCGAACCGTCCCGGCTGGTCGGACGCGATCGAGAGATCGAGATACTGGAGTCGTCCTTTGAACGGGTGCGGGCCGGGGAGTGCCGCGGGATTCTGGTCAGCGGCGAGTCGGGCGTCGGCAAGTCCGCGCTGATCGAGGAGCTGCGGCCCATCGCCACCGCCCGCAACGGCTGGTTCGCCTCCGGACGGTTCGACCGGCGCCGGGGCGATCAGGCGATCGACGGGGTCGAGCAGGCGTTTCGCGGGCTCGGTCGGTTGCTGCTCGCCGAGCCGGAGGACGTGCTGGCCCAGATCCGCGAGCGGCTGCTGCTGGCCCTGGGGACGAATGCCGGGTTGGCCGCCGCGGTCATTCCGGAGTTCTCGACCCTGCTCGGCGTCCCGCCGGATCCCGGCGACCCGTTGACGGCCCAGGTCCGGTCCCGTCGAGCCGCCGTGGAGATCCTCCGTGCCGTCGCGTCGGCCACGCGACCGGTCGCCTTCGTCATCGACGACGTGCAATGGGCCGGCGAGACACCCCTCGGCCTGTTGGACCTCCTCCTCACCGGCCAGGAGGAGATCGAGGGCCTGCTGGTGGTCGTGGCTTATCGGGACGGCGACGTGGACGCGCAGCACCCGCTCGCCCCGCTGCTGGCCCGCTGGGACGAGCAACCGTCCCGGGTGGAGCACCTGCGGCTGACGAACCTGGACCCGGACGACCTCACGGCGATGGTGGCCGAGATGCTGCACCTGCCGGCGGAGGCGGTCGCCGACCTCGCGGCCGCCGTCTACGGTCCGACCGGCGGCAACCCGTACGAGACGGTGGAGCTGCTCAACGGACTGCGGCGCGAGGGTGTCCTGCGGCCGACCCCGTCCGGGTGGTCGTGGGACCGGGGCATGCTCGAGCGGCGCCTCGCCCGCCAGAACGTCGGCGAGCTGCTGGAGGCCCGGGTGGGTGGCCTGCCCGCGCCGACGCGGGAGGTGACCGAGGCGATGGCGTGCCTGGGCGGGGAGGTCCCGCTGGACGTGCTCGCGGTCGCCACCGGTCTCGACGCCAACGAGCTGCGGCAGCGGCTGACCCCCGCGTTCGACGACGGGCTGCTGGTCATGGTGTCCCGGCCGCCGAAGATCCGGTTCCATCACGATCGGCTCCGCGAGACCGTACTGTCGAACATTCCCGAGCCGCGGTTGCGGGAGCTGCGGCTGTCGATGGCTCGGCGGCTGGCCGAACGGCCCGACTTCGTGGTGGTGGCGGCGGACCAGTACCTCCCGGTCGTCGACGACCTGCACGACCCGGAGGAGCGCAGCCGCGTCGCCCGGCTGCTCCGGCAGGCGGCCGACCGTCCGATGTGGATCGGCGAGAGCCGGCCGGCCGAGCGCCTGCTCGCCGCGGCGGTGCGGCTCACGGACGACCGGGCCACCCTGCTGGAGCTGAACACCGCCCGGCTCGCCGCCCTGGTCCGGCTCGGGCGCCTGGCGGAGGCCGACGAGGTGTACGAGACGATCGTCGGGCTGAGCAGCGGCCCGTTCGACCGCATCGAGGCCACGCGGGTGCAGATCGGCAGCCTGACCAGCCGCAACCGCCCGGAGGACGCGATCGCCCTCGGCCTGCACCTGCTGACCAAGCTCGGCTGGGCGGTGCCGGAGCCGGACCGGGTCAACAACGAGATCGATAGCCAACTCGACTGGTGCCTGCGGTGGATCGACGAGACCAGTGAGGCCGACGACCTGGAGCGGCCGAGCGTCGGCGACCCGCAGCTGCTGTCGGCCGGGGCCCTGATCAGCCAGATGATGCCCGCCTGCTTCTTCCGGGACCAGGTGACGATGGCCTACCTCGCGCTGGCGGCCGCCCGGCTCTGGGCGGAGCGGGGCCCCACATCGACCCTGGTGGCGGTGGTCGGCCACGTGCCCTGGGTCCTCATTGGACGGCGGCAGGCCTACCGCGCCGGTTACCGGCTGATCCGTCGCCTGCTCGCGGTGGCCGAGGCGCGGGACTTCGAACCGTATACATCGCAGGTTCGATTCCTCTACGCCCTGGGCCTGGCCCACTGGTTCGAGCCGATCGAGGACGCGGAGCCGCACGAGCGGCGAGCCCGCGAGGGCCTGCTCCGCGGGGGTGACCTGCCCGGCGCCGCCTACACCTTTTGTACGGCGGTGTACGCCATGGACCTCGCGCCGCTGGATGAGTACTCGGCCGAGGTCGACGCCGCGCTGGCCTTCGCCGAACGGACGGGCAATGAGCACGCCGCGGGCATATTCCGGCCGTACCGGTGGATGGTCAACGTCCTGCGCGGCGAACCCGGCGCGGGCCCGGAGACGAGGATGGACGACGGGGAGCGGTCCCCGTTGGCCACGGCGAACGTCCACGTCGCCCGAGCCCTCGTCGCCGCGATGTTCGAGGACCAGGATGCGCTGGAGCGGCACTCCGCGGCGGCCATGGCCCAGCGCCATGTCTTCGAGGCGACGTACGCGACGTGGCAGGCCCATCTCCTGCGGGCGCTCGCCCTGGCCCGTCGCGGTGCCGACCAGGGCGCCGAGGCAGCGGAGTTCGACGAGATCGTCGCGTGGATCACGCAGCGGGCCGAGGACATGCCGGCCAACTTCCGGCACATGCTGAACCTGATCCGGGCGGAGCGGGCGCGCGCGGCGGGCGACTTCCGTGGGGCCATCCATGCCTTCGACTCGGCGCTCAACGCGGCGGCGCGCCGCCCCTGGCACCGAGCCTTCATCGCCGAACGCCTGGCCAAGTTCCTGTTGGCCAACGACCTGCACCGCATCGGATGGGCCCTGCTCGTCGAGGCGCGCGAGGCGTACCGGATCTGGGGCGCCCGGGCCAAGGTGAGCCAGCTCGACCGGTCCTACCCCAGCCTGGAGATTCCCACCGAGCCGTTCAGCCGGGTCGCCCGCCGGTCGAGCATCACCGCGGGCGCGATCGATATGATTTCGATTCTCGATGCCTCTCGCGCCCTGAGCTCCGAGACCAGCATCGGGTCGTTGCGGGACAAGGTCGTCGACGTGCTCTCCACCATCACCAGCGCCACCGACGTCGAGCTGTACATGCGCAACGAGGAGCGCAACCAGTGGCGCCGGGCCAACGGCGAGGAGCGGACCTCGCGGGGCCGCCCCGGGCTCGCCCCGGAATCCATCCTGCGGTACGTCGAGCGGACCCACGAGCCGCTCATCATCGGCGACGCCACCCGCGACGACCGCTTCGCGCGCGACCCCTACTTCGCGGGCGTCCAGGTCTGCTCGGTCCTCGCCGTGCCGGTCCTCAGCCGGGGCACGCTGCGGGCCATCCTGTTGCTGGAGAACCGCCTCATCCGGGACGCGTTTCCGGCCGAGCGGCTCGAGGTGGTCATGCTCATCGCCGGGCAGCTCGCCGTGTCGCTCGACAACGCCTTCATCTACTCGTCGCTGGAACGCAAGGTCGCGGAACGCACCCGGCAGCTGGCCGCCGCCAACGAGCGCCTGTCGCAGCTCAGCATCACCGACCCGTTGACCGGACTGGCCAACCGTCGCCGGCTGGAGGAGTCGCTGCAGCACGAGTGGCAGCGGGCCGGACGGACGCTCACGCCGCTCAGCCTGGCCATGGTCGACATCGATCACTTCAAGCGGTACAACGACGAGCACGGCCACCGGGAGGGCGACCGGTGCCTGCAGCGGATCGCCGCGCAGCTGGAGCGCAGCGTGCGCGAAACCGACCTGGTGGCCCGCTACGGCGGCGAGGAGTTCGCCATCGTCATGCCGGACACCGACGCCGCGGCCGCGCGGGAGGTGGCCGAACGGGTTCGGCACGCCATCAGCGCGCTCGCCGAACCGCTCACCACCGACCAGGTGGTGACCGCGAGCGTCGGGGTCGCCACGCTGCACGATCGGGAGCACGCGGACACGAGCCGGGAGACCGGGCGGCAGGCGCTGGACCGGCTCGTGGAGCGGGCCGACAACGCCCTGTACGAGGCGAAGCGGGCCGGACGCAACCGCGTCCGGTCGGCCGACATCAGCTGACGCCCGGGGCGAGCAGCGTACGGGCCAGGCCGATGAGCGCCCCGGCGGCCACGTACCAGGCGCTGTTGAGCCGGGTGCGCCAGAGCAGGATGAGCGTGGCGACCGCGATCGCGACGGTGAGGGGATCGACGAGGGCGGCTCGGCCCAGTTGGCCGGTGACGCCGGCCATCAGCGCCAGGGCGGTCGTGTTGAGCCCGTCGAGCGCGACCGAGGTCCACGGCGAGGACCGCAGCCGATCGGTGATGCGGGTGAGGAGGCCGACGAAGAGGAACGACGGAAGGAAGATGGCCACGGTGGCGAGGAACGCGCCGACCGGCCCGGCGACCAGGTAGCCGATGAACGTCGCCGTGGTGAAGACCGGGCCGGGCGTGACCTGGCCGATCGACACGGCGTCGAGGAGCTGCTGCTCGGTGATCCAGCCCAGTCGCTCGACGAAGTCCCCGCGCAGGAACGCCAGCAGGACGTAGCCGCTGCCGTAGAGGACCGCGCCGATCTTCAGCATCGTCACGAACAGCTGCCCCAGCTGCCCGCTCGTAAGGTCGGACCACAGCGACGGCCCGACGACGAGCGGAGCGACCGCCATCGGGGACGACGGGCGGGGTGGATGACGCACGGCGCGCACCAGGACCGCCAGCAGCGCACCGGAGGCGAGCACCAGCAGCTCGTTGACCCCGACCGCGTAGGCCGCGACCGCGGCGAGCGCCAGCCCGGCGAGCCAGACGCTGCGGATCGTCACCCGGGCCAGTCCGACCAGGGCATGGACGATGATCGCGATGACGGCCGGCACGATGCCGTACAGGATCCCCGCCACTGCGGGCGTGTTTCCATAGTGGACATACACCCACGCGAGCGCGGTCACGATCAGCGCCGCCGGCAGGATGAAGCAGACGCCGGCCGCCACCAGCCCGCGCCAGCGGGCCCGCTCGAAGCCGAGGTGGATGGCCAGCTCGGTCGAGTTCGGGCCGGGGATCAGGTTCGTCGCGCCCATCAGGTCCACGAAGCGCTCGTCGGAGACCCAGCCACGGCGGTGCACCAGCTCGTGGCGCATCATGGCCGTGTGGGCGGCCGGCCCGCCGAAGGCGACCAACCCCAGCCGGAGGAACAGCCAGGCCACCTCCCGCCCGGAGCCCCGGCCCGGCCGCGCCCGGCCGTCTCGGCCATCCGCCATCGCGCTGTTCTCCTCCCTGGGCACCGGGCCGACCGGTCCGCCAGGCGTGTCCATGAAGGCCTATCTGCCCCCGTGTCGATCGCGGGCGCGACCGCGACCCGGCCCGGCTTCCGGTCGGATCGGCGGTGCACACCCCTCCGTTCCTCCGGGGTACACCGGATCGGTGACCGCGCCCGGCCCGACCGCCCCGCCCGGCTCGCCGCTGCTAGCGTCGAGTCCGGGCCGGTGGTGCCACCCGCGCCGGCCAGCATAGAGGAGGTCGCGGGGAAACCGGGACCTTCGGGCCTGACGGCGGACCGTCCGAACGGACAGCGTGGAGGGCAGCGGCTGGCCGACCGGTGGTCGGGCGCCGGCGACAGGAGTATTCCGATGCGTGCACTTGTCTATCACGGGCCGGGCCGCAAGTCCTGGGACGAGGTCCCGGATCCGGTGGTGCAGGACGACACCGACGCGATCGTCCAGGTGGACGCGGTCACGATCTGCGGCACGGACCTGCACATCCTGTCCGGCGACGTGCCCGCCGTCACCGACGGCCGGATTCTCGGTCACGAGGCGGTCGGCACGGTCGTCGACGTCGGGGCGGGCGTCAAGACGCTGCGGCCGGGCCAGCGGGTGCTCGTGTCCTGCATCACCGCCTGCGGCCGGTGCCGCTACTGCCGTCAGGCCCGGTACGGTCAGTGCCTCGGCGGGGGCGGCTGGATCCTCGGGCATCGCATCGACGGAACCCAGGCGGAGTACGTCCGAGTGCCGTTCGCGGACAACTCGGCGTACGTGATCCCCGACGGCGTGAGCGACGAGCAGATCCTCATGCTGGCCGACATCCTGCCCACGGGCTATGAGGTCGGCGTCCTCAACGGCGGGGTCCGGCCCGCCGACACGGTGGCGATCGTCGGGGCCGGGCCGATCGGGCTCGCCACGGTCATGACGGCCAAGCTCTTCACCCCCAGCCACATCATCGCCATCGATGTGGCGCCGAGCCGGCTCGACGCGGCCAAGCAGATGGGCGCCGACGTCACGGTGAACAGCGAGCAGGAGGACCCGGTCGCCCGGGTCATGTCGATGACCGACGGGCTCGGGGTGGACGTGGCGGTCGAGGCGGTCGGCATCCCCGGGACCTTCGAACTGTGCACCCGGCTTGTCCGCCCGGGCGGCCGGGTCGCGAATGTCGGGGTGCACGGCAAGCCCGCCACGCTTCACCTCGAGGACCTGTGGATCAAGAACATCACCATCACGACGGGCCTGGTCGACACGTACTCGACGCCCTCCCTGCTCGACCTCGTGGCGGCCGGTCAGCTCGACCCGGGTCGGCTCGTCACGCACCGCTTCGCGCTCGGGGAGTTCCTGGACGCCTACGACGTCTTCGCCCGCCCGGGCGAGACGGGCGCGCTCAAGGTGGTGCTCACCCGCTGACGCGGCCGTCCACTCAGGACACGCGGTGACCCGCGCCCGGCGGCCCGACGGTCGGTGGAGGAGGACCGGCGAACGGTCCCCGCACGGGGCCGGGTGCGGCAGACTGGAGGGGTGACGCCGGCTCACCCAGCCCACGGCCCCGTCTTCCTGTACGACGGCGACTGTGGCTTCTGCACGCGATGCGCGCAGTTTCTGCGCCGCCACGTCCGTACGCCCGTGCGGATCGCGGCCTGGCAGGGGGTCGACCTGGCCCCGCTGGGCGTCACGGCCGCCGAGTGCGCGCAGGCGGTCCAGTACGTGTCCGCACGTCACGTCAGCGCCGGCCCGGTGGCCATCGCCGACCTGCTGCGCACCGCCGTCGGGAGGACGGGCCCCGTCTGGCGGCTGCTCGGCTGGGTGCTGGCCCGGCGGGTCGTGGTGGCCCTCGCCTGGCCCGTCTACCGGTGGGTGGCCCGCCACCGGCACCGTTTCCCCGGCGGCACCGTCGCCTGTGAGCTACCTCGCCCGGCGCGCTGACCCCGGCCGGGCCGGCGTGTCTGGCTGGCCGGCGTCCGGCGCCCGTAGACTTGGGCCGGCGACCACCGGCGTGGGTGGCCGCTGCCGGTCAGGCCAAGGAGAAACATCGGTGACACCTACGGTGCCGGGGGCCAGCCGCAACACCCGCCAGCGTGCGCTGATCCTCAGCCTCCTCAACGAGGCGACCGATTTCCAGAGCGCGCAGCGGGTCTACCACGAGCTGCGCGACCGCGGCGCCAAGGTCGGCCTCACCACGGTGTACCGCACCCTCCAGATGCTCGCCGAGGCCGACGAGGTCGACACGATGCGCCTGCCGAGCGGTGAGCAGCTGTACCGCCGGTGCAACCGGCCGTCGCACCACCACCATCTGGTGTGCCGGGAGTGCGGCAACACGGTCGAGATCGCCGGGCCGGCGATCGAGCGCTGGGCCGACCGGGTCGCCGCCGAGAACGGGTACACCGAGGTCAGCCACACCATCGACCTGTTCGGAGTGTGCCCCGAGTGCTCCCGTCGGCGGCGCGGCGACGACGCGTAGGCGCCGACGCGGGCCCGAGGCGCGGGCCGACGCGCCCCAAGGAGGACCGGGGGACCCGGGGCAGCGTCGTCGGGTCCGCACGCCCGCCCCGTTGTCGCCGTCAGCCGACCACCGTCCAGTCGGGCGGGTCACCGTCGTGCACGGTCGCGTCGTTGTACCGCGCCGGGTCCGGGTTGGGCCAGTTCCCATTGGGAAACGTCGACATGTCGAGCGCCTTGGCCCGCATGTCCTGCAGGAACGTCCTGGCCCGCGCGTAACACTCGGTGACCATTACGGCCAGGGTGCCCACCTGGATGGCGATCGCCGGGACCGCCGTGCCGAACGCGGCGAGGGCGGCCAGTATCCCCGGCGGTCCCCCCGCGTAGGCCAGGAAGGCGCCGACGATGATTGCGCACAGTTCGATGAGCAGCGCCAGCAGGGCGACGTAGCACGCGAGCACCGACATCGCGAGCCAGTGCAAGGCGAAGCCGATCGCCTGGGCCGCGGCCCGCAGCTGCCCGGCCGCGTCGACCTGGCCCGCCACCACCTGCTCGTACGCCTCGGCGGCCCGGCCGCGCCACCGGGTCAGCACCGGCCGGTTCTCCGGGCGGAGGTCGCCCACGACCGAGCTCAGCCTGGTGCTGACGAGCACCCAGTCCTGAGCGTTGATGTACAGCCGGAGCACCACCGGACCCGACTCCAGGAAACGCTCGACGCGGGCCTCGATGTCGTGCAGGTCCTGCAGCGCTTGACGAAGGGTGTCCTGGACGACCGGCCTCAGGCCGGGCACCGGCAGCAGGGGCAGGGTCGCGAGCGCGGCGACCTTGGGGATGAGCTCGTCGCGCAGCTTCGCGTGCTGCTCCCGGTTCCTCGCCAACAGGTTCTCGTATGTATCGACGAATTCGCGGATGTCGTCCGCCATGGCGATCCCCCGTGTCCGCGGTCAGCTGTTGTCGTACTGGGCCCGGATCGTGTCGTCGGCCTCCGCGTAGGTCTCGGCTACGGTCCGCAGCGTCCGCGCGATCCCCTGGGTGACCAACGCGCCCTGACGGCAGAGGTTGGCGAACACCCGAGTGACCTCGTTGTAGTCGGCGAGGAACCCGTTGAAGAAGAACAACTCGTACGCGTCGATAGTCAGATGATTGGCCTGGAAGGCGCAGTCCGAGAGTCGCAGGGACTGGGCGTCCCACAGGTCGGCCTCCCGGACCATGTCGTCCGTGGCGATCTCGATCACGCTCGGTGCCGGTTCGGTCATGGGCGGGGTCCTCGGCTCATGTCCTCCAGGGCGGCCCGGGCCTCGGCCACGAGGGTCTCCAGGCGCCGTTGGTAGTCGATGTACGGCCGGCGTGCGGCGAGGGCGGCGGCCGCCGCGGCGCTGATCGCCTCCCGCAGCGCGTGGGCCAGGGTCACCTCGTCCTGGCGGGCCAGCCAGGCCTGGTTGACCGTGCACTCGGTGATGCGCCCCTGCGCCACCGTGACCCTGACGGCACCCTCGCTTCCGACGCCGACGACCGGGGGTGGCGGCGCGGTGAGGTGATCGAGGTCGTCGGCGGCCGCCAGCACCGCGGCGGCCAGGTCGGCCAGCCGACGCGGCCGCCCGGCGGTCCCGTCGGCTCGAACCGGGGCCAGCCAGGAGAGCGCGGTCGCGTCCGCGCCCGGCGCCGTCGACGACCGCCGACCGTCCCCGGGGGACCGATCCGGGTCGTCGCCGACCGACCCGAAGCGTGCGAGCGGCGCGTCAGGCTCGGCCGCGCCGGCCTCGGCGAGGGCCTGGACGGTGGCCGCCGCCCGTCGTCGGGCGGCCTCCGCATCGGCGGCCACCACCGCCGGCCCGACGTCGGCCGGGCTCAGCCGGCGCCGCCAGTCCGCCGCCACGTGGACGTCGCGGGCGGTGCCGTCCTCGTCGATCACGATCGTGATGCTGCCGGTGCGGTCGGTGCCGTCACACACGGTGCGGGCCCGCGCCGTGGCCGCGGTCAGCCCGGCCTGCGTCCGGCGAAGTCGATGGGCGAGCTCGGTGACCGAGCGGAGAACATCGTCGATCATGCCGGCCGCCATGAGCCGATGGCGTCAGCACATGGAAATAGGGAAGTGGCTAGAAGGGTGTTGCGTCCTGCCGTCATGGATCCCCCGTGTCTGGCCGTCGTCGCCGGGCCCATCCTCGGCCCGGTCGGGCGAGCCCCACTGTAGGGACCCCGGCACCACCTCGCCAGCCCTCACTTCTCGCCTGTGGATAACCGCGCACGGCACCGCCGCGGGCCTGGACACGCTCGCCGGGCGGGAACCCGACCGAGCCCGACCAGGCACCGCGGCGGTGACTGGTGCTGCCGGCGGCGCCGGGGCGGTGACGGTGACCGCACTCGGCGCCTCGGTGACGCGGAGGAGACGGCGTCGGGGTGACGCCGGTGGCGACGCGACAGCGGCCGCGGAGGATCAGGCCGGGGCGTCGGTGGCGGTGGTGGTCACCTCGAAGGTGGCGACCTCGATGCCGGCCCCCTCGCCGCCCGCGTCGCCCTCACCCTCCAGCGTGCCGGTGTAGGTGCGGCTCGGCTGGCCGGCGACCCGGACCGTGACCACGAACTTGGACGGCGAGACCCCGCACGCGTCGTAGAGCGAGACGCGCACGGTGTAGGTGCCCAGCGGCGCCGTGTCCTTCCAGGTGATGTTCTCGTTCCGCTTGCCGTCGATCTCGCAGTCGGGGTTGGAGTCGAGGTCGAGCGAGCCGCCCGAGGCCGACTCGGGGTGACCGAAGTAGATCTCCTCGCCGTTGGGGTCGACGACGTGCAGGTCCACGTCGCTGTCGACGTTCCACGAGACGCTGACCTGCACCACGCCCGTGCCCACGTCCAGGGCCTGCACGGTCTGGGTGGCCAGCGGTCCCTGCTTGCCCGCCGCATCGGCGACCGCGAAGTACAGCAGGAAGGTCTGTCCCGGCAGCGCCTGCGCGACGGTCACCACGACGTCGACCGTGGTGCTGGGCTGCCGAAGCTTGATCTCGTGGTAGCCCCGCGCCGGAGCGCCGGTCGAGGTCGGCGCCGGCGCCGGTTCGCCCTCCGGACCGGCCGTCGGAACCACCAGCTCCTCGAGCGCGAGGCGAACGACGGTGAACTCCTGCTCGGAGGTGATGGTCTCCTGGACGCTGCCGCCGTTGACGACCGTGGTGGTCTCGGTGACCTGCGCGACCGGACCGTCCGGCTCACCCGCGCCGAGCGGCTGGTTCACGAGCTCCTGGTTCTCGGCGGCGTCGCCGAGCACCTCGATGCCGGTCACGTAACTGGTGATCACCGGGGCCGCGTCCTGCTGCCCCAGCAGGCCGCAGCCCGAGGCGGTCACCGTGATCAGCGCGGCGGCGATGACGGCCCCGATGATCCTTGGTCGCTGTGCTTGCCACATGGCGCCTACCGTACGGCCCCTGTCAACTCAGCGGGTTGCGGCCCAGGCCACCTGATCGAGGCTCATGACGGCCGATGAAGCCGTCAGGACAGGGCCTCGGCCAGGGCCCGCAGCAGGGCGGCCACCCCCGGCGGGCCGTCCACCACCAGGTCGGCCCGGGCCGCCACCGCCTGGACCTCGGTGGAGCCGCTCGCCACGGTCAGGCCGGCGATTCCGTTGCCGCGCAAGGACTCGACCGCGGCAAAGGCCGGCAAATCACCAAGATCGTCGCCTATGTAGCAGACGGCGCGAGCCTGGCGCTCCTCGGCGTACGCCCGCAGGGTCTGCCCCTTGTCGGCGCCGGGTGGCCGGACCTCCAGCACGAAGCGTCCGGGCTCCACCACGAGGCCGTGACGTTGCGCACAGTCGGTAATCGGACCCGTCAGCGTGGCGAGCGCTCCCGCCGGATCGGCCGCCCGGCGGGTGTGCACGGCCACCGCCACCGCCTTGTCCTCGATCCACGCGTCGGTGACCCCGTGCGCCGCCAGCAGCCCGGGCAGCTCGGACCGGACGGCCTGCAGGCCGGCGGGCGGGGGCGGGGAGGTGAGCCCGTGGCGGGCGTCCCACCGCTGCAGCCCGTAGTGTCCGAAGACCACGAGCTCGGCCAGCGCCGGTTCGCGGGAGAACTGGCCGTAGTCGACCACCACCTGGGCGGGTCGGCCCGAGATCACCGCGACCGCGCCCACGCGCTCGGCCACCCGGGCCAGCGCGGAGATGATGCCGGGCAGCGGCGGGGAGTTCGTCGGGTCCGGCACGATCGGGGCCAGCACACCGTCGTAGTCGACCGCGAGCAGGGCGGACGCCGGGTCGGCCAGGATCGCGGCGAGCCCGGCTCGTCCGGCGTCGGTCACCGGCGTGGGGAGACCCTCGCTGCCCCCCATGTCACGGTCCGCCCACGACGTCGGCGACCACCACCGTCACGTTGTCGGGCGCCCGCGCCTGTAGCGCCGTTCGGACGAGGATCTGGGCGCACCGGGCCGGGTCGGGCTCCATCTCCAGGGCGTGCCGGATCGCCTCGTCCCCGACCACGTCGGTCAGGCCGTCGCTGCACAGCAGGTACCGGTCACCGACCGTCGCGGTCCGGGCCGCGGTGCTCGGCTCGTAGGCCAGTCCCTGGACGGCCTGCATCACCACCGACCGCCGCGGGTGCGAGCGCGCGTCCATCTCGGTGATGAGGCCCTCGTCGATCAGCGTCTGGACGTACGTGTCGTCCCGGGTGATCTGCTCGAACGTGCCGTTGCGCAGCAGGTAGGCGCGGGAGTCGCCCACGTGGAACAGGCCGATCTGGTCGCCGACGAGCAGCAGCGCGGTCACCGTGGTCCCCATCGCCTCGGTGCGCTCGTCGCTGTCGATGAGCTCCCGGATCGTGCGGTTCGCCGCCTCAACCGCGTCGGACAGCAGGGCCACCGGGTCCGCGGGCTCGGCGGTGGTCAGCAGGCGGACCGTCGGCGCCTCCACCGGAGAAGGCCGGTCCGACGACATGTCCTCCGTCGGCACGTTCTCCGGAAGTGGTCGCGCCGGCGCCGCGTCCGGGTCCAGCAGGCAGAGCTGGCGGACCACGACCGCGCTGGCCTGTTCGCCCGCCGGCATGCCGCCGATGCCGTCGGCCACGACCGCCAGGCGCGGGCCCGCCGCCGCCGAGTCCTCATTGTTCGCGCGGCCGTGTCCGATGTCGGTGTACGCCGCCGTCCGCAACCTGAGGCTCATCGGTGCAGCCTGCCTGGACACCGGGTGGGACGCAGCGGTGGGCGGGATGGGGATGCCCAGTCGCGTGTCTGCACGAAGCTCCTCGTTCGTTCCGTGCGATCGGTCGTCTGACGGCCCCTACCCGGTCCGTCCGGATGCGGGTAGGGACGAGCGTACAACGGCCGTGAGCCGTGTCGATGCCGGTGGCCGGTCCGGCTCGCGTCGGCCAGCGGACAGTTGACGCCTGGGCCGGACCGGCCGGTCGGGGTCGCTCGGTGCCCGGGCGACCCCGACCGGGCCCGGTCGACAACCCGGGACGGTTCAACGACCGGGATGGTGGTCAGTAGCGGCCGGGCTCGAAGCGGCGCAGGGCCAGCCGGGTCAGGCCGAGCAGGACCACGATCTGGGCCAGCATGATCCCGACCGGGATCCACCAGTTCTCCTGGCGGTGCATCCAGATCGGGTCGAAGATCTCCGCCGGCAGGTAGCGGACGTCCACGCTCGCCGCGGCCGCCGCCATGCCCCAGCGGGCCGGGTCGAGGTAGGCCGCCCAGGCCAGGACCGGGTTGTTGTACACCGCGAAGAGGCAGCCGGACAGCACGAGCTGGAACATCACGCTGACCACGAGGATCGGGGTGGTCTGCTCGGTGGTACGGACCAGGGCGCTGGCGAGCAGCCCGAACGCGGTCGAGGCGACCGCGACCAGCCACACGGCGATGATCACGTCGGCCATGGGCATGGCCAGGATCAGCGGCTCCACCGGTCGTGGCAGGCCCCACATCGACAGGTAGATGAAGACCACGACCTGGATGAAGTCGATGATCACGAAGATGGTCACCTTCGAGGCGAGGTAGGCCGTGGGGGACAGCCCGATGGACCGCTCACGCCGGTAGATCGAGCCTTCGTTGACGATCTCGCGAATGGCGATCGCCACGCCCATGAACGCCGCCCCGACGATGAAGACCGCGAGCCGGCGCTGGGCCTCCAGGTTGTACCCGGCCTGGTCCTCGCCGAGGCCGTTGCTGCCGGGGACGGCCTTGGAGAGCAGCGCCAGGACGATCGGCAGGCCGATCAGGAAGAGGGCGTAGCCGCGGTCGGCGAAGATCACCCGCAGCATGCGCCAGCACAGCGTCAGGTACTGCCGGAACGGCGCCACCGGGTGCAGGGTCTGCTGGACCACCGACGGGTCCTGGACCGCCTTGAGCGGCCCCTCCTTGGGCGGTGGCGGCAGCGCGTCCCGGAAGACCACCGCCGCCAACCGGTCCAGGCCGCGTTCGAAGCGGTTGGGGCCCGAGCGACGCTTCTTGGCCTTCCCCTTCGCCGGCTTCGCCGCGGTCGAGGTCGCCGACGCGCCCGCCGGGGCGGCCGTGGTCGAGCCGGCGGAGGTCGAGCCGGTGGTGGTCGAGCCGGTGGTGGCCGAGCCGGTGGCGCTCGAGCCGGCCGTGGTCGGGGGCGGGGCGTGGGTCGCCGGGACGGCCGCGACCATCTCCGGGGTCAGCGGCATGTCGGCCGTGGCCGGCTCCGGTTCCATGAGCGCCGCCGGCACCGTCAGCTCGGACCCCGGCCCGCCGAGGGGCGCCGTCCCGGGTTGGGTGGTCCCGGCGGAGGCGACCGGGGTGGTCACCGGGTCGACCGGCGGCGGGACCTCCATCCCGGCGTCCTGGGCCGCGCTGTCCGAGCCCGGCGTGGCCTGAGCCGGAATGGCGGGGGCCGGCGGAGTGGTGGTCGTGGCGGCCGCCGTCGTGACGGAGGTGGCCGCCCCAGCGGCGAGCTTGGCCGCGACCGCCGACAGCGAGCCCGTCAGGTTCGGCGGCGGGGTGGTCGGGGTGGGTTGGGTGGCCCGGACGGTCGGCAGCGGCGAGAAGGTCGGGTCGAGGTCGGACAGCTCCAGGTTCCCCAGGAGCTTGCGCTTGCTCTGCGCGAGCAGCTCGGCCCCCGGCTCGCCGATGTAGCGCCGGTAGAGCTCGGAGCCGCGGAACTTCTGCGCCCAGTACGCCGCCTCGTGGGTGACCTTGTGGAACACGTCGGCGTAGTCGCTGGCCTCGAAGAACGGCAGCAGCTCGTTCGGCGGCCCGAAGTAGCCCATCCGGCCACCCAGGCACATCACCAGCACGTAGTCACAGATGTCCAGATGCAGGACGCTGTGGGTGACCACGACGATCGTCCGACCCCGGTCGGCGAGCAGGCGCAGCTCCCGCATGACCTCCTTGTCCAGGGCCGGGTCCAGGCCGGAGGTCGGCTCGTCGAGCGCGAGCAGGGAGGGCTCGGTCAGCAGCTCCAGGGCCACGGAGGTCCGCTTGCGCTGACCCCCGGAGAGCTTGTCGACGCGGTGCTTGGTGCGGTGGGACAGGCCGAGCAGCTCGATCACTTCGTTGACCCGGGCCCACCGCTCCTTACGGGAGACGTCGGAGGCGAAGCGCAGCGCGGCGGCGAAGCGCAGCGCCGTCCGCACGGTGAGCTGGTGGTGCAGGACGTCGTCCTGCGGCACCATGCCGATCCGGTAGCGCAGCTCCGAGTAGTGCTCGTAGAGGTCCTTGCCGTCGTAGAGGATGTTGCCCATCGCCGGCTTGCGGAAGCCGGTGAGGCTGCGCAACAGGGTCGACTTGCCGCAGCCGCTCGGCCCGATGACGGCGAGCAGGGTGCCGTGGCGCAGCACGAAGCTCACGTCATCGAGGAGCGTCGCCCCCTTGATCCGGACGGTCAAGTCGTCCGCGATGACCGACGTCGGTCCCGAGTCGTCGTGCTGGTAGACGGCGCGCCCGTCCCAGAGGAACTCATGGCGACCGATGGTGAAGATGTCGCCCGGAGACAGCGTGGCGCGGGGGACTCGGCGGCCGTTGTAGTGCAGGCCGTTGGTGCTGTTGAGGTCGACCAGTACGACGCCAGAACCCTTACGCCGGATCTCGGCGTGCTTGCCGGAGACCCACAGGTCGCGCAGAACGATGTCGTTGTCCTCGTCGCGCCCGATCCTGATGACACTGGCGCCGTCGAGGGTGGCGACCGGGGTGGCCGGGGTTGGGGGTGTCTCGTCGTTAACCACGGTCCTCATCATGCCGGCCTTGTCGAATTCTCGTCTGCCGGCCCGTTCGGCTGATCGCCGGCCCGACCTTCGGCCGACGGTGGTTGGGTCGGTCGGTCGGTGCTGGCCTGCTGGCCGGGGATCGTGACCTCCCCCGGAGCCAGCAGGCGGTACGGGGCGGCGGGGCTGGTGTCGAATCGGCGTCCGATCATCGCCGCGGCGAGGGCCGGCGCGGCCAGGTAGGAGACGCGGCGGGACGCGTGGATCTTGGGGGCGCACAGATATAGAAGGCGCGCTGGACCTCCGGTCGCGGGCGACCTGGACACCGGGTCTCGCCCCGTCCCGCTCGACCGCCACCACCTCGATGCCCTGGGGCCGAGCGTATCGATGCCGGCAACTGGGGTTGAGATGCGCGCGCGGCGGGCGTCGTCCAGGATGGTCCGACATATCCGTGCCCCCGGGGCGCGGTCGCGACCGGTGCCGATGGATGCGGCGGAGGCCGATGGGAGGTCTCCCGGCCGGCTTCCCGGGGAGCGGATACCCAGCGTCGATGGGGTCGATACGGAACGTCGACGGACCGAATGGGGAGGGGTCACGACGATGCGGAGCGGGATCGCCCTGGTGACGGCCATCCTGGGGGTGGCCCTGGTGCTCGTGGGCGCGGCCACGCTGTGGGCGGCGGCGCTGCGCCGGCCGGAGGACGCGGCCGACGTCCGATCGGACCGTCCGTCCTCGGCGGTCGAGCGCGGCATCGCCCTGGCCGCGCGGCTGCCCGGCGGGGAACGCCTCATCGCCTGGGGCGTGGCCCTGCTCGCCCTGGCCGCGGTGGCCAGCGGCGCGATCACGTTCTCCGTCACCGCCACCGCGGGCACGAACTGACGGGCCCGCCGCACCGGCTCAAGCCGGCTGGGCGGCCGGCCCGTGGCCCCGGGCGGTGCGCCCCGCCGACGCCGGGTGTCGGGAGGCGGTGCCTTATGACACGGGCCGGCCCGGTGTGTCAAGGGCCCACGGTCCCGTCTGTGGCGGGCCCACGGTCCGGTGTGTCTTGGGTCCGATGCCCCTACCCCGCGCCCGTACGTTCATCCTCAGGGGGCTATTCTGCGACCGAGGCTCGCTGAAGATCATTGGGCCAGTGCCAACCTTGGGAGGGCTCGCGTGACCACCCTTGCCCCGAAGCCGATCGTCACCCGGCCGTATCCGGTGCGCCAAGCGGTCCGCGGCTCGGCGATCGCTCGCCTGCTGCGCACGACGGACGCGAAGCAGATCGGGATCATGTACATGGTCACCTCCTTCGCGTTCTTCCTGATCGGTGGCTTCCTGGCCCTGCTCATGCGGGCCGAGCTGGCACAGCCGGGCACGGACTTCCTGACGCCCGAGCAGTTCAACCAGCTGTTCACCATGCACGGCACGATCATGCTGCTGTTCTTCGCGACGCCGATCGTGTTCGCGTTCGCGAACTACATCGTGCCGCTGCAGATCGGGGCGCCGGACGTGGCGTTCCCGCGGCTGAACTCGTTCGCGTACTGGCTGTACCTGTTCGGCGCGAGCCTCACGACCGCCGGCTTCTTCACGCCCGACGGCGCGGCCGACTTCGGCTGGTTCGCCTACCAGCCGCTGTCCAACGCCACGCACTCGCCCGGGACCGGCGCGGACATGTGGGTGGTCGGCCTGGTGATCTCGGGTCTGGGCACCATCCTGGGCGCGGTCAACATGATCACGACGATCCTCACGCTGCGCGCGCCCGGCATGACGATGTTCCGGATGCCGATCTTCACCTGGAACATCCTGATCACGTCGCTGCTGGTGATCATGGTGTTCCCGATCCTGGCGGCGGCCCTGCTGGCGGTGTTGTCCGACCGGCACCTCGGCTCGCACGTCTACGACCCCGAGACCGGTGGCCCGCTGCTGTACCAGCACCTGTTCTGGTTCTTCGGCCACCCCGAGGTGTACATCATCGCGCTGCCGTTCTTCGGCATCATCAGCGAGATCATTCCGGTCTTCAGCCGCAAGCCGATCTTCGGCTACAAGGGCCTGGTGCTGGCGACCCTGGGCATCGCGGCGCTGTCGATGAGCGTGTGGGCGCACCACATGTTCGCCACCGGCCAGGTGCTGCTGCCGTTCTTCTCGTTCCTGTCGTTCCTCATCGCCGTGCCGACCGGCATCAAGTTCTTCAACTGGATCGGCACGATGTGGCGGGGCTCGCTCACCTTCGAGACGCCGATGCTGTTCGCGATGGGCTTCCTCGTCACGTTCCTGCTCGGCGGCCTCTCCGGCGTGCTGCTCGCCTCACCGCCGCTGGACTTCCACGTGTCCGACTCGTACTTCGTGGTGGCGCACTTCCACTACGTGCTGTTCGGCACGATCGTCTTCGCGGTGTACGCCGGCATCTACTTCTGGTTCCCGAAGATGACCGGCCGCATGCTCAACGAGCGCTGGGGCAAGGTCCACTTCTGGCTGACCGTCATCGGCTTCAACGTGACGTTCCTGGTCCAGCACTGGCTGGGCAACGCGGGCATGCCGCGGCGCTACTTCGACTACCTGCCGTCGGACGGCTGGACGACGCTGAACATGATCTCCTCGGTGGGGGCGTTCATCATCGGCGTCTCGACGCTGCCGTTCCTCTACAACGTCTGGAAGTCGTACAAGGCGGGCCCGATCGTCACCGTCGACGACCCGTGGGGCCACGGCAACTCGCTGGAGTGGGCGACCTCGTGCCCGCCGCCGTTGCGCAACTTCGACCGCATCCCGCGGATCCGCTCCGAGCGGCCGGCCTTCGACGCGAAGTTCCCGAACCTGGCGGTGGACTCGTCGGTTCCGCATCGCGCGATCGCGCCGAAGCAGCGCCAGGCGTGACGAGCGCCCGACTCGGTGTCAGGGACGGGCACCGGCTGGCCAGCCGGTGCCCGTCTTCGTCGTCGGGCGGCCTGCACGGGGAAACGGGCCCGCGGAGGGCGTTTCCCGGCAAGTAGCGCCCGAAAGCCCTCCCCGGGGGAGCGGCGCCCGAGGGTCCTTCCTGGGGATTGCGCCCGAAGGGCTTCCCGGGGAGGTCAGGCCACGAACGGGTGCCCGACCAGGTGCACGCCGGCCGCCTTCATCTCGGCGATCGCGGCGTCGGTGGTCGACTTGGCTACGCCGGCGGTGTAATCGAGCAGCACGGTCGTGGTGAAGCCCGCCCGCACCGCGTCGAGCGCGGTGGCCCGGACGCAGTGGTCCGTGGTCAAGCCGACGATGTCCACATCGGACACGCCGCGGGAGCGCAGCCAGTCGGCCAGGCCCACGCCGTTGGCGTGGCCCTCGAACCCGGAGTACGCGGCCTCGCGCTCCCCCTTGACGAAGACCTCCTCGATCCGGTCGGTGTCCAGGGCCGGATGGAACTGGGCCCCGGGCGTCCCGGCGACGCAGTGCGGCGGCCAGGTGTCGACGAAGTTCGGCTCCTCGGCGAAGTGGTCACCCGGCTCGACGTGGTGGTCCTGCGTGGCGACGATGTGGTCCCACCGCTCGCGCTCGGGGGCGCCCTCGCCGCCGCCGTCCGGGGCGGCGAGCAGGGCCGAGATCTTCTCGGCGACCGCGGCTCCGCCGGCGACGGGAAGCGAGCCGCCCTCGCAGAAGTCGTTCTGCACGTCAACGATCAGCAGTGCTCGTGCCATGGATACCCCCGGAATCTCGGACTGGTCGTGTGCGGACGGTGGCCTCAGGCCGGCGGTGGTCTCATGTGGACGGTCAGGGCCGGCTCTCCGGCGGAGAGCTTGAGCCCTTCCCACGGGATCGAGATGAGGCAGGCGCGGGCGTGCTCGCGTGACTGCTCGAGGGTGGGCAGGTCGTCCACCGGCTCGCCGCCGCGCATGAACGGGCGCTGCAGCAGGCGGTCATGCGGCTGCGGCGGCGGGGTGCCCTGGGACACCACGATCTCCTCGATGGCCGTGCCGGTCGGCTTGTGGCGCCGCACCGCGGTCTTCCGCCCGCCGATCGTCATCTTGTGCTCCGACCGCTTGGCCACCGGCTTGCCGTCCACCTCGACCAGCTTGTAGACCAGGCCCGCGGTCGGCGCGCCCGAGCCGGTGACCACGGCCGTCCCGGCCCCGTAGGCGTCGACGGGTTCGGCCGCGAGCGCCGCGATCGCGTACTCGTCCAGGTCGCCGGAGACCACGATCCGGGTCTCCGGCGCACCGAGCTCGTCCAACAGCTGGCGGGCCTGGGCCGCGAGCACCGAGAGGTCGCCGGAGTCGAGCCGGATCGCGCCCAGGCCGGGGCCGGCGACCGCGATGGCGTTCCGGATGCCCTGGGTGATGTCGTACGTGTCGACCAGCAGGGTCGTCTGCCGGCCCAGCGTCGCCACCTGGGCGGCGAACGCCGCCGGCTCGTCGTCGTGCAGCAGCGTGAACGCGTGCGCCGCCGTGCCGGCCGTGGGTATGCCGTAGCGCCGCCCGGCCTCCAGGTTGGAGGTGGCGGAGAAACCCGCGATGTAGGCGGCCCGGGCCGCGGCCACCGCCGCCTGCTCGTTCGTCCGGCGCGAACCCATCTCGATCAGACGCCTACCCCGGGCCGCGGTCACCATGCGGGCTGCGGCCGCCGCGACCGCGCTGTCGTAGTTGAGCACCGACAGCACCAGCGTCTCCAGCACCACGCAGTCGGCGAAGGTGCCCGAGACGGTGAGGATCGGCGAACCGGGGAAGTAGATCTCCCCCTCGGCGTACCCGTCGATGTCGCCCCGGAAGCGGTACCCGGCGAGCCAGCGCGCGGTCTCCGCGTCCACCACACCGGTGCGGACGAGGTAGTCGAGCTGGTCGTCGTCGAACCGGAAGGCGCGGATCGCCTCGACCAGGCGCCCGGTCCCGGCGACCATGCCGTACCGGCGCCCGGGGGGCAGGCGACGGGTGAAGACCTCGAAGACACAGTGCCGGTCCGCGGTCCCGTTGCGCAGCGCCGCGGCCAGCATCGTCAGCTCGTAGTGGTCGGTCAGCAGCGCCGGGCGGCCGGGGTCCGGGTCCGACGGGTCGCGACCGGTGCCGGAGCCGGGTGCGGGGTGGGCGGGTTCGGCCCCGGGGTCCGGTTTGGGGCGGGTGGGTTCAGTCATCGCTTCGAGCCTACGATCCGCCCGGAGGAGCGTCTCGCCACGCGAGTGACGGCGGTTCGGGTCCCCCACCGGTGGACGCGGGCGCGTACCCTGCATGCCGGCCGACCTGCGCGGGGCCGCCCGGCCCCGCCGCTGCCCGTGGTCGCGCAGTACGGGGAACGCTCCGCATCCGAGCGAAAGGACACGTCGATGACCGTGACCTCGGTGGTACGTCCGCTGCCCGGCCCCGGACTGGTGGCCCGCTCCGGTGACCTGCTGCTCGTGTGTTCCGAGGGGACCGACGCCACCCGGGCGGAGGTGGAGCAGCTGCTCAACCTGGTGCCCGAGGTGGCCGCCGCCGGGGGCGACGGCACGGTTCTCGTCCGTCGCATCGCCGCCCTGCTCGCGGCCGACCTGGACGGCCTGTTCCCCGACTGTGCCGCCTGCGGGCCGGCCGCCGACGGGCGCCTGGCGGTGCTGGTCTACGGCGCCGCCACCGCGCGCGTGGTCGGCGGCGACGGCGAGGTCCACCTCTCCGCGGCCGACGCGGTCGCCTCGGTCAACCGCCTGGTCCCGGGGCCGATCACCTCGATCCGCCTGGAGCTCCCCGGCGCCGGCCAGCCCAGCCGCTTCGCGCGCCTGGAGGGTGGCGTGGTGAGTGCGGCCGGGTTCGTCGCCGGCGAGGAGGCGCCGGGCGGTGCGGCCACCGTCTTCGCCCCGGTGATTCCCGCCCAGCCGAGCCCGGCCCGCGCCGACGAGCCGGTGCGGCCGGAGACGGTCATTCACGAAACGCCGGCCTCGGAGACGCCGGCCTCGGAGACGCCGGCCTCGGAGACGCCGGCCCCGGAGACGCCGGCCCCGTATGTGCCGGCGCCACCGCCCGCGGACGAGCCCGCGCCGGTCGCGGCCGCCCTGGCGGCCCCGCTGGTGAGCGAACCTTCGGCTCCGCTGGTGGCCGAACCGCCGGCCCCGCCGGTGAGCGAACCGTCGCCGTCCACCGCGAGCGAGCCGTCGGCGTCCGGCATCGCCGGGTCCCTGGCCGTGACGGTGCCGGCCGCCCCGGAGCCCGTCACTCCCGAGCCGACCGCCGCTTTCGAGCCGGCCGTTGCGGAGCCGGCGCCGGCCGCGCCCGAGCCGCCGGCCGGGCCGGAGTCACCCGTGGGGACCGCGCCGGCGTCGCCCGGGCCGGAACCTGTCGCTGGGCCGGAACCCGTCGCCGCGCCGGAACCCGTCGCCGGGCCGGAACCGGTGGCGGAGCCGGCGGTCGAGACACCCGCGCCCGGGTCCGAGCCGGTGCTCCCCGAGGCCGCCCCCTCGGAGCCGAGTGGGTGGACATCCCCGGACTCGTCCACCACCGAGAAGTCCGGCGACGCGGCGTCGCGGCCGTCGTGGGCCGGACCCTCAATCGTCGACGCCTCGGTCGTCCCCGCCGGCGTCACGCCGCCGCCCGCGGCGGGCACCGCGGCTTCGTCCTCAGCCAGCACCGAGGCTCCGGCGCCGGCCAGCACCGACGCGCCACCCCTGCCGACGCGGGAGCCGCTCGCGACGGCGCCGATCGAAGTGGGCGTCCGGCCGACCGTCCTCGGGCTCGCCTGCTCGCAGGGTCACCTCAACGACCCGAGCCTGACCACCTGTGTGGTCTGCGGGGCCGGGCTGGTCACCCAGCCGCCGGCCCTGCGCGAGGGGCCGCGGCCGCCCCTCGGCATGATCACGATGGACGACGGCTCGCAGTACCTGCTCGACACCGGGTACGTGCTCGGCCGGGAGCCGCAGCACGACCCGGAGGTGGTGGCGGGTGGCGCCCGGCCGCTGAAGATCATCGACGTTGAGGGGGTCGTCTCCCGGCGGCACCTGCGGGTGGCGCTGGTCGGCTGGGACATCCAGATCATCGACCTGGGCTCGTCGAACGGGACGTACGTGCAGTACCCGGACGACCCGCAGCTGCACCGGCTCGAGCCGCACCACGCGATCGTGGTGAAGGTCGGTACCACGGTGACCATGGGCCGCCGGACGTTCCGCATCGACCCCGTCCCGCCCGAGCTGCGCAGGTAGAGCCCGGGCTGCGCAGGTCGAACCCAGGGCTGCGCAGGGAGAAACGGCGACGCGCCGGCCAGGGTGTGCCCTCCGGCCCGGGTCGGTGGCACGATGGGTGACGTGGCCGACACTCAGACCCTGCCCACCCCGACGACCGACGTCGCCGAGGTGTCCGACGTCGACCGCGTCTGGGTCACCATCGTGTGGAACGACCCGGTGAACCTGATGTCCTACGTGACGTGGGTGTTCCAGAAGCTCTTCGGGTACAGCCGGGAGAAGGCCGAGAAGCTGATGCTCGACGTGCACTACAAGGGCAAGGCGGTCGTCTCCTCGGGCGCCCGCGAGCGCATGGAGTACGACGCCACCCGGCTGCACGGGTACGGGCTGTGGGCCACGGTCGAGCAGCAATGACCGGGGCGTCAGCACCGTGCCGTGGCGTGGGCCGACGGCTCCGGCAGTTCCGCTTGGGTGGTCATGGCTGAGGACGCGCCCGGGCCGGGCACTCCGGCCGAGCCGCGCGGGCCGGAGACCCCGGCGGTGTCGCGTGAGCCGGAAGTTCCGGCGGAGCCGCCTGAGCCGGTGATGATGGTGTTCCGTCGGGTCGGCGACGAGTGCGTCGCCCGGATCACCCCGCAGGACGCGCAGATCCTGCGCCAGAGCATGGCCTCGCTCGCCGCGCTGCTCGCCGACGACCCGGACCCGGACGACCCCGCGGTGGGGCGCCTGTTCCCCGCCGTCTATCCCGACGACCCCGTCCAGCAGGCGGAGTTCCGGCGCCTGACCGAGACGGAGCTGCGTACGACCAAGCTCAACCAGGCCCGGGGCGTGCTGGCCGACCTGGTGGAGGCCGGCCGCGAGGTGCGGCTGACCCCGGAGCGGGCCGAGCTGTGGTTGCGGGCGCTCACCGACGTGCGGCTGGCCCTGGGCACCCGGCTCGGGGTCACCGACGACACCGACATCGAGGCCGAGATCGATGCGGCGGTCGGTCGCGACCCCGAGTCGCCGCGGGTCATGCAGCTGACCGTCTACCTGTACCTGACCTACCTGCAGGAGTCCCTGGTGGGGGCGCTGACCGACGCCGGGTGACGGTACGGTCGGTAGGCCGATCCATCGATCTGTAACCAGCCTGAGCCGGGGCTGTGACCAGGCTGAGTCAGGGGCGAGTCAGGGGTGCATATGGGGGACAACCGGATGCCCTGGCGTCCGGGGTAAGCACTACGGTGGGCGGGTGACTTCGACACAGACGCGTGCGCCGTCGGGCGCTCCGCTGATCACGACGCAGGCGTTGACCAAGCGCTACCCCAACGGGGTGACCGCGCTGGCGGACCTGACGCTCGCCGTCTCGCCGGGCATCGTGGGCCTGGTGGGGGCGAACGGCGCGGGCAAGTCGACGCTGATCAAGATCCTGCTGGGCCTGCTGGCCCCGACCGCGGGCCGGGTGACCGTGCTGGGGCTCGACCCCGTGACGGAGGGCGAACAGGTGCGGGCCCGGGTCGGCTACATGCCCGAGAACGACTGCCTGCCGCCCGACCTCGCCGCCGCCGAGTTCGTGACCCACATGGCGCGCATGAGCGGCCTGCCCAAGACCGCGGCCCGGGAGCGCGCCTCCGAGGCGCTGCGGCACGTCGGCCTCTACGAGGAGCGGTACCGGCAGATCGGGGGCTACTCCACGGGCATGAAGCAGCGCGTCAAGCTCGCCCAGGCGCTGGTGCACGACCCCGACCTGCTGCTGCTCGACGAGCCGACCAACGGTCTGGACCCGGCCGGGCGGGACGCGATGCTCACGCTGATCCAGCGCATCGGCACCGAGTTCGGCATCTCGGTCGTGGTCTGCTCGCACCTGCTCGGGGAGGTCGAGCGGATCTGCGACTCGCTCATCGCGATCGACGGGGGTCGGCTCCTGCGGGCCGACCGGATCGAGAACATGACCACGTCCCGCGACGTGCTCGTGGTCGAGGTCGCCGAGGGCATCGACCAGCTCGAGACGCGGCTGGCGGGCCTCGGGCTGACCGTCACCCGGGACGGCCGGGCGCTGCAGGTGCCGGTGGCCACCGAGTCGACCTACGACCAGATCCTCGGCGCGGTCGCCGAGCTCGACCTGCCCCTGCACTCGCTCGACCAGCGCCGCCACCGCGTCGCCGAGCTCTTCGCCAACGGCACCGCCGCGACGACCAGCCCACGGGAGGGTGCGCATGTCTAGTCCCGTCACCACGGCCAGGCCCGCCGCGGGGCCGGGCGGGGTCATCCACGACATCGGCTACCGGCGCTACGCCGGCCCGCGGCTGGGACGGGCGTACGCGACCCGGTCGCTGTTCGTGCACAGCCTGCGCACGGCGTACGGCCTGGGGCGCAGCACACTGGCCAAGTTGTTCCCGTGGGGGATTCTCGTCGTGCTGGTCGGGATCGCCGCGATCTTCGTGGCCATCCAGTCACAGCTGCCGCCGGGGGTGACGGAGCGCGTCTTCACCTACTGGCAGTTCCCGACCCAGACCAACGTCCTGGTGCTGTTCTTCTGCGCGGTCGCCGCGCCGGAGCTCGTCTCGCGCGACCTGCGCGGCGGGGTCCTGCCGCTGTACTTCTCCCGCCCGCTGTCCCGGGCGGACTACCCGGTGGCGAAGTTCGCCGCCCTGGTCAGCGCGGTGTTCCTGCTCCTGCTCGTCCCGCTGCTGGCGCTGTTCCTCGGGTCGGCCTTCTCCCAGGACAGCATGGGGGCGGTCGCCGACGAGTTCGGCCTGTTCCTCCAGGGCGTCGTGGTCGCCGCGCTCACGGCCGTCCTGTTCTCGGCGATCGCCCTGCTGATCGCGTCGCTGTCGGGCCGGCGCGCGGTGGCGGCCGCGCTCATCGTCGGGGCGTTCATCCTCACCACCCCGCTCCTCCTCGTGCTGCAGTTGCTCGCCTGGGCCAACGCCACCGTCGACGGCGAGCTGACCGGAGCCGGGGAACAGCTGTTCCAGCTGTCGTTCCTGGCCAGCCCGTTCACCATCGTCGAGGGGATCGGCGGCTGGCTGTTCGACCCGGATGAGCCGCTGGTCGGGCCGTACGGCCCGCTCTACCTCGTGGTGACGCTGGCCATCGTCGCGACCTGCCTGCTGCTGACCCTCGTGCGATACCGGAAGGTGGCCCGATGAGCACGCTGACTGTGCCGGCCGGCTCGGCCGGCGAAAGCCTCGGATCCGTGGCGCCGACCGCCTCCGGTTCGCCGGGCACCGGCAGCGTCGTCGAGCTGCGGGGCGTCACCAAGTGGTACGGCAACGTGGTGGCGGTCAACGACATCACGATGACCCTGGTCCCGGGCATCACCGGGCTGCTCGGCCCCAACGGCGCCGGCAAGACCACCGTGCTGCACATGATGGCGGGCTTCCTGCCGCCGTCCCGGGGCGAGGTGCTCGTCGGCGGCCAGCCGGCGTGGCGCAACCCGTCTGTCTACAGTGGACTCGGCATCGTGGTGGAGCGCGAGGCCGTCCACGGCTTTCTCAGCGGCTGGGAGTTCGTGCTGGCCAGCGCCAAGCTGCACCGGTTGCGCAACCCGGAGGCGGCGGCTCGGCGGGCGATCGAGCTGGTCGACATGGTCGAGCCGATGCACCGGCGGATGAGCACCTACTCCAAGGGCATGCGCCAGCGGATGCGGGTCGCCGCGGCGCTGGTCCACGACCCGGCCGTGCTCCTGCTTGACGAGCCGTTCAACGGCATGGACCCGCGGCAACGCCTGCACATGATGGACCTGCTGCACGCCATGGGGGACGCCGGGCGCACCGTGCTGTTCAGCTCGCACATCCTGGAGGAGGTCGAGCAGATCTCCGGAACCGTCCAGGTCATCGTGGCGGGTCGACTGGCCGCCTCCGGTGACTTCCGGACCATCCGGCGGCTCATGACCCACCGCCCGCACGTGTTCACCATCCGCTCCAGCGACGACCGCCGCCTGGCGGTGGCGCTCATGGGGCTCGCCTCGGTGGCCGGGGTCGACATCGACCCCAAGGGCGGGCTCACCGTGCGGGCCAGTGACTACGGGACCTTCACCCGGGAGCTGCCGAAGATCGCGTTGGCCGAGCAGATCCGGGTGCAGCGACTGGTGCCGGCGGACGAGTCCCTGGAAAGCGTCTTCTCCTACCTGGTGGGTGCCTGATGACCACGCTGCAGCCTGCATCGCCCCCGAACGCGCAAGCCCGTGGGCGACTCGCCGTGTTCAACCCGACGATCGCCCGGATCACCGCGCGGGCCCTCTTCGGCCGGCTGCGGTTCCTGCTGCTGCTTCCGCTGCCGGTGCTCGTGGTCGGCCTGGCCGTGCTCACCGAGATTGCTGGCGTCCGCACCAGCGACTGGGTGGACGTGGTCGTCCTCGGGCTCGGCCTCACCGTGGTGCTTCCGGTGCTGGCCCTCATCATCGGCAACGGCGTGCTCGGCACGGAGATCGACGACGGTACGCTCGCGCACGTCCTGGCCAAGCCGCTGCCCCGGCGGGAGATCATCCTCTCGAAGCTCGCCGTGGCGGTCGGCGTCACCACGGTCGCCACGGGCGTCCCGCTCGCGCTGACCGGGCTCATCGCCGGCTCGAGCCGGCTGGCCGTCGGCCTGGCCGTCGGATCCTTCGTGGGGTCACTGGCGTACTGCGCGTTCTTCGCGGCGCTGAGCCTGCTCACCCGCCGCCCGGTGCTCGTCGGGCTCGCCTACATCCTGATCTGGGAGAACCTGCTCCAGAACATCCTCGACGGCACCCGGGTCCTGTCGATCTACCAGTACGTGCGGACGGTGGTCGACCGGGTGGCCGACTCGGAACTCGTCTCGTCGAACCTGTCCCTGGCGGTGGCGCTGTCGATGACGTTCATCTTCACCGTCGGCTTCACCCTGCTCGCCATCGACCGGCTGCGGTCGTTCGCGGTCGTGGGGGAGACGAGCTGACCGGCGGTGCGGGGCCCGGCCGACCGCCGGGCCCCGCCCCCGATCGGCGACGCGCCGGGGGAGGGTCCGTCGGCCGGGCCGACGGCCTGCTTAGGGTGGTGGCATGGCCCGACCCGATGGACGTGCACCCGACCAGTTGCGCCCGGTCACGATCACCCGCAACTGGGGGATCCATCCCGAAGGATCGGTGATGGTCGAGTTTGGACAGACCCGGGTGCTCTGCACGGCCAGCGTGATCGACAGCGTGCCGCGCTGGCGGAAGGGTTCCGGGCTGGGCTGGGTCACCAGCGAGTACGCGATGCTCCCCCGGGCCACGACCACGCGGTCCGACCGGGAGTCGGTCAAGGGCCGCATCGGCGGCCGGACGCACGAGATCTCCCGGCTGATCGGCCGCAGCCTGCGGGCCACGATCGACCTGAAGGCGATCGGGGAGAACTCGATCGTCGTCGACTGCGACGTGCTGCAGGCCGACGGCGGCACCCGGACCGCCGCCATCACCGGGGCGTACGTCGCCCTGTACGACGCGGTGGCGTGGATGGCCCGGCAGCAGCTGCTCGCCGGGGCGGTCGAGGAGGTGCTGTACCGCTCGGTCGCGGCGGTGAGCGTGGGCATCGTCGACGGCGAGCCCCGCCTGGACCTGTGCTATGACGAGGACGTCGCGGCCGAGGTGGACATGAACATCGTCTGCACGGGCACCGGCGAGTTCGTCGAGGTGCAGGGCACCGGTGAGTCGGGCGTGTTCGCCCGGGACCAGCTCAACGCACTGCTCGACCTGGGTGTCGCCGGCTGCGCCCAGCTCGCCGCGATGCAGGCGCAGGCGCTGGCCACGCCCGCGGGCCCGGCGAAGGCGGCTGGCTCGGCATGAGCGCGCGGTTGCTGCTCGCCACCCGCAACACCAAGAAGCTGGCCGAGCTGCAGCGGATCCTCGACGCGGCCCTTGGCGCCGGGCAGGTGAAGCTCCTCGGCCTCGCCGACGTGCCGCCCTACGACGACGTGCCCGAGACCGGTCTGACCTTTGTGGACAACGCGCTGCTCAAGGCGCGCGCCGGCGCCGCGCACACCGGCCTGCCGAGCGTGGCCGACGACTCGGGGCTCGCGGTGGACGTTCTCAATGGCATGCCCGGCGTGTTCAGCGCGCGCTGGTCGGGTCGGCACGGCGACGACGCGGCCAACCTTCAGCTTCTGCTCGCGCAGATCTCCGATGTGGACGATGCCCACCGGGGAGCGCGGTTCGTCTGCGCGGCGGCGCTGGTGCTGCCGGACGGACGGGAGTTCACGGTGACCGGGGAGATGCCCGGTCGTCTCATCCGCGAGCCGCGCGGCACCGGCGGGTTCGGCTACGACCCGATCTTCGTGGCCGAGGGACGTACGGTCACCAACGCCGAGCTGACCCCGGAGGAGAAGGACGCGATCAGCCACCGCGGCAAGGCGTTCCGCGCCCTGGCCGAGATCGTCCGCGAGCAGCTGCTGTAGTCGGGGCCCGCGGGCGGCCGCCGGGCCCTGCCCGCGGGTGGCGTCGCCCCGCTTGAGTGCGGTGTCCGGCCCGGCGGGCCGGGCGAAGCGGCGGTCAGCGGGTGGTACAGACGGTGGCCGGGGCGACCTCGCTGACCGAGTACAGCACGCCGACCGCGAAGCAGTAGTTCTCGTTCTCGTCGAGGCCGGTGAACGTCACCGACATCTCGCTCTGTCCACCGGGGACGGTGTGCACCTCGAGCGGATCGTTCGTCCCGGCCAGGTACGCCACGGCCACGTACGACTGCGGCCCACCCGCCGGAGCGGTCCAGACGAGCGTGACCGAGTCGCCCCGATCCTCGTCGATGCGTACGTCGGTCGGCGCCCCTTCGGGGCCCGCCGTGATCAGCGTCGGCTCGACGGTGATGGTCGGTGACGCCTCGTCCGGCCCCGAGGTCGACGGGTCCCCGGGCCGCCCACCCCGGCTGAGGATCAGCAGCGCGCCGATCGTCACCGCGATCACGACGACCCCGACCAGCACCGCCAGCAGCCCGCCCCGGCGGCCGCCGCTGGGCGCGGTCACGCCGTCCCGGTGGGGACGGGGCTCGCCGGGGGTCGGGGTGGGCACGGCCCACCCCGGGCCGGCGCTCTCGTCCGGCTGGGGCAGCCACCCCTCCTGCTCGACCTCGGCCGGGGACGGCGGCGGACCACCGAGCGGGTGGGTCGCCGGGGCCGACGGGCCGGCCGGGTCGGGGCGTGGCCGGTAGATCGGGCCGTCCCCGCCGTCGGGTGGGCCGGGGACTGGCGCGGCGGGTCCCGGCGGTACCGGTCCAGCCGGTGCGGGCCCAGGCGGTGCGGGCACCGCTCGGGCGGCCGTCGACGGCGCCGGCCCGGAGGGCGGCGGTGGCGCGGGCGCCGGTGGGGTGGCCACTGGCGGCGCGGACGCCGGTGGGGTGGCCACTGGCGGCGCGGACGCCGGTGGGACGGCGACGCCGGACGGGCTCGCCGGAGCGCTCGGCGGGGCGGGGGCGGGAGGCGCCCACGGTGGGGTGGCCGGGGCCGGTGGGACAGCCGACGTCGGTGGGGTCGATGGCGCTGGGGCCAGCGGGGCCGATGGGGTCGGTGGGGCCGATGGGGCTGGTGGGGCGACCGCCCCGGTCGGCGGGGTCGGGACGGGTGCCGGTGGGGCGGCGGGCGGTGCCGCGGCGGTGGCCGGCGCGACCGGCGCGGTCGTCGACGCGGCGGGCTGGCCAATGACGGACCGGCGTGGGTCAGCGGGCGCCGGGGCGTCGGCGCCCGGGGTGTCCGCTCCCGCGGGGCCCGAGGCCGGGGGGCTCGCCGGTGGAATGTCCGGAACCGGCCACGCCTCCGCGGGCAGGCCGGGGGTGTGCCGGACCGGCTGGTCCTCTGTCGCGCGTGGACGGACGATCGTGACGGTGGTGGCCGTCGAGGTCGTGGGGATCGTCGATGGGGGAACCGTCGATGTGGATACCGCCGATGTGGGGGACGTCGTCGATGTGGGCGACTTCGTGGCCGGGACGGACTCGATGCCCAGGGCCCCGCGCTGCAGCGCCTCGGAGAACTCCAGCGCCGAGCCGTGGCGTTGGGCCGGCAGCTTCGCCATGGCCCGGCGGAGCTCCGCGACCAGCCACTCCGGGACGTCCTCGCGCGGCATGGGGGGCAGCGGTTCGTGCAGCACCCGGTCCCGGAACTGGTACATGTCCAGGTCGGGACGCTGCGGGTCGACGAACGGTGGATGCCCGACGAGCAGCGTCCACATCGTCGAGGCGAGGCTGTACACGTCGGACAGTCCGGACTGCGCCTGGTGCAGCAGCGCCTCGGGCGAGGCGTGGTGCGGGGTCATCATCTCCCGGGTGAGCGTGCTGGCCAGCTCGTCGGGAGCCCGGGCGATGCCGAAGTCGGTCAGCGCCGGCCCGAACCGGGACCGCAGGATGTTCGACGGCTTGACGTCGCGATGCACGATGCCGGCCTCGTGGGCGGCGTGGAGCGCCTGACCGATCTTGATGCCCACCTCGATCACGTCCTCGACCGGCAGCGGGCCCTGCTGGCGCAGGATCTGGGCGTACGAGCCGCCCTCGCAGTACTCCATGACGATGTATCGACGGTCGTCCGGGGTGACCCCGGTGTCGATGATCGAGACGATGTGGGGCTGGCTCGACAGGGCCACGGTGGTGGCCAGTTCGCGCTCCACGTTGACGGGGATCGAGCCCGGGTTGGTGTCGGCGGTGATCACCTTGATGGCGACCGGCCGGTTCAGCGCCGTCTGGATCGCCCGGAACACCAGGGCCGTCGTGCCGTGCGCGATCAACTCCGGATCGGAGTACCCGGGCAGCGCGGGCAGCAGCGGCGCGTTCATCGTTCCCCTGGTCCTGGCCGGCGTGGTTCCCGGGGGAAGCCTAATGCGGCCAGCGATCGGATGTTGAGCCCGGCCGGCGGCGGAGCGGCCGGCGACGGCCGCCGGTGACGCGGCCCGGTGTCCGGGTCACGCAGTCCAGGGCGCGGCGTCACGGGGTCGGCGGTGGCCGGCCGACTCGACGCCGACGAAACCCCGTGTCGCAATCCATCTCTATGGATTTATTGACACCTGCCGCAGCGTGTACTTTACTGACCGGCGCCCCACCGCGTGGTGTCGCGGAAAGTCGAATTGGGATGAACAAGAGCCGGATTGCCATGAACACGAGCGGGATCGGGCTGAATCGGCCGACCAATTCGTCTCGAAGGGGTTCGGACAGCCGGGGCATGCGCGGCCTGGTGCCGGTGCTCCTCGTGATCGGCGCCCTGGCCGGCTGCACGGATACCCCGCCCAGCCCGGACGAGCCCCCGCTGACCTCCGAGCAGCCCGTCGGGATCACGGTGAAGTCCGACGACCAGATCGCGGCGGAGTGGGCGGCCGAGTTCGCGGCGGCGCGGGCGGCGGCGACGTCGGATTTCGAGCGGGAGGCGCTCGCCGACGACGTCATCACCCCGGAGGAGTACGACGAGGCCGTTCAGCGGTACGTGGCGTGCGTGAACGAGCGGCTGCCCGACGAGTTCGCCGGATACCGCGCGGTCAAGAACCAGTACGGGTTCTACGGATACCAGAGCCCGCGGATTCACGACAGCCGGTCGGCGGCCTGGGACGCGGCGCACCGGTCCGCGTCCGAGACGTGCCGAAAGGGCACGGTCGCCGTCATCGAGCCGCTCTACACCGGGATGATCGTGAATCCCCGGCGGATGACCTCGGACGAGCAGATCCTGGACTGCCTGAAGCGGCACGGGGCGGTGGACGAGTCGTACACGATGGCCAACTACCTCGCGGACCTGGCGGCCAGCTTCGGCGAGGAGGCGGTGCTGGGGGACTACGACCCGGGCCAGGCGACCGGGTTCGACCTGGACACCGACCGGACGGAGACGTGCCGGCTGACGCCGTGGGTGTAGCCGCTGGGTGAGCTCACCCTCGCCGCCGCGCCCGGATCACCCACCTCGCCCGGGCGCCGGGCCGGCCCGAACACCGGGCCGGCCCCGCACCGGCCGGCCCGCTTCGGCCGAACGCCGTGCCAGCCCGGCCGCCGCGCCGGCCCGCCCTCGACCGGACGGCTGAGCCACCGGAGCCGCGGCGGGCGACCCGCCGGACCGGTGGGCGGCCTACCCTGGTCGGTCGGTGGGGCGGTCCACCCTGGCCGGTTGGTGGGCCGATCACCTGGGACAATGGGGGAGCAATCCGACTGCGAACCGGGAGGGTGGGCACAACCGTGGCCCAGTTCATCTACACGCTGGAGAAGGCACGCAAGGCGCACGGCGACAAGGTCGTCCTCGACGACGTCACGCTCTACTTCCTGCCGGGCGCCAAGATCGGCGTCGTGGGGCCGAACGGCGCGGGTAAGTCGACCCTGCTGCGGATCATGGCGGGGCAGGAGACCCTCAGCAACGGCGAGGCGAAGCTCATGCCCGGCTACACGGTGGGCCTGCTCGCCCAGGAGCCGCCGCTGGACGAAACGAAGACCGTGCTCGGCAACATCGAGCAGGCCGTGGCCCCGATCAAGGCCAAGCTCGCCCGGTTCAACGAGATCGCCGAGAAGATGGCGACCGAGTACTCCGACGAGCTCATGGAGGAGATGGGCCGGCTGCAGGAGGAGCTCGACCACGCCGACGCCTGGGACATCGACGCCCGCCTGGAGCAGGCGATGGACGCGCTGCGCTGCCCGCCCCCGGACTGGCCGGTCACTGACCTCTCCGGCGGTGAGCGCCGCCGGGTGGCGTTGTGCAAGCTCCTCCTGGAGCAGCCGGACCTGCTGCTGCTCGACGAGCCGACCAACCACCTGGACGCCGAGAGCGTGCAGTGGCTGGAGCAGCACCTGGCCAAGTACCCGGGCACGGTCGTCGCCATCACCCACGACCGGTACTTCCTGGACAACGTGGCCCAGTGGATCCTCGAGCTGGACCGCGGCCGGGCCTACCCGTACGAGGGCAACTACTCCACCTACCTGGAGAAGAAGGCCGAGCGGCTGCAGGTGCAGGGGCGCAAGGACGCCAAGCTGCGCAAGCGGCTGGCCGAGGAGCTGGAGTGGGTGCGCTCCAACGCCCGCGCCCGGCAGGCCAAGAGCAAGGCCCGGCTGCAGCGCTACGAGGAGATGGCGGCCGAGGCGGAGAAGGCCCGCAAGCTCGACTTCGAGGAGATTCAGATCCCGCCGGGCCCGCGGCTGGGCAACACGGTCATCGAGGTCAACAACCTGACCAAGGGCTTCGGCGACCGCGTGCTCATCCGCGACCTGTCGTTCTCGTTGCCCCGCAACGGGATCGTCGGCATCATCGGCCCGAACGGCGTGGGCAAGACCACGCTGTTCAAGACGATCGTCGGCCTGGAGAAGCCCGACGCCGGCACGGTGAGGATCGGCGAGACCGTCGTTCTGTCCTATGTGGACCAGAACCGGGCCGGCCTGGACCCGAACAAGACCGTGTGGGAGGTCGTCTCCGACGGGCTGGACTACATCACGGTCGGCAAGGTCGAGATGCCGTCGCGGGCCTACGTGGCCGCCTTCGGGTTCAAGGGCCCGGACCAGCAGAAGCCGACCGGGGTGCTCTCCGGCGGGGAGCGCAACCGGCTCAACCTCGCGCTGACGCTGAAGATCGGCGGCAACGTGCTCCTGCTCGACGAGCCGACCAACGACCTGGACGTGGAGACGCTGTCCTCGTTGGAGAACGCGCTGCTGGAGTTCCCCGGCTGTGCCGTGGTCATCTCGCACGACCGGATGTTCCTCGACCGGGTGGCCACCCACATCCTCGCCTGGGAGGGCGACGACGAGGACCCGGCGAAGTGGTTCTGGTTCGAGGGCAACT
>Ga0310834_100480_pt1 | contig 43610 bp, 38 predicted proteins | sample SM_ome_2_FD_201314 | JGI IMG/M metagenome (GOLD analysis project Ga0310834, IMG submission 201314) | Sorghum-adapted microbial communities enriched on stacked mutant (SM) sorghum from Joint BioEnergy Institute, Emeryville, California... ...
GGAGGGGCAACTCCCACGGCGGCGATCAGGCCGCCAGGAGGTGCCGACGCACTGACGGCTCGTCACCCCCGCCGAGTGGGACATTTTCAGTCGCCATAAGTGGGACATTTTCGATCGCCATTGACAAGAACGCGGAACGGTACCGTGTCCTCGTGGGGCGGCATCCGGTCGAAGCGCGGTAGGAGCGTACGCGTAGGTATCTGAATCGAAGAGGCGAGGTCGCAAATCCCTGAGTGGAACCGGGCGGGAGTAGAGGGCCGTAGTCCGTCGCTGCATGCGGGTCGATCATCCCACGCATCGCACAACGGCGACGAACATTGTATGGTCGTATTCGCGCAAGAACGGTAACGGATCACGAGGCCAACGCGCGCGCATGTTGAAGAGGTGTCTGTCGTGTCATCGGGAGCTGCCCGAGAACGGGGAGATCGAATCGTTCCCGGTGGCCCGGCGCGTGGCCTTCGATCCGCGCCGGGGTCGTCTCTGGGCCATTTGCACGTGGTGCGGTCACTGGTCGCTTGCGCCGTTCGACCAGCGATGGGAGGCGCTCGAGGAGTTGGAGCGGCAGAGCCGTGACCGTGCTCGCCTGCTCATGAAGACGGACCACATTGGACTCCTGCAGCTCGGGTCGATCCAGGTGATCCACGTCGGGGAGAGCGATCTTCGGGAAGAAGCGTGGTGGCGCTATGGCAAGACCCTTCGTGGGCGCAGGCTGCGCTACGGGATCGTGTCGGCCGTGGGCGGGTCGGCCGCCATCGCAACGGTCATTGGCCTCGTTGCGGGCATCGCCGCAATCTCGTTCCCCGGGGACCTCTTCATAGGTACGAGCTGGAAGGATATCAAGGAGCTCCCGAGGGCCACGGTTCGCACCGGAGCCCAGGTCGCTCTCAACCTTGATCGCCGCGTGCGCTACGGTGCTATCGCCTGGAGAGGGAGAGCGTCGTGACGCCGATGCGGCGGATCGATCACGCAACTCACGTTCAAAGATCGGGGTCGCTTGATCGTCGATTCCGAGAGGTCGCTCCGGAGGTTTTGCTACCGCTGCGGTGCACGGGCGGAGGATGCAGGCTACCAGATCCAGGGGTTAGAGGCGGAGCATCTCCTCCGGCGCATTCTTGCCTACGAGAACCATGCTGGAGCAACCGAGAGTGATCTGGAAAACGCCGTCGCCCTCATCCAGCGTGTGAATGCGTTTGCGGAGGTGCGTGCCGATGGACTGTGGACTGGCCGGTTCCCCTTCGGCGAGTATTCGAGAGAGCGGAAGCTCGCATTGGAGATGGTGGTGAAGGAGGAGGTCGAGCGAGAGCTCCTGGCGCGCGAGGCCGCTGAGCTGACGGCTCGATGGCAAGAAGAGGAGGACCGGTTGTCGGCCCAGGCGATCTGGCGGGACCGTTGCGCGGCACCGTTTAGGGGCGGTCTCGCGGGCGGGTCGGTATCGGGCTATGCATGCGTTCCAAGCGCACCCGGTTCCGCGATGCGGGCCCGAGATCTTGTGCGTTCGATCAGGCAGGGGATGGAGGAGAGGCATGGGAACGGCGGCGTCATCGCCGAGAGTCGAGGCGATCGAGCGTGAGCTCCACGGGCTCGCGGATCCGGAGGTTGCCGGCTTTCTCGCGCGGTTCTTCAAGACCGGGCCGGGGGAGTACGGCGAGGGCGATCGCTTCCTCGGGATCCGGGTGCCGGTTCTGCGGAAACTGGCGAGGAAGCACTCGTCGCTGGAGCTCTCGGGGTGTCGAGAGCTTCTCGTCTCGCCCTTTCACGAGGCGCGGCTCCTCGCGTTGCTGATCCTGGTGCGTGCCTACGATCGAGGAGACGAAGAGACGCGAGATGCGATCTGCCGCCTGTATCTGGATCACACGGCCTACGTGAACAACTGGGACCTGGTCGACACCTCGGCCGAGCACATCGTGGGGCGGCATCTGCGAGAGGGGGAGAGAGGCATCCTCTACGACCTCGCGCGCTCGAGCTCGGTCTGGGAGAGGCGGATCGCGATCATGGCCACATTCGGGTACGTGAAGGCCGGGTCCTTCGACGAGACATTGCGTCTGGCGGACATGCTCCTCCTGGACCCGCACGACCTGATCCACAAGGCGGTGGGGTGGATGCTGCGGGAGGTGGGCAAGCGGGACGCGGCGGTGGCCGAGGCGTTCTTGCGTCCCCGCTACCGTCGAATGCCGCGCACGATGCTGCGGTACGCCATCGAGAAGTATCCCGAAGCATTGCGCCAGAAGTACTTGCGCGGCGAAGTGGAGGTCTAGGAGGGCCGGACGGGCGCGGACGCGAATCTCCGATGAAGTGGGTGAGGCGGGGAGAGGAGCCCACGTCGTCGAGCAACGCCGTCGCCTCGGGCGCCATCCGCGCTCTCCCTACGGGGTTGTCGCCCCGCCGGGGTCGTACGCGTCGGGTCCCCCTGCCCCCGGACCGCCTCCGCAGGGGCGACTCGACGACGCGATGCCCGGCGCGGCTCGGTCATCATGTGAGCGGGCTGCCGGTGACGGGCGGTCGACCGTCGTGAACGCTGGTACCACCGACGTCGTGAGTCTACTTTGGGGGCATGGGCACTATGGCGACGACCTCACTCGGTAGCGGCCGTGCAGGGTGATGGGGGGGCTCCGACGAGTCGCTCGGTAGCGCGTGAGGCCTTCGACGGTGAACAGCGGCCACGGCCGCCGCGCCGTTCGCGCTGCAGCTCGCAAGGTCGAGGCGGACCACAACATCGGACGGGAGGAGCCAGGTGGCGCGAACGAAGGTCGAGCGGGTCCTCGAGTGTGCGGATGTCGAGGCGTGGGAGGCGTGGCTGGAGAGGAATCATGCGTCGGAGCGCGAGGTGTGGCTCCGGATCGCGAAGAAGGGTAGCCGGGCCGTGACCGTCTCACGGGCGGAGGCTCTGGAGGTCGCGCTCTGCTACGGATGGATCGACGGCCAAGCCCTGTCTCAGGACGAGGATTACTGGCTCCAGCGATTCACGCCGCGAACCCCGCGAAGCAAGTGGTCGAAGATCAACTGTGAGGCGGCCGAGGCGCTGATCCGTGCCGGGCGGATGAAGCCGGCGGGGCTCGCCGCCGTGGAGGCGGCCAAAGCGGATGGTCGGTGGGACGCGGCGTACCATCCGCCGAGCACGATCGAGGTGCCCCAGGATCTTCTCGATCGCTTGAAGGAGAACCCCGAAGCCGCGGCGTTCTTCAGCGTATTGGATGGGCGGAACCGCTACGCGATCCTCTACCGCATCCACGAGGCGAAGAAGCCGGAGACGAGGGCCCGGCGGATCGAGAAGTTCGTCGACATGCTGGCTCGGGGCGAGACGATCTATCCGATGAAGGGGCGTCGGGGCACGGACGGTCCGCGCGCGGAACGCGTCGAGGGCGCTGAGGATGGGGCTCAACGGGCCTGAGCGCTGCGCGACGTGAGTTCGGCGTGTGGTGTGGGGGATCGCGGTCGGCCCCGAACGGATGTGCGTTCGGTGGACGACGGCCCGTGGGGCAGGGTGGTTCGAGGGAGGTCAAGGGGGCATGACGGGGAAATATCGAGAGCACAATGCACGATCGAGGACGCAGGCGGCCTTCGGCTTCGTCGCGGGCCTGATCCTTGGTTGGTGGGTCTGGTCGACGGTCGTATCGCCGCAGGCCGCGGAGGAAGGTGGTTCGGGGGCCGGGATCTTTTGGGCCGTCGGTGCCGGGGTGGTCGTTGCGGTGGCCGTGTACGTCCTCGGGGATCGCCTCTGGCGAGGGTGGCTGCGGAGCTGGTGGCTTTGGGATTAGACGGTGCGGCCGGAGGGCGGCCGCTGCAGGGGGCCACGACTTGGCGGGTCAGGGGTATCCATCCGTGAGTCGGTCCTGGCGGAAGTCGATGTACGGGACGGAGTGATGGAGAAACTGAAGATCGAACTGCTCGGCGCGCCGATCCTTCGCGAGCGGGCGGCCGAGGTGGACGAGGTCGACGACGAGGTGCGTCGGCTGGTGGAGGGGATGTTCGCCGCGATGCACGCCGCGAACGGGCAAGGGCTCGCGGCCCCGCAGGTCGGTGTGTCGAAGCGCGTCGTGGTCGTGGATCTCCCCCATGAGGGGGTGCCGGCGATGGCGCTCGTCAACCCGAGGATCGTGGAGCGCAGCGCCGATCGGGTTCGGGGCGAGGAGGGGTGCCTGAGCATTCCCGGGGTGTCGGAGGTGGTCGAGCGGTCGGCTCGCGTGGTGGTCGAGGCGCTGGATGGGGGAGGCGAGCCGGTGCGTATCGAGGCGGAGGACGAGTTCGCGCGCTGCCTCCAGCACGAGATCGATCACCTGGACGGGATCCTCTACATCGACCATCTCTCGCCGCTCAAGCGGAAGATGCTGCTGGACCGCTACCGCAAGCGGCAGCAGCAGAAGGCCAAGGCGAGGTGATCGTCGTTCGGGTGACGAAGTTCAGGCGCGGGCGCGGGCTCGGGGGCGTGGCCACGCTCGGGGTCGCGGAGGGTGTGGCCGCGGTTGCGCCATGCGACGCCGTCTACCCGGGTGCGGGGCGCGTCCCGAGGAGGCGAGGCGGCAGCGCGTCAACGCCTCGCGGCCACGCGGCCGTCGAGGCCCGAACGATGGAGGATCGGTGAGCCAATCAAGCGGCATGCATCCCATACGTCTCAAGCGGGTCTACGACTCGCCCTCGCCGGAGGACGGCGTGCGCGTGCTGGTCGAGCGGCTCTGGCCGCGGGGACTGACGCGGGAGGCCGCGTCGATCGACCTCTGGCTGAAGGCGGTCGCGCCGAGTGCGGAGCTTCGGAAGTGGTACGGGCACGACACGGATCGCTGGGAGGAGTTCCAGCGGCGTTACCGGGCGGAGCTCGAGGGTCAGCCCGAGGCCATCGACGAGCTCCTCGCCCTCGCGCGGCGCGGGCCGGTCACGCTCGTCTTCGCCAAGAAGGATGTCGAGCGGAGCAGCGCGATGGCGTTGAAGCGGTACCTCGAGGAGGTCGGGGGCGCCGGAGAGGGGGCGTAGGGCGTAGAGAGTTGTGGTGGGCTACGGGTACGGTGAGGCCGGGTGAGGGGCGATGGGGACGAACTCGCCGAGGCGGACGTCGAGGATCGAGACGCTGCCGTCCTCGATGACGTAGTGCCAGCCGTGGAGCGAGAGGTCGCCCCGCTCGACGCGCTCGCGAACCATGGGGTAGCTCATGAGGCGACCGAGCTGGAGGACGACGGATCGCTGCTCCGTCCTGCGCAGCATGGGCTCGGTGACGGGCCCGTCGACCTTCGCCTCCTCGCCGAGGCCGAGCCAGCGCGAGACGTGGGGGGAGGCCGGGTCGGGCGGAGCGTAGAGGGCGCGCACGGCGCCGCAGTGGCTGTGGCCGCAGACGACGATGTCGGTGACGCCGAGGGCGAGGACGGCGAACTCGATCGCGGCCGAGGTGCCGTGGTAGCCGGCGTCGGGCTCGAAGGGCGGGACGAAGTTGCCGATGTTGCGCACCACGAAGAGCTCTCCCGGGAGCGTGTCGGTGAGGAGATGGGGCACGACGCGGGAGTCCGAGCAGCCGATGAAGAGGGTGCTCGGTCGCTGGCCCTCGGCGACGAGCCTCTCGTAGTGCTCGCGGTAGAGCGGGAATCGCTCGGTCTGGAAGCGGCGGATCCCTTCGATCAGGTGCTTCGGCACGGAGTCCCTCCGATCGGTGTCGTGTTGTCGGGGCCGGGCGCGGTGTGACGCGGTCGTTCCGGTCGTTCCGGCGCCGCGCCCGGAAGATGGCGGGACGGGTGCCGGAATGGAAGGCGAGGCCGTGCTCGGCGCGGGACTTGGGGATGCTCCGGTGGGCCGCGCCCGGTTCGGTGTCAACGATGCGTGGGGTGTGAGGCCGTCGGGGCCCGGGTCCACGCCAGGAGATGGAGTCGACAAGGATGCCGCGGGTTCGTCGCGCGCCGGTGTGGCGCAGCGGGCGGCCGTGGAGGGGAAGCACGTGAAGGATACTGAGGGGACAGCGTCACTCGTGGAGGCCGAGGGGGACCGGATCGCGTTCGACGCCTTTTCGCTGGCGGTGCGCGTGGTGATGCACGCGTTCGGGATCGACGCGCCGGGGAGCGAGTTCGAGAGGCCGTGGGCGTTGCTGCGGGAGATCGCGGAGGGCCGGACGACGCTGGCGAGTCCGGCGGAGATCGTGGCCAAGTTCCCGGAGATGCGGGACTTCGTCTACGATCGCGTCAACCGGGTGGTCGAGCAGGACCGGGTGGTGGCGGAGCGGGTGTTGCGGGGTCTCGGCCGCGCGTTCTGAGTGCCCGGCCGGGTGGCGAGTCGACATCGCCTGTGGCCGGCTTGGCGCGTGAATCGGCGGGCGCGGATGGCGGGGCGGAACTGCCGGGAACCGTGGGAGGCTACGGACCACGAATCCCCGAGCGCGGGACGCCGGGGATTCGGCCGGGCCGGCGGTCCCGGGGGCGCGGGGGCCTCGGGCCGAGCCTCCGATCAGGACGCGCGGGAGAGCGATCCCTCGGCCAGGAGTTCAGCGGCGAGGGGCGGCAGGTGCTTGAGCGCCGTCGGGGTGAGCGGGATGTCCGGCACGTGACGCCAGCGATGCATCCGCGCGATCATGCAGATGTTCTCGGGGGTCGTGTCGAAGATGTCCGCTATGGTCGCGTACTGCACCCCTTTTCGGGCGAGGGCGCGGATGCCGATGACGCAGAGGGCATCGAGGCGGGCGTTCGGGTGTTTCTCCCCGCGGCGAACGGAGGCCGCGCCGCCGTTCGGCCGGGCCGGCCGGCGATCGCGGGTTCCGCCCGGGAGATCGGTCCTGGCGGTTCCGCGGCCGAGCCGGACGACGTAGGAGGAGGAGATTCCGTGGCGATCCGCGATCTCGCGGACGGTGCTCCGCCCTTCGGCGTACTCGGCGCGGATCTGCATCACCTCTTCGGCCGAGAGGCGGTCGCTCCTCCGTCGCTGGCGGGTGCGCTTCGGGCTCTTGAGCGCGCCCGGCAAGTCGCTGTACGTGTGCCCGTAGACGCAGGCCTGTACGGCCCGTTCGGATACGCCGAGGCGCTCGGCTAGCTCGCGGCAGGTCGCTTGACCGGACCGAACCTGCTCGCGACACGAGACGACATGCTCCGCAAGTGCGTGCCGACCCATCGCGGTATCTACTGCTGCTCGGGAATGTTTGGTGAATTGATCCGCAAAATAGTCGATTGCGGGGCGATGTCAATGCCGTTCGTACGCGTAGACGGTGGACGGCGTGGCGGACGGCATGGAGCGGCGGGTCCGGGCGGGCTGGACGCAGCCCCGTGTGGCGTCGTACTTTAGATCGAGTGGTCGGGTCCGTGAGGCGACGTCGCCGGGCGGGCCCCGAGGGACCTTCATCGACGCGTCGGTCCCGTGCCCTCGATTCTCTTCCGTTCGGAACGCTCCCCGGCCCGGCCCGCGACCGGCGAGTTCCACTGCCCGCAGTGCGTAGCGCTCCGGCCTTACCGGCGGGCGGTGGTGCGCCGCTCGTTGGGCCTCGGGTCGATCAAGGTCCCGTTCGGCAAGGCGGGCGAGTCGATCGAGTGCGAGGCGTGCCTCTGCACCTTTCGCCCGGAGGTGCTGGCCTTTCGCGGGGATTCGACCCGCGCCGTGCTCCCCGAGTACCAGCGTACGATGAAGCGGCTCCTCGCGCTGATGGTCGTGGTGGACGGGAGGGTTCGGGAGCCGGAGATCAAGATCGTCCGCGACATCTTCAAGAGCCTGACCGGGATCGCTCTGAGCCGGGCGGACGTGCTGGAGGAGGCGGAGGCGGTGCATCGCACGCCGATGACCGCCGCCCGGTATCTCGCCGGCGTCGTCGGCTACCTGAACGATTACGGTAAAGAGCAGGTGCTCCGGGCGGCGGCGCTGGTCTCGCACTCCGACGGGTTCCTCCATTTCCGCGAGAGCGACATGGTTCACCGTCTCGCCGGCGTCATGAAGATCGACGCCGCCCGTGTCGACGAGATCCTGGAGGAGCTGGCGTAGGTGCGTGTCCCGGTGGTGGGGCGGCGGGTGGGCGGCGGTCCCCTCGAGGGTCCCGCGTCCCCGGGCGGTGATCGTGGAGTCGGCCCCTGGTCGCAGGAGGTTCGGATGATGCGCTTCACGGCGGTCCTCGCGCTGCTCTTGGCGGGTTGCGCCTCGGCGTTCGGCGGCCGGACGGATGGTGATGCCGAGGGGACGGGGTTCGGCCGCAAGAAGGTCGTATCGAAGCGCCCGCCGATCCATCTCGTCGCCTGGGACCGGACGGTCTGCAGCGTCTCGGAGGAGCAATACCGCAAGACGGGCATTGGCGAAGCGATCTGGTGCCACTGGCGGCGAGACCCTGAGGCCATAGCCGGGCGGGATCGATCGGGTCCGTTGATGCCGGACCCCTCGCCGTGGCCGCGGTGGCCGTAGGCGGCGGGGCGGGCGGGGGCGGGGCGGAGCGCGAGGTGCCGACGAGGGAGACGATGTCGCCGCCGGAGTTGCCGGCGCGCGCCCCGACCGGGGCGGGCGGGGGGCGTGGAGCCCGGGGCGGCGACGTCGCCCGACGCCATCCCCTGGTCCTTGCCCGCCTCGGTTTCACCCTCGCGCTCGCGGTCTACGGCGCGGTCGCGCTCCGCCATCCCGAGCGCTACCGGTTTCTGGACGGCGTGGACCTCCTGATCCACGAGGCCGGCCACGTCGTTTTCGCGCCGTTCGGCGAGTTCGTCAGCTTTCTCGGCGGCACGCTCTTCCAGCTCCTGATCCCTCTGGCGTTCCTGGCCTCGTTCCTGCGGCGGGGGCAACCCTACGCCGCCGCGGTCATGCTCTGGTGGGTCGCGCAGAACCTCGGCAACATCTCCGTCTACATCCGCGACGCGCGCACCCAGCTCCTCCCGCTGGTCGGCGGCGGGGTGCACGACTGGGGTTACCTCCTCGGCCGGCTCGGCCTCCTCGCCCACGATGGGGCGATCGCCGATGCGGTGCGGCTGGCGGGTGTGGCGGTCTGGCTCGCCGCGGTCGCGCTCGGGATTCACTTCGCCCAGGGCGACGGCGCGGCTGCGCCCCGGGCGGGTCGTCGGCGGTAGGCGGACCGGAGGCGGGGCGGCATGCCCGAATCGTTCCGCAGCAAGCTGACCCGGTGGGGGTTCAACCTCTTCCCCGCGTTCCGCGGGACCGGGGCGAGGATCACGTACCTGGCGGACGACTGGCGGGAGGTCCGGATCGAGCTGCCGCTGAACTGGCGGACCCGCAACTATGTGGGGACGATCTTCGGCGGGAGCATGTACGGCGCCGCGGACCCGGTCTACATGCTCATGCTCATCAAGAATCTGGGCCCCGAGTACGTGGTCTGGGACAAGGCCGCGTCGATCCGGTTCCGGCGTCCGGGTCGGAGCCGGCTCTACTTGCGGTTCACGCTGGAGGCGGCGGAGCTGGACGCGATCCGCGAGGCGCTCGCGGAGGCGCCGTCGGTCGACCGGGTGTACACGATCGACCTCGTCGATGCCGACGGCGTGGTGCATGCCACGGTCGAGAAGACGATCTACATCACCCGGCGGGAGGCGTACGGGGCGCGGGCCCCGTCCTCGCTTGGTGCGCCCGGTGCGCGAGGTTAGATTCCGGAAGCGTACGAAATCTCGGGAAGGACATCCAGCCATGAATCGGAAGTTCGCTGTCGCGGTCGTCGCTCTCCTCGCCCTGCCCCGTGGGGTCGCCGCCCAGGCCGGCGGGGTCGCGGGTGCGCAAGCCGTTGTCGCGGAGTCGGCGATCGACGCCGATCGGCTCCTCGCCCACCTCCGCTACCTCGCGGCGGACGAGCGTGGGGGCCGGCGGACCGGCTCGCCGGGGAACGCCGCGGCGAGGGAGTACCTGCTGGCGGAGTTCCGGCGGCTCGGCCTCGAGGCGCCGGGGGGGACGCACACGCAGGGGTTCGAGTTCGTCGGCCGGCGGGACAGCGTGACGTACCGCGGGGTCAACCTCCTCGGCCTGGTGCGGGGCACGACGAACCCGGACCGGTACATCGTGGTCACCGCGCACTACGACCATGTGGGGGTGGGGCAGGCGGACGCGAGGGGGGATTCGATCTACAACGGCGCGGACGACAACGCTTCGGGGACGGCGGCGCTGCTGGCGCTCGCGGCGTACTTCCGGGCGCATCCCCCGGCGAACTCGATCCTCTTCGCCGCGCTCGACGCCGAGGAGATGGGGCTGCAGGGGGCGAGGGCGCTGGTGGCGTCGCCGCCGGTGCCGCTCGAGGCGATCGTCGTGAACGTCAACATGGACATGGTCGGCCGTAATGCCCAAGGCGAGCTGTACGTGGCGGGGACGTACCACTACCCCTTCCTGAAGCCGTACGTCGAGCGGGTCGCGGCGCGGTCGGGGGTGAAGGTGCTCCTCGGTCACGACCGGCCGGACCTCCCGCCCGGCGACGACTGGACCGGCGCCTCGGACCACGGCGCCTTCCATCGGGCCGGGATCCCGTTCCTCTACTTCGGCGTCGAGGACCACCCGGACTACCACAAGCCGAGCGACGAGATCGAGGGGATCGATCCCGTGTTCTACGCCCGTGCCGTCGCGACGGTGCTGGACGCGGTCCGCGAGCTGGATGCGAACCTCACGGCGGTCGCGGCGGCGCGACGAGCCGCGGGGGCGCGATAGCGTCGCGATCGGGCCGGTCGGTCGGATCGGGCGGCGTGGATGCTGTGGCCACCGGTCGCCACGAAACGCGCGACCCGGGCGGCGCCCATGGGAGGGCGCCACGGGGTGGCGCCGAACGAATGGCGTCGCGCGGATCTCGTCGCACCGGTGGCCCCGCGGATCAGCTGTCCGCGGGCCCGATCGTGAAGATGACGGTGGGGTGGCGGGCGCCGTCGCGGAGCCGGATCAAGAGGCTCCGGCCCTCGCGTTCGTAGAGGATCGCCTTGGGGTGGATCAAGGCGAGGGTCCAGTCGCGGGCGTGGGCCGGGTCGAGGTAGAACTCGCGGATCGAGTCGGCGGGTGCGGCGACGGAGAAAGCCCAGGTTCCGCCCTCCGCGTTCGGGGTCGGGAGCCCCCAGGCCGAGACGGTCGCGGGGTGGAGCGCGATTCCCCAGGCCCGCACCTCGTCCGGCGCCTTCGACTGGCGGACGAGGACGAAGGTCAGATACGGCGTGAGGACGGCGACGCCGATCGCGGCGACGGCGCGGTAGCGGCGGTAGTAGCGGCGTCGTCCGGTGAAGCCGAGCCAGGTGGCGAGCGCGGAGACGGCGAGGACCGCGCCGAGGAGCCAGAGCACCGTGGATTGCATCGGTTCCCCCAGGGCGGAATCGATCTGAACCGGGCTGAAAGATAGTATCGGCGAGCGGGGCGGCCAGACGGCACCCGGGGTCGAGGGGCCGTGGCGTGGCGCCTTGGCGGGGTGGGGTAGGGTGGGGGGATCGGGCAGGTGCCGGATCTCGGCCGTGATGGCGCGGCATTACCGGTTCCGCCGTGCCCCGCGGATGTGAAGGAAAGGACGCAGCGATGATGGAAGGGAAGGTCGATCCGGCGGAGGTGCGGGTTCAGGGCTTGCGCGATGCGCTCGTCCGCGTCGCCGATGAGCTCGAGGCGCCGGGCACGATCGTGGTGGGCGATCTCCTCGCGCGGGTGCGAGGGGCGTGGGAGGGGGTGGCGGAGGGCGACCTCGGCCCGGACGAGGCGATGGTCGCGGCGCAGTTCGAGGCGATGTTCGGGCGGCTGGGCGATCTCGCCGCGACCCACCCCGAGCCGGTTCCGACGAGTGCGTTGGGGCTGCCGGCGGATGCCCGTTTCCTCCGCGACATGGCGACCTTCCTGACCCGGCGGTACGGGCTGGTCGACGCGTGAGTCCCTCCGCGCCATCGAGGTTCGATCTCCAGGGACACCGCGGCGCGCGGGGGCTCTACCCCGAGAACACGATCCCCGCCTTCCTCGCCGCGGTCGAGCTCGGCGTCGACACGGTCGAACTGGACGTGGTCGTCACGGGAGACGGACGGCTCGTGGCGTCGCACGACCCCTGGTTCGACCCGGTGATCTGCTCGAAGTCGGACGGCGGCGCGATCGGCGAGGATGAGAAGCGTCGCTACCGGATCTACGCGCTGACGTATGACGAGGTCGCGCGGTTCGACTGCGGGCGCCGGGGCCACCCGAACTTCCCCCGTCAGCGGCGCATCCCCGTGGCGAAGCCCCTTCTCCGCGATGCGATCGAGGCGGTCGAGGCGCGGGTCCGGGAGCTGGGCCGCGCGCCGGTCGGGTACAACATCGAGACGAAGTCGTGGCCGGAGGGGGATGGCGAGCTCCACCCGCCGCCGGCGGAGTTCACGCGGCTCCTCTATCGGGAGCTCGTCGACCTCGGCGTTCTCGATCGTACGCTCGTCCAGTCGTTCGACGTGCGGACGCTCCAGGCGATGCGCGACCTCGACCCCGGGGTCGCGCTCTCGCTCCTCGTCGAGAACGACCTGGGGCTCGAGGCCAACCTCGATCGGCTCGGCTTCACCCCCGAGGTTTACAGCCCCGACCACCGCCTGGTCGACGCCGGGCTGGTCGCCGCGGCGCACGCGCGGGGGATGCGCGTGATCCCCTGGACGGTCAACGACCCCACGGAGCTGGAGAGGATGATCGACCTCAACGTCGACGGGGTGATCACCGACTACCCGGACCTCGGGCGGGAGGTCGTGGCGCGGCGACTCGGGCTCGGGGGCTGATCCCGCGCGGCGCCGAAGACGTCGATCCCGTTCCCGGCCGTCCTCCGGGAACGGGATCGATTTCTGTTGCGGTACAGGAGCGGGGCGCCGCGTTACGTGGCGGGCTGGAGCTTCCTCGTGAGCGCCGGCGTCATGCCGAGCATCCGGACGCACATGGCGAGCTGACCACGATGGTAGAACTCGTGGGTGATCCCGAACTGGAGGGCGGCGAGCCGGGTCGTCGAGTGTCCGAAGGTGCGGATCTGCTCCCGCAGGAATGCCGGATCGGCGTTGCGGATCCGCTCCGCGTTCTCCTTCTGTCGACGGAGCGCCGCGATCAGCTCGTCCTTGCTGTGGGCGGTCAGGAGATCGGCGGCGTACTCCTTCACGAGCTCCGGCCACGGCTTCCTGTGGAAGTCCCCATCCGGTCGGAGCGCCTCACCCGCGACGACGCGTTCCGATTCGATGATGTGGAGGACCAACTCGCGGATCGTGCGGCTCCCCGGCGCGGGCCGGAAGTCGAGGTCGGACTCGGCGACGAGCTCGAGCTCGTCGATCACGCCCTGGCGTGCGTTCTCCCAGGCGGCGGCGGTCTCCGTGGCGAAAATACGATCGTCGGTCATGCAAGTGTCTCCTGAGCGTGGGTCACAACTTGGACGGCGACCCCCTCGGCGTCACTCCCTGGTGTCGACGGCGACCAGCTCGACGTCGAAGACGAGGTTCGCGTAGGGCGGGATCGGGCCGTTGCGGTAGGGGCCGTAGGCGAGCTGCCAGGGGATGACGAGCTTGCGCTTGCCGCCCTCGCGCATGCCGGCCAACCCCTCGTCCCACCCCGGGATGACCTGTCCGACGCCGAGCACGAAGCCGATGGGATCGCCGCCGCGGCTCGTGTCGAATTCGGTGCCGTCGGCGAGCCAGCCGGTGTAGTGGGCGTAGACGGTCAACCCGGCCTTCGCGGTGTCGCCGGTCCCGACCACGAGATCCTGGGTGTAGAGCCCCGTGGAGGACTTGGTCATCTTGCTCAGGTCGATGCCGAGCTCGGGGGCGAACTCGGTTTCCTCGATGGAGACCGGCTTGGGGCCGACGTACTCCTTGGTGTCGAGGCAGGCGGCCGCCGCGAGCGCGAGGGCCAGGCCGAGCAGCGGGAATGCGATGCGTTTCATGGAATGATCACTCCCTGTAGATCCCGACGAAGATCCGGCCGTCGCGGTCGATCGAGCCGCGATACATCCCCTCGCTGTTGAACGGCATCGCGATCTCGCCGTTGCGGTCGATGGCGATGATGCCGCCCTCGCCTCCCTGGGCGACGAGCTTCTGCATGACGACCCGGTCGGCCGCTTCGCGGAGCGAGAGACCGCCGTACTGGACGAGGGCGCAGATCTCGTGGGCGACGACGTTGCGGATGAAGAACTCGCCGTGGCCGGTCGCCGAGACGGCGCAGCTCTCGTTGTTCGCGTAGGTGCCGGCGCCGATGATCGGCGCATCGCCGACGCGGCCGAAGCGTTTGTTCGTCATCCCGCCGGTCGAGGTGGCGGCGGCGAGGTTGCCGTGGCGGTCGAGGGCGACGGCGCCGACGGTCCCGTACTTCCGGTCGTCGGGAGTGAACGCCTGAGGGCCCTCGGGTTCGGACACCGGCTTCCCCGCTTCCTGGGCCTTCGCGCGCTGGAGCGCGTCCCAGCGGTGCTGGGTGAAGAAGTACTCCGGGTCGACGAGCTCGATCCCCTGCTCGGCGGCGAACGCCTCGGCGCCGGCGCCGATCATCATGACGTGGGGCGAGCGCTCCATGACGGCGCGGGCGAGGGTGATGGGGTTCTTCACCCGCTTGACGCCGGCGACGGCGCCGGCCGCGAGGGTGCGACCGTCCATGATCGCGGCGTCCAGCTCGTTGGTCCCCTCGCTCGTGAAGACCGCGCCCTTTCCGGCGTTGAAGAGGGGCGAGTCCTCCAGGATCCGGACCGCGGCGACGACGGCGTCGAGGCTGCTGCCGCCGCGCTCGAGGATCGCGTAGCCGGCGCGGAGCGCCTCTTCGAGCTTGCCGCGGTACGCCGCCTCGGCCTCGGGGGTCAGGTCGCCGCGGCTGATCGTGCCGGCGCCGCCGTGGATGGCGATCGCGATGTCGCGACGCGGCGCGTCCTGGGCCGTGGCGTCGCATGCCGCCGGCGCGGTGGCGAGCCCGAGGGTCAAGGCCGGGAGCAGGAATCTGTGGATGAGCGTCGGTCCCCTCTGCATGTGTGCACCATCGCGTCAGGATTCGGTCGTCCGGGTCGATCTGTCGGGAAAGTACGGAGTCGTCGGGCCGGGGAGCAAGGCGATCCGGCGCCCGCAGGTGTGGTAGCGCCGTGTGGCCGGGATGTTCCCGCCGCGCGCGTTCCGAGGGGGCACCGGCCCGGCATCATCCGATGGGTGCCCGGGCGGGGAGCGTTCACCGCCACGGGCGTGACGGGACCCGTTCAGGGGAACGCTCCCCTTACCTCCTCGCGTCGTCGGCCGCCTGCTTCGTGGGCTGGAGGACGATGAAACGCGCGTCGTCGGCGGAGACGGCGCGGAGCCAGGCGATGAGCTCGCCGATGCGTTCCGGGGGCTCGATCCCGGTGGCGCCGGTCATCTCCCGGACGATGTGGAGGACCCGGCCCTCCTGAGCGTACTTGGCGCTGTAGTGGCCGAAGACGCTCTCGGCGGAGACGTTGGCGGGGAGCCGCGCGCGCCACCCCGGGGGGAGGGTGACGTGCATCTCCCACCGTGCGGCGGAGGGGCCGACGACCTGGGCGACGTCGATCGGGAAGCGGCGGGGGGCGGCCTCGAGCTCTGCGGCGAGGGCTTCGAGGGCGAAGGTCGGGAGCGGGAGCGTGAGGATGCGGGCATCGCCGGCGTCCGAGACGGCGCGGGCGTTCCCGATCCGCATGGAGACCCGGGGCTCGGCGCGGAGGTCGCGGCCATCGAAGAGGACGAGGCTGTCGCCGGCGGCGCCGGCGAAGATCGAATTCGCCATGGTGCGGGCGAGCTCGAGCTTTTCGGCCTCGGTGTGGGGGGCGCCGAAGGCGGCGCGGAGCCCGTACTGCCGCGTCCCGGTCGCCGCTTCCTCGAATCGGCCGTGGAAGAGGCCGTCGGCGCCGAGCTCGCCGACGATGCGCGTCTCGGTGCGATTCGCGGTCGGCGGAGCGGCGGGGAGCGTCACCGTCCTGCCGCGGCCGTCCTCGTGGACGACGAGGGCGAAGCGGCCCTGGACCGGCGGGGGGAGCTCGCCGAGCGGGGTGTACTCCGCCGTCAGGTCGACGAAGAGGTCGCCGTCGTCCCGCTCGACGGCGGCGATCATGTGGTCGAAGTGGAGGACGGACGGGAGCGAGGGGGCGGGATCGCTCTGGACCCTGAGGAGCACGGGGTGCGCGCGGAGCCCGATGCGCCGGGCGAGGGCGATGAAGAGCGTCGCCTTGTCCTTGCAGTCGCCGTAGCGGGTGCGGAAGACCTCCTCGGGCGTGCGCGGCCGGTAGCTGCCGATCCCGAGGGAGAGCGAGACGTAGCGGAAGTCCTGGGCGACCCAGCGGTGGATCGCGCGGAGCGAGTCGTCGGCGGTGGCGGCGTCGGTGAGGACCCCGGCGAGGGCCTTCTCGATCTCGGGGGTGAGGACGTAGCGGTCGTGGGAGAGGGCGTGGTACCACCGTGCGACGTCGTCCCAGGCGATGGGCGCCGCGATCTCGATCGTGGCGAGGACGCCGTTCGAGTCGGCGGCGAAGGGCTCGGGCTCGACCTTCTCGATTTCGGCGGCGGCCCAGGTGTAGACCCTGCGGCCCCCGACCACCGTGACCGTGGGTTCGAAGGGGATGTTCCGGGCGCGGATCCGCGGCTCGATCGAGGCCGGGACGTCGACGACGAGGCGGGAGCGGCGCGTCGGTCGCCCCGTCGTCACATTCCACGCGGAGAGGAAGTCGCCGGGGAGGACCGGCTCGACCGTCTCGATCGTGTAGCTGTAATCGACGATGGTTCCCGGCTCGATCCCGCCGAGGGAGATGCGGCGCAGGCGCTGGTCGGTGAAGACCGGATAGGCCTCGGGGATGGGCGCGTCGGACTCCTGCTCGTGGGCCGGGCGGTCGGCGACCACGGAGCCGTCGGGTCTCAGGACGCGCGCCCAGTTGAGGGTCAACTTCTCGCGGGAGGCCGAGTACCCGAAGGTTTGCTCGCCCCACGCCTCGGCGGCTTCGCGGGTCAGCACCTGGACGATCTGGCGGTAGGTGCGGGTGCCGCGGCCGTCGGCCTCGAAGCGGAGCACGCCGTCGTCGAGGAGGAAGATGTAGGGCTCGCCGGGGTGGTCGGCGGGGTTGACGGCGAGGCGGTAGATGGTGTCGGCGTCGATGGATGGATCGCCCGCCGGTCCGATGATCGGCGCCTGGGCCGAGAGCGGCGGCGCGAGCCCCGCGAGAAGGAGGAGCGAAACGAGTCGCACGGATGCGTTCCTGGATTCGGGGAGAGGTGGGGTGGGCCGGCCGCGTGCTTCGGATCGGAGCGCCGCGCGGCCGGGTCCTGCCCCCACGGGCGGCCCGGAGAGCCGAAGCGGCACCGGGCCTGTCGACAACGTACACCGCGCGAGGACCCCGAGCAATCGGCGGGGGAAAGAGGAACGGCCGCGGGGAGGTCCCCGCGGCCGTTCGCGTACCGGCATCGGTGGGGTCGCGCTAGCGCACGCCCGCCCGGTCGGCCGCGTTCAGCGTCACGGCGTTGAAGAAGAGCTTGAAGGTCCCGTGCGGCTGCGCGCGGTTCAGGATCTCGGGGCCGAAGAGGATCAGCTTCCCCTTGCCGACGGGCGCCTCGAGGGCGGCGAGCCCGCCTTCGAGGTAATGCTGGCCCCACGCCCAGCCGCTACGGAGCGGCTCCTTGGAGTCGTACCACGCGATGGTCCGGATCCCCTGCGCCTCCGCGCCCGACTCGAGCTTGAAGACCGGCGACAGGTTGAAGAAGAAGTCGGCGCGGTCGTTCATCCCGTAGGCGAGCGGGTGCGAGTTGTCGACCCTCGCCTGGAGGATCGAGCCGGGGACGTAGAACTGCTCGGAGCGGAGCGGCCGGCCCGACTCGTCGACGAGCTTGCTGGCGACCGGGAGGCCGAGGTGCTTGGCCAGGGCGGTCGAGCTGCCGATGGTGACGACCGTGCCGCCCTGCTCCATGAACTTCTTGAGCTCCGGCACCGTCTTGGCGACGGTGACCTGGCCGAGCATGTGGTGGTACTCGGCGGGGATGCGGTCCTCGGAGATGCTGCCGAAGCCGCCGAATCCGCCGCGGCCGCCGTTGTCGCGCTCGGGGATCGCGCCGTCGACGAAGACGATGATGTCGTACTTCTTGTGCAGGTTCCCCGCGTCGAGCTGCTTCGGGTAGACGACCTCGAAGGGGAAGTCGAACTGCTCCATGATCCAGCGGGTCCAGCCGGAGGGCATGGAGCCGCCGTAGCGGTCCCAGAGGGCGATCCGCGGCTTGCGGAGCCGGTAGTGGTTGCCGGCGGGGCGCTCGGTCGCGGCGTCGAAGTTGATCCCGAGCTCGGTCGCGAGGGTGCGGATGCGGCCGAGGGTCGAGCCCTGGGCGGGGATGTAGAAGGTGCCGGGCTCGTAGCGCGTGCCGCGGTGCTCCCAGGCCTCGGCGAGGCGGTAGACGCGCTCACCCTGGGCCATCAGCAGGTTCGCCGCCTTGAAGGCGTCGTTGTAGCGCGTCGAGAGGAGGTAGCCGCGGACCTGGCCCTCGGCGGTGCCGACCTTCCCCGGGAGGATCGGCGCCTTGGTCCCCTCGACCACCTCGAACGGCCCGTCGAAGCCGTCGAGGATGCGGTCGAACTCGATCCCCATCTGGAAGGCCAGCGTCCACCCCGCGTTGTCGTACGGCGGGATCGGCGGGCCGCCCTCGTAGCGGAAGTCGTTCGGGTGGTCCTGCGGCTCGAACATGTCGAGGATGTGCGGCCGGAACGCTTGGGCCGTCTTGATGACGAAGGAGCCGGCCGGGTACGTCTTGCCGTTGACGGTGAACGGCGCCGTCGCCCGGTGGACCTTGATCCCGGTCTCGAGGAGCGCCTCGACGAACTTGGTGGCGGTCGGGAAGTCGGGCTGGTCGGCGGGGATGATGTAGCCCCGCGGGTCACGCAGCTCCGGCGCCTCGAGCATCGCCTTGTACTGGAGGGATTCCTCGAGCCCTGGCGCGTTGCGCATCAGGCCGCCGACGGCCATCCCGTCGGCATCGACGGAGGCCTTCCGGGCCTCCTCCATCGCCTTGCGTACGGCGTCGATCCGCTTCGGGTAGACGGTCCAGTTGTCGCGGCTCCCCTTCTCGATCGAGTTCCTCCCCATCTTGTAGATGTTGTAGAGGAACTGGTCCTTGTGGCGGGAGACGACGTCGAGGACCGCGTAGTTCGCGGTGACCGAGTAGTCGATTGACTGCCGGAAGTGCCACTTCTGCGGCGCGATCGGGAAGGGCAGGTCGGCGTTCGGGAGCTGCCGGTTCGGGACGAACGGGATCTCGATCGGCGTCGGGTTACCGATCGTCTCGGTGAGCAGCCCGATCATGTTGTGGAAGTAGACGGTCGTGCGCAGCCCGCCGTTCCACCACGTCGAGTAGTTCGCGCCGCGGCGCATCGTCACGCCCGGCTTGTTCTCGAGCACGAAGCGGTTGTGCATCGACGCGCCGACGAGGTCGAGGCCCGTGACGATGAGCGGGTCGTAGACGTAGTTGAACGGGTCACGGAACGGCGGCGCGAACATGACGGTTCCGGTCGGCCCCGTCTGGTGGTGGTTGTACATGACCTGCGGGAACCACTCCAGGTAGAGCTGCCGGTTCATGTTCTCGGTTTCCGGCTGCGTCGACGCGTAGAAGTCCCGGTTGTTGTCGTGGCCGATGTACTTCTGGTAGAGGCGCGGGATCCCGGCGGTCGACCGCTTGGTCGGCTCGGGCTCGCGCATGTACCAGTCGGCGACGAGGTCGTGGCCGTCGGGGTTGGCGTGGACGGCGAGGATGATCAGGTCATCGAGGAAGCGAAGCGTCTCGGGGTCGTCGCGGCTGACGAGCTGGTAGACGGTCTCGAGGAGCTGCTGGGCGCCGAGCACCTCGGTGGCGTGGAGCCCGCCGTCGATCCAGACGACGCCTTTGCCCTCGTGGGCGAGGCGCCTTGCCTCCTCGTCGGAGAGCCCCTCGGCGAGGGCGAGCCGCTTGGAGATCTCTTTGTAGCGCTCGAGGTTGCGGTGGTTCTCCGGCGAGGTGATGATCGCCATCAGCTGGTCGCGGCCCTCGGCGGTCTTGCCGATCGAGACGACCTTCATGCGGTCCGACTCGGCGTCGAGCTTGTGCCAGTAGGCGGCGAACTGCTTGTAGTTGGGGAGAACGTAATCGGCGCCGATCGGGTGGCCGAAGAACTCCTCCGGCGAAGTGACCCGTGTCTGTGCCTGTGCGGCGTTGACCCCCGCGAGCGCCAGCGCCAGGAGCGCGGCGGGGATTCGGCGTGACTGGGTCCTGAGCATGGGTGCGGTCTCCTTCTGGTGGAAAGGTGCGCGGCGCCGGGCGGACCCTTCGCCCGGTCGGCGATGCGTCTGGCATGGCGAGAGATGGGTATGATAGTGCATGCGGCGCCGCGCGGCCAGAGTGGAATGGGGCGGCGTGTTTTGGGGAGGGGGCGGGGTCGCGCCGGGGGCTCGGGCGGGGGCGCGTCGAAGGTGGGTGTGCGGGGGGCGAGCGGGGTGCCCCGCAGGGCCGGAGTCGTGGGGAGGCTGCGTTCGGCGGGGGCAGGAGGCTGGGCGTCTACGCCGGGACCTGCGGCTCCGCCTCGGCGCGTCGGAGCGGGGAGAGCCAGAGGATGCGCCGGACGCGGAAGGCGAGGAGCACGGCGACGACGGCGAGGGCGAGGGCGAGGCCGGACCAGACGCCGCGGGGTCCGAGCTGCGTATGGAAGCCGAGGAGGTAGGCGGTCGTGAAGCCGATCCCCCAGTAGCCGAGGGCCGCGATCGCGGCGGGGGCCTTGGTGTCGGCGGCGCCGCGGAGGACGAAGATGCCGGCGACCTGCCCGCCGTCGAAGATCTGGAAGGCGGCGGCGAAGGCGAGGAGGGTGGTGCCGAGCTCGACCAGGGCGGGGTCGGAGGTGTAGAGCCCGATCAGCGTTTCGGGCGCGGCGAGGAAGGCGAGCGCGCAGAGCCCCATGAACCCGACGGCGAGGAGATAGCAGCCGATCACGGCGCGGTGGACGCCGCGGCGGCGGCCGGCGCCGATGTGCTGGCCGACGTGGATCGACCCGGCGGTACTGACGCCGAGCGCGACCATGAAGGTCGTCGAGGCGATGTTGATCGTGATCTGGTGGGCCGCGAGCTCGACGGCGCCGAACCACCCCATCATGACGGAGCCGAAGGCGAAGAGCCCGACCTCGAGGCCGAGCTGCGCGCCGATCGGCGTGCCGATGCGGACGATGCGCTCGAGGAGCCGGGCGTCGGGGCGCCAGCGCACGCCGGCGAAGGGCCGGAGCTCGGGGTGGCGGGCGAGGTATCCGAGGGTGGTCGCCAGCATGAACCAGCGCACGAGCGTCGTCGCCCAGCCGCTACCGACCACGCCCATGGCGGGGATCCACCCCTCGACGCCGTAGATCAGCAGGCGGTTGGCGACGATGTTGAGCCCCAGACCGAGGAGGGTGATGACCATGGCGGGGCGGGTGATTCCCATCCCCTCGAGGTACTGGCGGAAGACCATGAAGAGGACCATCGGCAGTGAGCCGAAGGCCATGGTCCAGAGGTAGCCGCCGGCGAGGACGGCGACGCCCTCCTCCTGGCCGAGCCGCCGTGCGATCGCCTCGCCTTCGACCGAGCTCCAGACGAGGGGGATGCTGAGGACGAAGGAGAGCCAGATCCCCTGGACGAGGACGTGGCGGCAGCGCTCGCGGTCGCCGGCGCCGAACGCCTGGCTGACCAGGGGGATCATCCCCATGACCACGCCGGTGCAGATCCAGAGCACGGTGTTGTGGACCGCGCCGGAGAAGGCGGCGGCGGCGAGGGGGGTGGCGCCGAGGGGGCCGACCATCATCGTGTCGACGGTGTTCATCCCGACCACGCCGAGCTGACTGACCACGATCGGCCCGGCGGTGCGGAGCAGCCGGCCCGCCTCGTGGAGGAAGAGGCGGGTGCGGCGGTTCCGGGAGAGGGCGCCGTGCCGTCGGGTGCGGTGCGGAGGCCGTTCGGTCGGGGAGGTGGTCTTCGTCTCCATGGTCGTCATCGATGCGCAACGCGGCGCCCGGACCCGAGATGCACGGGGGCTCCGTGCTCCTCGCAGTCCTCGGACCCGTGGTGCGGGGGCGTGAACGCCTCGGGCTCTCGCTCGAGGCGCTCGCGGTCCGAGGACGCGTAGGTCGGGGGCCGGGCGCCGCCCGATCGGTCGAGCCGAGCCCGCGTGGTACCCGGGAGGCGGCGCGGGGTGCCCGGGGAGCGGTGCTGCCCGATGGGGCGCGGCGGAGGTGGGGGCGGGGATGGCGCTGCCCGGCCAGGGGATGCCCGGTGCGGCCGGTGTGGGGGCGCCGTCCGGGCGTGGCGGGTCGGCAGACCGGAGGGTTGGCGGCGCGATTCCGCTGTTGCCGGGTTAGGGCTCGCCGCGACCGACGCCGTCGTGTTCCGCCGCGGCCGACGGGTCGTGACCGGCGCCGTCGAGGATGGGCCTGAGTCGCCGGGCAAGGAGACCGGTCGCCGCGTCGAGGTCGATGTCCGCGACCAGGAGGCCCTCCTCGCCGTAGGGCTGGTAGGCGAGCACCGTCCCATCCGGGGCGATGATGGCCGACGTCGTGGGCGAGCCCTCGCTCGCGTAGTTCACCGACGCGAAGTAGCAGGTGTTCTCGGCCGCGCGACAGAGCAGCGCCTTTTCGTGGAAGGTGTTGGCCGGGTCGGCGAATGCGGCCGGCCGATAGGCACCGTCCTCCGCTTCGTGGAACTGCGGATGGAAGACGACGTGGGCGCCTCGCCGCACGGCCCAGCGCACGGTTTCCGGGTACCGCCAGCCCTCGTGGCAGATGACCACGCCGAACGTGAGTCGGGCGACCCGGAAGATCCTCCGCTCCCTCCCCGGCGCGTAGGTCCGTTCCTCCGAGGGGTCGAGCTGGACCTTGTCCTGGAAGCCCGCGACGGAGCCGTCGCGGTCGATCACGATCGACGACGCGAAGAGCCGCCCGTCGACGAGGCGCTCGGTCCCGAGGACGACGGCCACCCGCGACCTGGCGGCCGCTTCCGCGACCGCCGACCAGGCGCTCTCGAGGAACGCGGCGCTGGGCGGCGGCAGCTCCCTGCCGGCGCTCCGATAGCCCGGCACGTAGCACTCGGGGAAGCAGACGATCCCGGCTCCGCGTTCCGCGGCCTGGCGCACCGCAGCCCTGGCGAGCTCGACCGACTCGTCCGGCGAGCCGGGGTAGCGGATGTTGGCGAGGGCGATGCGATAGGGCGTCGGCATGATCTCGGTGCCTCTCCGTTCCTCGGCCCCGACCGCGACGGTTCGACGGGCAAGGCGCAGCGCGTGCGTGCCCGCGAGAATATGCCAACCGAGACGAACGCTCACAACGTTCGCGCCCCTGCGCCCGGGTCCGTCCCGCACCCCCACCCGGGCCGGCGACCCGGTCGCCGGGGCGACCTCGGCCCGCCACCCCGGCGTCGGCCCCGATCCTGCCGTGCGCCGTGGATCGCGAATCCCGCGACCCCTCACCGGACCTCCACGGCAGGCGCCCCATGCCTCACGCCCTCCTCGCCGTCACCGCCCGCGGCCTCGCGCGCCTGACGCCCATCGACGGCGGCTGGGACGCCGCGCTCATCCTCGACGACGCGACACTGCAATGCGTGGCCGTCGACCCGCGCGACCCCTCGCGGCTCCTCGCCGGCTCGCGCGGCCGGGGCGTATGGCGGAGCGACGATGGCGGCGCGACGTGGTCGGACGCGGGCCTCCCCGAGCGCGACGTCTTCTCCCTCGCCGTGAGCCCGGCCGACGGCGCGGTCTACGCGGGGACGGAGCCGAGCAAGCTCTTCCGCAGTGACGACGGCGGCCGGAGTTGGCGCGAGCTCGAGGCGCTGCGTCGCCTGCCGTCGGCATCGACGTGGAGTTTCCCGCCGCGGCCGTGGACCTCGCACGTGCGGTGGATCGCGCCGAACCCCCGGGACGCGAGGCTGCTGCTCGTCGGGATCGAGCTGGGCGGGCTCATGCGGAGCGAGGACGGCGGCGCGAGCTGGGAGGACCACCGGCCGGGCGCACAGCGGGACGTGCACGCGCTGGCGTGGCACCCGGTGGCCACGGAGCGGGCGTACGAGGCGGGTGGCGGCGGCGCGGCGTGGAGTCGCGACGGCGGCCGGACCTGGGAGCCGGCGGACGAAGGGCGCGAGCTCCACTACACCTGGGCGCTCGCCGTCGACCCGGAGGACCCGGACCTCTGGTACATCTCGGCGGCGCCCGGCCCGCGGCAGGCGCACGGCGGGGCGGGGGGCGCCGCGGCCCGGGCGGTCGGCGGCTCTGCGGGTGCCGAGGCGGGGGGCGCCCGTGCGCACCTCTACCGCTGGCGGGGCGCGGGGCCGTGGGAGCGGCTCGGGGGCGGGCTCCCGCAGCCGCTGGAGAGCATGCCGTACGCGCTGGTCGCGACGAGCGACGTCATCTACGCGGGGCTCCGGGATGGACGGATCTACGCGAGCCGCGACAGGGGCGACACGTGGGCCGAGGAACCGGTCCGCGGCGAGCCTCTCGCCGGGCTCCGGGCGCTCGTCCTCGCCGGCGCGCCGACAGCGTCGGGCGCCGGGCGGTGATCTCGCTTCCCGCTGCCTCGGTGCCATGCTATCATTTCCGATAAGATCCGAACCCCAACGAGGATGGGCCGATGCCGCTCACAGCGTTTCAGAAGCACAAGATCCGCCGGCTGTTCTCCGTCCTGGATGCGAACGGGGACGGGCGGGTGGACCGGAGCGACTTCATGCGTCGCGTCGAGGCGCTCGCTCGCCTGCGCGGCTGGACGGAGGACTCGCCCGAGTACGCCCGCAACCGGCACGCGGTGCTGCTGGAGTGGGAGAGCATTCGTGAAAGCGCCGACCTGGACGAGAACGGCGCGGTCACGGCGGAGGAATACCTGCGCTACGCCGAGATCTTCCTGGACGACCGGGACGCGGTGCGCGCGTACGCCCGCGGCGATGTCCAGCTCCTCTTCGACGCCATGGACACGGATGGCGACGACCGGATCTCGGTCGACGAGTACCGGGCCTACCTCGAGGCCTGCGGGGTGGACGCGTCCGCCGCGGACGTGTTCTTCGCGCACGCCGACCTGGACGAGGACGGCCTCCTGACGCGGCGGGAGATGTCGCATGCGGTCGAGGAGTTCCTGATCGCCGAGGACCCGAAGGCGGGCGGGAACTTCATCTTCGGCCCGCTCCCCGAATTCCGCGACCGGGCATCCGAGCCGGCCGGGGCGTGAGCGCGCCGGCCTCGGAGCCGCACCGGCGAGGCGTCCCACGCCTCCGCCGGTGAGGGGGCGCGCGGAACTCCGAGGCCGTCTCCGACTAGGAGGATCGGACGACGACGTCGCCCGCCGCGCCGATCGCCGCGGCGCCACCCGAACGGATCGACATGGAACGCGACGAGGACCGAGAGCTTCGCGACCACCCGACGCCGAGCCATCCGGTGGTCTCGCGGCCCTTCACCACCCGGGAGCTGGAGGCGGTGATCCGGCGGGCGGTGGAGCTGCAGGCCGGGACCTCGGCTCGGGAGGACGGCGTCTCCGAGGCCGACGTCGTGCGCATCGGCCAGGAGCTCGGCCTCGAGCCGGCGATGGTCCGACGCGCCATGGCCGAGGTGCGAGCCCGGCCGGCCGAAGAGAGCGGCATCCTCGCCCGGGTCGCGGGCGCCGGCACCGTGCGGGCGAGCCGGGTATTGCGGAGCCCGGCCGCGAGCGTCGGGGCGACGCTGGACCGCTACCTGCGCGAGACGGAGCTGATGGTCGTGCAGCGGCGATTCCCGGACCGCACCCGCTACGTGCGCGACACCAGCCTGGCCGCCGAGCTGGGGCGGATCGCACGCACGTTCGTTCGCTCGCACCCGCCGCTCAAGGTGAAGCAGCTCGACGTGGCCGTAACCGCACTCGACGAGGAGAGCTGTCTTCTCGAGGTCAGCGTCGACCTGAGGGGCACCCGCGGGGGACTCGTCGCCGGGGTGCTCGGCAGCGGGGGCGCCCTCTCCGTGGGCTGGGCGGCGACGGTCTGGGCGACGGCGTTCCCCGACCCGCTCATGCTCGTCGGGATCCCGGTCGTCGCGGGGTCGTGGTGGGGGATGCGCGCGATCTACGCCGCGATCCGCGGGTCGCTCCAGGACCGGCTCGAGTCGCTCCTCGACCGGCTGGAGCACGGCGAGCTCAAGTAGGTCGGGCGGGGGCCGGACCTCGGTCCCGGGCGGCCGTCAGGCGACCTGGCCGGCGCGCACCGCGAGGGGCCAGCGGACCGGCCGAGGCGCGCCCCCGTCGCCCCACTCCCGGACCAATTCCTCCTCCAGCGCCTCGACCGCCCCCGTCCCTTCCGCCCTCTCGAGCGCGCGCACGGCCGACCACGTCCGCACGTAGCCGAGCAGGTCCGCGAGCGTCCACTCGGCGCGCATCTCCAGGTCCGGCGCGGGGATCTCGTCGAACGGGAACGGGAGGGAGCGGTAGCCGTCCTCGACGTGACGCCGCTCGGGGGGCCAGTAGGGGCCGAGGACGTCGGTGTAGAAGCGCGCGATGATGGGATCGACGTCGTCGCCCACGCGCAGCAGGTCGTAGCAGACGAGGGCGACGACGGCGCCGGGCCTCGCGACCCGCCTCACTTCGGCGTAATAACCTTCCAGATCGAACCAGTGTGCGGCCTGTGCGGCGACGGCGAGATCGGCGCAGCGGTCGGGCAGGCCGCTCGCCTCCGCCGTGGCGACGCGGTACTCGATCCGCGGGTGCGGGGGCGCGTGGGCGAGCTGTTCCGCGCTCGGATCGGTCGCGATCACGCGGTCGAAGCGGGCGGCCAGCCCGACGGTGAGCTGCCCCGAGCCGCACCCCGCCTCCCACGCACGTTCCCGCCCCGGCGCCGCATCGGCGAGGAAGTCGACGAGGGCGCGCGGGTAGCGGGGCCGGTGCGCGGCGTAGCCGGCGGCCCGGTCGGAGAAGTGGTCGGCGAAGCCGCGGCTCACAACCGCTCGTCCGCCGTCGGGCCGTAGATCGGCGGGAGCGGCACGTCCAACAGTCTCAGGTAGACCGTCAACTGCCCGCGGTGGTGGATGAGGTGGTTGAGGTGCTGCCGGACCGTCTCGCCGCGGGGCGAGGTCATGAGGACCCGTTCGCCCATCCTCAGCGACCAGGGCTCGTCAAGGGCCGGGCCGGTGACCTCGCCGAGCGCGGCCCGCGCCTCGGCGACGTTGGCGTCGAAGGTCGCAAGCAGCTTCTCCGTCGGCTCGAAGCTGTACGACCCGCCGCTCGCCAGGTCGATGTGCGGCTCGCGCAGGGTGCGCGCGATCCAGCCGGGCATCCAGGCGACGAGCTGGGCCAGGTGGCCGAGGGGGAAGGACTTCTCGTGCGGCTTCCAGGGGCCGCGCTCGGAGGGGACGCGCTCGAGGAGGCGGCGCGTCGCGGCCATCTCGGCGTCGAACTCCTTGAGCGGGATCGCGGGTGTGGACACGTCGGTTCGATGGGCCATGGTTCCAATCACCTCGAGAGGTGAACGAAGGGTATCCCGAAAATGTGCATGACTCGCCGGCCGAGGGGAAGTGGGATCGCGGCCGCCAGGCGATCGCGCTCGCGCCCGGTACCGGTGCGGGCGTCGCACGTCCTCGACCTCCTCGACGGGCGGGGGGCCGCCGTGTCGAATTCGGCGCCCCTCGTTCGACGTACGGGTGAAGGGCCGGATGGACCGGCCCTGGAGCGTTCACCGAACCCGTGCCCAGGAGGACGTATGTCGACGATGATCTTCGTGAACCTGCCCGTGAAGGACCTCGACCGCTCGAAGGAGTTCTTCACCCGCCTCGGCTACCGCTTCAACCCGCAGTTCACCGACGAGACGGCGGCCTGCATGATCATCTCGGACACCATCTACGCCATGTTGCTCACGGAGGAGAAGTTCCGGGAGTTCACGCCGAAGGAGATCTGTGACGCCACGCGGTACACGGAGGTCCTCGTGGCGCTCTCGGCGGAGAGCCGGGAGGCGATCGACGAGCTGGTGCGGAAGGCGGTCGCGGCCGGCGGGTCGACGTACAGCGAGCCGCAGGACCACGGCTTCATGTACCAGCACGGCTACCAGGACCCGGACGGGCACATCTGGGAGCTGGTCTGGATGGACCCGAGCGTGGTCCAGCCGGTTCCGGAGACGGTCTGACGGGGGGAGCGCGGGGGGCGCTCCGGTGCGCCCTCTGCGCGCCACGGCGATGAGCGGCGAGAACGCGCGTCCATGGGCGGTGGACGCGCGTTCGTCCTTGTTGGGTCGGCTCGTCGTCCGGGACAAACCCGGGGGTGCGCAGTGCGGCCGGACGGCGTCGGGCGAGCGGTTCACCCGTAAGTTGCGGATCCAACGTCGCGTACGGCATATTGTGCCCCCCCGGGGCTTGACCCGCCGTGCCGACGTCTGCGGCCGGGCCTGCGTTCGCGGTCCGCGCCCGGACCGCGGCACGTTCCGGACTCGATCCGTTCCCAGACACCATCGGAAGATCATGCGACGCACGCACTCGACGCCCCGAGCCGGGCTCCCGTCCCGCGCACTCGCGGTTGCCGCGGCCGCCGCGCGTGCCCTTGCGCCGAGCTCCGCCCCGGCGCCCGTCCTCGCCCTGGCCGCCGCGACGGCGATCCTCGCTCTCCCGCCCCGTCCCCTCGCCGCGCAGGAGCCGGCGGCCGGGAAGGCGGCGGACGGCGTAGCGACGAAGTCCGCGAGGTGGGATGTGACCGAGCCCCACGGCCCGGTCCGCGAGATCGCGTTCGAGACCGACGAGGGGACCTGGATCTCGCTGGACGTGAGCCCCGACGGGAAGACGATCGTCTTCGACCTGCTCGGCGACATCTACACGATGCCGATCACGGGCGGGCGGGCGACGCTGCTGCGGGGCGGGCCGGCGTACGAGACGCAGCCGCGCTTCAGCCCGGACGGTCGCAAGATCGCCTTCACGAGCGACCGGGACGGGCTCGAGAACATCTGGATCATGAACGCCGACGGCTCGGACGCCCGCCAGCTCACGAAGGAGAAGGAGCGGCAGGTCATGGATCCGGTCTGGACGCCGGACGGCGAGTACATCGTCGCGCGGAAGCACTTCCGCAACACGCGCTCGCTCGGCGCGGGGGAGATGTGGCTCTGGCACGTGGGCGGGGGGAGCGGGCTCCAGCTCACGAAGCGGCGGAATTGGGAGCAGAACTCGGGGGAGCCGGAGCTCTCGCCGGACGGGCGCTACCTGTACTACAGCGAGGACATCACCGGGGGCGGCGGGTTCCAGTACAACCGCAACCCGCACCCGGGGATCTACGCGATCAAGCGGCTCGACCGGGAGACGGGGCGGACGGAGACGTTCATTTCGGGGCCGGGCGGCGCGGTGCGGCCGACCCTCTCCCCCGACGGCCGGACGCTGGCGTACGTGAAACGCCAGGGCATCAAGACGGTGCTGGTCCTGCACGACATCGAGAGCGGGAGGGAGCGGGTCCTCTACGACCGCCTCGACCACGACCAGCAGGAGGCGTGGTCGATCTTCGGCGTCTACCCGCGCTTCGCCTGGATGCCGGACGGCGGGTCGATCGTGATCTGGGCGGGGGGGAAGATCCGGCGGGTCGCCGTCGCCTCGGGCGGCTCCTCGGTGATCCCCTTCACCGCGACGGTGAAGCAATCCATCACGGATGCGGTGCGCTTCCCGCAGGAGGTCGCGCCGGACCGCTTCGACGTGCGGATGCTGCGCTGGGTCACGGTCTCGCCCGACGGGCGAAGCGTGGTCTACAACGCCCTCGGCAAGCTCTGGATCCGGCCGCTCCCCGACGGTGAGCCGCGGCGGCTGACGGACGACGACCGGCGCTTCGAACTCTATCCGGCCTGGTCGCCGGACGGGAAGAGCCTGGCCTTCACGACCTGGGACGACGAGGAGCTGGGCGCGGTCTGGACGATCCGCGCGGACGGGAAGGGGCGGCGCAAGGTGACGACGAGGCCGGGGCACTACGTCGAGCCGTCGTGGTCGCCGGACGGGCGGGAGATCGTCTACCGTCGGATCGGCGGCGACGAGCTGCGCGGCCGGCTGCACACGCGCGAGACCGGGATCTACCGGGTCGCCGCGACGGGTGGCGAGCCGATCCTCGTGACGGAGCGGGGGAGCCGGCCGCAGTACGACCGTGCGGGCCGGCGGATCTTCGTCTTCGACTTCGAGGACGGGAAGCGCGCGCTCGCGAGCGTCGACCGCAACGGCGGCGATCGGCGGGTGCACCTGATCTCCGAGAACGCCGTCGCGATCCTTCCGTCGCCCGACGAGCGCTACGTCGCGATCAGCGAGCGGTTCCACGTGCACGTCGCGCCGTTCCCGAAGACGGGCCAGCCGGTCACGATCGGGCCGAACGAGACCGAGTACCCGATGGCGCGGGTCTCCCGCGAGGCGGGGTTCAACCTGCACTGGTCGGCGGACTCGCGGCGGCTCTACTGGTCCCTCGGCCCCGAGCTCTACCACCGCGACCTGGCCGAGACCTTCGCCTTCTTCGACGGCGCCGACGCGGCGAACCTGAAGGCGGCGCCGGAGGCCGAGGGGCGGCCGATCGGGTTCACGGCGCCGTTCGCGCGGCCCGAGGGCGAGGTCGCTCTCGTCGGCGCGACGGTCATCACGATGAAGGGCGACGAGGTGATCCGCGACGCGACCGTCGTCGTCCGGGGGAACCGGATCGCCGCGGTCGGGCCGTCATCGTCGGTGCAGGTCCCCGCGGGGGCGAAGCGGATCGACGCGAAGGGGAAGTACATCATCCCCGGTCTGGTCGACGTGCACGCGCACATCGGGACGGGGAGCTCGGGGATCACGCCGCGCACCGGGTGGTCGCTCTACGCGAACCTCGCCTTCGGCGTGACGACGATGCACGATCCGTCGAACGATACCGAGGCGATCTTCGCGGCCTCGGAGCTGGTCAAGGCGGGCGAGATCGTGGGGCCGCGGCTCTTCTCGACGGGGACGATCCTCTACGGCGCCGAGGGGTCGTACAAGGCGGTGGTCACGGAGCTGGAGGACGCGCTCGCGCACCTGCGGCGGATGAAGAAGGTGGGCGCGTTCTCGGTGAAGAGCTACAACCAGCCCCGCCGCGACGCGCGGCAGCAGATCATCGAGGCGGCGAGGGAGCTGGGGATGATGGTCGTGCCGGAGGGCGGCTCGACGTTCTACTTCAACATGACGCACGTCCTGGACGGGCACACGGGGCTGGAGCACAACATCCCGGTCGCGCCGCTCTACAAGGACGTGCTGACGCTGATCGCGGAGTCGAAGAGCGGCTACACTCCGACGCTGATCGTGAACTACGGCGGTCTCTCGGGGGAGTACTTCTGGTACCAGCACACGAACGTCTGGGAGGATGCGCGGCTGCGGGCGTTCACGCCGCCGTGGACGCTGGAGGCGAGGTCGCGCCGGCGGGAGATGGCGGCGGACGACGACTACTTCTACCAGGAGGTCTCGCGGGCGGCGAAGGCGGTCCTCGACCGGGGCGGCAAGATCCAGCTCGGCGCCCACGGCCAGCTCGACGGGCTTGGCGCGCACTGGGAGCTCTGGATGCTGGCGCAGGGGGGGATGACGCCCCACGAGGTGCTGCGCGCGGCGACGCTGCACGGGGCCGAGTACCTGGGGCTGGATCGGGACCTCGGCTCGATCGAGACGGGGAAGCTCGCGGACCTGGTGGTGCTGGACGCGAACCCGCTCGAGGACATACGGAACAGCACGGCGATTCGGTACGTCATGGTGAACGGCCGGGTGTTCGACGGTGCGACGATGGATGAGGTGGCGCCGGGCGGGAGGGCGCGGGGGAAGTTCTGGTGGGAGCGATGAGGTAGGCGCCGCTGGCGCGGCGCGGGGGGCGGCCGGCTGCGCCGGCGGGGGTGGCCCTTGGGGCGGGGGTGGCCGCTGGAGGCGGCGGGGGCGGCCGGCCGTGGGCCGGCGGGGGCTGCCGCGGGGGCGGCAGCGGGGGGGGGCGCCGCCTTTGGCGGCGCGGGGGTGGCCGGCCTGCGGCCGGCGGGGGGTGGCTCGGTTGGCTATGGGAATGCCCGTGTTCAGCCTTCATGAATGCGTCGTGCCCTTGGGAGGGAGGGTATGGACGCGTTCGATCATCGGAAGTTGGAGGTTTACCGGAGCGCGGTGCGGTTCGCGGAGGTGGCGGAGGGGGTGGCGGGGCGGTTGCCGCGGGCGCACGCGGGGCTCGCGGATCAACTCAGGCGGGCGGCGGCGTCCATCGTTCTGAACATCGCCGAGGGGGCCGCAGAGACCCGCCCGCGTGAGAAGGCGCGGTTGTACCGGCTCGCTCGCCGGTCGACGGCGGAGTGCTCGGCGATCCTGGACCTGGTGAACGCCGTCGCTCGGGCCTCGACCGTCCCGTCCTCGGCCCGTTCGCTCCTCTTCCGACTGAGCCTCGTCCTGGACCGCCTGATCGAGCGCCACGACCACCCCACTCCCCCCGCGTGATCCCCCGCCGCGCGGCCGCCCCCGCGCCGCCGCAAGCCGCCACCCCCAACCGGAGAGTCCACCCCCCCCCGCCGACGCAGCCGGCCGCCCCCGCGCCGCGAAGCGGCGCCGCCCCCGCCGCCCCAGCGGCCCCCGCCGCCGAAGGCGGCCGCCCCCCGCCCCGAAGGGGCCACCCCCGCCCAACGGGCCACCCCCCGCGCCCCAAGCGCCGTCCCCCGCGCCGCGAAGCGGCGCCCCCCACCCCCTCGCCGTACAGATTTGCCCCTCTATCCTCTCCGACGTATCGTTACGCGATGACGTAAGCGGCCCGAGGGCGCGCCCCGGAGGCCGTGGGTGCATCCGCCGCGGCGGTCGCCTCTCGGGGCGCGTGCCGCGCCAACCGAAGTGAGAAGTGAACGACCGACTGATCCGCGCCCTGCGGCGCGAGCCTGTGGACGCGACGCCCGTCTGGTTCATGCGCCAGGCGGGCCGCTCGCTCCCGAGGTATCGGGAGAGCCGGGCGGAGCAGGGGATGTTCGAGATCATCCGCGACCCCGAGCGGGCGGCGGAGATCACGGCGATGCCGCTCGAGTACTATCCCGTCGATGCCTGCGTCCTCTACAACGACCTCTCGACGCCGTTCTTCGGCGCGGGGCTGGACGTCACCCTGGTGCCGGGTGTCGGGCCGGTCGTCGACCGGCCGATCGAGCGCCCGGGCGATGTGGACCGGTTCCAGCCCTTCGACGTGCGGGCGGCGTTCCCGTACATCTACGAGCAGATCCGGATCCTGAAGGCCCGGCTCGAGGTCCCGGTCATCGCCTTCGTCGGCGCGCCGTTCACCCTCTGCTCGTACCTGCTCCGACCGCAGGGGGGGAAGAGCCGGGAGGTGGAAGGGCTGAAGGCCTTCATCTTCCGCGACCCCGCGGCGTGGGACCGGCTCGCCGGGTACTGGGCCGACCACCTGGCGGAGTTCGGGATCGCGCAGCACGAGGCCGGTGCCGCGGCGATCCAGCTCTTCGACTCCTGGGCCGGCGCGCTCTCGCCGCAGGACTACGAGCGATACATTCTCCCGTACAACCGTCGGATGCTGGATCGGCTGAAGGCGGCCGGTGTGCCGACGATCCACTTCGCGACCGGGAACCCCGCGCTGCTTCCGCTGATCGCCGAGGCCGGCGGCGATGGGATCGGCGTCGACTGGCGCGTCCCGATCGACGCCGCGTGGGACGCGATCGGCCACGACCGCGCGATCCAGGGAAACCTGGATCCGGCGTCGATGCTCGCGGGTAGGGAGGTCGCACTGGCGAAAGCACGGGACGTCCTGGAGCGGGTCGGAGGCAGGCCGGGCCACATCTTCAACGTGGGGCACGGGATCCTGCCGGGGACGGACCCGGAGGTGATCCGCGCGGTCGTCGAGGCGGTGCACGCGTTCGGCTGACGGCCCCGCGACGCACCGCGGGCCCGTCGCCCCGGGCAGCGCGACGGCGCGACGTGGCGATGAGGCGACGTTGCCCGGCCGCCCCGACGGTGGGAGCGGCGGGCGTTCGGAGGATAGAACGATGATGACGGCGATCCTACTCTTGAATTTCGGTGAGCCGGAGGAGCCGACGCTGGAGGCGGTCGTGCCGTTCCTCGAGCGGATCTTCGCGACGAACATGTCGCTTGAGGGGCGGCTCCCCGCGGAGGCGGCGAGGGCGAGGATCCGGCAGCTCGCGGAGGAGCGGGCGCCGGGGTTGATCGAGGAATACCAGTCGATCGGCGGCTCGCCGCTGAACCGCCAGGCGCGGGACCAGGCGGATGCGCTGATGGTCGAGCTGACGCGGCGGGGCCACGAGGTGCGCGCCTACGTCGCCTACCAGTTCTCGGACCCGCTGATCGCGGATGTCGTGCGCCAGGCCCGTGAGGACGGCGCCGGGCGGGTGATCGGGCTGCCGGTCTATCCGCTCTGCGGCCCGTCGACGACGGTCGCGGCGCTCGCGGACCTGCGCCGCGCGGTGGAGGAGGCGGGGTGGGACGTGCCGGTCGCCGAGGTCGGCGGTTGGCACCGGCACCCGCACTTCACGGCGATGTGGGCGGACCGGGTGCGCGAGACCGCGGCGGCGGCCGGCCTCGACCTGGCCGACCCGCGGGTCGCGCTCGTCTTCTCGGTGCACGGCACGCCGATGAAGTACATCGAGGAGGGGAGCCGCTACGTCGAGTACGCCGAGGAGGCGTGCGCGGCGGTCGCGGCGGCGGTGGCCGCGCCCGACTACCGGATCGGCTACCAGAACCACACGAACCGGCCGGTCGCGTGGACGCAGCCGGACGTCGAGAAGGTGATCGAGGAGATCGACGCGGACCACGTCGTCGTCGTGCCGATCGCCTTCATGCGCGAGCAGTCCGAGACGCTCGCCGAGCTGGACCACGAGCTGCGGGGCGTGGCCGAGGCGCGGGGGCTGGGGTTCCACCGGGTCCCGGTACCCCACGACGACCCCCGGTTCGCCGCGCTCCTCGCCGATCTCTGCGAGCCGCTGATCGAAGGCGATGTCGCGGCGGTCGGCGCCGGGCTCGACGCCTGCCGGTGCCGCGAGGGCGCGGTCTGCCGGCGGTGAGGCGGGTCGCGAGGCCGTAGCACGGCGGCGCGGGGCGCGGCGCACATAGCACTGTAGCGCCGTAGCCCCATAACCCCGTAGCGCCGAAGCGCGCCGAAGCACGCGAAGCGCCGAGGCACCGTAGCGCCGGCCGGCAGTACCGTCGGTTCGCGGCGCGGCCCTACCGCGCCGCCTTCCGCGGTGGCCGCGAACGAGCGGCGCCGCCGTCCACCGGCGGTACGACGTCGCAATACCGACACACCGGAAGTCCGGAACACCGGATTTCTCGAATACAGACGCACCACAGCACCGCGGCGCGATGACATCGCAAGCCGACGCGGGTCGCCGGGCACCCGGCGACCCCCCGGCGACCGCGTGCCGCGCGGCGCTCCCCGGGCCCCCACGTCGACGATGTGCGGGGCCCTAGCCGATCCACACGCTCCCGAAGGGACCCTCGTATGCAGCTCGTCGTCATCGGATGGCTCCAACTCGCGGCGGTTGCCGGTGCCGCCGACCCCGGCACCATCCACCCCGGTCCGGTCTACCACGGGGGGCGCAACGAGCTGGAGGTGGCGGTCCCACGGCTGGAGCGGACGATCGTCGTCGACGGCCGGCTCGACGAGCCGGCCTGGCTCGAGGCCGCGGTGCTGACCGGGTTCTCGCAGTACGCCCCCGTCGATGGCGTGCCCGCCGCCGACTCGACCGAGGTCCTGGTCTGGTACTCCGCCGACGCGATCCACTTCGGGATCCGCGCCTTCGAGCCGCACGGGCAGGTCAACTCGACCCTCGCCGACCGCGACAGGATCGCGAGCGACGACGCCATCGAGATCCTCCTCGACACCTTCAACGACGGCCGGCGCGCGTTGGTCTTCGCCGTCAACCCGCTGGGGATCCAGTCGGACGGGGTGCGCAGCGAGGCGAACCGCCAAAGGTCCGGCTCCTTCGATGCCGGGCCGGACGAAGCAGGCGTCGACCTCAGCCCGGACTACGTCTACGAGTCGAAGGGGCAGCTGACGGAGTTCGGCTACCAGGTCGAGGTCCGGATCCCGTTCAAGAGCATCCGCTACCAGGCCCGGCGGGTTCAGGACTGGGGGATCAACGTGGTCCGGCGGGTCCAGCACTCGGGGCACGAGCAGACCTGGACCCCGGCGAGGCGGGGGCTCGCGTCGTTCCTCGCGCAGAACGGTCGGCTGCGGGGGCTGACCGGGCTCGACCAGGGGCCGGTCCTCGACCTGAACCCCGTCGCCACGATGAAGGTCGACGGCGCGCGGTCGGCGAACGGGTGGCGCTACGGCGAGGCCGAGCCCGAGTTCGGGTTCAACGCGCGGTGGGGCGTGACGGCGAACCTGACGCTGAACGGGACGGTCAACCCGGACTTCTCGCAGGTCGAGTCGGATGCCGGGCAGCTCGTCTACGACCCGCGCTCGGCGCTCTACTTCGCGGAGAAGCGCCCGTTCTTCCTGGAGGGGAGCGAGCACTTCGAGGTGCCGAGCCGCCTCATCTACAGCCGTCGCATCGTCGAGCCGGTCGCGGCGGCGAAGCTGACGGGGAAGATCTCGGGGACCGACGTCGGGATCCTCTCCGCGGTCGACGACCGCGTCCACTCGGCAAGCGGCGAGGACCACCCGGTCTACAACATCGTCCGGCTGCGGCGTGACGTGGGGTCGGCCTCGACGGTCGGCGTGGTCTACACCGACCGGGTCGACGGCGACGACTACAACCGCGTGGCCGGCGCGGACGCGCGGCTCGTCTTCGGCGGCGTCTGGGCGCTCTCGCTCCAGGGCGCGGCGAGCATCGATCGGCGGGGCGGCGAGCAGACGACGGCGCCGCTCTGGGCGGCGTCGCTCACGCGACGCGGCCGCCGGTTCGGGCTCACCGTGAGCATGGACGGGAAGGATCCGGAGTTCCGCGCAGGGAGCGGGTTCATCAGCCGGCCCGGCGTGGCGAACGTGGGGATCACGCCGCGGATCACCTTCCCCGGCGCGCCGGGGGCGAGGATCGAGAGCTGGAGCACGAGCCTGGCGATCCTCGGCAACTGGGATTACGACCGCTTCGTCCGGGGCCTCGCCTCGCAGGACCGCAAGCTGCACCTCAACAACACGATCGTCCTGCGAGGCGGGTGGCGGCTTGGCGCCTCGGTCCTCCTCGAGTCGTTCGGCTATCCGCCGGACCTCTACCGGGACTACGCGGTCGAGCGGCAGCTCGGCGGCGGCGCGACCGACACGGTCCCCTTCGTCGGGACGCCGCGGATCGGGAACCTCGACTTCGTCTTCGACATCACGACGCCGGAGTTCTCGCGCTTCAGCGGAAGCCTCTTCGCGATCGTCGGGCGAGACGAGAACTTCCACGAGTGGGCGCCGGCGTACGTGGCGATCCTGACGGCGAGCGCGGACTGGCGGCCGACCGAGCAGGTGCGGGTCCAGTTCACGCACAACCGCCAGCAGTACATTCGCCCGGACGACCGGAGCACCGTCTCGGTGCGCGACATCCCGCGGCTCAAGCTCGAGTACCAGCTCACCCGCGCGATCTTCGTGCGCTTCGTCGGCCAGTACGACGCCTTCGAGCAGGACGACCTGCGGGACGACACGCGGACCGGCGACCCGATCCTGATCCGCAACCCGGCGACGGGGGTGTACGAGCGGGCGCTCGGCTACTCGACGAACGATTTCCGCGTCGACTGGCTCTTCTCCTACCAGCCGACGCCGGGGACCGTGATCTTCGCGGGCTACGGGAGCAGCCTCGCCGAGGCGGACCGGCTGCGTTTCAGGGGGCTCGAGCGCACGGCCGACGGGTTCTTCCTCAAGCTGAGCTACCTGTTCCGGGTGTAGGCGCCCTACCCCTCCTCGTCCAGCCGCCCGCCGGTCACGACGAGGACGGCCGTCCGGCCGTCGAGCGGCATTTCGTCGCGGAGGCGGATGAGCCCGGCGAGGGTTGCGGCGCTGGTGAACTCGGCGACGATGCCCGCCTCCTCGGCGAGGAGGCGCTGCGCCTCGGCGATCGCGTCGTCGGGGGCGGCGACCATGCGGCCCTCGCTCGCGTCGAGCTCGCCGAGGAGCCGCAGCGCGTTGCGCGGGCGGCGCACGGCGATCGAGTGGGCGCGGGTCGTGGCGGCGGCGACGTCGCCCGACGGAGACTCGCCGCGGTGGCGATCGACGAGGGGGCGGATCGCCTCCGCCTGCACGCCGAGGAGGCGGGGCAGGGCATCGAGGCGGCCGAGGCGCCGGGCCTCGCGGAACCCCTTCCCGATCGCGCCGAGGGTGCAGCCGTCGCCGACGGGGGCGACGACCCAGTCGGGCGCGCGGCCGCCGAGCTGGTCGGCGATCTCGAGCGCGGCGGTCTTCTTCCCCTCGACGAGGAAGGGGTTGTAGGCGCAGTTGCGGCTGTACCACCCGTGCTCGCGCCCGGCGGCCTCGGCCTCGGCGAAGGCCTGGTCGTAGTCGCCGGCGGAGACGCGGACGTCGGCGCCGTAGCGGCGGAGCCAGCCGAGGCGCACGCGCGAGGCGTAGCTCGGGACGAAGACGTGGCAGGGCCACCCGAGGTGGGCGGCGAACCCGGCAAGCGAGATCGCGGCGTTGCCGGCGGAGGCGCAGTAGACCTCCCGACGGCCGAGCGACTCGGCGATCGCGACGGCGATCGCGGTGGCGCGGTCCTTCAGGCAGCGCGTCGGGTTGCGGGTCTCGTCCTTGATGTAGAGCGCGCGCAGCCCGAGGCGCGCGGCGAGGCGGGGGGCGGGGACGAGGGGTGTGCCGCCCGCCGGGAGCCCCGGCCCCGGCTCGCCGACCGGCAGCACCGGGAGGTAGCGGAAGAGGTCGTCGCGGGCGCCGTCGAACGCCGCGAATCGGCGGGCGGCGCCGTCGTAGTCGTATTCGACGTCGAGGATCCCCGGGTCGCCGCCCGCCACGCCCTCGCCGCAGGCCTCGCAGAGGTACGCCCGCAGATCCGCGGGGTATCGCCGCCCGCAGCGCAGGCAGCGGAGTCCGGTCACGAACAAGGTCGGTCCTCCAGAGAGGATGGGGGTGGACACGGCACGAGGTTACGCGATCGTCCCGGGCCGAGCAAGGCGCGGCCGTGCGACGGCCCCTCCCGCCCTTGCCACGCCTCGCGCCCCGTCGTCATTATCCCGCCGGAAGATCCACACGCTCGAACCCATCCCCGGATTGACCCGCGGCCGAATGATGAACCGACCCCTCACCGTGGCGTCGCTGCTCCTGTGCGCGCTCCCGCTCGGGTGCCGCGGCGCGCTGCGGCTCGCTCCCGACGACTCCACCACGGTTCTCGCCGAGCACCGGCTCGACGCGCCGGACCCCACGATCCCCGGCCCCTACCGCGTCCGCACGCTCTACTACGGGAGCGGGACGGACCGGCGGCGGGCGGAGTACCGCGACTCGGTCGCGATCCGGACCGACCCGGTCGACGCGTCGAAGCTCGTCTCGATCGAGCCGAAGGCGGCGAAGGAGCGGAAGCGGTACTGGGGCTTCGGGCCCGACGCCTACCCGCTGAACGGGCGGGTCTGGTACCCCGAGGGCGACGGCCCCTTCCCGCTGGTCCTCGTCGTCCACGGGAACCACGACATGAAGGACTTCTCGGACCCGGGCTACGCCTACCTCGGCGAGCTGCTCGCGAGCCGGGGGTACATCGTCGTCTCGGTCGACATGAACTTCATCAACGGCGCGATCCGGGGGGAGAACGACGCCCGCGGTTGGCTGCTGCTGAAGCACCTCGAGGCGTGGCGGGGCTTCCACGCGGCGGAGGGGAACCCCTTCCACGGGAAGGTCGACCTCGACAGGATCGCGCTGATCGGCCACTCCCGCGGGGGCGAGGCGGTCGGGCATGCGGCGGCGTTCAACCGCCTGAAGCATTATCCCGACGACGCGAGCCTCGAGTTCGACTTCGGCTTCGGCATCCAGGCGCTCGTCGCGATCGCGCCGGTCGACGGGCAGTATAAGCCGACGGGCCGGCCGGTCCCGGTCGAGGACGTGAGCTACCTCGTCTTCCACGGCTCGCACGACGGCGACGTCACGACCTTCCAGGGGCTCAAACAGTACCAACGCGTGAGCTTCACCCGTCCCGGTCCCTGGTTCAAGGCCGCGGTCTACGTCTACCGCGCGAATCACGGGCAGTGGAACACGGTCTGGGGCCCGAACGACAACGGCCGGCGCAGCGGACGGATCCTCGACCTGCGGGGGCTCCTCGATCCGGCGGACCAGCGCCGCTTCGCCGAGGTCTACATCTCGGCCTTCCTCGAGGCGACGCTCCGGGGCGACCGGCGCTACCTCCCGATGTTCCGGGACCATCGCCTGATCGGCGGGTGGCTGCCGAAGACGATGTACATCACCCGCTTCCAGGAGAGCAGCTTCCGGTCGCTCCTCTCCTTCGAGGAGGACATCGACCTGACGACGGGGGGCGTCCCCGGCGTCACGCTAAGGGGCGACAGCCTCGCGAGCTGGAAGGAGGCGCCCGTCCCCTACCGCGTCAGGGATGCGGTCCAGGACAACAACGCCGTCTGGCTCGGGTGGAACAACCGGATCGCGGGCGAGGACACGACGCGGGTGGGGCCGCCGGCGTCGTTCGTCGTCACGCTCCCCGACACCCTGGCCGCGAGTTGGCGGCTCGACCGGAACGCCGCGCTCTCGTTCCTCCTCGCGCCGACCGAGACGGTGCCGTCGCCGCGCAAGGCGCCGCGCGATTCGGCCGCGGCCGCCGGCGATTCGGGCCGGGAAGGAAAAGGGAAGCGACCGGAGCGCAAGGCCCGGAAGGACAAGGATGGCCGGCCGGAGAAGGACCGCGAGCCCGTCGACCTGACGATCGAGGTCGCGGATGCGGCGGGCGAGGTCGCGCGGGTGCCGCTGAGCCGCTACGGCGTGGCCCGCAAGCCGCTCGAGACGCACGTGCTGCGGCGGACCGACCGCGAGAAGCAGCGCTTCGCCACGCTCCACGAGCTGGTGCTCCAGACGTACACGATCCCGCTGGCCGATTTCGCCGAGGCGAACCCCGCGCTCGACCTCGGGCGGCTGCGCGAGGTGCGCTTCGTCTTCGACCGGACGCGGGCGGGCACCGTCGTCCTCGACGACCTCGGGTTCGCGACGCCCGACCCGGCGTTCCTGGCCGATGCCGCCCCCGCGCCCGGCCGCCCTCGACCCGAAGAGTCCACGACCCCCCACGACGGAGGGACCCCGTGAAGCGATCCCTGCTCCTTGCCCTGATCCTCGCGATCCTGCCGCGCGCCGCCGCCGCCCAGCACCCCCTCGCCGAGGGCGGGCCCTACGACCCGGCGGTCCCGACGCCGCGGAACGTCCTCGGCTACGAGCTCGGCGACCGGTTCACGCCGCACCACCTGCTGCACCGCTACTTCGAGCGCATCGCCGAGATGAGCCCGCGCGTCCGGCTCGACACGATGGCCGTGAGCTTCGAGGGGCGGGAGGTGCTCCTCGCGGTCGTGACGAGCGAGGCGAACCAGCGTCGCCTCGACGAGATCCGCGCGGACGCCCGTCGCCTCGCCGATCCCCGCGGCGCCTCGGCTACGGAGCTCGAACGCATCGTGGCGCGCATGCCGGCGCTCGTCTGGCTCGGCTACACGGTGCACGGCAACGAGGGGTCGGGCGTCGAGGCGGCGATCGCGATGCTCTACCAGCTCGCCGCCGGGCAGGACGCGGAGACGCGGATGATCCTCGACAGCGCCGTCGTCCTGATCGACCCGGTCCAGAACCCCGACGGCCACGAGCGGCACGTGCAGGACGTGATGCGCGCCCGCGGCGCGCTCGGGATCCCGACGACCCCCGGCGCGATGGTCCACCAGGGGAACTGGCCGGGCGGGCGGACGAGCCACTACCTCTTCGACCTGAACCGCGACTGGTTCATCCACTCGCACCCCGAGACGCGCGGCAGGGTCGCGCGCTTCCTCGACTGGGCGCCGCACGTCGCCGTCGACCTCCACGAGATGGGCTCCAACTCGACGTACTTCTTCGCCCCGCCGATGGAGCCGTTCAACAAGAACGTGCACTCCAGCATCCTGAAGTGGTGGGACATCTACGCGGCGTCCAACGCCGAGGCGTTCGACCGCCACGGCTGGTCGTACTTCCGGCGGGAGGGGTACGACGAGTTCTACCCGGGCTATGGGGTTTCCTGGCCGATCCTGACCGGGGCCGTGGGGATGACGTACGAGCAGGCGTCGAGCGCTGGGGGCGCGATCCGCCGCCGTGACGGGACGGTGCTGACGCTCCGCGAGGCGGCGAGCCACCACTACGCCGCGGCGTGGGCGACGGCGCGGACGTCGGCGGCGAGGCGGACCGAGCGGGTGCGCGACTACCTCGAGTTCCGGCGCAGCGCGGTGACCGACGCGGAGCGGGGCGCGATGCGCGCCATCGTCTTCGAGCCCGACGCCCAGGGGCGGGCCGACTCGCTGGCGGCGAGGCTGCGGGCGAACGGGATCGAGGTCCGGCGCCTCGCCGCGGCCGCGGAGGCGCGGGACGCGACGCCGTACGGCGAGGCGACGGCGGGGCGGGTCCGGTTCCCGGCGGGCGCCTACGTCGTCGATCTGGCGCAGCCGCAGGGGCGGCTCGCGAAGGCGCTCCTCGAGCCTGACGCTCAACTCGACTCGACCTTCATCGCCGAGGAGCTGGAGAGCCGCCGGACGGGGCGGAGCAATCGCTTCTACGACGTGACCGCCTGGTCGCTCCCCTACACCTACCGCGTGCGCGCGTGGTGGACCCGCACGGTGCCGGGGCCGCTCGAGCCCGAGGCGACGTCGCCCGCGACGGTCGCCTCGCCCGCGCTCGCGACCGCGCGCTACGGCTACGCCTTCGAGGCGGGGAGCGAGGCCGCGATCCGCATGCTCGCCGGTCTCCTCGCCGACGGCGTGCGCGTCTGGTACGCGCCCCGAGCGTTCCGCTCGGGGGAGCACGCCTTCCCGCACGGCGCCTTCGTCGTCCGGGTCGCGGCCAACGGCGACGACGTCCACGAGACGGTCCGCCGCCTCGCCGCGGAGTCGGGCGCCCGCGTCGTCGCGCTCGGCTCCGCCCTCGTCGACGAGGGGACCGACCTCGGGAGCAACAGTGTCTTCCCGGTCCGTCCGCCCCGCGTCGCGCTCGTCGGCGGCGATGGCGTCTCGGCGTACTCGTTCGGCTTCGCCTGGTTCGCCTTCGACCAGCGGATCCGCTACCCGGTCACGACGGTCCGGCTCGCGTCGCTCCCGGGGCTCCTCGAGGAGTTCGACGTCGTCGTGCTGCCGTCGGCGCAGCCGGGCGCGATCGACCGGCAGTTGGGCGACGGGGGGCGCGAGGCGCTCGCGGCGTGGGTCCGCGCCGGCGGGACGCTGATCACCCTCGACGGCGCGACCGCGTGGCTCGCGGCGGAGCGGACCGGGCTCTCGCGGCTGCGGCTGAGCCGCGACACCGCCCGCGCCGACGGCGAGCCCGGCGCGCCGCTCCCGGCGTCGGTGCCGGGCGCGATCGTGCGCGCCGTCGGCGACACCCTCTCGCCGCTCCTCGCCGGGATCCACGATCCGGTCTTCCCCGTCTTCGTCGACGGGAGCGAGATCTACGGCGTGCCGAAGGACCTGCGGCCGGGGGAGGCGGTCGTCCGCTACGAGGCCGAGCCGCGGCTCCGTCTCGCCGGGTATCTCTGGCCCGAGGTCCCGGCCCGCCTCGCCGGGACGCCCTACCTCTGGACCGAGCGCGTCGGCCGGGGCCGCGTGATCGGCTTTGCACAGGACCCCAACTTCCGCGACCTCTGGCGCGGACTGCTCCCCCTCTTCGCGAACGCGGTCTTCTTCGGGCCGAGCATGTAGTGGGCGTGGGGTCGGGGGGGGGGGGGGGGGGGCGCGCCCCCCCCCCCCCCCCCCCCCCCCCCCCCCGGGTGCCGT
>Ga0310834_100481_pt1 | contig 43588 bp, 42 predicted proteins | sample SM_ome_2_FD_201314 | JGI IMG/M metagenome (GOLD analysis project Ga0310834, IMG submission 201314) | Sorghum-adapted microbial communities enriched on stacked mutant (SM) sorghum from Joint BioEnergy Institute, Emeryville, California... ...
GAGATCCCGGAGATCACCGAGTGGTTCTCGAAGTTCGGGGACCGTCTGCCGGCGGTGCTGTGGGCCGAGCTCGACTCGCTCAAGGCCCGCCTGGGCATGGAGCCGTGACGCTCGCCCGGCCCCGCCTCGGCCCGGCCGGCGGCGGGGAACCGGGCGGGTCCTCACCGTAACGAGTGTCAGCCGGTAAGCCGACAGAACTCCGATGGTGCGCGGAGGCTAGGCTACGCAGGGTGAATTCCGGGACCGCGCCAGCCAGTCACTCGCTCCGGCGGCGTCTTACGCCGATGCGTCAGACCCTCGCGCAGCGCCTCACCCGGTTCAGGCGTCTGCTGCGCCATGGCGGGCCCCGGCGGCGGGTACAGGACCTGCTGTACCGGATCTACGAGCGCCGCCTCCGGGTCGCCATGGCCGGCAAGCCGATGCCCCGGCACGTCGGTGTGATGTGCGACGGCAACCGGCGCTGGGCGCGGGACATGGGCTTCGTCGATCCGAACGACGGCCACCGCGTGGGCGCTCGGAACGTCAAGAACCTGCTCCGCTGGTGCGACGAGGTGGGCGTCGAGCACGTCACCCTGTACCTGCTCGCGACCAGGAACCTCAGCCGGCCCGCGCCCGAGCTCGATCCGCTGCTGCAGATCATCGAGGACCTGGCCAACGAGCTGGCCGAGGAGGGCAACCCCTGGCGGCTCAACATCGTGGGCACGCTGGACGTGCTGCCGGCCCACCACGCGATCGCGCTGAAGACCGCCCAGGAGCGCACCCGCGACCGCACCGGCGGCGCCGTGGTGAACCTGGCCATCGGCTACGGGGGCCGGCAGGAGATCACCGAAGCCGTTCGGGCGCTGCTCTACGAGCATGCGCGCAACGGCGGCACCCTCGAGGAGCTGGCCGAGGTGCTCGACGTCGATCACATCGCCGAGCATCTCTACACAGCCGGGCAGCCCGATCCGGACCTGGTGATCCGGACCAGCGGTGAGCAGCGCCTGTCGGACTTCCTGCTCTGGCAGAGCGCCCACTCGGAGTTCTACTTCTGCGACGTCAACTGGCCCGGCTTCCGCAAGGTCGACTTCCTGCGCGCCCTGCGCAGCTACGCCGACCGGCAGCGGCGGTTCGGCATCTAGCGCCGGCCGCATCTGGCGCCGGCCGTATCTGGCGTCGGTCGTATCCAGCGCGGTCGTCCGCACGACCGCGGGCTGGTGACATAACCGCTTACCGGCGACGGGCGTTGGTCCCGATGTGAACGATGCCCTGGCGCTGGCCGCCGTGCTGTTGCTGCTCCTCTCCGGCTACGTCGCGGGGCGCGTGCACGCCGAGGTGGGCTACCGGACGGGCTTCCGCATGGGGTACCGCCAGGGGCACGCGGACGGGGCCCGGCTGCGCCCGCCCCCGCCCCGGCCGGAGGCGGCGGCGACGATCGAGGTCGGTGGAGCCGACGTGTCGACTCGGTCGGAAAGCCGACACAACACGGAGGGTCACGCGTCGGTTTCCAGCAAGTGAGACAGGGCGGGGGTGCACGGTCTGGTCGGTGTGGCCCGGGCCGGTTAGCGTCTAGCGGTGTAGCCGGGGGCTCCCCGCTACCCGAGGCCCGATCGAGACGGGGCCCCACCCAGCTCCGGAGGTGTCGGTTGTCCGGCTCCGTGCGCGTCGCCGACGAGCGGACGCGGTCCGGCGCCGGGCCTGTCACCGGGCACGGGCCATCGGCCGCGACGAGGCGCGACCGCCGGGGTGTGCGGTCGTCGGAGCAGCCTGTGACGAAAGATAGAAAGCCCTCGACAAATACCTCGCGACGGACCAGCCGTACGACCACTCGACAACCCCAGGGCGCCCGGCCTCCCGCCGAACCGCCCGACCAGGTCGAGGCCGCGCCCTCGACCTCCGGCACTTCCCGCCGTTCGTCCCGCGCCGCCGTCGGTACCGGCCGAGCTCTCGGCCGAACCGGGGCGGCGCGTTCTGTTAGGGGGAACGGCGCGGCCGGTGGCGCGAGCGCGCGGCGGACGTACGTGCTCGACACCTCGGTGCTGCTGTCCGACCCGCGGGCGGCGCTGCGCTTCGCCGAGCACGAGGTGGTGCTGCCGCTCGTGGTCATCACCGAGCTGGAGGGCAAGCGGCACCATCCCGAGCTCGGTGGCTTCGCCCGCCAGGCGTTGCGGATTCTCGACGACCTGCGGGTGGAGCACGGCCGGCTGGACCAGCCCCTGGTCGTCAACGACCAGGGCGGCACGCTGCGGGTCGAGCTGAACCACACCGACCAGTCCGGCCTTCCGGTGGGCTTTCGGGCCGACACCAACGACGCGCGGATCCTCGCGGTCGCCCTGGGTCTGGCCGCGGAGGGGCGGGACGTCACGCTCGTGACCAAGGACATCCCGCTGCGGGTCAAGGCCGCCGCCGTGGGGCTGGTCGCGGACGAGTACCGGCACGGGCAGGCGAGCGACCCCACCTGGACCGGCGTCGTCGAGCTGGAGATCAGCGACGAGGAGCGCGACCGGCTCTACGCCGGCGAGGCCCTGGAGAACCCGGCCGCGGCCGAGCTGCCGACCCACACCGGCCTGGTGCTGCGGTCGCCGAACGGCTCGGCGCTGGGGCGGGTGCACCCGGACAAGCACGTGCGCCTGGTGCGGGCCGATCGGGAGGCCTTCGGGCTGCGCGGACGGTCGGCCGAGCAGCGGATCGCCCTGGACCTGCTGCTGGACGAGTCGGTCGGCATCGTGTCGCTCGGTGGGCGGGCCGGCACCGGCAAGTCGGCGCTCGCGCTCTGCGCCGGCCTCGAGGCGGTGATGGAGCGCCGCCGGCACAAGAAGGTGGTGGTGTTCCGGCCGTTGTATCCAGTGGGCGGGCAGGAGCTGGGTTACCTGCCCGGTACCGAGTCGGAGAAGATGTCGCCCTGGGCCCAGGCGGTGTTCGACACGCTCGGGGCGGTGGTGCACGAGAACGTCATCGACGAGATCGCGTCCCGTGGCTTGCTCGAGGTGCTGCCGCTCACCCACATCCGCGGCCGGTCCCTGCACGACTCGTTCGTGATCGTCGATGAGGCTCAGTCGCTGGAGCGCGGCGTGCTGCTCACCGTGCTGTCGCGTATCGGTCAGGGCTCGCGTGTCGTGCTCACCCACGACGTCGCGCAGCGCGACAATCTGCGGGTCGGGCGCCACGACGGCATCGTGGCCGTGATCGAGGCATTGAAGGGTCATCCGCTCTTCGCGCACGTCACGCTGACCCGATCCGAGCGTTCGCCGATCGCGGCGATGGTCACCGACCTGCTCGACGACATCCCGGACTGAGCGGCAAATGTGGCTTATGCCCACATTTAGCCGGTAAGGTGCGTCACATTCTGTCCGGCTGTGGGTTGAACCCGGTCGGGTGGTGGGAAAGGGTGACTCCGGGCAGCGGCGGGACACCCGTCCACGCCGCTGGCCCGACGGCCCGGAGGCGACGCCGACCGCCGAGCTCGGCCGGTGCGGTCGACGGCCGTCGGTGAAGGTGCGGGCACGCCGTGCCCGACGTTCGCGACGAAAGGAAGGCCTGGTGGTTCGGTCCGGTCGTGACCCTCGACCCCAGCCCAGAACGCGCCGCCCCGATCCGGCCGAGGCGCCGGCGAGCAGCCCTCGCCGCGCACCGCGGCAGCGGTCCGGGCCCGGCCCGGCCGACGAGCGTCGAGGCCGCCCCGTCCCGCCGCGGGTGCCACCGCCGCCGGGCCGGGCACCCTGGCCCCGCGCGGCCGACGAGCCGACCCGGCTGGTCCCCGAGGTGCCGAGCCACCGTCGGCCGGCCCGCCGGTTCCAGGTCATCGGTGTCTTCATCCTCGTCGTCGGCGCGGCGGCCGGCTCCTACACCGTGCTGAGCAGCGACGACGGCAGCCCGGCTCCCGTGCAGGTCGCGATCAACTCGGACGCCACCCGCGACCCCGCTGAGCTCGCGGCCCGCGACAGCGCGCGGGCGAAGGCGGAGGCCGCCGCGGCGGAGGCGGCGGAGCGGGCCCGGCAGGCGAACGAGGTCGCCGCGGCCGAGGAGGCCGCCGCGCAGGAGGTCGCCCAGACGCCGATGCCGGACGTCCCCGCCTCCTGCGACGAGTACACCGGCAACCGGGCGATCGGGTGCGCGCTGCTCCTCGAGGCGGGCTTCGGGCTCGACCAGATGCCCTGCCTGGACCAGCTCTGGACCCGGGAGAGCAACTGGCGGACGGAGGCCCACAACTCGTCGTCGGGGGCCCACGGCATCCCCCAGGCCCTCCCGGCCTCGAAGATGGCGGCCTACGGCGAGGACTACCTCACCAACCCCGTGCCGCAGATCCGGTGGGGGCTCGACTACATCCGCGGCCGGTACGGCACGCCGTGCGGCGCGTGGTCCTTCTGGCAGGCCAACCACTGGTACTGACCCCCGCTGGTACTGGCGGCCCGCTGGTACTGGCCGCCCACTGGTGCTGGCCTCCCACTGGTACTGGCCTCCCACTGGTACTGGCCGCCCGCTGGTACTGACCGCTCACGGGCACTGACCCCGACTGGCACTGACGCGGGCCGGGGACCGACGCGGCGCCGGGCATCTGCGCATTGACGCCCGCGTGGGCGGTCGCCATCGGCGGCGCGGGCGGCTAGCGTGGGCGACGACGGTGTCGACGAAGACAGGAGCCGCCAGATGCCCGAGGAAGCCACGTTGGTGCAGCCAGCCGCGTCGGCGCAGGTGCAGTCGCCGTCCGAGGTGGACATCGCGATCGTGGGGGCCGGCCCCACGGGCCTGTTCGCCGCCTACTACGCGGGTTTCCGAGGCCTGTCCACCGCCGTGATCGACGCGTTGCCGGAGCCGGGCGGTCAGGTCACCGCGATGTACCCGGAGAAGATCATTTACGACGTCGCCGGCTTCCCGGCGATTCGGGGCCGCGAGCTCGTGGCGAACCTGGTGGCCCAGGCGGGGCAGTACAACCCCACGTACCTGCTGGGCATCCGGGCCGAGAAGCTGAGCTACGCCAGCGACGGGCGCCCGGTGCTCACGCTCTCCGACGGCACCGTGCTCACCTGCGGGGCGGTCATCATCACCGGTGGCCTGGGCAGCTTCACCGCGCGCCCGCTGCCAGCCGCCGAGAACTTCACCGGCACCGGTGTCATGTTCTTCGTCAAGCAGCCCGAGGAGCTGGCCGGGCACGACGTGGTGATCGTCGGCGGCGGTGACTCGGCCTTCGACTGGGCGCTCACGCTGCAGCCCATCGCGAAGTCCGTGACGCTGGTGCACCGCCGGGACAAGTTCCGCGCCCACGCCGCGACCGTGGCCCGGGTCCAGGAGCTGCCGGTCAAGATCGTGGTCAACGCCGAGGTGACCCGCATCATCGGCGAGGAGTGCGTGACGGGGTGCGAGATCACGGTTCGCGGTGAGGAGCCGATCATCGTGCCGGCGAACACCATCGTGGCGGCGCTCGGCTTCACGGCCGACCTCGGACCGCTCGCCGACTGGGGGCTGCGGCTCGAGCGGCGCCACATCGTCGTCGATTCGACCACCGCGACGAACCTGCCCCGGGTCTTCGCCGCCGGGGACATCTCCGAGTACCCCGGCAAGGTCCGGCTGATCGCCACCGGCTTCGGGGAGGCCGCCACGGCGGTGAACAACGCGGCGGTGGCCATCAACCCGTCGGCCCACCTCTTCCCCGGCCACTCCTCCGACGCCGGCTGACGGTCCGGGCCGGCTCAGCCGGCGAAGATGTCCGCCGCGGTACAGGTCAGGACGTCCGGCGGTACGTCCCGGACCGTCTCCCGGGCGCACAGCACGTAGCGGAGGTCCGGGTGATGGCCCGGCAGGTGGGTCGCCTTGGCCAACAGGTCGGCCAGCACGCGCCGCCCGTCAATGGATCGGCGCCATTTCGCCTCGCCGACCGCGATGGGGCGACGTGATCGCCCGGACAGGGCAACGGCGTCTATCTCCACCTGGCCGTCGTCTGTCCAATAGGGACCGATCGCGACGATCTCGGGTCCGAGCTCGCCGGAGACCGCGAGCCGTCTCAGATGGTCGCGGAACACCGCCTCCCAGACCGGGCCAAGATGATGGTCGATAGCTGCGATGAGGACATCAAGGATCGAGTCGCCGAGCCCACGCTCGATCTCGGGTCGGAACCGCTCGACCAGGTTCAGGTAGAACGCGAGGAAGTTGTCGGCGACCCGGTAGACGCGGCGGCGGGTGCGGTCGCTTTCGGTGACGGGGATCAGCCGCTCGACAAGCCGGAGTTCCACGAGCCGATCCAACGTACGGCTCGGTTCGGTCCGGACCCAGTCCTTGATCTCGTTGTAGCGGGTACGGCCGGCGGCGATGGCGTGCAGGACGGCCCCGGGCAGTTCGCCCTTCTCGACCTCGGTGGCCAGGACGAGCCGGCCCTCGTTGAGCAGAGGTGCGGCCGGGCGGCACACCAGGCGGCGCAGGTTCTCCTCCAGCGAGGCGGCCTGGTCCCACCACGACAGGTACAGCGGCACGCCCCCGAGCAGGCCGTAGACCACGGCGCGTTGCGTGGGTGGCAGGTCCGGGAGCATGAGCGCGGCCTCGTGCGGCGTGAACGGATGAACCAGCAACGTCAGGTCGAAGCGCCCGTACAGCGGTGCGCGGTGCTCCTGGAGCGCCTCCATGTGGCGCACGGCGGAGCCGCACAACAGCAGCCGTAGGTGGGTCGGGCCGCGGTCGAGGAAGGCCCGCAGCACGCCGGGCAGCTCGGGCGAGGTGCTGACCAACTCGGGAAACTCGTCCAGTACGAGTAGCACCGGTTGGGCCGCCAGGGCGCTGATGCGGTCCAGCGCGTCGTCCCAGTCCTGATAGGGACGGTCACCGGCGTTGGGGAAGACGGCCCGCACCTGGCGCAGGAGCTGGTGGAGTTCTCCCGCCGGGGACCGGGCGGCGCCGGTGTGGAAGATCGCGGGCAGGTCGCGCGCGAACTCCTGGATGAGCGCGGTCTTGCCGACCCGGCGCCGGCCCCAAACCACCGCCGGCCGCGCGTCGGGCGTGGCCCACCACCGTCTCAGCTCAGCCAGCTCGGCCTCGCGGTTGACGAAGGCCATACCGGCATCCTATCCATCGAAACCTACGTCGCATGCAACTTACGTCCCGCGTAAGTTACATGGGAAGTAAGTTGCGTGCCTGGTAGGTTACGTATCCGCGTAGGTTACGCGTCAGGTAGCGCGCGGCCGCAGGTTCGACGTCACAGGTTTTTCACGTACTCGACGGCGGCCGCCGGCTCGACCTCCTCGGTGGCGTCGAAGACCTTCTGGCGCAGCTCGCCGCCGGCGTCGCCCGAAGACGTGAGCTGCTCGATCAGCGTGGGCGCGACACCGGCCGCGAGCAGGGCCGCGCCGAGCACGGTCCGGGCCGGGTCGACCTCCAGGAACCGGGCGACCTCCACCATCGCCTCGACCGGGCCGGCCGAGCCGTGGACCCCGTTGGTCGACACCGAGACCTCGCCGATGCCGAGCTCGGCCGCGCGGGCCAGGAGCACCCCGCGCACGGAGTGCGCGACCGCCTGCTCGGGGCGGGTCGCCCCGACGACGTCGGTCCGGAAGCTCGCCCACGACCGGCCGGACCAGTGGATCTCCAGGGCCACCACGCGGGAGCGGGGAGCGGTGTAGTGGCCGATCTGGGCCGGGTGGAAGCCGTTGAGCACGATCAGCCGGGTGCCGGCGACCTCGGTGCTCACGGCGTACGTTCCCGGGGCGAGCTTCGTGGGCGCCTTGAATGCCGCGTCGAGATCCTCCGGGGAGACTCCGTACCGCTCCACCACCTCGTGCCCACCGAGGGCCGGGACACCGGCGGCGAGCTGCTCGCCGAACTCGGCTTGGAGCTTCGCGGCGGCCGCCTCGGAGAGGGCGGCCGTCCCGAACCGGGAGACCCGGTTGATCATTCCGTAGTGGGCGGCGATCGTCTGGGCGAGACGGTCCGGGCCGAGGAGCGCGACCCCGCCCACGCTGATCGACGCGCCCGCCAGCACCTCACCGACGGCGTCGATGGTCTTCGTACGGTCCAGGTCGGGGTAGAGCAGTTCGGGCTTGAGGAAGAACAGCGCCTGCGACCGGCCCGCGAGATCCTCGGGCCGCGACACCGGCGCGAGCTGGATGAACGACTCCTCACCTGCGTCGATCCGGGCCAGCCCGGCCACGATGTCGTCCCGCAGCGCGCGCTCAATTCCGTCCATATGTGTCCACTCCCGACAGTGCCATTCGGTGGCAGTGACCCTAACAGAGCGTGACCGTCGTCACCGAGCGGGTGGGCGGGTGACGACCGACCGGGTGCGCTCGGCCTTCGGGCGTCCGGCCGGGCCCCGGGCGCGCAGCCCGCGGGCGACACGCCGGACGGCGGTGGGTGGCCGGCCGCGGCGTGCCCGTTAGGTTCACACGCGGACGGGTTCGCCCGGAGGGACGCGCGAATGGACCCCGTGTACCGCACCGAGCTGGGCACGCTGTACCAGGGTGACTGCCTGGACTTCCTGGCGACGGTGCCGGACGGGTCGGTCCACCTCGTGTTCGCCGATCCGCCCTTCAACCTCGGCAAGGACTACGGCCAGGGGATCAGCGACGCCCGCCACGACGAGGACTACCTGGCCTGGTGCGAGTCCTGGATCAAGGAATGCGCGCGGACCCTCGCGCCCGGCGGGGCGTTCTTCCTCTACAACCTGCCGAAGTGGAACATCGAACTCGGGCACTTCCTCAACGCGCTCGGGTTGACGTTCCGGCACTGGATCACCGTCGACATCAAGTTCAGCCTGCCCATTCCCGGACGGCTCTACCCCGCGCACTACAGCCTGCTGTACTACACCAACGGCAAGCCGCGGACGTTCACCCGCCCGCGCATCCCGGTCCCCGTGTGCCGCCACTGCGGCGGCGACATCAAGGACTACGGCGGGCACCGGGACAAGCTGAACCCGGCCGGCCTCAACCTCTCCGACGTATGGTCGGACATCCCCCCGGTGCGACACCGTGGCACCAAGAACCGGGGCGCCAACGAGCTCTCCGAGAAACTGCTGACGCGGGTGCTCGAGATCGCGAGCGTTCCCGGGGACGTGGTCCTGGATCCCTTCGGCGGCAGCGGCACCACGTACGTCGTGGCCGAGCGCATGCAGCGCCGGTGGCTCGGGTGCGAGCTCGGCGACGTCGAGCCGATCGTCCGGCGCCTGTCCGGGGCCCCGGCGCAGGTCCGGTTTCCCCACCGCGGCGACGCCGGCAAGGGCCTGGCGTCCCAACGGCGGGCCGCACCGCGGCGGGGTTCGTAGGCACCGAGACCAACGCCACCATCCCCGACGGCGCGTCTGGTCCCGGCGCGGCCGCCGGTCGCCGTAGGGTGCGGGGATGCGGGACGTGTCGCCGGAGGTGTACCTCATCGCCCGGCCGGCCATCGACTGGGCCGAGGTCGAGCGATACCTGGCCGCGGTCGGCGGGACCGAGTGGCGCGAGCGGATCGCCGCGCTCGGTGACCGCCCCGACGGCGAGAGCCTCATCGAGTTCATGGGGCGCATGTGCTACCGGTCGTGGGCGCCGGGGCTGAACCCCAACGTGACCCAGGTGCGCCGGGACAGCGCCGCCTACCTGCTCAACGTGCTCACCAGTGGCCACGGGTCCGTCCTGGAGCACGCCACGTACAGCTTCGTCTTCCACAACGTGAGCCGGGTCTTCACCCACGAGCTGGTGCGGCACCGGGCCGGCACCGCGGTGAGCCAGGAGTCGCTGCGGTACGTGCGGCTGACCGACATCCCGTTCGAACACCCCGCGTTTGTGCGCGACGACCCGGCCCTGCTGGAGGCGGCCAACGACCTGCTGGAGCGGACGGAGACCTTCCTCCGCCTGGCGACCGAAAAGACCGGAATTACCGAGGACGGGGTGCCGTTTCACCGCAAGAAGGAGATCACGTCGGCGATGCGGCGCTACGTCCCCGACGGGGTGGCGACGTCCATCGGGTGGAGCGCCAACATCCGGGCGATCCGGCACACGATCGAGCTGCGCACGCACCCCTCGGCCGAGGAGGAGATGCGGCGGGTCTTCGACCAGGTCGCCCAGATCATGGTGAAGGAGGTTCCCGCCCTCTTCGCCGACTTCGAACGCGACGAGGACGGAACCTGGCGCACCCCGAACCACAAGGTGTAACCGACAACCGTGTGAGTGTCACCGCGTGTGACTGGCAACTGCGTGATCGCGCAGGGGCGTCAGCGTCAATAGCGGTGATCGACAAGGGGTGAGCGCCGAGGGTCGTCGGCGGGGCCATCTCGGTTGGGCCGGCGCAGCGCCGCCGGTAGCCTGGATGATGTTGCGTCCGTCGTACGGAGGATGAGGTCAGCGGTGCCCACGGGTCGCGTGAAGTGGTACGAGAAGGAGAAGGGTTTCGGCTTTCTCACCAGCGACGAGGGTGGCGACGTCTTCGTGCACAAGGCCGCGCTGCCGGCGGGCGTGGAGGAGCTGCGCTCCGGGCAGCGGGTCGAGTTCGGCATTGTCGACAGCCGCAAAGGTGCACAGGCGTTGTCCGTCAAGCTGATCGAGCCGCCTCCCTCCCTTCGCGAGCTGCGTCGGCGGCCGGCCGAGGAGCTGCATGGTCTCATCGAAGACATGATCAAGGTGCTCGAGGCCAAGATCATGCCCGACCTGCGGCGGGGCCGGTTCCCGGACAAGCGCGTCGCCCACCAGGTGGCGCAGGCGGTCCGCGCCGTCGCCCGCGAACTGGAGGTCTGACGGCCGCGAGCTGGAGACCCAAGGCGTGGCGCCCCGATTCGCCCTCGGCGGATCGGGGCGCTTGAGTCTGTCGGGGCCGACGGTGGCGGTGCGGCGGGCGCGGGTCAGGGCGGGCTGAGCGGGGCGACGGCCGGGACCAGGCCGGCCGCGGCGGCCCGGCCCAGGAGGGCGTTGACGGCGGCGTACCCCTCCTCACCCAGGTTCTCGGTGAAGCCGTTGACGTACAGCCCGATGTGGGCGTCGACCACCTCAGGCTCCATCTCCTGGGCGTGGGCCAGCACGTACGAGCGGGACGCCGCCGGGTCGGCCCAGGCCCGCCGGACCGATGCGCGAATCCAGCCCGCCGCCGTGGCCGGGTCGAGCACTCCGTCGCCGAGGCGGGTGCCCTTGCGGAGGAGGATCGCGCCGAGCGGGATCGGCAGGCCGGTCCCGGCCTCCCACCACTCGCCGAGGTCGACGACCCGGGACAGGCCGTGCCGGTGGTAGGTGAACCGGGCCTCGTGGATCACCAGCCCGGCGTCGTAGGTGCCGTCGGCGACGGCCGGCATGATCTGGGCGAACGGGACGACCGAGATCCGGGCTGGCGGCCGCGGCGCCGACCACAGCCGCATCAGCAGGTAGGCGGTGGTCCGCTCGCCCGGCACGGCGATGTGGAGGCCACCGATGTCGCTCCGCTCGTCGCGGGCCAGCACGAGGGGCCCGCAGCCGCGCCCCAGCGCGCCCCCACAGGGCAGCAGGTCGTACCGGTCGAGCAGCCACGGCAGGGCCGCGTAGCTCACCTTGACGATGTCGAACCGCCCGTCCAGGGCGGCGGTGTTGGTGACGTCGACGTCGGCGTAGGTGACGTCGAACGGGGGCGTATCCGGGATCAGGCCGTGCACCAGGGCGTGGAAGACGAACGTGTCGTTGGGGCACGGCGAGAAGGCGATGGTCAGCCGGTCGCGCGTGGTCGTCACCGGCGCAGCGTAGCCAGTGCCGACCCCACCCGTTGCAGCGCGGTCAGGGCGTCGCCGATCCGCCAGGCCGCGCGGTCCCGGGGCCCGACCGCGTTGGAGACGGCGCGCACCTCGGCGAACGGCACGCCGGCCCGCGCGGCCGCGATCGCCACGCCGAAGCCCTCCATCGCCTCGGCCACCGCGGCGGGGTGGCGGGTCCGCAGCCAGTCGGCCCGCGCGGCCGTACCGGTCACTGTGGACACGGTGAGGATGGTGCCCCGGACGGCGTCGGGGAGCCGCGTGGCCAGGCGCTCGGTCAGGTCGGGGTCGCACTCCACAGTGGAGGATCCCAGGCCGAGGTCCTCCAGGCTCAGGAACCCGTCCGGCGAGTCGGCTCCGAGGTCGGCCGCCACGCTCGCCGTGCCCAGGGCGAGCCCACCGACCGGTACGCCGATGCCACCGGCGATCCCCACGTTGACCACCGCCGCGAAGGGGCGCTGCGCCAGCGCGGCCGCGGTGGCGGCCGCCGCGTTCGCCACGCCCACGCCCGCCTCGAGGGTGACGATGTCCGCCGACGCCGGGGGCGCCGTGCTGACGCCGGCCTCGATCGCCTCGCGTTCGGCCGCGACCGAGGTGACCACGAGCACGGCCGAGGCCCGGGCGAGCCGGTGCGCCCGCTCGCGGAGCCTCACGCGCCGGCCACCGGGGGATCGGCCGGCGGCGTCGGCCGGAAGATGTGGTAGCCGGGCGGCGCCTCGGTCCCGGTCGGCTGGGCCGGGACCGGCGGCGGGGGTGCGTCGACGCCGGGGGCGACGGGAGCCGGACCGGCGGGGGGCGCGGGCACGGCCGCGGCCGGTGTTCCGGCGGCCGGCAGGGCGAGCGGGCCGGGCCCGGGCGCCGGGAGCCCGCCGGTGACGACCGTCCCGGGCGGTGCCGAGTGTCCGGGGTGGACGCTCGCCCAGGCCGGTCGCCGGAACACGATGGCCGCCGCCAGGAGGACGAGGGTGACCGCGGTGGCCAGGGCGAGGCCGAGCCGGGGTGGCACGCCCGGGGCCAGCCCGATCGCGCCCCCGGCCAGCCAGACGAGCATCAGCAGCGTCTCGGCGCGGGCGACGGCGTTGGGCCGGTCGCGCTCGGGAACGCGCTCGTGAATCGCCCCGTCCACGCCGGCCTTCGCCAGTCCGCTCGCCACCGCCGTGCCCCAGCACAGGGCCAGGACCGACAGGAAGCTGAACCGGACGACCGCCCAGGACCCCGCCAGCCCGACCAGCACGCCGCCGGTGACCAGCAGCGGCGTCGTCCGGCGGTGTCGCAGGGCCATGCCGACGACGCTGGCGACCAACGTGCCCAGGCCGAACGCGGCGCCCACGACGGCGAGCTGGGGCGCCTGTCCGTTGACGGTCAGGACGCCGCCGCCCAGCCCGTCGGAGCGGATGACGAACGCCAGGAACACCAGCAGGAAGCCGTAGAGCAGGCGCAGCGCGGCGCTGCCGAGCACCGCCATCCCTACCGACTGTCCACTGAGGATGGATGGTCCGCGCGCGCCGTCCGGACCCCGGGTCCGGGCGCGCCAGGGCAGCCCGAACGGCTGTGGCGGCGTCTGGGTTTCCGTGTCGGCCAGCGGGGGCAGGTTGATGGCGACGAGCGCGCCGACCACGAACACCAGGCTCGCCAGGCGCAGTGGCCACTGTGGACCGATCCAGGCCAGGGCGAAGCCGAACACGGTCGCGATGGAGCCGGCCAGCGTGGCGAAGACGGTGGCCCGGGCCGAGGCCTGGGCCGGCCGCAGGCCGGTGGTGGTCACCAGCCGGGCCAACGCCGCGCTGCGCGCGGCCGCGTACCCCCGGGAGAGCAGGATCATGCCGAACGCGGCCGCGTACAGCGCCAGGCCGCCGTCGATGCTCATCGACATGATCCAGGCCAGCACCGCCCGCAGGAACAGGCTCGCGGCCAGGACGAAGCGCCGCCCGTGCCGGAACCGGTCGAGCAGCGGTCCGATCAGTGGCGCCACGATGGCGAAGGGCACCATCGCGACGACCAGGAAGAGCGCGACCCGGGTGCGGGCGTCGGAGACCGAACCGGTGAACAACAGCGCGATGAGCAGCCCGATCACGACCAGGATGTCGCCGGCGACCGCCGCGGTGTGGACGTCGAGCAGGCGCATCAGGCCCGGGTTGCCCGCGCCGCCCATGTGGCGCGCGGCGCCGACCACGCGGCCGGTCCCGCGGACGACCTCCCGACCGCCGGTGACCGTGCCTCGGACAATCGCCCCGGCCGCGTCCCGCCCTCCCGTTCGGCCCACATCGTTGCCCGGCATGCGTCCATCCTGGCCCATCGTCACCCGTCCGGTACAGGCCGCAGCGACGGCGCCGGTGTCCCGGGCGATCGGCGATCACGGCCCCGCGGCTTCGCGGTCACCACCGATGCGGCAAGATTGTGTGCCGTGAGTGGATCGCAGACCGCCACCCGGGCCAGCGGCCGGCCCGATGCCCTGTGCGCGGCGGCGGTCGAGGAGGCGCGCGCGGCGATCCTGGACGAGCACGTCGGCGAGCACCTCGGCGTGGTCGCCGAGGGCGACCGCCTGGTGACCCACTACTTCGCGTGCACCCTGCCCGGCTACAAGGGATGGCGTTGGGCGGTCACCGTCGCCCGGGCCCCCCGTGCTCGGACGGTGACCATCTGCGAGACCGTGCTGCTGCCCGGCGAGGGCGCGCTGCTCGCGCCGAAGTGGGTTCCCTGGCAGGAGCGCCTCCAGCCCGGTGACCTGGGCGTCGGCGACCTGCTGCCCACGCCCCCGGACGATGAGCGCCTCGCGCCCGGCTACCTGCACTCCGACGACCCGGCCGTCGAGGAGGTGAACTGGGAGCTGGGGCTGGGCCGCGCCCGCGTGCTGTCCCGGAAGGGGCGCACCGAGACCGCCCAACGCTGGTACGAGAGCGACCACGGGCCGAAGGCCCCGATCTCGGTCAACGCCCCGGCGAACGCCCGCTGCGGCCTGTGCGCGTTCTACCTCCCCCTGGCCGGCGCCATGCGGCCGGCGTTCGGGGTGTGCGCCAACGTCTACGCCCCGGACGACGGACGGGTGGTGTCGGTCGACCACGGCTGCGGCGCCCACTCGGAGGTGCTGGTCGAGACGACCGCCCCCGTCGACGAGCTGCCCACCGTCTACGACGACGGGGAGATCGAGCCGCTGGCGACCGACGAGGAGTGATCGCCTCAGCGATCCGGGTCAATCGCGATCGTGCCCGCGGTCATCGGGCCGGCCACGGTCATCGGCCCGGCCGGTCGACCGGCGGCGGTCACGGATGGCCATCAGGACGATGCCGATCAGTCCGAAGCCCGCGCCGGTGAAGCAGATGACGGGCCAGTCCTCGTTGCCACCGGCCGCGAGCGTCGGCCGGAGGGCCAGCAGGACCAGGCCCAGCACCAGCCAGAGCACCGTGCCCGCCACCGCGATCGGCACCATGGGCGGATCGAGCGGGGTCAGCCGGCGCAGCCGCGAGCGTTCGGTCACGCCGCCAGGGTACGCGAGAGCCGACGCCGCCCCGGCCCGGTCGCGACCACGGCCGGTCGACGTCGCGTCCGGGCCTGATGGTGAGGGGCGTACCACATGGTGGTCGTTACCGGCCGTCGCCCGACTACTTAGCTATGCTAAGTATTTCGGGAGAGTCAGGCGAGGTAGGAGTCGATACGGTGGCGGCGGGAGCGATCGTCCGGAGCAAGCTTCGGACCACCTTCCAGTCGCTGACCGTACCGAACTTCCGCCTCTTCGCCGGTGGCCAGCTCGTCAAGCAGCACGGCGTCTGGGTGCAGTTCATCGCCCAGGACTGGCTCGTACTCGAACTCTCCAACAACTCGCCGACCGCGCTGGGTCTGGTCACCGGTCTGCAGTTCGCGCCGGTCGTGCTCCTGTCGCTGTACGGCGGCAAGCTCGCCGACCGGCTGGACCGGCGGCGGCTGCTCGTCGTGCTCAACGTCGTATCGACGGCGCTCGCCATGATGCTCGGGCTGCTCGTCACCACCGACCTGATCACGCTTCCGCTGGTCTTCGCGTTCGCCGGGCTCCTGGGCTCGGTGAACGCCATCGAGAACCCGGTGCGGCAGGCGTTCGTCTCCGATCTGGTCGAGCCGGCGTTGCTGCCCAACGCGCTCGGTCTCACCTCGGCGGGCTTCAACGCCGCCCGCATCATCGGGCCCGCGCTGGCCGGGGTCGGGATCTGGCTGATGGGGCTCGGCCCGGTGTTCCTCGTGGCCGCCCTCTTCTACCTGGTCGCGGCGCTGTTCGTGCTGCGCATCCGGCGCGCCCAGCTGTACGGCATCGGCCCGGACGGGGTGGCCGGGTACGGCCGCGGCGCCGACCGCGGCGACCGCCGGGCCCGGCCGGCGAAGGGCGAGACACGGATCCGGGACGGCCTGGCGTACGTGGGGCGCCGGGACGACCTGTGGCTCGTGCTCTCGCTGCTCCTCGTGGTCGGCCTGGCCGGCTTCAACTTCCAGCTGACCCTCGCCGTGCTGGCGAAGAACGTCTTCGGCACCGAGGCCCAGCAGTTCGGGCTGTTGACCACCGCGCTCGCGCTGGGCGCGCTCGGCGGGGCGCTGGCCAGCGGCGCCCGGCGGTCCCGGCCCAGCACGTACGTGGTCATCGCCGCGGCGATCGCGTTCGGGCTGCTGGAGATGGTCGCGGGTCTCGCCCCGACCTTCTGGACGACGGCCGCGGTCCTGGTGCCGACCGGATTCTTCATGATCTTCTATGCTCAGGCGACGAACCAGGCGGTGCAGCTCGGAACCGCCCCCGAGTTCCGGGGCCGGGTGATGGCGCTGTTCACGCTGGTGTTCCTGGGTACCACGCCGATCGGCGGGCCGCTGATCGGCCTGGTGAGCGAGCACCTCGGCCCCCGGGTCGGTCTCTGGGGCGGCGGGCTGATCAGCCTGCTGGCCGCGCTGGTCACCTTGGGCGTGCAGCTGCACCGCTCGGGGGAGCGCCTGCGCGTGACGCTCGCCCCGTTCCCGCACGTGGAGGTCGTGCCCGCGCCCGTGAAGGCGGCCTAGCCGGATTCCTCTGGCCAGGCGCCGGGGCCTTCCCGGTGCATCGGGCGCGGCGCGCGACGTCGGGGCGCGACAACCACGACGGCTCATGGCAGGGTGTGGCGCATGGAGTACGCCAGACTGCGGGAATGCCTGGCGAGCGACGTCGCCCGGCTCCGCGAGGTTGCCAGCGGTGTCGATGCCGCGGCGCCGGTGCCGAGCTGTCCCGGATGGACGGTCCGCGACCTGGTCGGTCACGTCGGCGCGGTCTACCTGCACAAGGTGGAGTGCATGACGCGCCAGGCCCAGCCCGAGACCTGGCCTCCCCCGGGCCTGGCCGAGGAGGCCGCACACCAGCCGCTCGCCCTGCTCGACCGGACGTATCGCGCGCTGGTCCACGAGTTCGACACCCGGCTGCCCAACGCCCCGGCCGGCGGGTGGTACGAGCCCGACCGTACGGTCGGCTTCTGGATCCGCCGGATGGCCCACGAGACGGTGATCCACCGCATCGACGCCGAGCTCGCCGCCGGGGTGCCGCTCGCCCCGGTGCCGGACGACCTCGCGGTCGACGGGCTCGACGAGTTCCTGTACGTCTTCCTCATGTACGGCACGACCGCCTGGCTGGAGTCGGCCCGCGAGGCCCTGGCCGACGCGGAGGGGCAGGACGTGCGGCTGGTGACGACCGGCGGGGCGTGGCTCGTGCACCCCACCCCTGAGGGGGTGCGGGTGTCGGAGGACCCGTCCGGACCGGTGGCGACCGAGGTGACCGGGGCGCCCGCCGATCTGCTGCGCTGGGTCTGGGGCCGGGCCGCCGATGACGCCGTGACCGTCACGGGCGACCTCGCGCGGATCGGTCCGCTGCGCAAGCTGTTCACCCTCGTGGCCCAGTGACCTCCGATGGCGGCTGACGACTCGCGCCCCACGCAACGGCTCTTCATCGCGGTGGACCCCTCGGCCGAGGCGGTCGACCACCTCGGCGTCGTCGTGGACGGACTGCGGGTGAGCCTGGCCAACGCGCCCGGCCGGTCGACGCGGCTGACCCGCCGGGAGAACTGGCACATCACGGTGGCGTTCCTGGGTGACGTACCGACGGCCCGGGTGCCCGTGGCCGCGGCGGTGATGCAGGAGGTCGCGGCCGGCCTGGTGCCGCTCCGCCTGTACGTGGCCGGCGGCGGCACGTTCGGCGGCCGGCGTGACCCGATCCTGTGGGCCGGGATCGGGGGCGAGGTGGATGCCCTGCGGCGCCTCGCTCGGCTGCTGCAGCGCTCGCTGCGCCGGGCGCGGTTCCGGGTGGACGACCGCCCACCCCGACCGCACCTGACGATCGCCCGGCCCGGCTCGCGGGTGACCCCGGAGGACATCGCCGCCGACGTCGCCACCCTGACCGCCTACGAGGGTCCACAATGGACGGCTTCCGCGCTGCGCCTCATGCGCAGCGAGATGGTCCAGTTGCCCACCGGCCCGGCCCCGCGGTACACCGCGGTCGCCACGGCCCCGTTGGGGCCGGCCGGGTAGCGTCCGCGGCGATGGATCGGGAACGTCGGCCCACAGCGGGCGGGGCCACAGCGAGCGGCGCCGCGACGCCGGCGGCCGTGGCGGAGGGGCCGGCGCCCGGCCGGCTGTGGTCGCTGCGGGCCGTGCTGGCCGGCTGCGGGGTGGTCGTGGTCAGCACGGTGGTGACCATGCTCGTGGTGGCGGCGTTCGGCGGCACCGAGCGCTGGCGCGAGGCCGTGGAGGGCGCCGGGCCGTGGGCGCCGGTGGTGTACATCCTGCTCAAGGCCTCGACCTTCGTCGCCGCGCCGCTGAACGGCACCTCGCTGAAGCTGGCCGCCGGGGCGCTCTTCGGGGTCGGGGCCGGGTTCTGGTACACGCTGGCCGGCAACGTGCTCGGCGGCTGCGTCAACTTCGGGATCGCCCGGTGGCTGGGCCGGCCGGCGGTGCGGCGGCTGGCCGGCGCGTCGGCGCTGGCCCGGATCGACGGCGGCGCCGTGCGGATCGGCGGCTGGCGCGCCCTGCTGGCCGCCCGGGTGTTCCTGGCCCCGTTCTACGACCTCGTGAGCTACGCCGCCGGCCTGTCGGGCCTGCCGTTCCGCCACTACCTCGCGGTCAGCGTGCTCGGCGGGGTGCCGGCCTCGCTGTTCTTCGTGGTGATCGGCGACGCCGCCGCCCGCGGCGGGTGGGTTCCCTACGCCGTGCTCGCCGGGTGCCTCGCCCTCGGCCTGGTCGCGTCGGCGGTCGTGCTACTCCGCCGTCGCCGGGGAGTCGGCGGTCGCGGTCTCGGTGGCGGGGGCGGCGCCGGCCCCGAGGCGCTCGACCCGGGCCCGCGTGGTGGCGAGGATCCACACCCCGACGCCGATGAGCAACAGGCAGCCGTACTGGGCGCCGGTCAGGCCGAACAGCTCGCGGTCGTTGACCCGCAGGAAGTCGGTCAGGAAGCGCAGCACGCCGTACCACACGCTGAACACGCCGATGAGCACCCCCGGCGCTAGGCTGCGCCGACGCAGCACCACCAGCATCGCGACGAAGAGCACGAGCAGGTGCAGCGACTCGTACGCCGCCGTCTGGTGGATCACGGTGCCGACCGGCGGCGCCGGCTCCACGGCCGACCCGCCCCGCCAGGTCAGGCCGAACGGCGGTGAGGTCGGCCCGCCGAAGTGCTCGCCCACCGCGACGCAGCCGATGCGCCCGATTGCCTGACCGATCGTCAGGCCGAGCGCCACCGCGTCGGCGAAGTGCCAGCGCTGGATCGGCTCGAGGCGGCGCAGCAGCGGCAGCGCCACCAACGTCGCGACGATGGCCCCGCCGGTGAACTGCAGCCCGCCCCGCCAGATGGCGAACGCCTCCCAGATCGAGTCGAGCTCGTCGACGTTGGTGATGACGTACGTGAGGCGGGCGCCCGCGATGCCGGCCAGCACCAGCCAGGGCGCCAGCCGCAGCACCTCGTCCCGGGGCAGGCCGCGGGGCCGGCCGTACCAGTTGGCCACCAGCGTGCCGACGATCACGCCGACCGCGACGCACAGCCCGAAGACCTGCAGCCGGACCGGACCGATCTGGATGTGCGGAAACGTGGTGTACGGAAGCCCGAACATGGTTGACGCCTGCCTATCGTCCGATCCATCGCTGGCTACGTGCGGCGCGAAGGATCGTAGCGGCCGGACCCCGTGCGGGCCAGGCGTGACGGCCCGTCCGGGTGGTGCGACCGGTCAGGCGTCCTTGGCCGGGGCGGGGCCGAAGAGGATTTCGTCCCAGTTGGGGCCGCGCTTGACCGGCCGGCCTTCGGTCGGCGCGTCCGGGGCGGTCCGCCGCGGACGGAGCACGGCCAGCGACGGCACGGCCGGCGTGTCCATCGGCGACTCCTCCTCGTAGAAGGCCCGGGCGCTGCGCCGACGGGGCAGCTCGCCGGTCGCGGCGGCCGAGGCCACCGAGGGCCGGGTGCCGGTCGCGGCGGCCGCGGGCGTCGGTGCGGGCGTGGGCTCGAGGCTGCGGGTCGGGGCCGGAGCGCCGAGCGGCCGTTCGAGGGTGGCGAGCAGCGCGTCGCGACCGGACCGGATGGGGTCCCGAACCGGTCGGGCCTCCCGTCCGCTGAACATCGGCTCGTGTCCGGACGTGTCCGGGCGGGGCGGGGCCACCTCGTGGCCGCCCTTGGGGGTCGTCTCCGACGGGTCCGCGCACAGGTACTGCGCCATGTCGTCGAAGGGCGCGATGTGCTGCCGGGCCTTGTCCATCTCCCAGGTGGCGCTGACGCTCGTGCGGCCGGAGGGCCAGGTCGCCACGATGCGCCACGTGCCGTCGTCCCGCCGGTACGCGTCCCAGGAGATCTTGTCCAGCTCGACCCCGTGCTGGCTGAGCCGGGCGTCGACCACCTCCGCGAGGGTCTGGCCCTTGGCCGAGTTCTTCAGCTTGGTGCGCCGCGCCTGCTGGGCGAGCATGGCCCGCTCCTGGAGCACGGGCCCCGCGTACCGCAGGACCCGGTCGACCGGCACCCCGGCGATGCGCGCCACGTCCTCGGCGGACTCACCGGCGCGGATGCGGGCCTGGATGTCCCGCGGGGCGAGTTGGGGCGGATTGTCGGAGGTGACCGTCTCGCTGCGCGGCGGCGGCCGGTCGGCGCGCAGCATGGCCGAGATGCGTTCGTCGATAGGCAGCGAGAGCAGGTGCCCCAGCTCGTCGGCGAGCACCATCGCCTGGCCGTCCTCGGAGAGGGCGACGAAGCGCACTGGTCGCATCCTGCCGCGCCTCCATCCGCGTCACCGTCGTGACGCCCCGCTAGCCAACACCCCTGACGCCGGTCACCAGCGTCGCTCCCGGACTCGGCCCGGGCCGGCCCGCAGGACGGCCCCGAGCGCGATACGTCTTCGACACGGTACGCCCTCCACGCCCGGTCTGACAGATCGGCACGCCGAAGAAGTGGACAAATTGCCTGTCCGGTCGGCCGACCGGAGCCCGGGACCGGCGTGACCCGGGGAGCGCGTGACCGGGGGGAGCGCGCGACGGGACCCGTGCCTTCGAAGATCAGCGACCGGCGGACCAGTGTGACCCGCCCCGCTGGCCGCCGCCGCGCGTCCCGATGACCAGTCCCGGCCCCGCCGTTAGGGTGATTCGCCGGGAGTCTGGGAGGTGCACAACGATGACCATCGAGATCAGGCCGATGGAGAACAGCGATGGTCCGAAGGTGCTCGCGGTCTTCGCCGAGGCGCTCAAGAGCGACGACGCCACCTTCGAAACCAACGTGCCGACCTGGGGCGAGTGGTCGAAGCTGCACCTGCCGTCGCACCGGTTCGTCGCGGCCGAGTCCCCGCGCACGATCCGGGGGTGGGCGGCGCTGTCCCGGTTCTCCGACCGCCGCGAGTACGCGGGGATCGTGGAGTGCTACACGTACGTCCGGGCCGACGTCCGTCGCACCGGCGTGGGCACCGCCCTGCTGCAGGCGCTGATCAACTCCACCGAGGCGCAGGGGCTGTGGACGCTGCAGGCCCACATCTTCCCGGAGAACGAGGCGGCGCTGGGCCTCTACCAGAAGTGCGGCTTCCGCATCGTCGGTCGGCGGGAGCGCATGGGCCGCCACCGCGGCGTGTGGCGCGACATGCTCCTGCTCGAGCGCCGCAGCCCCAACGTCGTGTAGCTCCGAGGTGCGAGGAACGAGCACCGAGGAGCGGAGCGACCCATCAAGCACTGTCGTGTAGCTCCGAGGTGCGAGGAACGAGCACCGAGGAGCGGAGCGACCCATCAAGCACTGTCGTGTAGCTCCGCGGTGCGAGGGTCGAGCACCGAGGAGCGGAGCGACCCATCAAGCACCCACAAAGCACCGTGTAGCTCCGCCGTGCGAGGGACGAGCACCGAGGAGCGGAACCAACCAGCAAACGCTGTCGGGTCGTTGGGGACAAGAGCCCGTCACCGCGAAGAAAGGACGCCTCGGTGGGGCGGAACCTCACCAAGGCGTCCTTCCGGCGCCGAACCGCTGGGTCCTGAAGGACCCGGGCCCAGTAAGCCTCAGGCCACCGAGCCTCAGCTCGTCGCTGCCAGCACGTAGTCGATGCAGGCGGTCAGGGCCTCGATGTCGGCGGGATCGATGGTGGGGAACAGCGCGATCCGCAGCTGGTTGCGCCCGAGCTTGCGGTACGGCTCGGTGTCCACGATCCCGTTGGCGCGCAGGGTCTTGGCCAGGGCTGCGGCGTCCACCGACTCATCGAAGTCGATCGTAGCGACGGTGGTCGAGCGCACGGCCGGGTCGGCGACGAACGGGGTGGCGACGGGGCACCGCTCGGCCCAGCCGTAGATCACGGCCGCGCTCTCCGCGCTGCGCTTGGCCGCCCAGGCCAGGCCGCCGTTCGCGAGCATCCAGTCGACCTGCTCGGCGGCGAGGAAGATCGTGGCCAACGCGGGCGTGTTGTAGGTCTGCTCCAGCCGGCTCTGCCCGATCGCGGTGGCCAGGTCGAGGAACCCGGGGATCCAGCGGCCGCTCGCCTTGATCTCCTCGACGCGGGCGATGGCGGCCGGCGACAGGATCGCGATCCACAGCCCACCGTCGGAGCCGAAGGCCTTCTGCGGCGCGAAGTAGTACGCGTCGACCTGGGTCAGGTCGACCTCGACCGCGCCGGCGGCCGAGGTGGCGTCGACCAGCATCAGCGCCCCCGGGTCGGCGCCCTCCACCCGGCGGATCGGGACCATGACGCCGGTCGATGTCTCGTTGTGCGGGGTCGCGTAGGCGTCGATGCCCGCCTCGGCGACGAGGGTGGCGGCCGTGCCGGGCTCGGCCTTGCGGATCGTCGGCTCCCCGAGGAAAGGCGCCTTCTTGCAGGCGGTGGCGAACTTGCCCCCGAACTCCCCGAACGACGCGCACTGGGCCCGGTCGCGAATCAGCCCGAAGGTCGCCGCGTCCCAGAACGCCGTGGTCCCGCCGTTGGCGAGCACGACCTCGTACCCGTCGGGCAGTCCGTACAGCTCGGCGATGCCGCGCCGCAGCCGGGCCACCTGGTCCTTGACCGTCTTCTGCCGGTGCGAGGTGCCCAGGTACGTGGTGGCGCGGTCGAGGAGAGCCCGAACGGCTTCGGGGCGCACCTTGCTCGGCCCCGAGCCGAACCGGCCGTCAGAGGGCTTGATCTCGTCGGGGATCCGGACCGGGTGGGGTTGCGCGGGCTTGGCCGGTGACTCGGTCACGGTCGATCGGTCCTTCCATTGCCGGGTGGAATGCGGACGGCCGCGACGGTGCGGGCTTTCCGCATCCTCCCACGGTCGAAGGCCTCATCGACCCTCGGCGCGCCCCCGGTGTCACGCACCTCACGCGGCCCCGCGCGGCAGCGACCAGCCACCGTGCGGGGCCGCGGACACGTACCTTCGCGCTGGTCAGCCCAGGTGCTGGATGGTGTCCCAGCCCTCGACCTCTTCGGGCTTGCGCGGCCCGGGGCCGACGTAGCGGGCGGACGGGCGCACCAGCCGGCCGTACTTCTTCTGCTCCAGGATGTGCGCGCTCCAGCCGGCCACCCGGGCGCAGGTGAACATCGACGTGAACATGTGCGCCGGCACCTCGGCGAAGTCGAGCACCACGGCCGACCAGAACTCGACGTTGGTCTCCAGCACCCGGTCCGGCCGGCGGTTGCGCAGCTCCTCCAGCGCCGCCTTCTCCAGCGCCTCGGCGACCTCGTACCGCGGCGCGCCGAGCTCCTTGGCCGTGCGCCGCAGCACCCGCGCCCGCGGGTCCTCGGCCCGGTAGACCCGGTGGCCGAAGCCCATGAGCCGCTCACCCCGGTCGAGCACCGAGCGCACGTAGGCCTCGGCGTTGCCGGTGCGCTCCACCTCCTCGAGCATGTGCAGCACGCGCGAGGGCGCCCCGCCGTGCAGCGGGCCGGAGAGGGCGCCGATGCCCGAGGAGATGCAGGCGGCCACGTCGGCGCCGGTCGAGGCCACGATCCGGGTGGTGAACGTGGAGGCGTTCATGCCGTGCTCGGCGGCCGAGATGAAGTAGGCATCGACCGCCTTCACGTGCCGGGGGTCCGGCTCGCCGCGCCAGCGGCGCATGAACCGTTCGACGATGGTCGACGCCTTGTCGATCTCCTTCTGCGGCACCGCGGGCAGCCCGAGCCCGCGGGCGGACTGGGCGACGAACGACAGGGCGGTCACCGACACCCGGGCCAGGTCCTCCCGGGCCTGCTCGTCGCTGATGTCGAGCAGCGGCTTGAGGCCCCAGTAGGGCGCGAGCATGGCCACCGCGGACTGCACGTCGACCCGGATGTCGCCGGAGTGCACCGGAACCGGGAACGGCTCGGCCGGCGGCAGACCGGGGCCGAACTTCCCGTCAACGAGCAGCCCCCATACGTTGCCGAAGGACACCCGGCCGATCAGGTCCTCGATGTCCACGCCCCGATAGCGCAGCGCGCCGCCATCCTTGTCGGGTTCGGCGATCTCGGTCTCGAAGGCGACCACGCCCTCCAGCCCGGGCTTGAACGGCTTGGACTCTCCGGTCGCAAGCTCACCGCGCTGTGTGGGTTCGGACATCTCGCACTCCTGAGGTCGTCATGTTGCGTGATGGGACCGCCCGCGCCCCGCGACCGGATGCAGGCAGTTGGTGCTCGTCGTCGAGCGTCGGAGGGTCTCTCCGAGGGTTACGGTCCGATTCATCTTGCCTGTCGGTTAATTGTCGTGGCGAGACCGTCTCACTGTGCTACACACGACATCTTTGCCAAGTCAACTCGTGATCTGGACGTAACCAGACCGGACAAACAGGGAAGAACCGGAGTACCCCGCCCGGAAGGCCCCACGGGTCGTCGCTTTGAATGACCCCATGGTCGACGCGCAGCCCCCCGATCCCGCCCGGATGCGCCGCGAGTATCCCGGGTGGCCCGGCGAGCCGCTCACCGAGGAGACGCTCGCGGCGACCTGGCTGGCGCAGTTCCAGCGGTGGTTCGCCGAGGCGGTCGCCGCGCCGGAGATCGTCGAGCCGAACGCCATGGTGGTCGCCACCGCCGACCGGTCGGGTGTGCCGAGCGCCCGCACCGTCCTGCTCAAGGCCGTCGACGAGCGCGGCTTCGTGTTCTACACCAACTACGAATCCCGCAAAGCCACCGAGATAGGCATGAATCCGGCGGTGAGCCTGGTCTTCCCCTGGCACCCCATCGGGCGCCAGGTGATCGTGGGCGGGACGGCCGAGCGGGTCGATCGGGCCGAGACCGAGGCGTACTTCGCCACCCGCCCCCGGTCGTCGCAGCTCGGTGCCTGGGCGAGCCCGCAGTCGCGGGTGGTCACCCGGGCCGAGCTCGAGGCGGCGCTGGCCGACGTGGCCGCCCGTTTCCCGGAGCCGGGGCCCGTGCCCGCGCCGCCGCACTGGGGTGGGCTGCTCGTCCGGCCGCGGACGGTCGAGTTCTGGCAGGGCCGCCCCGGGCGGCTGCACGACCGTCTCCGGTTCCGAGATACGGGACAGACCTGGATCGTCGAACGGCTGGCTCCCTGAGCCGAGCGGCCGGCCACCGCGCGCCGAACGGCGGGCGATCGAGGCCCCTGACCGGCCCGTGGACCGTGGGGTGACGGCGGGTTGAGGGGGTCCTGCGGGTCGCCCGGCCATCGCGGTGCATGATCGCAATGCAGCGATCATGCCGGGTGGGGCGTACGGGGTGCCTCCCGGCCCGAGGACGGGAAGGACGGCTTGCCAGGCACCACAGCGCAGGGGGGACGCCCTCCCAGACGGTTCGCGATCGACACCCGCCCCTTACGCCACCCGCCGTACCGGCGGCTCTTCCTCGGTCAGGCGGTGGCCAACCTGGGCCTGCAGTTCACCGCGGTCGCGGTGCCGGTGCAGATGTACGCGCTCACCGACTCGTCCCTGTGGGTCGGATTGCTGGGCATCGCCGGGTTGGTCCCGCTCGTGGCCTTCGCGCTGTGGGGCGGGGCGGTCGCCGACGTCATGGATAGGCGGGTCCTGCTGCTCGTCGCGTCGCTGCTGATGTGGTCGGCCACCATTGTCCTGTTTGGACTGACGGCGGCCGGGCTCACGACGCCGGTGCTGCTGCTGGTGCTGACCGCCGTGCAGTCGATGGGGTTCGGCGTGAGCGCGGCGACCCGGGGAGCGATCATTCCCCGCCTGATCCCGACCACCGAGCTGCCCGCGGCGAACGCGCTGAACACCACGGCCTTCAACATCGCCATGACCGCCGGCCCGCTGCTGGCCGGCCTGCTGGTCGCCGACGCCCGGTTCGCGGCCGCCTACGCCGTGGACGCCGCGGCGTTCAGCGTCGCGCTGTGGGCCGCTTTCCGGCTGCCGGCCCTGCCCCCGATCCGGTCCGACGCGACCGACCGGCCCGCGGGCGCGCGACCGTCCCGGTGGCGCGACATTCGGGACGGCCTGGCCTACATCGCGGCGACGCCCGTGCTGTGGCTCTCCTTCGTCATCGACATCGCCGCCATGGTGCTGGCGCTGCCCCGGGCGTTGTTCCCCCAGGTGGCCGACGAGCGGTTCGGGCCCGGGTCGATCGGCATCCTCTACGCCGCGATCGCCATCGGCTCGGTGGCGGCCGGGCTGACCTCGGGCTGGGTCTCCCGGGTGCGGCGGCAGGGCCTGGCGCTGGTCATCGCGGTCGTGGCGTGGGGGCTGGCCGTGGGCGCGGCCGGCCTGGCCCCGGTGCTGTGGCTGGCGGTCCTGCTGCTCGCGGTCGGCGGCGCGGCGGACCTCATCAGCGCGGTGTACCGGCAGACGATCCTGCAGACCTACGCCCCGGACGAGCTGCAGGGACGGATGCAGGGCGTGTTCTACGCGGTGGTCGCGGGCGGGCCGCGGCTGGGCGACCTGCGGGCGGGCGCCACGGCCGCCCTGGTGGGGCCGACGGTCGCCTGGGTGGGCGGCGGCCTCGCCGCGGCGGCGGTGGCGGTGGCGCTCGCGGTGGCGTTCCCGGCGCTGGCGCGGTACTACCCCTCGCCGCACCGCACCAGGTAGGGTCGCGGGCATGGGCCGAGCCTCGGGGGAACAGTGGTCGATTCGATCGGACGGTCACGAGGCCGTCGTGGTCGAGGTCGGCGGGGGCCTGCGCACCTACACGGTGGATGGCGTCCCGCTGGTCGACGGGTACGGCGAGGACGAGCTGTGCCCCGCCTACGCGGGCGCGGTGCTCGCCCCGTGGCCGAACCGCATCCGTGACGGCCGGTACGTCTTCGGGGGGACGTCGCATCGACTTCCGCTGACCGAGCCGGAGCGCCACAACGCGATCCACGGCCTGGTGGTGTGGGCGCGGTGGCGCGCCACCAAGACGACGGTGGACACGGTCACCGTGGAGTACGACATGCCGTCGCAGCCGGGCTATCCGTGGGCGCTGGCCCTGGCCACGACCTGGCAGGTCGGTCCCGACGGGCTGCGGGCCTCGCACACGGTGACCAATGTGGATACTTCCCCGTGCCCGTTCGGCTTCTCGGTGCACCCCTACCTGCTCGCCGGCGCCCCGGTGCCCGAGGTGCACCTGCGGGTCCCGGCGCGGACCCGGCTGCTGCTCGACGGCCGCCTGCTGCCGATCGGCGCCGCGAAGGTGGCCGGCACCGAGTACGACTTCACGCAGCCCCGCCCCATCGGGTCGCTCCAGCTGGACGTGGCGTTCGGCGACGTGATCCGGGACGAGAACGGACACAGCGAGGTCACGCTCACCACGGCGGACGGTCGGGGCGTGGCGGTCTGGGCCGACGGCAGCTTCGGCTGGTGGCAGATCTTCACCGGCGACACCCTGCCCGGGGAGCGCCATCGCCGGTCGGTCGCGGTCGAGCCGATGACCTGCCCGCCGGACGCGTTCCGCTCCGGCAAGGATCTGATCACCCTGGAGCCCGGCCAGGCCTGGCACGGCACCTGGGGCATCCGCCCCCTGCGCTGAGCGCTCGCCCGGGTCCCCAGCGCGGCCGGCCCGGTGGCGGCCGGGCCGAGCACGCCCCGTGGCGGGGCGGTGGCGCCGCTTGGCACGCTGGCGGCATGGAGTTTCGGGACGTGGTGCGCCGGCGGCGCATGGTGCGCAACTTTGACCCGGACCGGCCGGTGCCGGCAACGGTGCGCGAGCGGATCCTGGAGCACGCGCTGCACGCGCCCTCGGCCGGCTTCACCCAGGGCTGGGGGTTTCTGGTGCTCGAGGAGCCGGCGGACCGGGAGCGGTTCTGGGCCGCCACCACGCCGGAGAACGGCGGGCGGCGGCGATGGCTGGCCGGGCTGCGCCGGGCCCCGCTCCTCATCGTCCCGCATTCGAATAAAGATGCCTACATCGAAAGGTATGCAGAGTCGGACAAGGGGTGGACCGACCGCGACGAGGCGCGCTGGCCGGTGCCGTACTGGCACATCGATGCGGGCTTCGCGAGCCTGCTCATGCTCCTGACCGCCGTCGACGAGGGTTTGGGCGCCTGCTTCTTCGGCATCCCCGCCGAGCGCACCGCGGCCTACCGGGCGGCGTTCGGCGTGCCCGACGAGTACACCCCGATCGGCGCCATCGCGATCGGGTACCGTGCCCCCGACCACCGGTCGCCGTCCCTGGCTCGGGGGCGCAAGCCGGTGGCCGAGGTCGTGCACCGCGGCCGGTGGGGACGGAAGGGGTGAGAGCCGTGGACGCGTTGGAGATGCTCGCGCTGGACGACCTGCTCAGCGACGAGGAGCGGGCCGTCCGCGATGTCGTCCGGCGAGTGGTGGCCGAGCACGTCCGGCCGTACGTGGCCCAGTGGTTCGAGGAGGGGCGCGTCCCCACCCGCGAGCTCGCCCGGCGCTTCGGCGAGATCGGGCTGTTCGGCATGCACCTGACCGGGTACGGCTGCGCGGGCTCGTCCATGGTCAGCTACGGCCTGGCCTGCCTGGAGCTGGAGGCGGGGGACTCGGGCGTACGCAGCCTCGTCAGCGTGCAGGGCTCGCTGGCGATGTACGCGATCTGGCGCTACGGCTCGGAGGAGCAGAAGACCGCCTGGCTGCCGGCCATGGCCGCCGGGGAGCGCATCGGCTGCTTCGGCCTCACCGAGCCCGACCACGGCTCCGACCCGGCGTCGATGGCGACGCGGGCCCGGCGGGACGGCGACGACTGGGTGCTGGACGGCACCAAGATGTGGATCACCAACGCGCCCGTCGCCGACGTCGCGGTCATCTGGGCCCGCACCGACGAGGGCGTGCGGGGATTCCTCGTGCCCATGGACACGCCGGGCGTGACGGTGCGGGAGATCAAGCACAAGCTGTCGCTGCGCGCCTCGTCCACCGGGGAGATCGTCCTCGACGGGGTACGGCTGCCGGAGCAGGCCCGCCTGCCGGAGGCGGTGGGGTTGCGGGCGCCGCTGTCCTGCCTGACCCAGGCCCGGTTCGGCATCGTCTTCGGGGCGCTCGGCGCGGCCCGCGACTGCCTGCAGACCGCCATCGCCTACGCCACCAGCCGCGAGCAGTTCGGCCGGCCGATCGCCGGGTTCCAGCTCACCCAGGCGAAGCTCGCCGACATGGCGATCGAGCTGCAGAAGGGTTACCTGCTCGCGCTGCACCTGGGCCGGCTCGCCGACGCGGGCCGCCTGCGCCCGGCGCAGGTCAGCGTCGGCAAGCTGAACAACGTCCGCGAGGCGCTGGCCATCGCCCGCACGTGTCGCACGATCCTCGGGGCCAACGGGATCAGCCTGGAGTACCCGGTCCTGCGGCACGCCGCCAACCTGGAGAGCGTGCTCACCTACGAGGGCACGTCCGAGATCCACCAGCTGGTGGTGGGCGAGGCGCTCACGGGCATCGCCGCGTTCGCCTGACGGCTCCGTCGCGGGCGCCGGCGCTCGCCGGTCGGCGGTCGCCGCGGCCGGTCACCGGCTGCGGCGGAAGCACACGTCGGTGGACCACCGGGCGAAGCCCAGCTCCTGGTAGAGGCGGATCGCCGGCGCGTTCGACTCGTCGACGTAGAGCATGACCTGGTCCAGGTCACGACTGCGCAGGTACCGCAGCCCGGCGAGGGTGAGCGTCCGGCCGAGGCCGAGCCCGCGAGCCGCGGGGTCGACGCCGAGCACGTACACCTCCCCGATGGGGTCGTGGTCGTGCCCCTGCTCGTGGTGATGGCCGAACTCGTGTGCCTCGGTCGTATGTCCACCGTGGACCTTCGTCCAGTGGAAGCCGAGCATCGCGCCGTCGGAAACCCGCTCGGCGACGATGAACCCGGCCGGGTCGAACCACGCCTCGCCGAGCCGGATGTGCAGGTCCCGCGCGGTCCACCGGCCCTGGTCCGGGAGGTGGGCGAAGGCCCGGGCGTTGACCGCCAGGAAGGCGTCGTCGTCGAGGCCGGGCCGGAAGGTGCGCAGCACCACGCCCTCGGGCGGGTGCGGGGCGTCGACCGGAGCGAACAGGGAGCGGCGCATCTGCCACAGCACGCGGGACCGGACGAACCCGAGCGACAGGGCCAGCGCGTTGGCCGACGGGTGGTCGCCGTGGGCCCACAGCCGCAACCGGCCCTGCGGGTCGTGCCGCTCGGCCGCCGCGATCGCCGCCGTGACCAGCGCCCGGCCGAGCCCGCGCCGGCGGTACAGCGGATGGACGCACAACTCGGCCGAGGGGCCGTCGACCACGTCCGTGGGGTCGATGTGCGCGTACCCCACCAGTTGGCCGTCGAGGCGGGCGAGCAGGTGGGTGGCGGGGACGTCGCCGCCGTGGCGCAGGTGCAGGACCACGTGCTCCGACAGCGGGTAGGCGCCGTCCGCGTCGCCGGCCGCGTGGGTCAGAGCCAGGATCTCCGCCACCTCGGCCGGGGCGAGGTGAGGGACCTCCCGTACCGCGTGCACGACCTCCGGCCTGATCTTCCCCACACAGGTACGGTAACGCCGCCGCCGGGCCGGGTTGCCCGGTCGCCCCAGTGACATTCGCCCCGCGTCGGATGTGCGCTCGGGCCGGACTTTCGCGTCCGGGTCGGACCGTGCGCCCGGACCGGCGTCAGCGCTGGTTGCGGGATCGCTTCAGCTCCTGGTACGAGGCGTAGGTCAGCCAGACCATGGCCACCTCGCTGATCGCCGAGGCCATGGTGGCGATGTTCGCGGCCGTCGAGCTGCCCAGGGCGCGGATCGCCGCCACCAGCAGCACCAGCATGATGACCGACAGCAGGGCCAGGCCGACGGTGCGCACCCGGCTTCGCGTGGGCTCGGGCATGCGGCGCCCGACCAGCTCGTAGATGAGCACGGGGATCGCGATGACGGCCATGACCAGCACGGGCACGTGCCAGAGCTCGAACGACACGGTCTCGTTCACTCCTTCCTGCGGGCCGTCACCGACCGGCTCCGGTCGGGCGCGCGCCGGTCGCCCGACGCGACGAGCCTGACTCCGACAAGGAGCCTGACTCGGACAAGGACCCTGACTCGGACAAGGACCCTGACTCCGAGAAGGAACCCGACTCAGACAAGGGAGACCACCAGGTCCTCGATGAACTGGGGCGGCAGCTCGGTGCCCTCGTGCAGCAGCGCCTGCCCGTGCCGGACGACCGCGTCGGCGAAGGCGGCGTAGTTGGCGTGGATCGGTCGCGGCCGGGCCGTCTCGACCGCGCCCCGCACCGTGGCCAGATGCGGGATGAACGCGCGGAGGTTGGTGTCGTTGTAGGCGGCGATGCGGGTGGGGGCCAGGCCGTGCGCCGCCAACACCTTCTGCGCCGCCTCGTCGGTGATGAACCGGATGAACTCGGCCGCGGCGCTGCGGTGGCGGGACCCGCTGGCGATGGCGAGGCTCTGTCCGCCCAGGACCCCGATGGGCAGCGAGTCCACCCGGATGCGCCCGGCCCGCACGTCGGTGTCGTTCCGTTCCTGCAGCGTCCGGTAGGCGACCGGCCAGTTGCGCATCGCCTGCGGCCGGACCGTGTCGGTGGCCATGAATTGGTCGATCGTGTTCGCCTCCGTGTCCGCGAGGGCGATGCGACCGTCGGCGACCCCCGCGACCAGTGGCTCCAACGCGTTCCGCCAGCGGGGCAGGTCGTACGAGGGCGAACCGTCCTCGGTCAGGATGTCCGGATCGCGGGACAGGGCATGCTCCAGGATGTTGACGACGAACGCCTCGTGCGAGACCGACGCCGTCGGTCGCAACTGGCCGACGAACCGGCGGGAGTCGGGTGGCGCGTCGTCGATGACATCGGCCAGCGTGACTCGATCCGGGGCCGGGGCGTCGTCGGACACGCGCTGGAACAGCAGCCCGACGTCGGTGTTGAACGGCACGGCCCAGAATCGCCGCGAATCCCCATCGACCCGGTTCGCCACCAGCGTCCGATCGAGAAAGACATTCGGGTTGTCTATCTCGATGGGAGTGATGAGCTCCTCCCGGGCGAAGTGGGGGATGTGAATGATGTCGAGATTGAGAATGTCGGCCTGCCCGCTGCGCGCCAGGCCGACCATCTCCCGTCGCTGGTCGCCCGTGTCGCCCTGCACGACGATGGTCCGGACCGTGGCGGTGGGATTGGCCCTGTTCCACATATTGACCAGCAGCTCGCGAGCGCCGGTGTCGTCGGCGCCCGTGACGAGCGTCAGTTCGATGGCCGGGGTTGACCTCCCGCCGGGAAGCAGGTACAGGGATCCGGCCGTGAGCGTCCCACAGGTCAGGGCACCGATCAGGAAATCACGTCGGGAATACCTTTCCGGCATCAGGGGACGGCTCCTTCGCAGTGGGACGGATGTCGCGTAGGCAACACAAGTATGCACATTGATCTTGAGCGTGTCCACCGGTCAAGATCATCTCCACTGTCTACAGTGTACAAAGGATCGTTTGGTCGGGCGAGCGCGGCCGCGCGATTGGCGCGGTCGTGGTCAGACGGCGGGCGAGCCGGCGGGTGCGGACGGCGCGTACGTGCCAGGTGGGTGCGTCGGGCTGGGGCCGGCGGGCCGCGTACCGGGTGGACGGGTCAGGGTCGAGCCCGGCGGGCTCGGATGGCATCGATGCCCGGCATGGCCGTGGCCCCGCCCGGGACCTCGCAGGCCAGGGACGCGGCGGTGGTGGCGAAGCCGACCAGGTCCCGCCAGGCGTCGGCGTCGGCCGGCCAGCCCTGGGTGAGGAGCCCGTACATGAGGCCGGCCACGCAGGCGTCGCCCGCCCCGGTGGTGTCGACGGCCCGGACCCGAGGTGCCGGGACGGTCAGCGGGCCGGACTCCGTGTCGGCGTAGGCGCCGTCCGGCCCGAGCGTGACCACCACCGCGCGGGCGCCGGTCGCCCGCAGGTGCCGGGCGGCCGCCACCGGGTCGAGGTCGAACAGCACGCGCGCGTCCGGCTCGCTGAGCTTCACCAGGTCGGCGGTGGACGCGAACTCTTCGATCGTCCGGCGCAGGCCGGCGCGGTCGCGGAGCAGGCGCGGGCGGACGTTGGGGTCCAGCACCCGCAGCGGTCCCGGCGTGGCCCACGCCGCCGCCGCGAGCTCGCGGGACCCCGGGTACAGGAGCGCGATCGAGCCACAGTAGAGCGTCGTCGCGCCGGCGACGAGCCGGGTGTCGAGATCGGCCGGGTCGACCTGGGCGAAGGAGGGCGGGTCGCCGTAGAACGTGAACTCCGGCACGGCGTCCCGCAGGCTGGTCACGGCGAGGGTGGTCGGTACGTCCACCCGTCGGCACGCCCGCTGGTCCACGCCCAGGTGCGCCAGCAGGTCCCAGATCCGCTGCCCCAGCGCGTCCGAGCTGATCGATGTGACGAGATATGCGGATACGCCGAGGCGGGCCAGGCCGGCGGCCACGTTGAGCGGCGCGCCCCCGACCATCGGGCGGAACACGGCCTGCCCGTCGATGTCGCCTTCGATGAGGTCGATGAGCGCCTCGCCCGCGACCACCGCGTAACCCGCGGCGGTCGCGGCCGGGCTGGGGTCGTTGGCGGTCACCTCAGGCGCGGGCGACCACGACGGGCCCACTCACCACTGGCCGACTCACGACTGGCCGACTTACGAGTGGCCGACCCACGACTGGCACGGTCATGACAGGCCCGCACGACTTGCCCTCTCCGGACATCAGGACGAGACGGTGGTGTGCTCACGCAGCGAGGTGACCGGCTCGCTCTCGGGCAGCGGACGGTTCGGCGGGGTGACGAACTTGTACCCGACCTGCCGGACAGTGCCGATCATCGATTCGTACTCGGACCCGAGCTTGGCCCGCAGCCGCCGGACGTGCACGTCCACGGTGCGGGTGCCGCCGAAGTAGTCGTAGCCCCAGACCTCGCGTAGGAGCTGGTCGCGGGTGAAGACGCGGCCCGGGTGCTGGGCGAGGAACTTCAGCAGCTCGAACTCCTTGTAGGTGAGGTCGAGCGGGCGGCCCTTGAGCTTGGCCGCGTACGTGTCCGGATCGATCGTCAGGTCGCCCGCGCGGATGATGCCGCTGCCCGCGGCGGCGGAGCTGTTCAGCCGGCCGATGGCCAGGCGCAGCCGGGCCTCGGTCTCGGCGGGGCCGGCGGTGCTGAGGATGACGTCGTCGACACCCCAGTCCGCGTTCAGGGCGACCAGTCCGGACTCGGTCACCACCGCGATCATCGGGACGCCGAGTCCCGTGGCGTGCAGCATGCGGCACGTCGCGCGCGCCTCGGCGAGTTCGGAGCGCGCGTCCACGATCACCACGTCCGGGCTGGTGCCGCTGACGAGGGCGCGGACGTCCCGAGGGGCGGTGCGTACGGTGTGGGGCAGCAGATCGAGCGCGGGTAGGACACCGGCGGAGCCGGCCGCGCCGGTCGCCGTGGTCAAGAGCAGAATCTCCAAGGCCAACCTCCGTCTCGCAGCCGCAGCTGTCTCCCCTCGGCGCCGGTGCGGCCGGTTGACGCGGCCGCCGCGCGCTGGTCTCCCTGCGCCTGTCCCGGGGCGCCGAGGACCGGCCGCAGGTGAGGCCCGGCCTCGCTGACGGGTGGGATACCGGACACCCTAGCCCGCACCGACCCGGCCCGTCAGCACTCAATGCCGCACGAGTGGGCTGATCTCACGTGACCTTTCCCACCCGCAACCGACACGCGACCCATTCGTAACAGACAGGACATTCATGTAACAGAGCGGACACGCGCGTCGACCGTCCGGACATCGTCCGTCCGGACAGCGGGGTCGGACGTCCCCAACTCGTTCGGACGGCGTGGGCATGGCACGATCAGGGCGTGCTGGCAGGAGCCGACGACCGGGCGCGTGGCGGCGCCCCGGAGCCGCGCCCCAGAGGTGATTCCCGGCCCGGGCGCGCGGGCCCGAGCCTGGCCGCCCCACCTCGCGACCCCGCAGCGACCCCTGGCCCGCCTTCGGCCCGCTCCGGCCCGGGCCGCCCCGGGCGCGGGCGTGGCCGCGAACGTCCGGGGCGTACTCGCCCCCGGGAGCCGAAGGAGGAGACCGGGCCGGTCGTGCCGGTTCGGCGCATGCTCTCGCTGGCGATCGGCGGGTTCGCCCTGCTGCTCGCCTTCGGCATCGTGATCGGGTCCCAGGCGACGCAGACCGGGTTCACCCTGGTCGTGTTCGGGGTCCAGATGCTGTTCGTGCTCGCGTGGACGGTCGCCAGCCGGCCGCCGAGCCCGGGGGTCGTGGCGGTGGTCGGCCTGCTCGCCGCGGCCGCGTCGGGCATCGCCGTGAATCTGCCCGTTCAGGCCTCGCTCTACCCGATCGGGTACGTCATCGCGGGCGGTTTCCTCGCGGCCGTGATCGGCCAGCTCGCCCTTCGGGGCGGCCGGGCCGGCGTGACCGAGTCGCTGGGCGTGACCGTGGTGGTCGTCGTCGGCGTGTGCGCCCTGGCCTGCCTGCCGGTGCTGTCCCGCCAGCCGTTGGGTGACCAGGTGCTGCTCACGGCGATGGCGGCGGTCGGCGTCGGGCTCGCCACCGCCCGATGGTGCGACGTCATCGCCGCGGCGCCCCGGATCTCGCCCCAGGTCCCGCGGGGATCGACGGGCATCATCGCTGGGGCGATGACCGGCACCGCGGCCGGGGCCGTGGCGGGCGGCCTCGTCGACGGCCTCAGCACCCTGGACGGCGCGCTCACCGGCATGGCCGTCGTGCTCATCGCCGTGATCGTCGACCTCGGCACCGGCTACGCGGAGGCCGGCCGCACGCTCGAGGGCGACGCCCCGTTCATGTGGCTCGCCCGGCACCTGCAGGGCCCGCTCGGCGCGTTCGCCTTCGCCGCCCCGGTTTCGTACGTCATCACCGCGATCCTGCGCTAGATCACCGCGATCCTGCGCTGGATCACCGTGATCCTGCGCTAGCCGGCACCCGCCGACCGGCCCTGGCCATCACCGAGATCCGGCGCCAGGTCACCGATCCGGCGCGGGTGTGGCGCGGCCCGCGTACGGTCGGCACACCGGGTGTGCGATCCCGCCGCGGGTCGACCGACCGTACGGTCGGCCCAACGCGCCCCCGGGACGACCGGCGCCCGGGGGACGTCAGCAGCCAGGGGGACGTCAGCAGCCAGGGGGACGTCAGCAGCCAGGGGGACGTCAGCAGCCAGGGGGACGTCAGCAGCCAGGGGGAATGCAGTGGCGCAACCGACCGTGTGGTACCAGCGACGGCCGGGCCGGGGGTGGCCCGCCCGGTGGCAGGCCGCGCTCGGCCTGCTCCTGATCGCGGCCGTGGTCCTGGTCGTCGCCGATCGGGCCGCGGCGGCGGTTGCGGCGAGCCAGTTGCGGTCACGCGTGGCTCAGGAGTTGCAGGCGCGGCAGGTCGGCTACGCCTCCCTGGACGTCACGGTGGCGGGGGTGCCGTTCCTCACCCAGGTCGCCCAGGGTCGGTATGAATCGATCAGCATCGACATGACCGACGTCCGGCTGCGGGCCGGTGAGGTCGAGGCGTCGCTGTCGGTGCTGCAGGTGGTGGGCCTCGGGGTGCACGCCGACGCGGCGGAGGTGGCGCGCGGCGAGGCCTCGGTCGTGGCCGAACGGGTCGTCGGTCGCGCGCTCGTGTCGTACGCCAGCCTGACCGGCCTGGTCGATCTCCGCGACTACTCCATCAGCGACGTGGCGTTCGAGGAGCGCGCCGGGGCCCTGCACGCGAGTGCGACCGTGCACGTCGCCGGGATGAGCCTGCCCGTCGCGGCGACGGCGGAGGTGTCGTTGCAGGACGGCCAGATCCACCTGCGGTTCCGCGACGCCGCCGCGGTGGGACTCGAGCTGCCGGCGGCCGGACTGGCCGCGCTGGACGCCCTCGTCAACGCCGTCATCGTCGTGGCCATGCCGCCCCTGCCCTTCGACATCACGCTCGACACGCTCGAGGTGACCCCGGGCGGGCTTCGCGTCGGCGTCACCGGCCACGACATCACGCTCGCCCAACCAGACCGGGCGGGGTGACCGCGCCGGCCGGGTGCTCGGCGCGTGCGAGGCCGACGGCGGTGTTCACTCACCGTCGATGGGTTCTCACCATACGGTCAGCATGGTGGCCTTGGTGGCCAGCGCTGGTAGCCTGCTGTGTCATGGGCACCCTGCTCACCAAGCGGCGCGCGGTCGACCTGTGCCGTGTGGCCACGTGCCTGTGTCCCCGCTTCTGACGGCGGTGTCGCGCGGCTGACCCGCGCGTGATCTCTCTCCGGCGACCGCTTGTCGTCTGTGCCCACGGAGATCTCCCACTCGCCACATTCGGCTTGATGCGGCTGGCCGTCCGTTCGGCCGCGGTCCTTCAGCCTCTCCACCTCCATCCACAACCATCGTTCCGACCATCAGCATCCACCCATCAGCATCAGCGAGGGAGCCAGCATGAGTCGCGAGACCGCGCTCGTCAGCGCCGACTGGGCCGAGAAGAACCTCGGTGCGGCCGGCATCGTCTTCGTCGAGGTCGACGAGGACACCACCGCCTACGACGCCGGCCACATCCCCGGTGCCGTGAAGATCGACTGGAAGAAGGACCTGCAGGACCCGGTGCGCCGGGACTTCGTCAACAAGCAGCAGTTCGAGGCGCTGCTGTCGGCGAAGGGCATCAGCAACGACGACCTCGTGATTCTCTACGGCGGCAACAACAACTGGTTCGCCGCGTACGCCTACTGGTACTTCAAGCTCTACGGCCACGAGAAGGTGCGGCTGCTCGACGGCGGTCGCAAGAAGTGGGAGCTGGACAACCGTCCGCTGACCACCGAGGTGCCGACGCGGCCGGCCACGACGTACGTCGCCTCCGAGCCGAACCTGGCCATCCGCGCCTTCCGCGACGAGGTGGTCGCGTCCATCGGTAGCAAGAACCTGGTCGATGTGCGGTCGCCCGACGAGTACGCCGGCCGGCTGCTGGCTCCGGCCCACCTGCCCCAGGAGGTGGCGCAGCGTCCGGGTCACGTTCCCACCGCGATCAACATTCCGTGGTCGAAGGCCGCCAACGAGGACGGCACCTTCAAGTCCGACGAGGAGCTGCGCGCCCTCTACGAGGGGGCCGGGCTGGACCCGGCCAAGCCGACCATCGCGTACTGCCGGATCGGCGAGCGCTCGTCGCACACGTGGTTCGTGCTGCGCGAGCTGCTCGGCTACCAGGACGTGAAGAACTACGACGGCTCCTGGACCGAGTACGGGTCGCTCGTGGGCGTTCCCGTGGCGCTCGGCGACGAGCCCGGCTCGGCCTGATCTGACCGGAGGAATGTCCATGTCTGCCAGTACGACCTCCACCGCCCCGGGGCTCGCCCCGACTGCCGACGCGAGCTGCGGCGCCCCGGCGCAGGACCTGCCCCTGCCGCCGAGCGTCGACCTGAGCAAGGAGACGGTGATCAGCGGCGTCGTGACCGTGGGCGGCCAGCCGGTCTCCGGTGCCTACGTGCGTCTGCTCGACGCGACCGGAGAGTTCGCGGCCGAGGTCGTCACCTCGGCCGCGGGCCAGTTCCGGTTCTTCGCGGCCCCGGGCACGTGGACGCTGCGCGCGCTGTCGCGCTCCGGCACCGGCGACACCCAGGTGACGGCCGACCGCGGCATCACCGAGGTGACGCTGGCCCTGGCCGGCTCCTGACCCCGCGTGATCGGGGAGCCCGCACGGCGACGACCGTTGTGGGCTCCCCGATCACGGTCGGCCGTCACGGGCCGCCCCGGGGTGGGCGCGTCCCGTGGCAAGATGAGCGCGTGACGCCACCCGCCACCGGTCCGCGGACGCCGCGCCCGTCCACGGATCGATCGACGTCGCAACGGTGGTTCCTGGCCCTCGGCGTCGTCTGGCTGGTGGCGCTGCTGGTCAGCGGGTGGTGGGGGGTGACCCACCCCTCGCCCACCGACCGGGAGCAGACGACCGTGACGGCGGCCCGGCCGGTGGTGGACGAGGCGATCGCCCGGGTGGCCGCGGCCGCGACGGCCGACGGCGGCGGCGTGGTGGCGGTCGCCGGTTTCGAGCGCGTCGGCGCGTGCGACGTCAGCGTGTTCCGGGAGGGCGCACGCTACCGGCGCGTGCTCGTGGCGGTGGTTCCCCCTGGCTCGGAAGCCGACCTCCTGGCCCGGGTCGCCGATGCGCTGCCGGCCAGCTACCGGGCGGTGGTCAGCCGCGGGGAGACGCCCCGGCTGACCGCCGACGCCGGGTTCTGGGTCCTGCTCACCGGCCGGATGGTCGCGCCCGGCGAGGTGCGGTTCGTCGCCGACACGGGCGACTGCCGGCCCGTCGACGGTCCCGACACCGCCGACCCGACCCCGGCCGTGCCGGCCGAGGCGACCGATCAGGTGCTGTCCCGGCTGGGACTGCCGGCCGGAACCCGGACGACCGCCTCCGTGGCCTGTGTGGACGGCGGGTCGCTCGGGACGGTCGAGATGCGCACCGACCCGTACGACGGGAACCTCGTCGACGCGCTGGCCGACCTGGACGCCACGGTGGTGGTCCGGTCGCCGCGCTTGTACGCCTACCGCTCCGGCGACACTCAGGTCGCCGTCCGGGCGCACGACGACGTGACCGTCATCACCGCCACCACCGGGTGCCGATCCTGACTCGGCCCGGACCGCGGCGGTCGGTTCCGCCGTCGGCGGTCAGTACACCAGCGCCTGCACGTCGTCGGCGGTGACCTCCTCGACGAAGGTGGCCGCGCCGGCGATCCGGATGCCGGGAATCACGGCATCTGCGGTGATTTGGCGGCGTGCGGCGCACTGCGTGCACAGCGTCACGGTGCCGGCCTCCAGGACGGTCGCGAGCAGGTCCGGCAGCGGCGTGGCGTGCGGGAGGCTGAACGTCTCGGCTCGGCCGGGCAGCGCGAACCAGGACGCCTCGCCGGTCAGCCACAGCGAGACGCGCAGGCCCGACGCGGCCGCCGTCGCGGCGACCGTGAACGCTTGCGAGCAGCGCTCGGGTGCGTCGGCACCAGCCGTCACCTTCACCACCAGGGACCGTGTCGCCATGGGGTCCAGCCTAGGCGGCCCGCGGAGCGCGGTCGGACGCGGTTTCGTGGGCCTGGCCGCCAGCCGGCCGCCACCGGGCCGGACTATGGCAGGATGATCCCGTGGGCGATAGCGAGGTCGTGCACAGGGCGCCGGGTCACGTCACGCCGGAGGAGGCCAAGGACCTGGCGGACCTGGTCGACGCGGTCGCCGACGAGTTCGTCCCGTCGCTGCGGCACCGATCCAGCACCACGGACCAGGTGCTGACCGGCCGGGCCGGCGGTGACGTGAGCGGTTACGTGAACGAGATGCTGGCCCAGGACAACCTGCTGGTGTACGAGTCCGGCACCCTGGTCGCCTTCATGTCGTTCAAGGCGAAGCACAGCGTCCCCGCCCTGAGCCATCTTGGTGAATTCATATACGTCTCCACCATCGCGGTCCGCCCCGACCGGCGTCGGTCGGGCTATGCCCGACGGCTGTACGAGGAGCTCTTCTCCCTGCCCGGCGATCCGGCGGAGTGGGTCGTCGTACGCACGTGGTCGACCAACGACGCCCACGTGCCCTTGCTGCACCAGCTGGGCTTCCGGCTCCTGCTGACCCAGGAGGACCATCGGGGCGCCGGCGTCCACACGCTCTACTTTGGACGGCCACGGGGCGGTCCGGTCGAGGGGACGGCGGCCGACCTCGCCACCCGCTGACCGCGCGGGCTCACCCCGGTCGGCTTGCCGCCGACGGTCCCTCGCCCCCACCGATGGTGGGGCCTGGAAATAGGTAACTATTGCTGCAACCGAGTGTGGTCACCGTCCGCTAGCCTGATGGACGGAACTGTCACCCCCACGAGTCTGCCCTGTTCCGGGCCCCGTCACCGAGCGAGGAGACGTGACCAGACTTGACGGTGCAGCGACGTCGGCGTCCACCCCGGCCACCCCGTCGGCGTTGGCGGTGGTCGTCCCGTTCAAGTACGACCTGGGCGGACGCATCATCGACCATCAGGCCTGCCGTCGCGAGCTGGCCGAGTTCTGTCTCGGTCCGATCGAGGAGGACCAGGCGCTCGCCCGGAGTTGGAACCTGTCCTACCTGGTTCGGCACGCCGTGGTGCTGCGGGGGGTCCTCGGTACCGGGCGGGCGTGGCTCGGGGGAAGCGAGTGGAGTTTCCAGCGCTCGCTGCGTCTCTACCCGTGGCTGGGTGTCATCTCCATCGACTACCTGTTCACCACCGACGATCCGAACGTGCGCCTGGTGGAGTTCTACGACGACCTGGTGTCGTGGAAGAACACCGACTACCTGCCCTACCTGCGCGACTGCGGCGCCATGACCCCGGAACTGGCCGCCCACACCGCGTCGGCGGCGGGACCGCCGCAGGACCTGCACGGCGGCCTGGTTCGTGACCTGCGCCGCCGGATTCGTCCGTTCCTCGACCTGAGACCGGCGGTCTACGCGTTCCACGACTTCCGCACGGTGTTTCTGGACGTCGGCTCCACGCTGGACGCGGCCACGGTCGACAGCCTGCTGCTGCTCAGCCGGTCCGCCCCCGGCGACGAGCTGTCGATCCCGACCCTGCGAACCGAGGACGTCGAGGTGCACAGCACGGGCTGGGCGACGGTGCTGCGGAGCCAGCCGGGCACGGACCTGACCGCCTTCCGCGACGTCCTCTCGATGCTCAGCCTGGTTCACGCGCAGTGGTACGTCTGCCAGGCGTGGATCAACGTCTATGACTACGACGTGGTGCGCGGCCCGAACCGGCAGGAACCGGCGGACGCGGAGGACCTCGCGTCCGCGCAGCTGGCCCTGGGCCAGGACCTCACCGAGGTCGGAAACATGGACCTCATGCTGAAGGACCCGGGCCTGCTGCGCGTCGCCCGCTACTTCGAGCAGGTCTTCGATGTGAACAACCACCTGAACGCGGCGGAGCGGCGCCTGCGGGTGCTGGAGGAGTACAGCCGCGGCCTGGCCGAGCAACGCCAGACCCGCGCCGCCAACCGGCTGCAGGTGCTGTTCGCCCTGTCGGCCGCCGGCAGCATCGCCGGGCTGATTCCCTCCCTGGTGGAGATCGAGTTGCCGACCGGCGTGACCCTGCTGACCGTGGCGGTGGTGATCACGCTCTGGCTCGGGTTCGCGTTCGCCTTCAGCCGTGAGCAACGGGCCCGCCTGCGCAAGCCCCGTCGCTGACGGCGGCGACATGGCGACGGCGAGGCTGGCCCGGCTGCCGTCCCGCCTGCCCGGCAGGCCGTAGACTCGCAGGCGTGACCGAGGTCGGCTTCGTCAGCATTCTGGTCGCCGGGCTGGGTGCTCTCGCGGGAGCCCTGGCCTACCTTGGCGTGCGCGTCGGGCGGGGCCGGCCGTGACGAGCGCGGTTCCGTCCTATTGGGACGCTCCTGATCCCGGCGACTACCCGTACCCGGACACGCATGACCTGCGGGTCGGTCCGCCGCTGCACAAGGCGGTGCAGCGACTACTGCCGTTCATCGGCGTGTGGCGTGGTCGGGGCGGCGGGCAGTACCCCTCGGTCGAGCCATTTGAATATGCGCAGGAGATCCGGATCAGCCACGACGGGCGGCCGTTCGTCGCCTACGAGTCGCGGGCCTGGCTGGTGACGCCGGACGGCGAGAAGATCCGCCCGGCGGCGCGGGAGGTCGGCTGGTGGCGCCCCATCGTCGACGCCGACGGCAAGCCGACCGACGAGATCGAGGCCCTCTTCTGTACGCCGACCGGCATCATGGAGCTCTACATTGGACGCATCGACGGCGTGAAGCTGGAGATGTCCACCGACGCCGTGCTGCGCACGGCCACGGCGAAGGAGGTCACCGCCGGCCAGCGCCTGTACGGCATCGTCGACCGGGACCTGCTCTACGCCCAGGACATGGCCGCGGTCGGTCAGCCCATGTCCAACCACCTGGCCGCCCGCCTGCGCCGCATCGCCGGCTAAAGCATCAGGCGTCACTCGCGGTCGGGTCGCGCCTCCGGCCGGGTCGTCGCCGCCGGCGGTCGCTGCTCCGCCGGCCGTTCCTGCGCGCCACGGGCGTCCGACGGCATGGTTCGGCCGTACGCCGGCTGGCCGAACTGGGCCGGCTCATTGCGGTCGCGCTCGCTCGGCGCCGGGCGGGCGTTCCGGTTCGCGCGGACCCGGCCGGCCGCCATGGCCGTCTCGGTCTCGGCGCGGTTGAGCATCCGCTCCCACCGGTGCTGCATGGGCTTGATGAGGCCACCACCGAGACCGACCACGATCACGCCGACGATCGTGGCGAGCAGGGCCCAGAGCACGGGCGTGATCACCGACTCGGCCACGTCGATCTGGGTGAGGGCGG